>Ga0207649_10000029_pt1 | contig 156557 bp, 142 predicted proteins | sample KBSC43metaG_FD_184317 | JGI IMG/M metagenome (GOLD analysis project Ga0207649, IMG submission 184317) | Corn rhizosphere microbial communities from Kellogg Biological Station, Michigan, USA - KBS C4-3 metaG (SPAdes) (version 2) | ecosystem: Host-associated > Plants > Roots > Rhizosphere >... | reverse complement strand
ACACTGGAATAAAAACCTCCGGCAATGCTGGAAGCATGACGGCACCTCACGTCGGGATTGGCGCAGCCATTCAGGCTGGCAATCCGTGGCTGCATCGAATGAATCTGAGGAGATTTGTCCCGGAACGGCGGCGAAGCCTGCCGTCCGGGCTAGTCGCCTGAGTGGAGGCGGCCCGCGCGAAGCAAAGAGCGAAGGGTGCGAACGGTTTTCATAGTACCATCAACATAAGGCGCGCGCCGCACTATTCAAGGCGTGCGCGCGCCCCATGGATCACGCCGCGGCGCAAACGGGCTCGTCTTCCCGGTCGAGATTTTCGGACGCGAAGTTCCAGTTAAGAATCTTGCCCAATACCTCTTCGAGATATTTCGGGCGCGCGTTCTGATAGTCGAGATAATAGGCGTGTTCCCACACATCGACCGTCAGAAGGCAGTTCGTGCCCTTGGCCATCGGGTTCATCGCATTGGCCGTCTTTTCAACCGACAGCTTGCCGCCCTTCGACACCAGCCATGCCCAGCCCGAACCGAATTGCGTCTTTCCCGCTTCGGCGAGTTGTTCGATCAGTTTACCCGCGTCGCCGAAATCGCGTTCGATGGCTTTCGCGAGATCGCCCGACGGCTTGCCGGACTTCGGCGCGAGGCTGCGCCAGTAGAAATCGTGGTTCCAAACCTGGCCCGCATTGTTGAAGATCGTCTTTTCCTTCGAGCCGTCCTTCGCGTCAGCGGTAGCTTGCACGATCTCTTCCAACTTCATGTCGGCGTATTTCGTGTCGACCACCAGCTTGTTGAGCGTCTCCACATAGGCCTTGTGGTGTTTGCCGTAGTGGAAACCGATGGTCTTGGCCGAGATGACGGGTTCGAGGGCCGATTCACCCCACGGAAGGGAGGCCAGTGTGAATTTGCTCATTGCGCGCAACTCCTGAAAAGAAGAATGACAAATCGCGGCTCGCGCAAAATCGAAGGACTCGCGCAAATCCGCCCTTACTAGATAAGGCCCGAAAGCAAAGAACGTTCCGATTTCGCCCGCGTCAGAAGCGCGCGAATTCCACAGAATCCAATGATGTTTCTGGTGGTTGTTACTTGAAGGAAAGATTCTTCAGGTCGCGTGCGCCATGGACGATGCGCACGATTTCGACGTGGTTGTCGGTCACGCGAAAAAGAATGAGGTAAGGCTTGTGGATGGCTTCACGCAAACCGGGCGAGAGGTCGTTGCGAGGCGCATAGGCATGAGGCTGGTTGACGATATTTGTTGCTTTCTCGCGCAGTTCGCCGATGAATGACTCGGCCCTGGCAGGATTCCGGGCCGCTATGAAGTCGCCAATTTGTTCGAGATCAATTTCAGCGGGGCGGCCGAATTTGAGCCGCATCACCGCCGCGCTACCTTTTTATTGGGCTGCTTTTGTTTTTGCGCCTCGGCCATAGCGCGGTACTTGGCCGCCAATCGGTCAAACACCTGCTCTGCCGGCACCGTTTCACCTCTGTCGAGTGATGCAATCCCCTCCTGCACCATCTGCCGAAGCCGTTCGAGGCCATACGTCTCGACGGCCTGCTTATAGAGACGATCGCTTTCCGCCCGCTCTTGCTCCCACATGCGCAGCGCCGTGCGCACGACCTCGCTGACGGTGGCGTAGTTGCCGCTGTCGACGGCCTTGTTCACCGCCTTCACCATTTCGGTGGGAAGCGAGACGCTGATTTTTTCGACTTTGCCCATGGCGGAATCTCCTGCTGGCTTGATGGTAGCAGGATTTCCTACTTTTTCCTACCGCTCAGGCGGGGAGCAAGCCCTGTCCCTTTACCCAGTCCAGCCCCCTAGCCATCGCGCGGTCGAAACGATCGAACAACTCGTCGATCTCGGCTTCGGTGATGACGAGCGGCGGACAGAATGCGATGCGGTCGCCCAGAAGCGGGCGCACGATCAGACCTTCTTCCTCGCAGAACCGCCCGATGGTGGCGGCCACCGCGTTGGCGGGATCGAACGCCGTTTTCGTCTTCTTGTCGGCCACCAGTTCGACCGCGCCGATCAGCCCCACGCCGTCGGCATCGCCCACCAGCGGATGGTCGAGAAGTTTTTTCAGCCGCCGCGCGAAGACCGGCGCCACATGGCGCACATGCCCAACGATGTCGCGCTCCTGATAGATCTCGATGGCCTTGATCGCCACCGCGCACGACACCGGATGCCCGCCATAAGTAAAGCCATGCCCGAACGTGCCGATCCTGCCGGATTCCTCCTCGATGATCTCGCTCATCTCCGGCGACAGGACCACGGCGGAAATCGGCAAGTACGATGACGACAACGCCTTGGCGATGGACATGCTCTCCGGCTCGAAGCCGTAGGTCGAACAGCCGAACCATTCGCCCGTGCGCCCGAAGCCCGTGATCACTTCGTCGTCGATCAGCGGAATGGCGTGCTTGGACAGCACCCGGCAGATCGCATCGAAATAGCCCTTCGGCGGCACCATCGCGCCGCCCGCGCCCATCACGGGTTCGACGATCATCGCGGCGATGGTGTCCGCCCCTTCGCGTTCGATCAGCGCGTCGAGGTTCTGCGCCATCCGCTTGGAGAATTGCTCCTCGCTCTCGCCCGCTTCCGAAGCGCGATAATAATGCGGGCAGTCGGCATGGATCGCGAAGTTGAAGGGCAGGTCGAAGCTCTTGTGGTTGGCGGGCAGCCCGGTAAGGCTCGCAGACGCCAGGGTCACGCCATGATAGGCGCGCTGGCGCGAGAGGATTTTCTTTTTCTTCGTCTGCCCGCGCGCGTTGGCGGCATACCAGTAGAGCTTGATCTGCGTGTCGTTGGCCTCGGAGCCCGACGCCGCGAAGAACACCTTGCCCACGGCGAACGGCATGATCTCCTTCAGCTTCTCGGCCAGCGCGATCCCCGGCTCGTGGCTCTTGCCCGCGAACAGGTGGCCGAAGGAGAGTTTGCGCATCTGCTCGGCGGCGGCATCGGCCAGCGCGTTCTCGCCCCAGCCGAGCGCGGTCGACCACAGCCCCGCCATCGCCTCGATATAGTCCTTGCCCGTGTCGTCGTAGACGCGCACGCCCTTGCCACGCTCGAACACGGTGGCGCCGGTTTCGCGCAGCTTCACGAGGTTGGTGTAGGGATGCAGGACGGAATTGACGTCGCGCATCTGGGAATTGGTCAGGGGCATGGCATTCCTTCGGGTTGCTGGAATTTTGGATTTCCGGGCTGGGCCGATTTAGCGCCCCCCGGTTCCTGTCCGTCAACGCCGCGTTGCCGCCCGGCCCCGCCGTTCCTATGATGGCGGCAGAGCAATCACTGGGGTGGAACACTTATGTTAGGGCTGATGCAGGACTGGCCGTTGCTGGTCCACAAGATCATCGACCACGCGGCGCTGAACCATGGCGACCGGGAGGTCGTCACAAGGCTGGTCGAAGGGCCGATCCACCGCACCAATTACCGCCAGATCGCCCGGCGTTCCCGGCAGGTGGCTGACGCGCTCGAGCGCCGCGGCATCAAGTTCGGCGACCGGGTGGCGACGCTGGCCTGGAACGGTCACCGGCACATGGAGACCTGGTACGGCATCGCTGGGATCGGCGCGGTTTATCACACGCTGAATCCGCGGCTCTTCCCCGACCAACTCGTCTATATCGCCAACCATGCCGAGGACCAGGCGCTGTTCTTCGACACCACTTTCACCGATCTCGTGGTGAAGATCGCCCCGCAGCTCAAGCAGGTGAAGTTCTACATCGCGCTCACAGACCGCGCGCACCTGCCCGACGTCGATCTGCCGGGGCTGATGGCCTATGAGGATTTCATCGCCGACGCCGATCCCGAATTCAAATGGAAGGAATTCGACGAGAACACGGCTTGCGGGCTTTGCTACACCTCGGGCACGACGGGCAATCCGAAAGGCGTGCTCTACAGTCACCGCTCCAACGTGCTGCACGCGCTGATCGTGGCGCAGAAGGATGCGCACGGCCTTTCCAACACCGACGTCGTGCTCCCGGTGGTGCCGATGTTCCACGCCAATGCCTGGGCCATCACCTTCGAAGCGCCGATGGTGGGGGCCAAGGTCGTGTTTCCGGGGCCGAAGCTCGACGGCGCTTCGGTCTACGAATTGCTGGAAAGCGAGGGCGTCACCATGACGGCGGCGGTGCCGACCGTGTGGCTGATGCTGCTGCAATATCTCGAACAGAACAATCTCAAGCTCTCTACGCTCAAGATGGTGCTGATCGGCGGTTCGGCGTGTCCGCGTTCGATGATCGAGACCTTCGAGAAGAAATACGGAGTGCAAGTGGTTCACGCCTGGGGCATGACCGAGATGAGCCCGCTCGGCACGCTCGGCACGATGAAGCATGCAATCGCGCATCTGCCTTACGACAAGCAGCTCGATTACAAGTGCAAGCAGGGCCACGCGCCCTTCGGCGTCGAGATGAAGATCGTTGACGACGAGAACCGCGAACTGCCGCGCGACGGAAAAGCGTTCGGTCGCTTGAAAGTGCGCGGCCCGGCCATCGCCAAAGGTTACATGGGCGGGGAGGGCAAGGCCGCCTTCGATCACGACGGCTGGTTCGACACCGGCGACGTCGCCACACTCTGCCCGCAGGGCTATATGACCATCACCGACCGCGCCAAGGACGTGATCAAATCCGGCGGCGAATGGATCTCCTCCATCGACATCGAGAATTTCGCGGTGGGCCACCCGGCGGTGGCGGAAGCCGCCGTCATCGGCGTCTATCATCCCAAATGGGACGAGCGCCCCTTGCTGATCGTGGTGTTGAAACCCGGCCAGAAGGCGACGCGCGACGAATTGCTGGCCTATCTCAACGGCAAGATCGCCAAATGGTGGATGCCGGACGACGTGGTTTTCGTCGACGAGATCCCCCACACCGCGACCGGAAAGATTCAAAAGACGACGCTGCGCGAAAAGTTCGGGAAATACCAACTGCCGACTGCCGCGGCGTAACCAGGGGATTGGATGCGTTTCCTGCCTGTCCTCGCGAAGCTGGCCTTCGCGGCGCTTGCGATTGCCTTGGCGATCGGAGGCGTCGCTGCGCTGGGCACGCGCCTGGGATTGTGGGACGCCTATAACGGCCTGTGGCGCATTTTCCCGTGGGCGGTGCTCGCGGGCGCATTGTCGTTCGTGCTCTCGTTTGTGTGGGCGGCGCTGGCGCTGTTCCTCAATGTCGGCCGCGCCGCGCGTTACGGCGCCACCGCGCTCATCGGCTCCATCGCGTTCCTCTACACGCCGGTGAACGATATCGTGATGCTGCGCACCATGCCGCCGATCCACGATGTTTCCAGCGACGTGATGAACCCGCCGCAGTTCAAGGCGCTGCTTCCCCTGCGCAAGAGCGCGGACACACCGGCAAGTTACGAGGGCCCGCTGACGCTGGACTACAAAGGTAAACGCACCACCGTCTCGGCGCTGCAGAAGAAATACTACGCCTGGGTCAAGCCTATCGCGATCCTGACCAAGGTGCCGGTGCTCTATTGGCGTGCCTTCTTCGCCGTGAAGCGCATGGGTTGGCATCTTGTGGGCTTCGATCCGCAAGCCGGCACCATCGAATGCACCGACACCAGTTTCTGGTTCGGCTTTACCGACGACATCGTGATCCGCGTAGTCAAATCCGGCGAAGGTGCGCGCCTCGACATCCGCTCCAAAAGCCGCCTCGCGGGCCCCGACATGGGTGTGAACGCCTACCGCATCAGGAGCTACGTGAAGGAACTGGCTCGGCGGTAACGCGCTTTATTTCGCCTGCGCCTGCGTGACGCCGAACATCAGCATCCATGCCGTAAGCACCGAACGCACAAGTTTGATGAGGCAGGAAACGGCAACGAGATACATCGCCCGACCCGGATGATGGAACATCATCCCGCCGCCGACGGCGCCGAGCAGATAGGCAAGCATGATCGTCGCAAGAAGCATCGTCGGAAAACCGCCTCTACTGCTGATGGTGATGTTCTTGTTGAAATAACGGTGGATGATGGCCACGGGCAGGCGCAAACCGAAGAGGTTTATGGCGATCAGTTCGACTCCGGCGAACGCGGGCGGTTGCGGCGCGAGGATGACGGCGGCTTCCACCAGCACCGTGAGCAGATGGAGCATGTTGTAGCGCGCGCCCTGCATGGTGGCGCGCATGTTGTAATCGGTTCGTTCGGTGATCTTGTCGAAATGCAGCGTGATGACGATAAACAAAAGACCGACCAGGGCGCCCGCAGACGCCCCGATCATCTCAAACAAGTCGTGCCACAGTTCCGGCCGGTAGGCGGGCTCCACGATCCATTTATCTCGGCAACAGCGGAATGATCATCGAAACCCGCCGACGGTATTCCACATATGTCGTACCGAAAGTGGCAACGAGATCGCGTTCTTCGAGCTGGATGCCGATCAGCATGTATCCGGTCGTGGCGATGGCAAACAGCAGGTGCCCGGCCGTCATTGTCGGCGTGGCCCAGAACGCCAGAGTGAAACCCAGATAGATCGGGTGCCGCACGAATTTGTAGAAAAACGGCGAGCGGAATTCCGGCTGCGGCGAGCTTTGGCCTGTGAAGTTGTGCCAGACCTGGCGCAGGCCGAAGAGATCGAAATGGCTGATCAGGAACGTGCTGAGCAACACAATGCCCCAGCCCAGAGCAAACACGACCCACAATGCCGTTGCCGCCGCATTGTTGGTGACGGTCCAGACGGGTTGCGTGATCGGCATCCACTGCCAGTAGAGAATGATGAGCGCGAGGCTGGAAAACAGGACATAGGTCGAGCGTTCGACAGACTGCGGCACGATCTTCGTCCACCAGTGCTTGAAGCCCGGTCGTGCCATGACGCTGTGTTGCAGGGCAAAGATTGACAGAAGAACGACGTCGACGACGAGCGACATCGCAAGCGGGCCTTGCGTGCCGCTGTCAATGCTCTTCGGCACTATGAGATTGCCGACAAACCCGATGGCATAGAGAAACGAAACGAAAAAGATCAGATACACGACAACACCATACAGCAACGCGAAAAGCCGGGTCATGGGAGCCCTCCTCCATGGTTCGAGTGCTTGCTTGCTTTGTGGCGGCCGGTGTTTCCTCCCGGACGTTGCCCCGACGGGGCATCATGAACGGATGTGACTATACTCCGTCCACCGCCGCGAACGAAGCTATGGCCGGTGGGTGCAAGGGGCTATGACTGGAATTCCAGAACGCTTGACCGAAACGCCGGATACGCGGGCGCTTCCCGGCTGGGCCGCCCCATCCACGGCCAGAAAAGGCTTTCGGGATCGTATTTCGACCTGATCCGGTCCAACCGGTTCAGATTGGCATCCGACAGGAAGCGCGCCGGACGCCGCGCCAGATTCTCATCCGCCAGTTGAATGCCGTGGCTGTGTGCTTCCATTGCGCGCATGTTGTCCGTTGCCCAGTTGCCGTGCTGCGCCTCGTCGCCCGCGCTGCGCAATCCGCAATAAAGCGCCAGATACGTCCGCGCTTCTATGGAGAACGCCATGTCCGGACGCGGCCCCTTCCGATTCCAGTTGAGCCACAACACATGGCTGGGCGAGGGCGGCTGCGTATCGGCGATGCGGCGCAGATCCGGCAGGATCGGATCGACCGGCCCGTTCATCCACATATTGTCGGCGTGCCAGCGCGTGTTGGGGAGGAACAGCGTCTTCTCGCCGGTCTTCATCATGAAGGAGAGCGACATCGGCACCACCGGGAGGTTCAAGCTCGCTTTTGCACGAACGGAACTGTCCTGCATGAACGCAACCGCGTCGCGCGCCTCTTTCCGGCTATCGGCCATCACAGGCGCGATCACCTCGATCCCCGGTGCGCGGATGCCGAACGCCTTGCGGTTCATCACCATCTGGAATTCGACGCGCGGCGAAACCTGCGGCCCCACACGATCCGCCCAGGTGAAAACCTCTTCCAGATGTTCCATGCGGAAGACCTGGAATTTCAGCCCGATGAATTTGGGCCGCGCGTGCAGCTTCAAATGAAACCGCACCACGATCCCGAAGAATCCCGGCCCCGCACCGCGCGCCGCCCAGAACAGATCGGGATTCTGCGTTTCGCTCGCATGGACGAGCGTTCCGTCGGCGAGCACCACATCGATGCCGGTCACGTTCTCGCACGCCAGTCCCAGCATACGGCTGTTCCAGCCGAAGCCGCCCTGCAATAGAAACCCGCCGATGCCCACCGTGTAGGCATGCGCCACCGGAAAGAACAAACCTTCCTTCGCCAGCGCCGCGTTCACCTCGCCGCACAAACAGCCGGGGCCGACGGCCGCCGTCTTCTTTGCCGCGTCGATTTTGATTTCGTTGAGTCGCGAAAGGTCCAGCATCAACCCGCCGTTGCGGATGTGGTTCTGCGCCCAGCTATGCCCGCCGGAGGAGATGCCGATCTTCATGCCGTCGCGGCGCGCCCGTTTCACGGCGTCGATCACGTCCGGCACGTTGTTCGCCTGCACCACGATATCGGGCCTGCGCCCCGGATCGCGCGCGTTGAAGCTTGTGCCGAGCACCGCGTCGTCGAATCCGTCCGCGCCGCGCGCCAGCGTCGTTCCTTTTTCCCGTTTGCGTTTCACTGGCGTGCCTCCTTGAACGTCGCGTAAAGGGCAGGGAGGATCGCCGCGAGATGGTTCATCTCCTGCGCGCAATGCACGAGAAGTTCGGCGGCCTGTGTCGACGTGAATCCGGCAAAGCGGCTCACGGCGCGCCCGATCATGGCGCCCGCCGTCCCTTGCATGTTGCGCGGGCGGATGTTCTCGCCCGCGACCCAGAAGCGCGAGCGCATTTCCGATCCGCCGGGCACCGGGCGAACGTGATGCACCAGCCATCCCGTTTCCATCGGCGTGCCCGCGATGCCGCCCCGCGCACAGATCGCCGTTTCGCCACGCGACGCGAGAAGTTCTTCATCGAAACCAAGCGTGGAAGGCGCCACGAAGCGAATGGTCAGGTTCAGCCGCGACGAACCGATATATTCCACGACCTGCGACAGACGCCCGACATAGTTCGGAAGATCATCGCGCCCATCCTGCCACGCCACATGCACATGGGCGCGCGGATGCCAGAGCTTGTAGCGTTCAGCGTGGCTGCCATGCCACGCGAACCACCAATCCCACATCGCGGGCGTCACATCCGGCATTTCGGTGAGCGCGAACACGCGCGCCGACCTGTCGGGCGCCAGCGTGTATCCCGTCTCCACCGGCCAATACCCGCTCTGTTGCAGATCGCGCGCGCTCGCGACGGACGGCAACAATTCATGCGCCATCGCGCCCGTCAGCAGCGCCTCGCGCACATGGGCGGGCAACGGCGCCATTTCGGAATTGAAAAACCGCGCAACCGGACTCTTCGCGCGCTCTTCGGCATCGAAGCCGAGATGAAGGCGGGTCGCCATGCTGTTTCCCCGTAACTGGGATATATCCCATTTATGGGATGTTTGTCATTTTTAGGGCGATCTGTCAAAGTCGTCCCGAACCCGGAGATTCGCGTGAACAAGCCCGGCCTCTTCGCCAACGCCGCCCGCAACCTCGGCAAGAGCGAGCGCACCCGCGCCCGCCTGATGGACGCCGCCGTGGGCATTTTCGCGCGCGAGGGCTATGAGGCCGCGTCCGTCAACCGCATCGCGCAGGCCGCCGACGTGGTGAACGGCACCTTCTACCTGCACTTCAAGGACAAGGACGACATCGCCACCACCGTCGCCTATCGCGTCGCCGCCGGCATCACGCGCCAGCTCGACGAAGCGATGGCCGACATTGACGACGCGGTGGACCGCACCAGCGCCGCCACCCGACGTTTCATCGAATTCGCGAGCGCCCAACCGGAATGGGGCTGGGCGCTGTTCCGTGCGGCATGGTCCTTCCGGAGCTTGCGCGAGAGCGTGATCACCTATCTGCGCGCGGACTTGAAACGCGGTGCACGCCAGGGCGCGTTCACCGTCCCGATAGACGATTTTCTGATCGACACTTTCGCCTCGATGACGCTGTCCGCCCTGTTCGCCAGACTGTCGGGAACCGAAGGCCCCGAAGCCGGCTCCAAGGTCGCCGAGCTTCAACTGCGCATGCTGGGCGTCTCGCCCGCGCGCGCGAAGAAAGCGGCATGGCGCAAGCTGCCGCCGATCGAGCTTTCGATCCCGGTAGCCGAATAGATCAGTTCAGTGTGTATCTGCCATCGTTCAGCGTGACCCGCCCTTCATTCGTCAATTGAATGAGATGCGCGAGCACCGAACGCGACGCCGCGGGATGTAGCCGCTTGTCCACGTCGACATACATGCGCGCGACCATTTCCGGGATCGTGGCCACACCTTCCTTGATGCACGCCAGAATCTGCCGTTCGCGATCCAGCCGATGATCGAGATACGCTTCAAGGAATGGCTTCGGATCGGTCACCGGCGCGCCATGCGTCGGATAGAGAATCTCATCGTCGCGCGCGAGCAGCTTCCTTACGCTCGCCATATATTGCGCCATGTCGCCGTCGGGCGGCGTCACCACCGTCGTCGACCAGCCCATGATGTGATCGCCCGTGAACAGCGCCTTCTCCTCGCGCAACGCGAAGCACATGTGATTGGAGGTATGTCCCGGCGTGTAGACGCATTCGAAGGTGAAGCCGTTGCCCTTGATGACGTCGCCGTCCTTCACGCGCACATCGGGCAGAAACGCCATGTCGCCGCCTTCTTCCACCTTCACGCCGTCTTCCGCCTTGCCGGAACCGTGCGGCCCGTAAGCGTAAGTCTTCGCGCCCGTCCATTCCTTCAGCGGCTGGGCGGCGGGCGAATGGTCGTTGTGCGTGTGGGTGACGAGAATATGGGTGACACGTTTTCCGTCGAGCGCGCGCTTCAACGCATCGAGATGTTCGGGAATGATCGGGCCGGGATCGATCACCGCCACATCCGTCTTGCCCACGATGTAAACGCCGGTGCCCTTGAAGGTGAACGGCCCCGGATTGTGCGCCAGCACGCGGCTCACCAGCGGGCTCAATTGAAGGCTCGCCTCATACGGCGCTTCCAGCGTGCGGATGAACGGAATGGCCATCAGTTTTTCTTTCTTTCGCGCAACCTGGCGTGGCGGCGCAACGCATGCGGCCGCGTGCGATGCAGCACCGCGCGCAGCTTGTCGGGCGCGCGATGCGTCGCCCAATCCAGCGTGCGGGAGAGCCAATCGTTCCTGTGGCGGATGTATTGCACGAAGCGGCGCGAGCTCTTGGAATAGGTGACGAGGATAGCAAACCCGGCAAGGAAGGTAACAAGCCCGGCAGGCACGGGGATCGGCAGCGGCGAAAGCAAAATGCCGCCCACCATCAAAAACACCGCCAGGATCACCATCAGGATCCTGTGCGTTTCGTTGCGCTGGCCCGCCGGTTTGACGTTCATCGGTTAAGCCCCTTAACGTCAGCTACATAAAGCCATTCACAGCACAAGGGAAACGCCATGAAATTCTACAATTCCATCGGGCCAAATCCGCGCGTCGTGCGCATGTTCATGGCCGAAAAGGGCATCGAAATCCCCCGCGAGGACGTCGACCTTCTGAAGGGCGACAACCGCCGCGAGCCCTATTTGCAGAAGAACTCGGCCGGCCAGATGCCGGCGCTCGAACTGGACAGCGGTCACTGCGTCACCGAGATCACCGCGATCTGCGAATATCTCGAAGATATCCATCCCAATCCGCCGCTGATCGGCGCCAATCCCGAACAGAAGGCCGAAGCCCGCAAATGGACGCGGCGCATCGACCTCAACATCTGCGAGCCGATGGCGAACGGTTTCCGCTTCAGCCAGGGCCTGCCGCTGTTCAAGGATCGCATCGTGACGGTGCCGGAAGCTGCCGACGGTTTGAAACGCATGGCGCAGGATCGCCTCAAATGGCTCAATGGCGAAATGGCGGGCAAGGACTTCGTCTGCGGCAAGCGCTTCACGCTCGCCGACATCATGCTCTACGTGTTCCTCGATTTCGGAAACACGGTCGGCCAGCCGCTGAACCCGGAATTCGCCAATATCAACGCCTGGTTCAAACGGGTAGCTGAGCGTCCAAGCACCAAGGCTTAAACACAACTGTCATCCCCTTCCCCTCGCTGTCGCTCGGCCGGGGATGACAAATGTTGTTCAATAAGGTTGTCCGTCGATGGCGCGCACCAGACCCTTGATGTTGCGGTAGAGATACCAGATCGCCAGACCGAACAGGATCGGAATGCCGATCACAACGAAGCACAGCGGAATGGCGACGATCAGCACGATCAGGCTGATCCAGAAGGTGGAGATCACCGCGTCGAAATGGGTTTCCCAGATCGTGCCGCGCGCATCGCCGCGTTTCACATAGGCCAGGATCACCGCCACGATCGCCGCGGTGTGCATGCTGACGAACGAGGCCAGCATCAGCGCATAGACGATGATCGCCATGGTGCGCAGCGACTCGTGATCGGGCACCGGGCGGGGCGGGTAGGCGTGTGCGGCGTCGGTCATCTCGTCAATCCCCAGAACCATACCCGTCAAACGTAGGGGGTTTTGACCGGGTTTCAACGCCGTCAGGGAACCGCCACAAACGGGCAAAGAAAAAGGCGGCGGAGTTTCCTCCGCCGCCCGTTCGGTTTTTCACACTGATCCGAGGATCAGAGGGCCTTCAGGTTTGCTGCCTTGCTGCCACGAGCATCCGGCTGGATGTCGAACTGCACGCGCTGGCCTTCATTCAGGCTGCGCAGGCCGGCTGCCTGGACGGCGGAGACATGGACGAACACGTCCTTGCCGCCTTCTTCCGGGGCGATGAAGCCGAAGCCCTTGGTGGTGTTGAAAAACTTCACTGTTCCGATAGCCATTTCTAGTCCTTCAAGCATCGGGTTCCGTCCCTGCGACATGCCGGGCCGGACGCTGGGGAGGCGTTTGGGAAGAAGTGGCTGTCTCGTCCAGGCGCACACTTAAGGCGATTTGGAGTGGTAACAGGTGCGCTTTCATCCGACGGACGCCGCCGCGTGCCCGCCATATAGGACGATACCGCTGAAAACACAAACTCCCGTGTGGAAACCGGGCCTCAAATGGACCCTGTCCTAGGCGGAAACCGGGGCTTTCTTTGCCTTGGACTTGGCCTTCGGCTTGGGTGGATTGGCCAGGGCCTCGCGTTCGGCCTCCGCCTTGTCCTCGGCTTCCTTGGCCAGCCTCAGCGCCTTGAGCTTCGCGGTGCGGGCGGCGAGCGCGAGGCGCTCCTTCTCGATCTCCTGCTTGACCAGCGCGTCGCGCTGTTCGGAGGCGGTGAAATGGGTCTGGGCCTTGCGTTTGTGATCTTCGTTCGTGTTTGCCATGGGCGTTTGTAGCATGCCCGGCGGCGAAAAGGGGGCTTCCGCCGTAAATATTACCCCTCGTTCAGGGATGGCGGCGTCGCGTGCGCCGCAAGGCGGGCAACCGAAGGCTGTGGGAACCCCATCAGACACCGAAAGTATTGACGGGTCCGACTGAAATAAAACGCGCGAAACAGTTCCAGAAAAGGACAGAAATAAATCGCGCCCGCAGGGCTTTATTTTCCCCTTTTTCTGGCCGGATGCTGTATCCTTACTTTCTTCCCAGCGGCAGGGGCATATTACAACCGGGGCGGCGCCTTGCGTCGACCTCAGAAAGACTATTCGTGCGCAAAAAACTGACCCTTAGGACGACCGTGAAAGGGCTCGGCGAAAGCGTGACATCGACCTGGCATGAAGCCATGCCGGTTCGGTCCGAAGCCGGCCCCGTTTGTGCCGTTCCGCCTCCGGCGGAGCGAGAAACCCGGTCGGTCGTCGCAACAGCGACCAAGGACTGAAGGTTGGCAGCGGGGGGAGGCTTAATCCCCTCTCCCTGCGCCGCCCACACCAAGAAGGAGACCGACATGCAGACGCGCCGGACCAAGCGCACCATCACTTTCAGCCGCCCGTTCATCCTGGACGGGTTCGACCGCGCCCAGCCCGCGGGCACCTATACGGTGGAGACCGAGGAAGAGGTGCTGGGCACGCTCACCTTCTCCGCCTATCGCCACGTGTCGACGAGCATCGTGCTGAACCAGCCGGGATGCCGGGAGTATTTCCCCGTCGACCCGCAGGAGCTGGACGAAGCGCTGGCGCGCGACGGCGCGCCGCTCATCCTGCAGGACAACCTCACCGTGCCCGCCTGGCGCGGCATGGATTGGGTGCGCCGCCACCGCGCGCGCAACACCGGCGTCCTCTAAACTCGCACGCGATTCCATCGAAAGAGACATCACAAACCAATGACCATCACGATCTGGCACAATCCCAATTGCGGCACCTCGCGCAACACGCTGGCGCTGATCCGCGCCGCGGGCCATGAACCGCGCATCGTCGAATATCTGAAGGCCCCGCCGTCGCGCACCGATCTTGCCACCATGATCAAGCGCATGGGCGTGCCCGTGCGCCAGGTCGCGCGCAAGAAGGAGCCGCTCTACGAAGAACTGGGTCTGGAAAAGCCCGGCGTCACCGACGATCAGATCCTGGATGCGATGGCCGCGAACCCCGTGCTCATCAACCGCCCCATCGTGGAAACCGACAAGGGCATCCGCCTCTGCCGCCCGTCGGAGCTTGTCAAAGAGCTGCTTTAATCGTTCGTTTCGCGGGTGTGGAACGCGTTCCAGATGTACGCGCCGATCGTGCCTGCGATCAGGCCCACGAAAAACACGAACGCCACCAGAATGCCCGCGCGGCTGATCTCGAACGGCTCGACGTGATAGACTGGCGAGATAAAGTGCGCCCAGAATACGAAATCCATCAAGGCCTGCGCGAAGCCCGTCGCCACCAGCACCGACCAGCACGTATGCCACAAGGCCATAAAAATCCCGAACCAAAGCCCGACACGATATGGATTGACCATCGAAATCCCCTTCTTCAAAACAGGATCAGCGCGACAGCGGCCGCCATTCCTCTTCGTGTTCGGTGACGGTGTGCAGCGCATTCCAGCTCAATCCCGCCACGATCCCCACGAAGAAGCCGCCCAGAAGCCATAGCGTTATCAGGAACATTGCCCGCTGAAACTGGAACGGCTGGAGCGCGGGCGAAAGGTCGAAGAACTGCGCCCAGGCCATCACATCCAGCAGCGGTTGGGCGAGCCCGATGGCCACCAGGAACGACCACAGGAATTGCCAGAAAGCGAAGAACAACCCCGAAACAAGACCCACTCGCACCGGCAGAACGCCCATTTTCACCACCCGATTTCCATTGTCGGCAAGGCTACAAGACATCTTGGCCGCCCGAATTGCGCAGGATCAAAGACGCCGGTGTTCTCACCTCTGCCGCCCGTCGGAGCTTGTGAAAGAGCTGCTTTGGGACCACGCTCTCCCGGTGTTTCACAACACGGGGAGGATTTCATGAAACGGATCATTTTGGCAGGCGCGATTCTGGCGCTTGTTTCCGGTACTGCCGCGTGGGCGTCCGACGAAGACGATGTGACGGCCACGATCCATGCCTTCATCGCCGCGATGAACAAGGGCGACATACCGGCGGCCGCCGCAACGCATGTGGCCGCCCCCTCGATCATCGACGAATTCCCGCCGCACCATTGGTCGGGCGCAACCGCGTTCAACGATTGGCTCGCCGATTTCGGCAAGGATTCCACTGCCCGCAAAGTCACCGACAGCAAACTCATCCCGCACAGCGCCAAACGGCTGACGGTGGAAGGCGACCGCGCCTACGTCGTGATGCCGACGGACTACACGTTCAAACAGGGCAGCAAGACGATGGCCGAATACGGCACGATCACCTACGCGCTCGACAAGACGACAGCGGGTTGGCGGATAGCCGCGTGGTCGTTCAGCTGGTGAAATTCGCTTGAACCCTCCCCTTGAGGGAGGGTCGATAAAATTTCGAAGCGCAGCGAAGAAATTTTTCGGGGAGGGGTCCGTTGCAACCATGACCCCTCCCCGAAATTGCTTTCGCAATTTCGACCCTCCCTCAAGGGGAGGGTTTATTGTTCTGATCTTCGATGCGCACAAAAAATCACCCGCGATGCAGAGGCTGGGCATCGCGGGCGATTTTTTATTCGGGTGCGGTTCTAGTATTCGCACTCTTCGTGATAGGCGCGCGGGCCGCCATGTTCGTCCCACCAGCGGCGGTCGTAATCGCATTCGCGCGGATAATCGCGGTTATAATGCGAACGGTAGCGTTCGCGATAACCTTCGTCGTGCGGGGTCGTGGCGTAGCCGGCAAGTGCGCCGACGCCTGCGCCGATGGCGGCACCCGTGGCGGCCGTACCCGTGGCCGCACCGATAGCGGCACCGGCGCCCGCACCTATGGCGGCGCCCGAAAGCGTTCTTTCCCCGGCCGTATGCCCGCAGGCAGCCAGGCCGAAGCAAGCAATAAGCGCCCCTGTGGCAAGAATATGAGTTTTCATGACCGGCTCCTGTTTTCCAAATGGTCGGGGAGGAAACGGCGATGCCCGACAAGGGTTCCCGCGCGGCAAATCGGGCAACAAGGCGGCGAGCGGGAAACCGCCGTCCTCCGCACGTCACAAAGTAAACGCGCGCTCGAGGGAACATCGCGGGGAACAGGAACGCGCGCGTCCTTCCGGTCATTGTCATTCGCAGAGAGGGAAATCCCCCAACGAAGGACAATCGACATGCAGAACAGGAACAGGAAAGCAGCGCTTCTTTTCGCGAGCGCAGGGTTGGCAGCCCTTCTCGCGATGCCGGGAGCAGCCGTCGCGCAACCGGCCGGAACCGGCGCTACGACGAGCAGCGGCACCTCCACCCAAACCACCGGCACGCAGAACGAAACGCAAATGCAAAGCGGCACGGATATGAACGCCTCCACGCCGAACGGCGGGAATTCTTCCACCACCATGAGCACGCAAGGCCAGATGAACACCAACGGCCCCAACGCGACCGATCGCGCCTATGGCAAGACCCGCGCCTGCGACCGCCATCAGATGCATTCGGGAGCGTCGACGACCGATAGCAGCGGCATGAATATGAACTGCCCGATGGGCCACACGATGGACAGCACGCCGGACATGCCCGACGCCGGCACAACAACACCGCCGTCGCAATAACAATATCAAACACACATTCTTCTCCCTCTCCCCCGAAGGGGGGTGCTGAGCAGCAGCGAAGCACGGCAGGGGGTGAGGGGGCGAATGCCGCCGCGCGCGAATTGTTTTTTGAATGGCTGCGAAAGCGCAACGAACTTCAAACAAGCGAGAGCGTTGAAACACCACCCCCTCACCCCAACCCTCTCCCCCAACGGGGAGAGGGAGCAGTTCGTATCTAATTCTCAACCGAAAGAACCGTAATCTCCCCCAGCGGCTTCTCCGCCTCGATGATATCGCCCGCGCGCGCCCCGATAAGAGCCGCCGCCAGCGGGGAGCGAAAACTGATGAGCCCCTTCGCCGGATCGGCTTCATCGACGCCCACAATCCGAAACGATTGCACGCGCCGCCCGTTCGCCAAGGAGCGCTCGATGGAGACCTTCGACCCGAACGCCACCGTCCCATCGGAAGGCGGCGAAACGATCTCCGCGCTCGCCTTCTTCAAAGCCCAATAGCGCAAATCCCGTTCCAGCGTTTCGCGCAACAACACATTGGTCTCGGATTTGAGCGAGGCTTCGATGCGCGCCACATGCGCCAAAATCTGCTCGAACCCCGCCTGCGTCACCAGATTAGGCCCATCCTCCACCATCCGCTCAGGCGGCGGGGCGGACTCGGAGGTCTCTTTTACGAAGGCGCGGGACATGGGGTTCATAGCTACCTAGGCAAATTCTCGGGGACGATATTTACAATCGGCTCTTCGGGTCCACTCCAATTACGCACTTAGCATCAAAAGCCCCAAACTATGGACTCGAATACTTTAGATTTCTAAGCGTCACGGCATAAATTCGGGAGTAACCAAGTCCAAACGGCACATTATTGAAACATGAATAGTTGCCGTATATTGTCTACTTGGAAGTACACCGCAGCGCTGCCTGCCAAAGGGGTAACTCAGCGGGGGGGCATAATCGCTGTGGCAAATCTAAACGGTACCAAGGATCGAGAGCGCTCTCGGTTCAAACGCCACGCGTCGACGGCTCTGCACCCACTTAAAAGTGGTCTGACCGTCCTATGGTATATAGTACCAGGATTACTGTTCCGCTGCGGCGTACTTCCACCAGACTGTAAGAGTTCGCTCGATCGTTTTTTCACGCCATCCGAAATTATTCGGCGAATTGTTAGATTGCGCGTTCGCGTTGCAAAAAAACGGCACGACCAGCACTTCCTATATAATTTGAATACATCCAACCGAAAACCCGGTTCGAACTGTCCCGCAGAGGTAGCGGAAATTTGCTCTATGATGCCACCGCGCAGGACTTGGATTCGTCCTGGTGCCGGAGTTCGCCAAAAAAGAACGGCACAACAGGTCGCGGAACTAAGCGTACTCAACAGGATCGAGATATCACGGCGGGAGGGAGAAAATCAAGAATGGCAAAGAAAACTCACTGCCTTCACTACAGAGGTAACAGAACGACTTAGGAATATTAAAACCCTTACCTTTTGCCGTCCGACGCTAGCTTTCAAAATTAAAGATGCTGCAGAAAATACATTTCGCCCTATCGCCACATACAATCTCAAAGATCAAATATTCATAGGTCTCGCGGCTAATCAATTGCGCGAAACGATTGACCCACTTCTTTTCAAGAATTCTTATGCGTTTCGCGTAAGGAACGATTCTCTTGGTAGGGCGCCACAGCATCATGACGCTGTTACAGATCTCAGGAGTTACATCTTAGCTCACAGAAGGCAATCGCTGTACGTTGCAGAATGCGATATTCAGAAATTCTTTGACACCGTCAATCACGATGTTGCGAAAGCTTGCCTGAAGCGCTTGCTCCAAGAGCTTCGTGGCAAAAACGAGTTTTACGACAAGAGGCTTGAAAGAATATATGCGGCATACCTTCAGTCGTACAATTACCCTACCTCCGTCGATGCTGTTGCATCTATCGAACTCGAGCGAAGGGGCATCACCGGCGGAACAGTTCCCTGGGTTCGACCAGCCCTTGTGGAGATCTACGGAGGCCAGATTCCGGACGGAATTGGCGTACCCCAAGGCGGCGCACTTTCACCAATCATTGCAAACATAGTTCTTCACTCGGCAGATTTGGCCGTTCACAATTGCGCGCACTCAAACAACATCAATGACTATTTTTATGCGCGTTATTGCGACGACATGGTTTTAATAACTACAGAAGAGAGTGATACGGCCAAGCTGTTTGATGCTTATCTTTCTGAGCTAACCAAATTGAAATTGCCCTTCCACAAGCCAAAACGGGTCTCAAAATTCTCGAAAGACTTCTTCGATTACAAATCGAAAGCAACTTACAACTTTGGTCCAATTTCCGCGGGCGGTCTCGTCCCTTGGATTGCATTCTTAGGTTACCACGTCAGGTACGACGGAAGACTTAGAGTGCGGAAAAATTCGATAACGAAAGAGATCGAGAAACAAATAAGTGTATGCAAAGATGTTGCGCGATCAATTAGCCGAAAGGGGAATAAGATGCGCGTTAGCCCCAAACAAGCTCTTCATCGCGCTAGGATGCGACTATTGGCAATGTCGGTCGGAAGGTCAGATATTCACGCTCACGGTCCAGAAATAGACCACGAAATGTGCTGGACAAGCGGCTTTTTATTGCTGAAGAAATACCCGCATGTTCGATCCCAATTAAAAATCTTGGACCGTTCTCGAAAAAAGCTCCTTCTGCGTCTTGAAAAGAAGCTTGACACCTCGAAGGTGCCGGCGGCGCATACCACTAAAATTTCGGCCAAAGACTTTTTGAAATACTATGGTCGGCCATTTAGTTATTACGCCCAGTTCAACCCTTCGAAGTCATCTCAACCGAAACCGTCCGCGGATACTTGAGATAAGCGGCCTGCTCACGGGCGCGCGAACGGATCGTCTGCATCGCCCTCACATCCCCATCGCAATCAACCATGCGCTGGCGGCGGTGAAGATGAAGGCCAGCAGCGCCCACAATCCGTCGCGGGCGGTGATGGCGAGCGCGAAGGCGACCAGCGCGGCGTTGGGCACGATGCCCGCAAGCGGCACGAGTTCGATGATCGGCGTGACCAATCCCACGATCAGGCACAGCGCCGCGATCAGGTAGAAGAACGGTCCGCGCGTCAGCAGCGGCAGGCGCGGGCGCAGCAGGAATTTGTCGACGAAGCGCGCGCCGGGCTTGAGCGCGTTGAGGCCGCGTTCGAGCTTGTGCGCGTCGATGGAGCGCCGCGCGAGCCAGCCCGGAATCCAGAAATGCACGAACCCCATGAGGATCTGCGCCGCGACAAGGATCACCACCGCCGAGGTGATGGCGGGAATGCCCGGTATCGCGCCCACCGGCGAAAGCCCGATGAGGCTCGGCACCAGAAGCAGCGGGCCGAAAGACCGCTCGCCGATCGCGGCCATCACATCGGCCACCGAAACGCGGCCTTCCCTGGCGAAGCCGTTGGTGTGGGCCAGCGCGACGATGCGATCCATCACCTGTTCGAGGTCGGCCGGCGCATCGCCGGTGAATGCGGGATCGGTCAACGGCTGCGGCTGCCGAAGGTCTTGGGCCGCCCCGGCCTGTCTCCCACCTTGCGTTTGACGTAGCCCGTGCTCGCGCCGCGCGCCTGCTTGCCCGCAATCGCCGCATCCGCTGCATCGTCCACCGCGCCTTGCCGCGCGAACGGGTCGTCGGCGATTTTCAGTTCCACCGCCGTCAGCCGCTTGATCTCGTCGCGCAGCCGCGCGGCGGTTTCGAAATTGAGGTCGGCGGCCGCCTCGCGCATCTGTTTTTCCAGATCGGCGATGTGGGCGCGGATGTTGTGGCCGATGAATTCCTTGCCGTCTTCGGAAAGGCCCGTGTCCACCATCACATGGTCGCGCTCGTACATGGAGCCCATGATGTCCGAGATGTTCTTCTTGATGCTGAGGGGCGTGATGCCGTGGGCGAGATTGTATTCGGTCTGCTTCTCGCGGCGGCGGCTCGTCTCCGCCATGGCGCGTTCCATCGAGCCGGTGATGCGGTCGGCATAAAGGATCACCTTGCCGTCCACATTGCGCGCGGCGCGCCCGATGGTCTGGATCAGGCTCGTTTCGCTCCTCAGGAAGCCTTCCTTGTCGGCATCAAGGATCGCCACCAGCGCGCATTCGGGAATGTCGAGCCCCTCGCGCAGCAGGTTGATCCCGATCAGCACGTCGAACGCGCCCAGCCGCAGGTCGCGGATGATCTCGATGCGCTCCAAGGTTTCCACGTCGCTGTGCATATAGCGCACGCGGATGCCCTGTTCGTGCATGTATTCGGTCAGGTCTTCGGCCATCTTCTTGGTCAAGGTCGTGACCAACGCGCGATAGCCGCGCTTGGCGATGTCGCGGCATTCCGCGATCAGATCGTCCACCTGGGATTCCACCGGTCTTATTTCGACCGGCGGATCGATCAATCCGGTCGGCCGGATCACCTGTTCGGCGAACACCCCGCCCGTGCGCTCCAGTTCCCATGGGCCGGGCGTGGCGGAAACGTAAACCGTCTGCGGCCGCATCATGTCCCACTCCTCGAATTTGAGCGGGCGGTTGTCGATGCACGACGGCAGGCGGAAACCGTATTCGGCAAGTGTGGCCTTGCGGCGATAGTCGCCGCGATACATGCCGCCGATCTGCGGCACGGTGACGTGGCTTTCGTCCACGAACACCAGCGCTTCGTCCGGCAGATATTCGAACATGGTCGGCGGCGGCTCGCCGGGTTTGCGCCCCGTCAGCCAGCGCGAATAATTCTCGATGCCCGCGCAGGAACCCGTCGCCTCGATCATCTCCATGTCGAATTGCGTGCGCTGTTCCAGCCGCTGCGCTTCCAGCAGCTTGCCGTTCTTGCGGAAGTCTTCCAGCCGCGAAATCAGTTCCGCCTTGATGCCCTTCAGCGCCTGCTGCAAGGTCGGGCGCGGCGTGACGTAGTGCGAATTCGCATACACCTTCACCTGGTCGAGCTTGCCGGAAGATTTGCCCGTCAGCGGATCGAACTCGCTGATGCTGTCGATCTCGTCCCCGAACAATTCGATGCGCCACGCCCGGTCTTCATAATGCGCCGGAAACAGGTCGATGGTGTCGCCCCGCACGCGGAAAGAGCCGCGCACGAAATTGTCGTCGTTGCGCCGGTATTGCAGCGCGGATAGCTGGCGCATCAAATCCATACGGTCCACGCGCCCACCGCGCGCAAGCGTCACCGCCGTTCCCGAATAGGTTTCGACCGAACCGATACCGTAGATGCACGAAACCGACGCCACGATAATCACGTCGTCGCGCTCCAGGATCGCGCGCGTCGCCGCATGGCGCATCCGGTCGATCTCTTCGTTGATGGAAGAGTCTTTCTCGATATAGGTATCGGTGCGCGGGATATAGGCTTCGGGCTGGTAGTAGTCGTAATACGAAACGAAATATTCCACCGCGTTTTCCGGGAAGAACGATTTCATCTCGGCGTAAAGCTGTGCGGCAAGCGTCTTGTTCGGCGCGAGAATAAGCGCGGGCCGCTGCACCGTCTCGATCACCTTCGCCATCGTGAACGTCTTGCCCGATCCGGTGACGCCCAGAAGAACCTGATCGCGCTCGTTCGCATTGGCCGCCGTCACAAGCTCGCGAATCGCCGTCGGTTGATCGCCCGCCGGTTCGTATTCGCTGACGAGTTTGAACCTTTTGCCGCCTTCGGATTTCGCGGGCCGCTGCGGGCGATGCGGAACAAACCCCGCGATCTCCGCCCCCGTCGCGCCATGCAACGGAAGGTTTCCTATTGGGGGAGCCGGATCGTAAGCGGTTCCCGCAGGCGGAATCGGAACTTGCGCGACGGCGGCCTCGAATTTCTTCGCAGCCTCGCCAAAGCCCGAGCCTTTGCGGCCCGACCGCCGCGGTACCTGTCCGTTGTTGTGTGCCATGGGCCGAATATAGGCATTGGCGCGGCCTGCTTCCAGCCGCGCCCACGCCTTACGCTGCTTCCGCCCCGAACGCGAAGTCCGGGTAATACGTGCCCATCATCCGGTCCACATAGTCCATCAGATTGTCGTGGCTCTCCGCCCGCTTGCGCAGCGCGCCCGTGAAGAACGGCGTCAGCACCGCCGCACTGAAAGCGAACGCGGTGGCGTCCGCGCCGCAAGGCGTATCTCCAAAGAGATACTGCTTGTCGCCCAGCAACGCCGACAGCGCGTTCAACGAACAACCGCCCAGATACACGATCTCTTCATGCCGGTGACGGCCCATGCCGTGACCGTGCAGATTCGCCCGCACCTGGTTGCGCGCCGCCTCGCGAACATGGGGCGGCTCATGATCGAAGAAGTGCGACGGGCCTCTGTGGAAGTTCTCGTCGTCCATCCAGCGCTCGTTGACGATCGCGAAATAGAGATGGTCTTCCAGCATCCGCTCGATCGCCCAGGCCTGCGCGCGCTGTTCCGAGGAAAGTCCGCGGTCGAAATCGAACCCGTGTTCGCGTTCGATGAAGGCGCGTATGAAAGTGGAATCGCCAAGCCGGTGGGCGCCCACCTGAATGTACGGAATTTTGCCCTTCGGCGCCTCGCGCGGGCGGCTGCGCACGAATTTGTACGGCACGCCCGCCATCTTTAGCTGCACTTCGCTCTTCATCACGAACGGGCTGGGGTCCGGCAGGCCAAAACCGGGGCCGGAGCCGTGAAACGTCATCATCATTGGTCCCTCCATCTGAGGGCATTGTCATACTGCCATGCTGCTGACAGCATGGTGTCAGTAGCCTGTCATCATGGTCCAGGGCATGAGACGCGCCGACCGTTTGTTCCGCATCATCCAGATCCTGCGCCGCCGCCGCCGGCCCGTGACCGCGCAGGAGATCGCCGGGGAAACGGAGACCTCGGTGCGCACCATCTATCGCGACATCGCGCAGCTGATGGCCGACCGCGTGCCGATCCGCGGCGAAGCGGGCACGGGCTATGTGCTGGAAGGCGGTTTCGACATGCCGCCGCTGATGCTGACCGCCAACGAAATCGAGGCCGCGATGCTGGGCGCGCAATGGGTGATGACGAGCGCGGACGCCTCGCTGGGAGATGCCGCGCGCGATCTCGTCGCCAAGATCGCGCAGGTCGTTCCCGAACATCTGCGACCGCTGTTGGGAGAGCCTGCTTCGACAACGCCGCCGCGCCGAAGCGTCGCCGACGCCATCGACATGGCGAAACTGCGCACCGCCATTCGCGCTGAGGGAAAGATCGCGCTCGATTACCGCGACGAATCCGGCGTCGCCACGCAGCGCGTCATCTGGCCCATCGCGGTCGCCTATTTCGAAACCGTGCGCGTGATCGTCGCCTGGTGCGAACTGCGCAAGGGCTTTCGCCATTTCCGCACCGACCGGATCGCAGCGGCCGAATTCCTCGACACGCGCTATCCCCAATCGCGCGCCCGGCTGCGCGCCGCCTGGCAGAAGGAAAACCAGATCGGCCGGCCCCCGCAGGAATGACGCCCTCCGGGGAATAATATTGACAGTAATGTAAGTGATAGCGCGGTCCGAAACCCGACAAGTCTTGACCGGGAAGCCTCGCCGGGAAGACATCGCGGCGGACATATTTGAGCCAGATCAGGCAAATATTTCAGAAAACAGCGATAATAGACCTCGCATCCGTCCTTTGTATGCTCTGCGACTTGCGGTACAGAGGATGAAATCTATAACTATCCTAGGTTGAGTGGGTGGGCGTCATGGTGGGCGACAAGATAATCCTCGGCAGGCCAATGCACGAGCCGTCGCCCGAATTCGACTACCCGACGATCTTCAAGGAAGCTCCCGAACTTCCCTCCACCCGCGCGCTCCTGGAGTTGTGGCAAAGCTACGAAGCCAAGGGCGGAATGCGCATGGGGCGCGATATTCCCTCGCGCGAACTAGGCAAATATCTCGCCAACATCATCATCGTGGAGCCGGTGGGCGATTGGGAAGATTCCCGCGTGCGGCTGGCGGGCCAGGTGCTGATGCTGCGCTTCGGCAAGGATGTGACGGGCCTGCTCGGCTCGGATGTCTTCAGTGACAATCCGAGAGGTCACCGCCTTCTCTGCGATCTGTCGCGCGAGGCGGCGAAAGCGCGCAAGCCTTATTTCGTGGATTCCCGCGTGATGCGCGGCGGCGAAGAACTGATGCGCGTGGAATCGCTCAACGCGCCGATCTTCGGTCCCAACGGCGAATCCGGCTGGATGCTGGGCGCGATGTTCCTGTTCGATACCCCATAATCGGCGGGAACTTTTAGGCAAATCGAAACTACTTTTGGTTGAAAATCCATCCCGGCGGACTTCCGGGGTTGTAGACATTTCTATCAGGGCGTCAGACGGCACGAGACGGATCTCGCGCGCGAAGAAGCGGGCGCGGGCGATCGGGTTCGTCTTCGTGGCGGTGCAGATCCTGATCGTTCTGTTCGGCGCGCTTGGTCTCGAAGGCATCAACATCCTGCATTCCTACGCCGTCGGCGAATCCCACTGGTCGAAGGGGCAGAAGGCGGCCGTCTTCGCGCTGCATCGTTTCGCCCGCTCGCACGATGCAGGCGACTACGCGCAATTCGAACGCGGGCTTCTGGCGATCGACGGCGACCGCATCGCGCGCGAGACGCTTGAGCAGGTGAGCCTCTTCGGCACGCGCGCCGAACGCGCGCACGCGGCCCACGGTTTCGTCCTGAGCGGCAACGATGCGCAAGACGCGGACGGTCTGGTCTGGGGTTTCCTGCTCTTCCATCGCTGGCCCACTTTCGACGCCGCCGTGCGCGAATGGGCGCAAGGCGACAAGTGGGCGGAGGATCTGCGCAACGTGGGCCGCAAGATGCGCGCCGCCGGCCCGCAAGCCGACATGAAACCGTATCTCGCGCGCGTGAACATGCTCGACGCGCATTTGTCGCGCAGCGCCAACGCCTATGCCAGACACATGGCGGAAGCTTCGCGCATCGCCGAGCGCCTGACGCTGGCGCTGTTCATCGCGCTCAGCGGCCTTGCCTGCGCCATCGGCGTGCTGTTTGTGCGGCGCATCGCGGAAAGCGGCGTGACGGCGGAAACACCCGCCGTCGAAAGCGAGGAGCGCGTGCGCGATTTCGCCGAACTGGCGTCCGACTGGTTCTGCGAACTCGACGCGGACCTGCGCGTGAAACTGGTCGCCACGCGCCTCACCGGCGATGACGAACGCGAGCGCGTGACAGGACGCGACTGGATCGAGGCGGGCCGCGCCGAGGGCTTCCAACCGCTGATCGAAGGCCAGCACCAACAGGCGCTCCTTGCCCGCGAAGCCTTTCGCGGCCATCGCTTCAGCCAGACTTTGCCCGACGGACAGGTGCTGCACTGGTCGGTCTCCGGCAAGCCGCTGTTCACGGAAGAGGGCACGTTCACCGGCTTCCGCGTCACCGGCACCGAGATCGGCGACATGGTGCGCGCGCAGGAAGAACTGGTGCGCGCCCGCGACGAGGCGATGCGCGCCAACAAGGCGAAATCGGCGTTCCTTGCGAACATGAGCCACGAATTGCGCACGCCGCTAAACGCCATCCTCGGCTTTTCCACCTTCATCGAACATCAGGCGATGGGCGAGATCGCCAACAAGCGCTATGTCGAATATGCGGGCGACATCCGGGAATCCGGCGAGCACCTGCTGGCGATCATCAACGACCTGCTCGAACATTCGCGCATCGAAGCGGGCAAGATCGAACTGCGAGAGGAACGCTTCGACATTAAGGCCGCCTGCGAGCAGGCGCGCCTGTTCTGCCAGCCGCGCGCCGACAAGTTGGGCGTCACCTTGCGCACCCGCGTCGCGCCCGACGTGCCGCTCGTCTATGGCGACGAATTGCGCATCCGCCAGGTGCTGATCAATCTCGTGTCCAACGCGGTCAAGTTCACGCCGGGCGGCACGGTCGATGTGGTGGCGCGGCTGGATGGCGCGGGCGCGCTGCGTCTCGACGTACGCGACACCGGCATCGGCATGGACGCGGCGGGCATCGAGCAGGCGCTCAAGCCCTTCGGCCAGGTCGACAGCGGCCTGAGCCGCAAATTCGAAGGCACCGGCCTCGGCCTGCCGCTCGCCAAATCGCTGGTCGAACTGCACGGCGGCACGCTCGCCATCGTCAGCGCACAGGGTGCGGGAACCGTGGTGAGCGTTGTGCTTCCCGCCTGGCGCGTGGGTGCCAAGACAATTGTGCAAGCAGCGGAATAGCGGCGGCCTGCTACACTCCCTCAATGATCGAAGCATCCTGCCATTGCGGCGCCGTCCATCTGCGTGTCGAAGACGCGCCCGACACCGTGACCGAGTGCAACTGTTCCATCTGCAGCCGCACCGGCGGGCTCTGGGCGTATTACAAGCCGTCTGAAGTCCGCATCGAAGGCGAGACGGACTTTTATATATGGGGCGACAAGTCGCTACGCCTTCACCGCTGCAAGGTTTGCGGCAACGTCACCCATTGGTCGCCCGTCGATCCCGCGCTGGAACGCATGGGCGTAAACACGCGCCTGATGTCGCGTGAGATCTGGACGGCAGCCCGCGTGCGCAAATTCGACGGCGCCGACACTTGGGAAGAAATCACAGATTAAGCCTTCACCGGGCGCAGGAACGTGCGCTCCTCGCGCAGGATCAGCTTTTTCCGCTCGGCAAAGGTGAAGTTCGCGATGCTGTCGGGATCGCTGCGCAACCTGGCGCGATAGGTTTCGTAGGCCGCAAGGCTTTCAAACCCCACCATGGCGTGCGCGATGTTGTTGGTTCCCTCATGCGGCATGAAATAGCCGATCAGATCGCCGCCGCTTGCAGGGATGATGCGCAGCCACGCTTGTGCATATTCCTCGAATTGCGCACGCTTGAACGGATCGATCTCGTAGCGGATGTGGCAGACGATGCTCATGCGGAACCTCCATGTGAGCCGCACGCTAGCACTTGCATCGACGCCGACAGTTCGATTACCGTCGAACTATGAAAGCAGGCCCCTCCGTCGCCCCCATCGCCGCCCTTGTGGGCGATCCCGCGCGCGCCAACATGCTGGCAGCCCTGATGAGCGGCAAGGCGCTCACGGCAAGCGAACTTGCGGACGAAGCGGGCGTCACGCTTCCGACCGCGAGTTCGCATCTGACCAAACTCGAAACCGGCGGCCTCATCGCGGGCGTAAAGCAGGGCAGGCACCGCTATTTCCGTCTTGCCGACGAAGACGTGGCCGAGATGCTGGAGAAGATGATCGGCGTCGCCGCACGCGCAGGTCACACGCGCACCCGCACCGGCCCCGCCGAACCCGCTTTGCGCAAGGCGCGCGTCTGTTACGATCATCTAGCGGGCGAAATGGGCGTGCAGATGATGGATGCGCTCATCGAAGCGGGCGTGCTCGCAGGCAAGGACGAAACCCTGCGCGTCACACGCCGTGGCGAAGATTTCCTCTCAAAGCTCGACATCGATCTCGACACGCTGTCGAAAGAACGCCGCCCCTTGTGCAAAAGCTGCCTCGACTGGAGCATGCGCCGCGCGCATCTGAGCGGAAGCCTGGGTGCAGCGCTGCTCACCCGCTTCTTCGCGCTCCACTGGGCCCGCCGCGACCGCCAAACCCGCGTGGTGCATTTCACACCCGAAGGCGCACGCAAATTCCACCGGCTGTTTCCCGCCTGACTGTTTGAAATTCCTTTGTCATCCCCGGCGAGCGCAGCGCAGCGGAGCGAGGGAAGGGGACCCAGCTATCAAACACCGCTCGCTATCGACGCCTGGATACCCTTCCCTCGACCCGCGCTTGCGCGCGGTCCTCGCCGGGGATGACAAGGGAGTTACAATTTCTTCGCAAACCAATGATCCGGATAGGGATCGTCGTTGAACGGCGCCACTTCCTCAAAACTTTCCGCGCGATAAAGCGCCTGCGCTTCGGTCAGCGCCCCGTTGGTATCCAGCCGCACAACCGAAAACCCATCCTCGCGCGCGATCTCTTCCAGTCTTCGCAACATGCGCCGCGCGATGCCGAGCCCGCGCGCGGCGGGCGCCGTCCACATGCGTTTGATTTCCGCCGTCGTGCGGTCCACGCGCTTCAGCCCCGCGCACCCCACAGGCTCGCCGTCCAGTCGCGCGATCAGGAAACATCCCGCGGGCCGCGTCACCTCTTCGTCGGGCACCGGGTTCGCTTTCGCCGGGTCGTATCCCGTCTCGAACCGCTCCGAGAGTTCGCGGAAATATTCGCGCAAGCACCAGCGCGCGTCGTCGCCGTTCGGCGCTTCGATAGCGATGGTCACGCTCGCCGCGCGCAGCAACCGTTCCACATCCGCCATCGCACCCGTCAACCGTTCGCGCTGTTTCGTATCGAGCGCGCCGAGAATGGAGTCCGCGAGCTTGTCCGACAGCCGGTCGTAAGCGGCAAATTCCGCGCGCCCCTTCGCCGTCAGCCGCGCGTGGCGCTTGCGCCGGTCGTCCGCCTGTTGTTCCACACGCAGCAAACCCTGCGCCTCCAGCGAACGCAGCAACCGGCTCAGATAGCCCGAATCCAATCCCAGCCCGTCGCGCAGGCGCTGGATATCCGCGCCCTTCGTCCCCACCTCGAACAGCAGCCGCGCCTCGCCCAAGGGCCGTCCGCGCTGGAGATAGCTGTCCTCCAGCACCCCGATCCGCCGCGTGACGGTGCGGTTGAAACTGCGAACTTGTCCGATCTGCCCGGAATCCATTATCTGACTTTAGTCAGGTAAATTTCCGGCGCAAGTCCGGGCCCCAAAACACTTCGCTTTTTGCCATTTGCGCGCGCTTGGCGGCCCTGCTATCCCCCGCCGCCTTATGAGCACCGCCCCCACCCCTGCCAGCGAAGCCGCCAAACGGCGGACCTTCGCCATCATCTCGCATCCGGACGCGGGCAAGACCACGCTGACCGTACATCTGCTGCTGCTCGGCGGCGCGATCCGGGCGGCGGGTGCCGTGAAGGCGCGCGGCGAGGCGCGGCGCGCGCGGTCGGACTGGATGAAGATCGAACAGGAACGCGGCATCTCCGTCACCAGCGCGGTGATGACGTTCGAATATGGCGGCGCGATCTTCAACCTGCTCGATACGCCGGGCCACGAGGACTTCTCCGAAGACACCTACCGCACGCTCACTGCCGCCGACAGCGCGGTGATGGTGATCGACGCCGCGAAAGGCATCGAAGCGCAAACCCGCAAGCTGTTCGAAGTCTGCCGCCTGCGCGACATCCCCATCGTCACCTTCGTCAACAAGATGGATCGCGAAGCCCGCGACACCTTCGAACTGCTCGATGAAATCGCCGATCAGCTCCAGCTCGAATGTGCTCCCATGGTCTGGCCCGCCGGCATGGGATTGAACTTCAAGGGCGTGCTCGATCTCTATTCCGAACAGTTCTCCGTCTTCGGAAAGGACGAACGCATCGGCGCCAACGCGCTGAAAGACCATCTGCCGGAAGACGTCTACGCCAAGCTCGAAGAGGAAGCCGAACTCGCGCAGGCCGGTCTCGCCCATTTCGATGCGGCCGCCTATCGCGAAGGCCATCTGACCCCGGTGTTCTTCGGGTCTGCGCTGAAGAATTTCGGCGTCAAGGAATTGATCTCCATGCTCGCCGAACACGCCCCGCCGCCGCGCGCGCAGGCCGCGAAGGGCAGGGTGGTCCACCCGGAAGAAAAAGAAGTCACCGGCTTCGTCTTCAAGGTGCAGGCCAACATGGACCCGAACCATCGCGACCGCGTGGCGTTTCTGCGCCTGTGTTCCGGCGAGTTCAAGCGCGGCATGAAGCTGAAGCAATCCGGCACCGGCAAGCAGATCGGCATCCACAACCCGATCCTGTTCTTCGCGCAGGAACGCGAAACGGTGGACGAAGCCTGGCCGGGCGACATCATCGGCATCCCGAACCACGGCGTGCTGCGCGTCGGCGACACGTTGTCAGAGAGCGGCAACACGGTCTTCACCGGCATCCCAAACTTCGCGCCGGAAATTTTAAGCCGTGTGAAGCTCGCCGATCCGATGAAGCAGAAGCATCTCACCCGCGCGCTCGAAAGCCTCGCCGAAGAAGGCGTCACGCAGGTCTTCAAGCCCATGCTCGGCGCCAACTGGATCGTCGGCGTGGTCGGCGCGCTGCAGCTCGACGTTCTCAAATCCCGCCTGCGCGCCGAATACGGCCTCGACGCCGATCTGGAACCCTCGCCCTACGATACCGCCCGCTGGATCAGCGGCTCCGACGCCGACCTCGAAAAATTCTACGCCGCCTACAGAAACCAGATGGCGACCGATCGCGACGGCGCGCCCGTCTTCCTCGCCAAGAGCGCCTGGGAAATGGGTTACGTCGGCGAGCGCTATCCCAACGTCCGCTTCGCCAAGACACGCGAACGGTCGGACGTGCACGCGGAGGGATGATGTTTATTGTTTGGCCGGCCAGTGCATCGCCACCGGCACTACAAAAGTAATCGCCTGGCCGTTCAAGATCGGCGGCGTCGCCTTCCATAAGCGCACAATGTTCATCGCGGCCCAATCCAGATCCGGATAACCACTCGATGTCGTGGTGCCAAATTTGATTATGGCACCATGCGAGTCGAACACAACCGACAGATAGGTTGTACCAGTCTCGCCCTTGTCAAAGGCGCCCGGCGGAAAGTCGGCCTGAGTCATTTCTATGTTTTGAACAGGATCACGCTTTTCCATGCTTTGAACGGGATTCCGTTCGTCCTGGCCTAACGTCCAGCGCACTGTGGTCTCTAGACGGCCGGCGATCGGCTTACCGTCCTTTATCGCCGGAACGTAGCGCCAATTTTCCCCGACCTCTTTGACCGTCTCTTCATCCAGAAGAGGGAAGCCACTTGATTCGGTTACTGTGATGTCGCGTGGTATCCCATCAACATCCACCGTGAATTTGAGCCGCACGGTGCCCTGCTGATGTTTGGCGCGAGCCTCCGGCGGATAAAACATCATCACATGATTGTTTGCCGAGCGCGGTGCTGTAACGACCTCGTTCATCGAGGCGGGCGGAGGAGGAGGCGTGCTGTCGGCGAGCGCCGTGCCCGCCATCATGAGAATCGTGATCGCAATCAGGATGCGCATGGTCAGTTCCCCATATCGTCTCTGGGGCCGATCACCGGCATGTGCGGCCCCATTCCGCGACGCGACATTTCGAGATTGCGTTTGGCGGTCTGCAGATTCGTTTCGATCATGTGCTGCTGTGCGTCGATAGTCTTCTTCACGATCGCCGGAAATGCCTGATTGGCGTCGGAAGTGCCTTCCTTGATCAGGCATTGCAGGTAGTCCTGCGCCCCGCGCACATAATTGTTATAGTCGTCAACAGCCGCGTTGTACGAAGTGTCGTCGGAGCCCATCGCTAAGGGCGGCGCGGGCGGGGGGCGCGAGCAATGTTTCGGCTTCCATTCGCAAGCGGAATCCGCCGCGCCCAGATCGCATTTCTGGTCGGCCGTTCCCACTTCGCCGGCGTGCACCGGCCCGCTCAAGACAAGGACAATCGCACCAATGCCCGCTGCTGCCAGCACGCGGGCAACCCCATCGGCCCCCACACTCGCCCCCAACGCGATTTCAACCGTTATTATCTACTACCGGCCACCTTCGCGCTCAACTCGGCGACCCGCATTTCCCCCTCGCGCGTCTGGCCGCCCATTTCCATGAATTTCGCCATATTGCGCCTGGCAGCGTCGCTGCGCATGAGCGTCTGGAAGAGAAAGCTTTCCTCTATCAGCCCGTCTTTCAACGGCAGCGCCGCCGCATCGACGGATTGTTTCGCCAGCCGCACCGCCTCGGGCGGAAACGATGCGATGCGTTTGGCAAGCGCGTCGACATAAGGCCCGATCTCGCCCGCCGCGAATGCGCGGTTAAGCCAGCCCCAGCGTTCCGCCGTTTCCGCATCCAAATCGATCCCGCCAAGGATCGCCTCCAGCGCGCGTCCGCGTCCCAACAATCGCGGCAGGCGCTGCGTGCCGCCGCCGCCGGGAAGGATGCCGATGGGCACTTCCATCTGGTTGACGATGGTCTTTCCTTTCACGCCGAAGCGCATGTCGAACGCCATCGACAATTCCGCCCCGCCGCCGCCCACGCGGCCTTCGATCTGCGCGATGGTCGCCTTGCCCATGGTGCGGAAGCGTTCGCACATCTGGTGATAGGCGTTGTCCGCCGCCGCGGCGCGCGACGGCGCCTGATCGGTGGGAAAGGAGAGAAGCGCATTCACGTCGAAATGCGCCATGAAGAAATCGGGATTGGCGCTTTTCAAAACGAACACCAGCGTCTCGTCGTCGGCCTCCAACTCCGCCGAAAGCCGCGCCAATTCGCCGAACAATTCCATGGTGATGATGTTGACCGGCGGATTGTCGATGGTCGCGGTAACAATCTTGCCGCCGCGTTCGATCTTCAGAAGCCGATAGTCTGCGTAAGCCATGTTTCGTCTCCCGATGGCGGAAAACGACAGTCAAACGGAGTTTTGCGGAATTGGAAAGCCTATGCCGCCCGTTGCGAGCGCCAGGTCTCCAGCGTCGCGATCGCCTCGCTGCGCGAGACGTTGTCGTAATTGGCCAGGCGCGAATACATCTCTTCGGTTTTCGGCATCTCGTCGCGCGCGGCCAGAACCGCAAGCGCGGAGAATGCGGTGCGGCTCAGATACGCCGCCTTGCAGGCGACCGCGAGCGCCTGTCCCGTGGGTTCGCGCAGGATCTTCTGCGCAAGGGCCACGTCCACGCCGATGAAGCCCGCGAATTCGATGGCCCAGTCGTTCGCCACGCGCTGGCGCGCCACCGCCACCAGCGAACGCTCGTCGAGATTGCCCGCGTCCGCCTCGCGCTGTTTGCGCGCGAGAAGTTTTTCGAGTGTCGCGCGCATGGATTGCGGCAGGTCGTCGGGCCACTTCGCAAGAAAGTCGGTCAGCTGTTCGATCATCCGCACGCGCGCCTCTGGCGATGGATCGGCCGCCAGCTCCACAAGACGAGTCAGTCGTTCTTTCGCGTTCAGCATAGGCGCAACGCTAGACCCGTGCGGGTTAAGGGTTCGTGCGGTAAACGAATGCTTAAGACGAGCAGCGGATGTGTAAGACGGGCTTACAATGTAAGCGCCAGAAATATGAAATCTCTATCTTTTTCAACCGCTTGCCTCACTGGTACGTCGTTTGCACCCATTCGCTGCTTTGAGCTGGTTGGGGAAATCGATGCGAAATCTTGTACTTGGAATGATGTCGGCACTTTTCGTGGCCTTCGCCGGCGCAACAGCGGCGAATGCAGCGCTCATCTATGTCGGGTCCTGGGAAGTCTCCGATGGGCCGGATTGGCAGACGCAACCATTGGCTTACACGGGACAGGAAGCAGCCGCCCTGCTTTTCGGCGGCTCGGCCTCCGACTATGTGATCTCGACGCTGGGTACGGATCCCGGTCTGGTCAACAACAGTGCGTGGTACAGCGTGCTGGGCTTTAACGGCTCGAACAATGGCGGCGTTCTGTTGGCGCAGGACTATGTTTCTGCCGCGTCCTCGCAGGCTCCCGGTTATTATTACTCGGGCAATAGCTTCCCCTTCGAAGGAACGGATGCCGCTTCCGCCTATGTCAGCGACAATGCGGAAGAGGGCAATATCAACTATGCCTTCCGTATCGTCGCCGATGGCGTGCCTGAGCCGCTGACGCTCGCGCTGGTCGGTGCGGGCCTTGCGGGCATGGGCGCCGTTCGCCGCAAGCGGAAGTAACGGGAAAACGATCGTGCGGAAAAGGCGGCTCTCGCGAGCCGCCTTTTTTGTTGCGGGCGGGCATTCCGGCTGACAAGCCGATAGTGCTGGCGGCTGTGCGGCTTTTCCGGAAGAGTGTGCGCCAGAACAATCGGAGACGCATCCCAATGACTCGTATCGCCGCAGAAGGCTTCGCGAACGGCCGTTTCGAAAGCGTGGCGGAGACCTTCGAGACCAATCTCAACAATGGAGAGGATATCGGCGCCAGCTATTGCGCCACCGTCGACGGCGAAACCGTGGTCGATCTGTGGGGCGGCTTCGCAGATGAAGAACGCACGCGCCCCTGGCAGCGCGACACCATCGTCAACGTCTATTCGACCACGAAAACGATGACGGCGCTCACCGCCCTTCTCGTCGCCGACCGCGGCGAACTCGATTTCGCAGCACCCGTCGCGCGCTATTGGCCCGAATTCGCCGCCAACGGAAAAGCCGATGTGAAGGTCAGCCATCTGATGAGCCATTCCGCCGGTCTCTCCGGCTGGAAGGAACCGATTACCAAGGAAACGCTCTACGATTGGGAAAAAGCGACGTCATTGCTCGCAGCCCAAGCCCCGTTCTGGAAACCCGGCACCGCGCCCGGCTATCATGCGGTGACGCAAGGCTATCTCGTGGGCGAAGTCGTCCGCCGCATCACGGGCAAATCGCTCGGCACCGTCTTCCGCGAAGAAATCGCCGAACCGATGGGCGCCGATTTTTACATCGGCCTTCCCGCATCGGAAGATTCCCGCGTCGCCGATCTCATCCCGCCGCCCAAGGGTGCTGCGATTGCCGACACCGCGCAAAGCGAATTGCAGAAGAACATGGCCACCAATCCCGGCGTCGACGTGCGCGAAACGCGCACCCGCGCGTGGCGTGGTGCGGAAATCCCTGCTGCGGGCGGCACCGGCAACGCGCGCTCCGTCGCCGAAATCCACACCATTCTTGCAAACGGCGGAACAGCCAAAGGCAAACGCTTTCTCTCCGAAGCCGGATGCCGCAAGGCGCTGGAGCTGCAAGTCGAAGGCACCGATCTCATCCTCAACATTCCCGTGCGTTACGGCGTGGGCTTCGGATTGGCCGGTGGAATGCTTCCGCTTCCCAACCCCAACACGATTTTCTGGGGCGGCTATGGCGGCTCCCTCGTCATCATCGACATGGATGCGCGAACGACCTTCGGCTACGCCATGAACCGCATGGCGCCGACCACAACCGGCGACATGCGCGCCTTCGGATTGGCGATGGCGATGTGGGACGCGTTGAAAACCTGAAACTCACCGCCCCCTACGCGGGGCGGTCGACACGCGGAACGCGTGGCGGGTGGGGGGACGTGCTACGGACTCCGTGCGTGAAGCCCCACCCGTCGTCGTGCAGTTGCACAACGCCGACCTCCCCGTAAAGGGGAGGTAAGTTAGCGATCAATTCCCCACAATCGCCCAGCTATCCGGGAAGAACCCATTGAAATCCGTGCGCACCGCCACCGAATAAGCGCCCACATCGGTGAACACCACAAAATCCCCCGGCTCGATCGTGTCGGGCAATTGCAGCGGGCGCGGCAGCACGTCGAGCGTATCGCAGGTCGGCCCGAAAACGCGGAACGCCTTCAGCGTGCCGAGTTTCGGCCGCGCGCGCCCTTTCTTGTCGAGCGTTACAGCGTGCAACGCGTAGTCCGCCGTCCAGCCGGGCAGGGTGAGTTCGTCGAAGCTGCCGTACACGCCGTCATTGATATAGATGCTGTCGCCCTTCCTCAGCGTCACCTGCGTGACCAGCGACAAGCCTTCCGCGATCAGTGCGCGTCCCGGCTCGCAAAGGATCGGCAGCTTCTCGTAATCCGGCAAGGTTGCCAGCGCCTCGCGGATCGTATCGAAATACCAGTGATAGGGCGGCACGTCGTTGCCCGGATAGGGCCCCGGAAAACCGCCGCCGATATCGAGTGCCGCGATCTCCACGCCCGCCTGCGCCGCCGTGCGCCGTGCCATCTCGATGGCCTGCGCATAAGAGAACGGCGAAAGACATTGCGATCCGACATGAAAGGTGATCGCCGGCTGCGCGCCCGCATCCTTCACGCGCTTCAGAAGGCGCGCCGCGTCATCGGTGGTGGTGCCGAACTTGCTCGACAATTCCAGCACCGCGCCGCCCAAAGGTGTCGCGATGCGCACGAAGATGCGCAACTTCGACGGATTGCCGGTTTCCGCCAGCAACGTGTCCAGCATGTAATCGCAATCGATCACATAATCGGTCACGCCGTGTTTCTCGAACGCCACCTTGGCCGCGCCCGGCAAACGCACCGGCGCCATGAAGTGGCACTTCGCATCGGGAAACATCCCGCGCACCAACTCGATCTCGGCAAGCGAGGCGGTGTCGAAATGGCGAATGCCGCTCGCCCACACCTGCTCCAGCACATAAGGATGCGGATTGGCCTTCACCGCATAGAGCGCGTCGCCCGGAAAGGAATCGAGAAACCGCTTGCCCGCCACCCGGAACTTGTCGGGATGGATCACATAGGTCGGATAGACGGGTTTCGTCCTCTCGATCAGTTGCTCGATGGAAGCGAACCGCGGCAGTTCGGTGACAACGGTGGGGCGAACGTTCATGTCGGCGCGCCTCTCGGGCCAGAACAATTGGGCGGGCCTCTTAGGGCCGGGGGGCAGGGGGGTCAAGTGGCGGGAATGCCTGGCGCTGTGCCCGGGTCTTTTCATTGCTTCACTTGGGGATTATTGGAAAAGAATTGCGGGGGACTTCGGATGCAAAGCTGGACGATTGGGGCAGTTATTGGGCTTTGCTTGTTGGGCGCCGCACCGGCTCTCGCGCAAACCCCGGCTGCGGACCTTCAGGCCGCTTTCGCCGGCTGCGATTCTCCCACGAAACACCGCCTCACGAACGATCAACGGCTGGGCGTCTGCAACACGGCGATTGCAAGCAAGGCGTATCAGGGCAAGGATCTGGCCACGCTTTATCTGGACAGGTGGATCGTCCTCAACGCCAAGCATGAACCGGCTGCGGCCGAGGCGGATCTCGAAACGGCTCTCGCCACCTGGCCCGACATCGCAACCGACGCGGCGTCCATATCCGTCGCCTACATGCAGCGCAAAAAATACGACCTCGCAAAAACGGGACTCGATGCTGCCGCAAAGGCGCAACCCGGCAACGCGCGCGTCCACTATGCGCTGGCCCAATGGCACCTGCATCAGGGCGAATACGATCTCGCCGCTCTCGATAACGACAAGGCCGTGTCTGCCGAACCGAACAACACGGACACGCTGCAGCAACAGGCCACCCTCCATGCCCTTCGCGGCGATACGGGTGGCGCCATTGCCCTCATCGACAATCTTGTCGCGCAATATCCGGCCAACGCGATCTTCCTGAACTATAGCTGTTATCTGCGCGGCACTCTCGGCCGCGATATCGACAAAGCGCTGGCCGATTGCAACGCCGCTCTCAAGATCGCGCCGCAGAACCCCGATATTCTTGATAGCCGCGGCCTCGTCTATCTGCGCCTGAGCCGTTGGGCGGACGCCATCGCCGATTACAACGAGGCCATACGGCGCGACGATCACCCGTCGCCCACGTCGTTCTATGGCCGCGGCCTCGCCGAGCAACAATCAGGCAACCGGGTCAGCGCAACAGCGGATTTTTCCGCCGCCCTGGCGCTATCGCCCGGCATCGACAAGAAATTCGGCACGGTCGCGATGCTGGCGGAGTGAGAAAATTTTGAGGCGGCAGCAATGAATATAAATCCAGATCAACTTAAGCTGACAAACATATTTATGCCCTACGCGATGCAGCGGCTTCTAAATGTAACCAGCAACAATACGAAATTTGTTCATTACACTTCTGCTTATTCAGCGATGAACATTCTACGATCCAAAGAGGTTTGGATGCGTAAGACCTCATGCATGAACGATTACATGGAAGTTCGGCACGGGTTACAATGTCTCCAATCGGCTTATCATAGCCAGGTAGGGCTAAAGTTTAGAAAAACGCTCGATGAGCTGTTTTCTGGCTGTTGCAACGACGTGGAAAAATTATTCAATGGTTGGGCGCCTAATCTGGAGACCGACACTTATATCACTTGCGTTTCGGAGCATGACAGCGACGAAGATATTTTGGGACGACTTTCAATGTGGCGGGCTTATAGCTCGGGAAAAGGGGTAGCTTTGGTTCTGAACAACATGCCCTTCGTTCGAGTTTCCGATGTCTTAAAGGCGTACACGAGCCCAGTCGCTTATATTGATGATCGCCAATTTGAAAGCCTTATGGCGGATATCACCCAACGAATAGAAGGTGAGCGCGACTTCTTACTGGCCAAGGGGAAAGAGACGATTGTCGCAAATGTGTTTCATATGATGCGATTTGCCGTCGTTTGCGCAAAGAATCCAGGATTTAAAGAAGAACGAGAATGGCGAGTTTTATACACGCCAAGCTTAGAGTCATCCGGTTATTTGAAGCGCGAAATCGAGTCGGTAAACGGAGTACCGGAACCGGTCTACAAAATTCCGTTGAAAAATATACCCGAACACGACTTCAACGGCATCGAAATTCCCGAATTATTAGATCGAGTGATCATTGGACCGACGCAATACGGGCCGGCAATGTTCGAAGCTTTTGCAACGCTTTTATCTGAGGCCGGTGCCTCGGAGCCGCAAAACAGGATATTTCTGTCGAATATTCCGCTAAGAACCTAGACTGCTTCGAAAAAGGTTACTCTTCGCGCCGGATCTGCATCACCGTTTTCCGCCCGTCCGTGCTCGGTTGATAGACGTATGTCATCTCGCGCATCGCGCGGTCGAATTCCTCGATGCGGAAATCCTGGCGCACGTCGAAGGCGTCGAAGCCCACGCGCATCATGAAGGCGAGCTGGTCGTAGAGGAAATGGCCCACCGCGCGGATTTCGCCCTTGTAGGCGTAGCGTTCGCGCAGCATCCGCGCCCAGGAAAACGCGCGCCCGTCGCGGAAGATCGGAAATTCCAGCGCGATGGCGTCGATGTTCGCCAGCTCGTCTTTCAGCACTTCGGGGTTCTGGCTTGAGGCAAGCCGCACCGCCACGGGGCGATGATGCGCCAGCAACGTCGCGCATTCGCTTTGGAAGCGGTCGAACGTCACCATCACGCCGCCGTCATCTGGAAATGCCTGTCCATCGGGAATGAACAGAAAACGATCCTGGACGAACTTGCCGTCCTTAATAAGCGGCATGCATCTGTTCCCGATAAACCATGTTCTTGAACGGCGTCATGCCGACGCGGCGATAGGTGTCGAGCAGGCGCTCGCCCGGCTCGCGCAATTTCACATAGGTTTCGACCACGCGCTCGATGGCATCGACGATTTCGTCCTTGCCGAAACCCGGCCCCATGATCTCGCCCACGCTCGCATCTTCCGCGCCCGAACCGCCGAGCTGGATCTGGTAGAATTCGACGCCCTTCTTGTCGACGCCGAGAATCCCGATGTGCCCCGCATGATGGTGCCCGCAGGCATTGATGCAGCCGCTCATCTTGATCTTGATTTCGCCCAGATCGTGCTGGCGTTCGAGATCGGCGAAGCGTTTCTGGATCGCCATCGAAATCGGAATCGAACGCGCATTCGCCAGATCGCAATAGTCCAGGCCGGGGCAGCAGATGATGTCGGTAATGAGCCCCGCATTCGCCGTGCCGAGGTCCAGCGCCTTCAACCGCGCGAACACCGCGGGCAAATCGCGTCTGCGCACATGCGGGAACACGAGGTTCTGCTCGTGGCTCACGCGCACTTCGGCGAAACCGAAATCGTCCATGATTTGCGCCACGCCATCCATCTGGTCGGCGCTGATGTCGCCCGTCGTCATGCCGATGTTCTTGAGCGAGATCGTGGCGATGGCATAGCCGCGCGCGCGATGCGGCGTCAGATTGGTCTTCGCCCAGTTGGCGAAATCCTTGTCGGCTTTCACCGCCGCATCGAATTCCGGCGACGTATCCGGGAGATCCTCGAACGCAGGCGGCGCAAAATAGGCTTCGATCCGCTTCAGTTCTTCCGGCGGCAGTTGCAGCGTGCCCTTTTTCTTGATTTCGGCGAATTCCACTTCCACCTGGCGGCGGAATTCGTCGGCGCCCAGCTGGTGCACCAGAATCTTCACGCGCGCCTTGTGGATGTTGTCGCGCCGGCCGTACTCGTTATAGACGCGCAGGATCGCCTCGATATAGGCAAGGATGTCGGTCTTCGAAACGAAGTGCCCGATCTCCAGCGCCACATAAGGCGTGCGCCCCATGCCGCCGCCCACGAACACGCGATAGCCCGTTTCGCCCGCATCGTTCTTGATGATCTCGATGCCGATGTCGTGCCATTTCACGGCCGCGCGGTCTTCCTTGGTCGCCGACACCGCGATCTTGAACTTGCGCGGCAGATAGTTGAACTCGGGGTGGAAGCTCGACCACTGCCGGAAGATTTCCGAAATGGGCCGCGGATCTTCCAGTTCGTCGGCCGCCGCGCCCGCGAAATGATCCGCCGTCACGTTGCGCACGCAATTGCCGGAGGTCTGGATGCAATGCATCTCCACATCGGCCAGATGATGCAGGATATCCGGCACGTCCTTCAGCCGCGGCCAATGGAACTGCATGTTGGTGCGCGTGGTGAAATGGCCGTAGCCGCGATCGTATTTGCGCGCGATGAATGCAAGCTGCCGCATCTGCCGCGCCGCCAGCGTGCCGTAAGGAACGGCGATGCGCAGCATGTAGGAATGAAGCTGCAGATAAAGCCCGTTCTTCAAACGTAAGGGCTTGAACTCGTCTTCGGTCAGCTCGCCCTTGATACGGCGCTCCACCTGATAGCGGAACTGCTCGGCGCGCTCGCGCACCATCTTGGCGTCAAATTCGTCGTACCTGTACATGGCTCAAGCCTATAGCTGGATGGGCGGGACGTCCCTGGGCTCCTGCGGCCCCATGCCCGCCTGTTTGCCCGTGTCGGTGCGATTGCTCGGCCCCGCCGCACGGATGATCTCGCGTTCCTTCACGGGCTCGATGCCGCCGGCCGCGCGCCGCACGTCGAACAGATAGGCCGCTACCACGATGTTGTCGCGCATGAATGCCTTGGCCGCTTCCAGCGCCGCATCCGCCGCCTTCGGATCGTCATAGACGTCGCCGCGCGCAAAGTCGGAAACCCAGTTCCCGTCGCGCCAATAAAGAACCTCCCCGTCGATCAGACGGTTCGCGGTCAACATCTGTGGAACGGGCGCTGCCATGGCCGTTAGGTCACATTTCCGCACTGCGAAATCAAGACATCACAAAGAAGAATTGTATTTTGGAATATTTTACGTATCTGATTTGTGTTTTATCAGGTGCCTGCCTCTCTTACCTCCCCCTACGCGGGGAGGTCGACGCGCGCAGCGCGGCGGGTGGGGCCGCCTCAACGAATTCGGTGTCTATCGTCAACCACCGCGCCCCCCACCCGTCGTCGCGCCGATGCGCGCCGCCGACCTCCCCGCGTAGGGGTAAGAAATGGCTTACCCTGCAACCGATTGCTGCGTGAACCTTTACACTGTAATGTCGAATCAGAATCGAACCTTACAACGTAAAGTGCCCGCACCAACCCTCACCAAATCCGCCATCGCCCAGGAAGCCCTCGCCCTGATCGATGCCGAGGGTCTGCCCGCCTTTTCCACCCGCAAGCTCGGCACTCGCCTCGGTGTGGAAGCGATGGCGCTCTACCACCACTTTTCGAGCAAACATCTCCTCACCGCGGAAGTCGCAGCCACGATTCGCGCGCAAATTCCGCTGCCGCCCGCCGATCTCGGCTGGCGAAGCTGGCTCGGCCAGGCCGCGCGATCCTGGCGCGCGACCGGGCTGGCCCATCCGTACGCCGTCCCGCTCCTCATCGCCCATCCCGCCGAAGACGACCCGCTGTTCGCCGGCCAATGCCGCGTCCTGGAAACCGCGGGCCTCACGCTCCACGAAGCCCGGCGCGCCGCCCGCCTGATCGCCGCCTTTGCCACCGGCGCGGTCCAGAACGAAATCGCCCAACCCGAAGACGCCCCCGCCATCTTCGAACGCGGCCTCGTCATGCTGCTGGACGGCATCGCAAAACAGATTCAGCGGACGCGCGAGCATTGACTTACCTCCCCCTACGCGGGGAGGTCGGCGTCGTGCCTTGGCACGACGCCGGGTGGGGCCTTCACGCGCGGAATTCGATGAGCGGCCCCACCCGCCGCGCTGTCGCGCGTCGACCTCCCCGCGTAAGGGGAGGTAAGAATGGGCAACGTTTTAGAATCGCAAGGACACCCACTTTGTCCGACACCGACACGCGCCGTTACGCGCGCAATCTCCAGGGCGAGATCGACGGCGCGCTGCTTTACGAAGCGCTCGCCGAATCCGAGAGCGATGAAAAACTCTCCGCCGTCTATCGCCGTCTGGCGCAGGTCGAACGCGCCCACGCCGAATTCTGGGCGAAGACGATTGAGAAGAAGGGCGCGTCCCGTCCCAACCTCAAACCCTCCACCCGCGCGCGCTTTCTGGCCTGGATGAGCCACCGCTTCGGTGCGGCTGCGATGCTGCCCGTCGTCGCCAGCGCCGAAGCAAATGACGTGGCGCACTACGACAACCAGCCCGAAGCGGTCGCCGCCGGATTGCCGGGCGACGAACGCAGCCACGCCCGCATCGTGCAGGCCGCGGCGTCGCGCGTCGGCGGATTGTCGGGCCAGACGCTCGCCCAGCTCGAAGGCCGCCATCGCGGCGGCGGCGGCAATGCGTTGCGCGCAGCCGTGCTCGGCGCAAACGACGGCCTCGTCTCCAACATGAGCCTGGTGATGGGCGTGGCGGGCGGTGCCGCGAATTCGCACACCATTCTTCTCACCGGCCTCGCGGGCCTCGTCGCGGGGGCGTGCTCGATGGCGATGGGCGAATGGCTGTCGGTCAGTTCCTCGCGCGAACTTTCCGAACGCCAGATCGCCACCGAAAAGGAAGAACTCGAAGCCGCACCCGAACTCGAACGCGAAGAACTCGAACTCATCTATCAGGCCAAGGGCCTCGACGAGAAAACCGCCAAGGTGCTGGCGGAAAAGGTCTTCACCAGCAAGGGCGCCGCGCTCGACACGCTGGTGCGCGAAGAACTCGGCATCGATCCCGAAGGCCTCGGCGGCTCGGCCTATGCCGCAGCGTCGTCCTCTTTCGCGCTGTTCGCGGTAGGCGCCATCGTGCCGGTCGCGCCGTTCCTGTTCGTGAGCGGCAACACCGCCGTCATCGCCAGCGTGGCATTATCGGGCGCCGCACTTGCGCTATCGGGCGCGATCACGTCTCTCTTCACCGGCCGCAGCGCACTCGTTTCCGCCGCCCGTCATCTCCTCGTCGGCTATCTCGCCGCCGCCATCACATTCGGCATCGGACATTTGATTGGCGTGTCGATAAGCTAAATCAAAATAGATATCCCCTCTCCCCCTTGGGGGAGAGGGTTAGGGTGAGGGGGAAATCGTGCAACGAATTCGGTGTTTGAGTGTGAGGCTACATTCGCCCCCTCACCCCGGCCCTCTCCCCCGCTGGGGGAGAGGGAGAAGCTTTTAAACTTCCCTTCGCACCGCACTCTCATGCCAGCGATGCAGCAATGCCCATTCGAGCCATGTCAACGCAAAGAAAATCGCGATCCCCAACAGCGACAACAACGCCAGCGCCGCAAACGCGGTGGCGATATGCAATTCGCGCGTCGCCAAAGTGATGGTCCACGCCAATCCCGTCGCGGTGCCGGAGCCGGCGGCGAATTCCGCCACCACCACGCCGATCAGCGCCAGCCCGCCAGACACCTTCATCGCGCCCAAGAGATAGGGCAGGGCGGTCGGCAGTTGCAGTTTCCACAACACCTGCCAGCGCGATGCGCCGTAAAGCCGGAACAGGTCGATCAAATTGTGGTCCGCCGAGCGCAATCCCAATGTGGTGTTCGCCAGAATGGGAAAGAACGCCACGATCACCGCCAGCACCAGCAGCACCAGATCGATCCGGTCATAGCCGATCCAGATCGTAACGATCGGCGCGATCGCCACCACCGGCGTCACCTGCAATATCACCGCATAGGGATAAAGTGCTGTCTCGACGATGCGGCTCTGGCTGAACAAAACCGCCAGCGCCACCCCGCCCACCACCGCCAACACGAACGCAATCACCGAAATGCGCAACGTCGTCCACAACGCGCCCATCAATTGCGCGAAATGCGCCGTGAACGCCTCCCAGATACCGCTCGGCGCCGGAAGCACAATCGGCGAAACGTCGAACGCGCGAACCGAGAATTCCCACGCAAGCAACGCCAGCGCCCCCACCGCCAGCGGCACGAGAATTTGCGCCGCCCGGTTCATGCCGCGCCCCCGCGCAACGCCGCCGAAATCCGTTTCGCGTTGTCGGTGAATTCCGCCGTGAACCGCCGCGACGCATCGGCTTGCGGCGCGCGCGCAAATGAAATGTCGTCCACGATCCGCCCGGGCCTCTGCGACATCACCACCACCCGCGTCGAGAGATAAGCGCTTTCCGAAACCGAGTGGGTGACGAACACCACCGTCAAATTCTGTTCGCGCCACAGCCGGATGAGATCGTCGTTCAATTCCCCGCGCGTCTGCTCGTCCAGCGCCGCAAACGGTTCGTCGAGCAACAACAGTTTCGGCTGCGCAGCCAGCGCGCGCGCAATCGAAACCCGCATCTTCATCCCGCCGGAAAGTTCGCGTGGATAAGCGTCTTCGAATCCCGAAAGTCCAACCGCGGCGAGTTGCGCGCGCGCCCGCGCATTCGCCTCATCCCGCGCCACCCCCTTCAGCGAAAGCGCCAACTGCGCATTCTCACGCGCCGTCGCCCACGGCATCAAAGTGGGCTCCTGAAACACAAACCCGATCTCAGGCCGCCCCCCGGGAAATTCCACCGTCCCCGCCGACGGCGAAACCAACCCCGCCATCACCCGCAACGCCGTCGACTTCCCACACCCGCTAGGCCCCACCAGCGAAACAAATTCGCCGCGCGCCACAGCAAGATCCACCGGCCCCAGCGCCGAAACACCGTTGGCGAAGGTTTTGGTGAGATGGGAGAGTTGGAGAAGCATACTCACAGACTTCTCCCTCTCCCCCTTGGGGGAGAGGGTTGGGGTGAGGGGGAGATGTCGCCACGGAGATGGTGCCGGATCGCCACCAAGAACCCGCTTATATCGCCTGTCAAATCCTCATTCCGAATCCGCCACACATCGAAGCCGCTAGCCTTGAGATACGCATCGCGTTTTTGGTCATAAACAATCTTGTCCGCGTGAAACGGACCATCCAGTTCGATGATCAGCTTTCGTTCCAGGCAAATAAAATCCACGATGTAATTGCCGATCGGATATTGGCGTTTGAATTTGTATCCGCCGAGTTTGCGATCTCTTACTTCGTCCCAGAATAATTTCTCTACCACTACGGGTTTGCGACGCATCGTTCGTGCTCGCGCACGGTTGCCGACCTTGCATTTTCGGTTCGCTGCTACGACGACGGAGACCATGGTGGCATTCGCCCCCTCACCCCGGCCCTCTCCCCCGCTGGGGGAGAGGGAGAATGTTTGAATGACAACGATGGAACCCTAAAATCTACCGCCCTTCCCTGGAAGCCTTCTTCACGAACTCCAAATCAAACGCCCCACGCCAATCCACCGACTTGTCGTAAATCCCCACCGCGCTCATCGTGTCGAAGAATGTCTTCCACCCCTCGTCCGTCATCGCCCCCAGCCCATCCTCCGACACCACGCCGAACGATTTCAGTTTCTCGCGCGCCTGAAGGATCACGTCGTCGGTCATCTCCGGGTTGTCGCGTTTGATGATCCTGTTCGCCGCCGACGGATCGCCCCAGAGATATTCCTTCCACCCTTCGATGCTCGCATCCACGAATGCCTGCACCGCTTTCGGGTTTTCCCTGATCCATTTCTCCGGCACCATCACCATGTTGGCGTAGCCCGGATAACCGTAATCGGCGAGCAGGAAAATCTGCGGTTTGAAGCCCGCCTGTTTTTCCACTGTGTAAGGTTCGCTCGACAGATAACCTTCCTGTATCGCCTTCGGATCGCTCACGAACGGCGCGAGGTTGAAGGTGTATTTGCGTATCTGCGAATCCTCGAAACCGAACTTCGCCTTCATCCACGGCCAGAACGCCGCCGTCGAGGCGTCCGAAATCATGATCGGCTTGCCCTTCATGTCGGCAAGCGATTTCACGTCGTCGCGCGGATGGGTGATCAACACCTGCGGGTCTTTCTGGAACACCGCCATCACCGCCTTGATGCCCGCATGTTCGCGCGCCAGGTTCATCGGGATGAACGCATTCGAGCCGATGCCGAAATCCGCCGCGTGCCCCGCCAGCATTTGCGGCACGTTCACGCTCGGCCCGCCCTCGAGGATGCGCACGTCCAGCCCGTGCTTTTTATAAAGACCCAGCGCGAGGGCCTCGTAGAACCCGCCATGCTCGGCCTGCGCCTTCCAGTCGGTCACGAAGGTGATCTTCACCGGCCCGGCCACAGGCTTCGGCTCCTGCCCACACCCCGCCAGCACCAGCACCGCCGCCAGTAACACCCTTATTTTCATGGCTTTTCCCCTTCGCGCGGCCCCGATTGTGCCCGTCCGCGGGCCGCCCGGAAACCGCTCCTTAACATCCGCGTGCATAATTCCGTATCTGCAATCTATGGTTGTAATCCCATGAGCCGCCTGCTCCGCCGGTCCCATCCGCTGCAGATCCTCTGCCTGGAAGAAGACGAAAGCTCGCGAAAGATCGTCGACGCAAGCTGCCAACTGATCGGCGCGGCTGTCACCTTCGCCGAATGCGGCCCGCAGGCGGTCAAGCTGTTCCGCACCCTGATGCTGGATGTCGTGCTGCTGGACATGAACCTGCGCGGCGGCGACGGCTTCGACGTGCTCAACAAAATCCGGCTGTCCGGCCGCAGAGGTTACAGCGCGCCCGTGATCGCGGTGACGGAGAACATCACCGGCCTGCCGGAAGCCGCCTACAAGCGGCTGGGCTTCACCGGCCTCTTCGTCAAGCCGCTCGAACCCTATCGCCTGATCGACCGCATCGACGCCGCCCTGATCGCCAGCGGCCAGACGCCGTTGTTCATGATGCGCGTGAGCGGATGAGTTCGCAGTTGGCCGTGCGGCGCACAGCGTCTATCGCCGCGAAATCCTTCTCGTCGTTGACGAGCGTGCGGAACAGCACGAGTCCCTTCGCCGTCGGCGAGATCACTTCCGTGGCGCCTTTGGGCCGGCGCACATCGTTCGTCGGCGTCGTCACCAGCAGATCGACGGAGCCTTTCGCCTGCCGGTCGTTCTTCACATAGAAATTGTTGGTGTCGGAATCGAAGATCGAAACCGACCAATATGTCCCCTTCGGCACCTTGCCCGTCACATGCAGCGCGCCCTGGCTGAGGTCGAACGGGCACACCGAATAGAGCAGGTCCGGCGATGGCCGAACGACGCCGCGCGATTTGTCCGTCACGCGCCCCTGATGATGGATGTGGTTCACCTCGCCCATGCGCATCATCACCTTGTTCATGATGAAGCCCGGCGTGCGGACAAGGGTGAAATAATGCACGACGGCCGCAACCGCCAGCGTCGCCACGATCCAGAAAGCCGCCCGCCGCATCATCACAGACACACCGATCGCTTGATCACCGGCACCATCGCGTTGGCCGGGTCGTCCACCACGCCCACACCCGGGTTGTAAAGCCGCAACGTCAGGCTGAACCGGCGCTGCGTGATGGGAATCCAGTTGGTCGGCGCGCGATGTTTCGAAGCCGTGATCGTGAACGTGCTGTCGGACTTGAGCTGCACGGTCTCGCCCGAGATCGACCAGAGGTCATATTTGTTCTTCATCAGATAATCGTCTTCGCCATAGGCCGTGATGCTCCACCACCGCGCGCTCGGTTCGCGCCCTTCGATCTTGTAGAAGCAATTGCCGTCCAGCCACTCGCCCGCGCTGTCGTGATCGGCGGTATAATACACGGTCTCCGACCGGTTCAGCGCCAGCAATCCGTGCAGCGCGATATTCGCCCGCAGATAAGGCCCGCTCTGCGCGCTGCCGGTGAGCAGGCTCATGCGCCACGGCCCGTTGGAAACGGTGCCGAAATTCAACCGCGTGACGGCAACCCACGTCGCCGCGAGACCGAGCGCGGTGCCGACGATGAGACAAGCGAGGAGTTTCAGAAGGAAGCGCAACATCACTTACCTCCCCCTTGCGGGGAGGTCGACGCGCGACAGCGTGGCGGGTGGGGGCCGCTGCAACGAACTCCGTGCGTCAAGGCCCCACCCGTCGTCGTGCCGATGCACGACGCCGACCTCCCCGCAAGGGGGAGGTAAAGCGTCACTCATCATCCCCCGCCGGCGGCTCGTCGCTGAACCACGAACTGTGTCCGCGATCGCGGCGCTGCCGTGGCGGCGGCTCGTCGTCGGAAGGCCCGAACAGCCAATCCAGAAACGACCGCCCACGATTTTCCGCGCGCGCGCCGCCATCGTTGCGGTCGCCCGAGCTTTCGTCGTCTCCGCGATAACCCGGCGCCGCATCGCTTCCGGCATAAGGCGAGTCCTCATCGACTTCCGGCGCCTGCGGCACCGATTTCGCAAGCGGTTTCGCAGGCAATCCCTTCTCTGCCACAACCATCACGTCTTTCCAAATCGCAGCCGGAAGCAATCCGCCGGTAACATTGCGCATGGGTTTGGAATCGTCGTTGCCCACCCACACGCCCGTCACATAATCGGTGGTGAAGCCCACGAACCAGGCATCGTGATAGTCCTGCGTGGTGCCCGTCTTGCCCGCCGCCTCGCGGTCGGGCAGGCGCGCGGCATGGCCGGTGCCTTCCAGCACCACGTCGTAAAGCATCGCGGTGAGATCCATATTCGCGTCTTCCGGTATCGTGCGAACCGGCGTCGCATTCTTGCGCGCGTAATAGATGTGCCCGCGCGAATCCTCGACTTCGGTGACGAAATAGGGCTCGGCCTTCATCCCGCCGGAGGCGAACGTCGCGTAAGCCGCCGTCAGTTCCAGCGGCGTCACTTCGCTGGTGCCGAGCGCCAGCGACGCATTGGCTTCGAGCGGCGAGGTGATGCCTGCGGATCGCGCCGCCTTGATGACGGTCTTGATCCCCACTTCCTGCGCCAGACCCGCCGTCACCGTATTGATCGAATGCGCCAGCGCGCTCGCCAGCGTCACCGTGCCGTATTCGCGATGGCCGTAATTGGTCGGTTGCCAGCCGTCGATGTCCACCGGCCCGTCGTCGCGCGTGTCCCACGGGCTGATGCCGTTCTCCACCGCCGCCAGATAGACGAACGGCTTGAACGCCGATCCAGGCTGGCGCTTGGCCTGCGTCGCGCGGTTGAACACGCTGGTGTCGTAATCGCGCCCGCCGATCAGCGCCACCACCGCGCCATCCGGCTTCATCATCACGATGGCGCCTTCGCGCACGCGCAGCCGCTTGCCGTCCTTCCGCAGATGCCGCAACAGCGCCTTGCGCGCCGTTTCCTGCAGCTTCGGTTCCAGCGTCGTGCGCACGATCAGATCTTCGCCCGGCAACTTGCCCGCGATGGTGACGAGCTTCTTGGCCTCGTCCGCCGCCGTGTCGAGATAATAGTTGCGCGCCTCCTGCACCGTGCGATCCACGATGCGCGCCGGATTGGCCTCGGCGAACGCCGCCTGTTTCTTGGTGATCGCGCCCGTCTCGATCATCGCCGCGAGAACGTCCTTGGTGCGCGCCTGCGCCGCCGCCAGATCGCGCCGCGGCGAAAACGCGGATGGCGCGCGCGTCAACGTCGCCAGCATCGCCGCTTGCGAAAGCGTCAGGTCGCGCGCCGACTTGCCGAAATAAACCCGCGATGCGCCATCCACGCCATAAGCGCCGGAGCCCAGATAGATGCGGTTCAGATAAAGTTCGAGGATCTGCTTCTTCGACAATTCCTGTTCGATGGCGGCGGCATCCATCACCTCGTTCATCTTGCGCGAATAGGTGCGGTCCGACGTGAGAAACAGAATCTTCGCCAATTGCTGCGTGATGGTGGAACCGCCCTGCACCACATGGCCCGCCCGCCAGTTCACCCACGCCGCGCGCAACAACCCCTTCGGATCGAACCCGTGATGATCGTAAAAGCGCCGGTCCTCCATCGCGATGAACGCGGCCGGAACATACGCAGGCATCTGTTCGAGCGTCAGCCGTTCCCCAACGATCGCGCCGCGATGGCCGATCTCGCGCCCTTCCGCATCGAGAAAGGTGAACGCCGCCGGCCGGTTCATCGCATAAAGATCGCGCTTGAGATCGAGCTTCGGCGCGAACGAAGCCACCACATCCGGTAATATATAGAGAGCACCCGCCGCGATCACCGCGAGCAGTGCCGCGACAAACCCCGTTTTCAGCACAAGCGAACGCCGCCGCGCCCAAAACGCCCGCAGGGACTTCTTAAAACTCGACTTCGGCATAAACCCTTGATCCCGGAACTTTGCGGCGCATTCAAGGCCTGTTTCTTACCTCCCCTATACGGGGGTTCATAGCGCCAGCGTATGAACCGACAGCGTGCATCGGCACGCTGGCGGGCGGGGAATTGCACGCGGAGACGCGGAGAACGCGGAGGCTATTGCATTCGGCGCCCTCCGCGTCTCCGCGTGAAACATTTAACCGTGCTCCGCGCCCACAAAAACAAACAAACTTGTCATGGCCCGCAAATGCGGGCCATGACAGGTTTGATGGAATTAATAGCACCTTAATCCAGCGCCACCCCTTCCTTCACCAGCGCATCGGCCTGATGCCGGTGTCCCGCAACTTCATATCCCAGCACCGTCACCATCGGCGCGAACATCAGCACGATCAGGCAAACCGCCATGTCGACATTGGAAAGGGCCGCCACAACCGCCAGCGCCACCACGCCCGCGCTGCCCGAAACCAGCCAGACATGCAGACCATCGAACTGCCGCACGAGATAATAATAGATGCCATAGACCGACAGAATGAACACACCCACCGGAATGGCGACGCTCAACACGGTAGCAAGCGCCCCGATACGCGCCTGGTGTTCGATGAAATACGCCGCCACATGCAACCCTGCGCCCATCGCCACGATGGCGGCAATGGTGATGATCTGCGCATAACCCCAGACGAACGACCGGTTGCGATGTGCGTGCAAGATCTGTCCGGATGGCAGCATGTAATACACCCACCACATGCCGAAGGTGAGCCCCGTTCCCGCGATGCAGACAAGTGCGGCATCCAATGTCCAGCCCTGTTCCTCGACCACGGCGGAAAGCGTCGCGACCGTTCCCACCACGCCTTCGCCCAATGCGATGAGGGCGAACAGGCTGTAGCGTTCGGCGATATGATGCGGATGCCATGGCGTGCCGCCGTCCTTCCGTTCGGCGATCACGGGCCCGGCCAGTTCGACAAGCCACAGGAAAAGCGTGAGAACACCCGCAACCGCAACGGAGACGTCGAACACGATCAACGCGATCCAACCCACCTGCGCGATGGAAAGCGCCCACGCATAAGTATAACAGGCGTGCCGACGCTTCGGGTCCTGCCGCGCCGCGCGCAGCCATTGGAACAGCATGGGCACGCGCATGATCACATAGCCGAGCACGATCACGCCATTGTCGAGATGGGCGCCCTGCTCGAGAGACGCGAACATGCGCGGCAACCCGATGGCCAGCACCAGCACGCCGGTCATCTGCACCATGGTGGCGATGCGGAACACCCAGTCGTCGGTGTCGTAGGCCGACGAGAACCAGGAAAAATTGATCCACGCCCAGCAGATCGCGAAACTCGCAAAGCCAAACCCGGCCACGCCCGCCCCGATATGCCCCGCCGCCAGCACATGCGCCGTCTGCGCCGCCGCCAACCCGAAACTGGTCGCAAAGGTCAGGTCGAACAGCAATTCCAACGGCGTCGCCACCCGATGCGCCTCATGCGGATCGCGCCCGGTCATTCTTCTTATATGGTGATGCAGCGAAGCGGCTCCGGAATGGCTCATGGAAAATCCCCAACACGAGTCGCGAAAAGATAGCGTGATGCCTCAAAAGAATCTCGCCTCCCTTCGGGCCGTTATCACTTACCGCCCCCTACGCGGGGCGGTCGACACGCGGAACGCGTGGCGGGTGGGGGGACGCGCAACGAAGACGGAGCGCGCAAGATAGATTCTCGCTTGCACCGCGCTCGCCGCGCGTCCCCCCACCCGCCGCTACGCGTCGACCTCCCCGCGAGGGGGAGGTAAGTGTCGTTGTCGGAATTTTTTCGAAAAAAAATCCAACATGAACGAAGATGAACGATCAACATCTTCCGCCTCACTTCACGCCCACACACAATTGCATCACCCCACTTTGAGATTTTTCAATCGTTTAACCCCCCTCAGCGTAACGCTGCATTTTCTTCGCGAAGTCTTCCGAAAAATCGAACACGGCACTTGCAGCGCAACGCTCTACCGTGCATACTCGTCAAATCGCAAGAATTGCGAATGAAGCGGAACGCCCCGGCAAAACCGGGGCGTAATCGTTTCCACATACCCCGTAACCGGCCGCCCAAAAGGGCGCGCCGGTGTTTTTGTTTTGGAGAAACCGAAAATGTCCATGCAGGCCAACCTCGCGCCCGGTCTAACCGAGGCGTGGAGGCCGAAAAAGTTATGCGAACTGATGCCTGAGGACATCGATGAAGAATGGATGGATCTCATGGTCAAACGCCTATTCCGCGAACTCGATCGCCAACTGAACGCCATCGAGCAAGACAAAGTGTCGGACAACCCGGCAAAGAAAGCGCAGGTCGCGCGCACGCTTGCCTCGATGGAGCGCTCGCTTGGCCGCCTGACGCGGATCGAAATGGAGCGCGCCGCGAAGCGCGAACAGAAAGTGACAGGTACGAACGATGACAAACGCGCGATTCTTGAGCGCCGCCTCGATCATCTCTCTGGAATCGAGCGCGCGGCAGGCGTTCCTGACGAGTCTAAGTGACGATGAAGCCGATTTCCTCTGCCGCGACTGGCGTTTCTGGGCGCGCGATGCGCAGCTTGCCCCGCCGGGCGACTGGCGCATCTGGCTGTTCCTCGGCGGTCGCGGCAGCGGCAAGACGCGCGCAGGCGCGGAATGGATCGCAGGCCTTATTGCGAGCGGCCGTTACGGCCGCGTGGGCCTGATCGGCGCAACCCATAACGATGCAAGACAAGTGATGATCGAAGGCGAAAGCGGTTTGCTTCGCGTGTGCCCCGGCACGCGCTACGAACCGTCGAACAACCGCGTGCTCTGGCCCTCCGGCGCGATGGCGACCGTGCTCAGCGCCGAAGAACCGGATTCGATCCGCGGCCATCAATTCGATGCCGCATGGGGTGATGAATTCGCCAAATGGTCGAACGCGCAAGATGCGCTCGACATGCTCTTGATGTCGATGCGCTTGGGAAAAGACCCGCGCCTCGCGCTCACCTCGACCCCGCGCAACATCGCGGCGCTCAAGAAATTACTGGAAGACGAAAACGTGATCCGCACCCACAGCACCACAGCCGACAACGAAGCCAATCTCGCCCCTGGCTTCCGCGCGCTGATGGAACGCCGTTATGCGGGCACGCGGCTTGGCCGCCAGGAACTGGATGCCGAGCTGATCGAAGACAACGAGTCCGCGCTCTGGCGCCGCGACTGGATCGAGCGAACGCGCTGCACGATGCCGCCCGCGCTCACCCGCGTCGTCATCGGCGTGGACCCGCCCGCGTCGTCGAAAGGCGACGAATGCGGCATCGTTGTCGCCGGCCGTGCGGAAAGTGACGCGGGCTTCGTGCTCGCCGATCTTTCCCCCGCCGGTCTGTCTCCGAACGGATGGGCCGCGCGCGTAGCCGATGCGTTCGAACACTGGAAAGCGGATTTCATCGTCGCCGAAGCCAACCAGGGCGGCGATATGGTGAAAAGCGTGCTGCAACACGCGAGCCCCAATCTGCCGATCAGATTGGTCCACGCCACAAGAAGCAAGATAACGAGAGCCGCCCCCATCGCCGCCCTCTACGAACAAACCCGCATCCACCACGCAGGCGTCTTCGCCGATCTCGAAGACCAGATGTGCCAATACGACGGCGAAGGCGAAAGCCCGGACCGCATGGACGCGCTGGTCTGGGCGCTGACGGATTTGTTCGGTGTGAAGAGAACGGAACCGAAGATCAGAACGATGTGAGCCACAAACTTACCTCCCCCTTGCGGGGAGGTCGAAAAATGCGAAGCACAGCGAAGCATTTTTCGGGTGGGGGACGGTGCTCGAATAGGCACCGCCCCCCACCCGGATCGCTTCGCTCTCCGACCTCCCCACAAGGGGGAGGTAAAAAAGGAAATATAGAATGCTCAACTTCCTCACCCGCCGCGCCCCCCGCGCGCCGGAACAAAAATCGCTGACCGGCTTCCTCGCGCTGATGCGCGGCACCTCGGCCACATGGACCGCGCGCGATTACCCCACGCTCGCCCGCGAAGGCGTGATGCAGAACGCGGTCGCCTATCGCTGCGTGCGCATGATCGCCGAAGGTGCGGCCAGCGTCCCGTTCCTGCTCTATGAAGGTGCGACCGAACTCGAATCCCACCCGCTGCTCTCGCTGCTATCGGCGCCCAACCCGCAAGACAGCGGCACGCGTTGTTCGAACGCTGGTACGCCTTCCTGCAATGCGCGGGCGATGCCTATCTCGAAGCCGCCACGTTACGCGGCGAGGTGCGCGAACTGCATGTGCTGCGCCCAGACCGCATGAAAGTCGTCCCCGGCCCGCGCGGCTGGCCAGCATTGTCGCCGCCGACGGCGCGGTAGCTGCCTTTGCGGCCATCACCGCCCAACTTCCCGCAAAAGGAGGAAATCCATGACCGTTCTCCAATATGTTGCCGTGGCGCTGGCCGCCCTCGATGAAATCCTCAAGGCCGGCGGCAATGCCGCAGCGTTGCTCGCCCAGTTGCGCACCACGATCGGCGCTTTCCAGGCCGAAAAACGCGATCCCACCGATGCGGAATGGCAAGCCCTCGACGCCCAGATCGCCACCGCCATGGAAGCGTTGGGCTGAGACCGGCTTTACAGCCGCTCATGCGCCTGCCTTCATGCGCCACCGCTATTTCGGAGCATGACATGGACGTCCGCGAAGCCATCCTCACGCGCAAATCCATCCGCGCCTTCAAACCCGATCCGGTGCCGGAAGAAACGATCCGCGACATTCTTGCGGTCGCCTCGCGCGCGGCCACCGGCGGCAATCTCCAGCCGTGGCGTGTGCATGTGCTGATGGGCGAAGACCGTGAGGAATTTCTGCGTCGCATTCGCGCCGCGCGCGCCGAACATCCGATGGGCGAGCCGCCGGAATACAAGATCTATCCGCCGGATTTGACAGAGCCTTATCGCACGCGCCGGTTCCGCGTCGGCGAGATGATGTATGCGACCATGAATATTCCACGCGAAGACAAATCCGCGCGCCTCAAATTCTTCTCCGGCAACTGGGAATTCTTCGGTGCTCCCGTCGGCCTCATCTTCACGATGGATCGCCAGATGCAGGAAGGCCAATGGGCCGATCTTGGCATGTTCCTGCAGAACGTGATGCTGATGGCGCGGGAACACGGGCTACATTCCTGCCCGCAGGAAGCATGGGCCGTGTGGCACAAAGTGGTGCGCGCCTATCTGAAAGTGCCGGACAACGAGATCGTCTTCTGCGGCATGGCCATCGGCCACGCCGACGAAGCCGCGCCGGTTAACGCGCTCGTCAGCGAACGCGCGCCGGTGGAGGAATTCGCGACCTTCCATTCCGGAAAATGAAAACCCGCGCGAGAAAAAACGCCTCGCGCGGGCTTTCGCTTGACGGTGCTTGGTCCTAACGGGGAGGGGCTTGCCGCGGACCGCCCACCTCAAGAACGCCAGATTCGAAGGTTCAGCCCTCGTTTCATGGCGGTCATATTGCGTTATGGTTTCTGAACGTGTTCTGGCTGTCGCATTCATCGACGGTTCATTTGCAGGGAACTAAAAGGCCGCATGCGTATTGGTGTGCCCGCGCTGCTTCTGGTCATGCTGGCCGCGGGCGCAAACCCTGCGGAAGCCCAGCGCGATCAGGTGCGTGAGCGCGTCCGCAGCGGCGAAATCCGGTCTTTGGACCGCATCCTCCCCGACATCCGCAGGAGCCATCCCGGAACCTTCTACGATGCCGAAGGCCCGATCGAAGGCCCGGATGGCGACTATCGCTACCGCCTGAAATGGATGACGCCGGAAGGCCGCATCATCTGGCTCGACACCGACGCGCGCACCGGTCGCGTGTTGGGCGTCGAAGGCGTGCGCCGGCGCGCACTGCAGCCGCCAGGGGCGCGCGACTATTTCGAGGACCGTTACGGTCCGCAACACAGTATGGAAGGCGGCCCGCCCGACTCGCGCAGCGGCGAAACGCGCCCACCGCATGATCGCTTCGATCGCGACAGAGGCTGGAGGGAGCGTGACCGGGATTGGGGTAACAACGGCCGTCATCGTGGTTGGGACAACAACCGCGGACACGACAGAGGTCATTGAATGCGTATTCTGCTTGTTGAAGACGACAAGGATCTGCAGCGTCTTTTGAAAAAGGCATTGGGCGATGCCGGCTATGTGGTCGACGCCGCCTCGGATGGCGAGGAAGGTCATTTCCTTGGCGACACCGAACCCTATGACGCGGTGATCCTCGATCTCGGCCTGCCGAAGATGGATGGCGTGCGCGTGCTCGAAAAATGGCGCGCAGACAACCGAACCATGCCGGTTCTGATTCTCACCGCGCGCGATCGCTGGAGCGACAAGGTCGCCGGATTTGACGCAGGAGCGGACGATTATCTCGCCAAACCCTTCTACACCGAAGAACTTCTGGCGCGCGTGCGCGCATTGCTGCGCCGCGCAGCAGGCCTTGCCACCAGTGAAATCGAGATTGGGCCCTTGCGCATCGACACCCGCGCAAGCCGCGTGACGCTTAACGGCAATCCGGTCAAGCTGACGTCGCTGGAATACCGGCTTCTGGCCTATCTCGCCCATCACCGGGGCAAGGTGGTGTCCCGCACCGAATTGGTGGAACATCTCTACGATCAGGATTTCGATCGCGATTCGAACACGATCGAGGTCTTCATCGGTCGCCTTCGCAAGAAGCTCGATCCCGACCTGATCCAGACGGTGCGCGGCCTTGGCTACAGCCTCGAAGATTCCAACAGTGCTGGCAGCAAAGATAGCGCCAAAGCCTAGATCGCTTTCGGCACGTCTCATCATCGCCGCTGCGGTGTGGACGATCCTGGGGCTCGCGGCAGGCGGTGCGATTCTGTCCGGAATGTTCCGGACCACCGTCGAAAGCAATTTCGACTCGCAGCTCAAATTCGACCTCGACGGCATGATCGCCGCCGCCGAACCGGACCGCTACGGAGTCGTTTCACTATTGGGCCGCTTCACCGATCCGCGTTTCGAACGCATCTATTCCGGCTGGTATTGGCAGATCGTTCCCATCGGCGACAAAAGCTTCCAGCAAAGCTCGCGCTCGCTGTGGGACAAGGCGATCAAGATCGAAGGCGCCGCGAAATCCGGCAACCTGACCTGGGGACATGCCGATGGCCCCGACAATCAGCATGTGCGCGTTCTGGAACGCAGAGTGGAATTCCCCATCACCGCCACGGCCGATCCCTCCGATACGCGCTCATTCATCTTCCTGGTCGCCCGGGATACCGCCCAAAGCGAAACGAACATCGCAAAATTCAATGGCACATTGATCTGGTCGTTCGCGATTTTGGGTTTGGGCCTCATCACGGCGATCTTCATTCAAGTGCGGATCGGGTTGCTGCCGCTGCGCAAAGTCAGCGAATCCCTTGCTCGCATCCGCGATGGCTCCGCACGAAGACTTGAAGGTGACTTTCCCTCCGAGATAGCACCGCTTGCCGGCGAGTTGAACAGCCTGATCGAACACAGCGCCGAAGTCGTCGGCCGCGCCCGTACGCATGTTTCCAATCTCGCGCATTATCTGAAAACGCCCCTGACCATTCTTTCCAGCGAAGCCAGCGCACAACCCGGTCCGTTGGCCGATGCCGTTCAACGGCAGGTGGGTGCGATGCGCAGGCAGGTTGATCATTATCTCTCTCGCGCGCGCGCAGCGGGTGCAGTCGATGTGCTCGGCAACCGTACCCGCGTGGAACCCGCGCTCGCCGATCTCGTGCGCGTGCTCGCGCGCATTCACGCCGAGCGCAATATCGAGATCGGTTTGGCTTGCGATGCGAACCTGTTCTTCCGTGGGGAGCGGCAGGACCTTGAAGAGATGGCCGGAAATCTGATCGACAACGCCAGCAAATGGGCGAAGCATTCGGTCAAGGTCGCCGCCACCCGCAACAACGCAAAGTTGCAGATTGTAGTCGACGACGACGGCCCCGGCCTTCCGCCCGAAGACCGGGCCCGGGTTTTCGAACGCGGCGAACGCCTCGATGAATCCGTGCCCGGAACGGGTCTTGGACTCGCCATCGTCCGCGATATCGCCAAGCTTTATGGCGGCACGCTGGAGTTGAACGAAAGCTCGCTGGGCGGCCTTCAAACCAGGCTGACTCTGCCTGCTATCGTCTGATTTTGCTGCCGCCAATCACATTAAACAGCCCATTAACCGTATCCGGCTAGGGTTTAGCCGGGGGATCGGACCGACACATGCTTCCGACACAAGAAAAACTGCTGCGTTCTCTTCTGGGCCGCCTGCCGCCGGCAACGGCCCAGCAGCTCGCGCGCGCCATCGAAGCCGACAAGCTTTATGACGGCAAAGGCCTGCCCCACGACGTCATTCTGGAAAGCCTCAGGCCCGCGCTGCGGCAAGCGCCGCCGGAAGGCCGCGTTCTCACGCCGCTGCGCCTGTTCTGTCAGCCGTTCGAAGATCTACTGATCAATGCGGGCGGAAAAGCCAAGCTCAAAGGCCGCATCGCACGCGAAAGCATCCTTCCGGTCTGGACGTGGATCAGCACGACCGTTCTTCCGGAGGAGGCGCAGTCCTATTCCAACGACGTGCGTCACGCGATCGAAAAACAGGATGTAACATCGGCCTATTCATTCGCAACGCGATTCTGGTCGACGTGTTCTGCCGCCATTGGCGCCGCGCTTGCGAACGAGGGATCTCGTTCGGCGGCGCGTTCGGCACTCGGCGATCTCGCACTGGCCGACGCGTCAGAGATGGCATTGATGCTCGGTATCGGCGGAAAGGTTCTGGAGGTCCAGAAAAAACTCCCGCGCGGCACCGCAACACTCACCGAGGAACTCATTTGGTCCTTGCGCGAAATTTACGACGCGCTCCTGCAAACCAATTCCGATGCTGCGCCTTATGTCACCGTCATTACGATGAGCAGGCTTGCCAAACCGTGGGAGGCGCTGCGCCTTCCGCTGATGATCGTTCGCAAAACGCAGGACACGCTGATTTCTTCGACCGATATGGGCCTTGCCGGGGAATTGCTGTTCCACGACCTCGAAGATTATGCATTCCAGATTCGCGCCGTGCGCCAACCACATTTCGATGTAGATGTGCTGCTTCGCAACCTGTCGCGGTTCACGGAGTTATCGAGCGCCGTCGTGAAGGAAATCGAAATCCGCCGCGACGGCCGCTGGGGCCAGAATCTTCTGAAGGATCGCAGCCTGGTCGGAACGACAATGGACGCGATGATGCAGAAAGCGCCAAAGGAGATCCTTGCAGCGTTACCGATGCATAAGAGCGGCTCCTATGGCGGCGGCCCGCGCGTTCCCAATATCGAGCATATGCCCGATCAAGAGGAAAAGACCGAACGCGCTATACGATATGCCAAGCTCATCATCGGCTGCCGTCACCTTGCATCGCGTGCGTCGTTCGGCGCGACGCACAAGGATGCGAGCGACGAGGTCGAGCGCGAGCTGCGGGTCTACAATGAAGACATCGTCAAGCTGATGCGCGATCCCGATGAAACAAAACGCAGCAAAGCCGAGCCATTCTTTCGGGCGGCCATCGACCTGACGGCAATTCTCTTTAGCGAGGAAGAAGCCGATTTCCTCCGTCGCCGCGCCCGCGCCAGCATAGCGGCCTAGAACGCACCGCTTCGTTTCAGGCCCTCGATCTCGTCTTTCGAATAACCAAGCTCACGCAGGATTTCGTCCGTATGTTCGCCCAGAACCGGCGGCCGTTTGCGAACGGTCCCCGGCGTGCCATGCAACTTCACCGGTGTCGCAGCAACTGGTGCCTTGCCGATACCCGGAAAATCGACCGTCGTGAAGAAGCCGCCGGCCTTCACATGCGGATCGGCCAATGTCTCCCGCGGCCGATAAACCGGCCCTGCCGGCACGCGCGCCTTCTCGAAGGCCGCGATCGCGTCCTCGCTGGGCCGTGCCGCACACCATTCGCCGACACGTTTGGAAATGATCTCGCCATTGTCGCCGCGCGCCTTGTCGGACGCGAAACGCGAATCTTCAATCCACTCCGGAGCGCCAATCAGTTTGCAAACGCGCCGGAACAATGGATCGCCATTCACGGCAACCGTGATCCATCCATCCTTGGTGCGGAAAATATCGGACGGACCGGCCGTCTGGCTGCGGTTGAGCGTTGGCTTGCGGTCGATCTTCAGCACCTCTTCTTCAATCAGCGTCGGAGAGAAGTAGGTCAGCGCCGTTCGCAGCAACGCACCTTCCACAAGTTGCCCACGTCCGGTCTGGTCGCGCGCGCGCAAAGCCGCAAGCACACCCATTGCCAGAAGCGAGGCGGTTCCGAAATCCACATAAGGCGCGGAACACCTCACCGGCTGTTCTTCGGTGCCGGAGAAATAGGTGGAACCCGACATTGCCTGCGCCACGCCATCGAAGCCCACGCGAGAGGCATAGGGCCCTTCCAAACCGAACGCCGACACAACGGCGACGACCGCGCCCGGATTGATCGCCGATACGCTCTCATAGTCGAGGCCCATTGCTTTCAACGTCTCTCCGGGCAGGTTGGCGATCACGACATCGGCAGAGCGAGCCAGCCGCTTCACCACATCGCGCCCTGCTTCGTGCATGGGATCGAGAACGAGGCTGCGCTTGTTGCGGTTCATCTGCAGGAACATCGCGCCCTCGCGCGGCGAGCCGTCATCCTTTTCACCCAGCGGAACAAGCGTGCGGTCTTCCCGTCCTTCGCGTTTCTCGACGCGGATAACGTCCGCGCCCAGATCGGCCAGAAGGGCCGCGCAATAGGGCCCGGCGATGTAGCGGCCGAAGTCGATCACCTTCAGCCCTTGAAGCGGTCCAGTCATTTGAGTCCTTGCGATTTGCGATATGTCGAAGCCCGAACTATACCCCTGTCCGCCCGAAATGCATGGCCTCAAGGAACGCCGGATGCCGCCCAGATCGAACCCGCTCAAGCTCAACCCGTTGCAGCTTCGCACGCTCACTTTGCTTCAGGCGCTGGCGCGCCTTCCTGCTGCAGCGCAGGGAGGGCCAGGGCAGGGCGAAATCACTATCCACACCTTTCCCCAGGCCCACGGCGATCACTTCCATTTGGGCGACGCCGTGGTGGCAGGAAAGGATGCGACGGGGCTGTACAACGAATCCGTCTGGAACGCGCTCACGCGCAAAGGTCTGGCGCGCGGCGAGTGGCCCCGGCAGATCACGTTACTGACAGACGGCCTGACCTACGACACGGGCGACGCCCGGGAAATCCTGCGCCGCGGCGGTCACTGACTCACTTTGGTGAGGGTGGCAAATTTCTCACTGAACAGAGCCGCTCCATCATCGCTGGCAAAGAACTTGTCCAGATCGTCCGGCTCGGCCGTCAACGTGACATCGCCGAAGTCTCCCGGTTCGATGGCGCCTGCAACCGCACCGGTTTGTATCGCTTCCTTCGCTTTGTCTTCCGACACCAGGAACAGAGTCACGCGGCCATCGCTTCCAAAGCGGTAAAGCAAAGGCACGGTGCCGCGCGAAGGATCGCTCTCGCGCTTGCCATTGTTGAAGACCATCTCCGCGTTGAAGAAATGGTGGTCTCCCAAACTTGCCGCCTGGACGCGAACGACGCTCCATTCGCCATTCAGTTTTTCGCCGCCGGAAACGATCACGACTTTGAAGCTTCCATTGTCCATCGGCAGAAAATGGAAATAGACAACTTCGTCGTTGGACTGCGCCATCTCCGCCCGCCACAGCCCGGCCAGAGCCGGATCGGTCGAAAAGCCCACCGAGGTTCCAATCGGACTGGTGGTGGTCACGGGATAGCAGGCAGCCGCCAAAAATGCAGCGCAAGCGGCCACAAGCACACGAAATGCCTTCATGACCTGCCTCCAGATGCCGGCCAAGGCGGGTCCTAGTGCCGCATCGGCCCGCGTTGGTCGCGCCCGTAGTCGCTCTGTATATTCCACCGCCATGAACGCCCGCAAAAAACGCCGTCTCTATTTCGTCCTCGCCTTGCTGATCGCAGGCGCGGGCGGAGCAGCGCTGGTCATTGCCGCCTTGAAAGACAACGTACTCTATTTCTATAGCCCGAGCGACGTCGCCGCGAAGCATATCCATCCCGGAACGGCATTTCGGATTGGTGGTCTCGTTGCGGCAGGCAGCCTCCAACACGGCAATGGCGCCGATATAGCCTTCACCGTCACCGACGGCAGGGCGAACGTGCCGGTGAAATATCAGGGCGTGCTTCCGGCGTTGTTTCGAGAAGGCCAGGGCGTCGTTGCCATGGGAGCGCTCGATGCAAGCGGGACGTTCGATGCCACTCAAATTCTCGCCAAACACGACGAACGCTACATGCCACCCGGAGTCGTCGACGCCTTGAAGCGTTCCGGCCGCTGGAAGGAAGGCGGCACATGACCGCTGAAATCGGCCAACTGGCATTAACGCTCGCGCTCGCGCTCGCCTCTGTCATGGCAGTGAGCGGTATTGCGGGCGCCCGGGTGACAGCCGGCATTTCGCGCCGCATCGCATCGAGCGCGGCGGGGGGAATGCTGGTTTTCATCGTGCTCGCCTTCGGCACGCTTGTTTATGCTGCGATCGTTTCGGATTTCAGCGTCCTCAACATCGCCAACAATTCGAGCCTCGCCAAGCCGATGCTCTACAAGATCACCGGCGTGTGGGGAAACCACGAAGGATCGATGCTGCTTTGGGTATTGGTGCTTGCGCTTTATACCGCCGCCATCGCTTTCGCCCAACGTGGAAGCGAACGGCTCACCTCCGCAGCGCTCGGCGTTCAGGGACTCCTTGCGGTCGCATTTCTCGTCTTCATTCTTTTCACGTCCAACCCATTCCTTCGCATCGACCCCCCGCCATTTGACGGCGCGGGCCTCAATCCCCTGTTGCAGGACCTAGGCCTCGCGGTCCATCCGCCCACGCTTTACATCGGCTATGTCGGTCTTTCGGCATCTTTCGCCTATGCCGCTGCAGCGCTCATCACGCGTGAAGTGGACGCGTCCTGGGCGCGCGCTGCGCGGCCCTTCATGCTCGCAGCATGGATTGCACTTACTGTCGGCATCACGCTGGGAAGCTGGTGGGCCTATTACGAACTCGGATGGGGTGGCTTCTGGTTCTGGGATCCGGTCGAAAACGCATCCCTTATGCCCTGGCTTGTCGCGACCGCGTTGTTGCATTCGGCACTGGCCACCGAACGCACCGGAGCCTTTCGCACTTGGACGTTGCTTCTCTCCATTGCCGCGTTTTCCCTCAGTCTGATCGGCACCTTCCTGGTGCGCTCCGGGGTGCTGACATCGGTTCACGCTTTCGCCAACGATCCCGAACGCGGTACCTTCATTCTTATAATGCTTGTGCTCGCTATCGGCGGCGCACTTGCATTGTTCGCGTGGCGGGCGCCGTCGCTCGAAACTGGTTCGGCGTTCGAACCCGTCAGCCGTGAAACTGCGTTGCTTATCAACAATGTTTTGCTGGTCGGCGCTGTTGCCACTGTGTTTCTGGGCACTCTCTACCCGTTGTTTCTCGATGCTTTCACCGGCACCAAGATTTCCGTTGGCCCGCCATTTTTTGCGATCACATTTGTTCCCATTTTTGTCGCGCTTCTGATCGCGCTTCCCTTCGGTCCACGACTGATGTGGCGCAAGGCCGCGTTCCGAGAAGCGCTACGCTCGCTGTTTCCCGCGCTGGGTATCGCGGCGATTGTTGCGGTGGGCGTATGCTTTGTCGTCAAATCTCATCTCCTTGCTGCCATTGGATTGTTCGCCCTTGCGGCATGGGTCATTGCCGCGAGCCTTCTCGATATCGTTCGGCGCCCGGTCAGAACCGCCGCCGGTTTTGCGGTCGCCCTTGCCCACGCGGGATTGGGTGTGACGTTGATGGGTGTTGCCGGCACCACGCTTTGGCGCGCTGAAACGCTTTCGCTGCTCGGTCCCGGTGAAACGGCCCGGGTTGGGCCTTATACTTTGACAATGGGCCGCGTGGAACGCGCCGATGGCCCGAATTATGCCGCCATTCGCGCCGATATTCACGTCGGTGATGGCGATCGCACCATCGCCACGCTAACGCCGGCCAAGCGCGTCTACCCCACCGAACAACAGGAAACCGCCGAAACCGCAATCCGCACGACCGGTGTGTCCGATCTCTACCTCGCTCTTGGTGATGAACGTGGCAAAGGACGCTTCATCGTGCGCGCCTATTACAATCCGCTTGCGCCTTTCATCTGGTTTGGCGGCGCTATAATGGCGATGGGCGGCTGCGCAAGTTTGTGGGGCCGCGTTCGTGCGCGAAGCGTGCGGAACGCCATCGATGCGGTGCCTGCCGAATGAGGCTTATCGTCCTCGTGTTTCTTCTCCTTTCCGGTGCAGCACAGGCCGCGCCTGCACCTGGCGCGCTTTCCAATCCCGCGATGGAAGCCCGTGCACGCGCTCTGCAGAAGGAATTGCGCTGCGTGGTTTGTCAGGGCGAGTCCGTCGACGAATCGAACGCACCCATTGCCGCCGATATTCGCAAACTGATCCGCGAGCGTATTGCGGCGGGCGATAGCGACAGCCAGATCAAAGATTATTTGGTCAGCCGCTACGGCGACTTTGTTTTGATGAAGCCGCCCCTGGAACCGAACACCGTGCTTCTCTGGTTTGGCCCGGCTGCGGTCCTTCTGATCGGCGCCGGGGTAGCGGCAACTGCGGTGATGCGGGCCCGGCGAAGGGCACTAACCATCTGATTTTCCTCGGCTATCATAACATTACATATGGGTAATCTATAAGATAGAAATGGGCAATAATAGCCCTGTACATGCTAGCCTCAAGACAAAGGGGCCAGTGGGGTCATGGTTCCATTCACGTATCAAGGAGTCGACATTCATGGACAACAACCAGCCCACCGCGAACAAGCACAAGCGCCATTCGCGCCTGCTCGCCGCGGCTTCTGCGGCTGTTATCGTCGTTGTGGGCTTGGGGGCGTTTGCGCTTGCCCCCGATCATCAGGCTGCCCCGCCTGTTCCGCACACGACCGAAGCCTTTGCGGCCAACACGCCAGCCAAGCAACGCATCCAACCGCCGCGTATGCTGGAGAACGGCGCGCCATTCAGCTTCGCCGATCTTGTGGAGCGCGTGAGCCCCGCTGTCGTCAGCGTCACTGTCGAATCGAAGCCCGAGCCTGTGGCGGCAATGGGCCAGATGCCCGACAACATACCCGAGCCCTTCCGCCAGTTCTTCCGCAATTTCGGCGGACAGAACGCGGTGCCGCAGAAATCCATCGGCGTCGGCTCCGGCTTCATCATCGACAAATCGGGTTACATCGTCACCAACAACCATGTCGTCGATCATTCCTCCAAGATCTCCGTGAAGCTTCCCGATGGCCGCACTTTCGAAGCCAAGCTGATCGGCACCGACGCGGCAACCGATGTTGCGCTCATCAAGGTGAAAAGCGACAAGGCGCTCCCCACCGTAGAGTTTGGCGATGATCGCCAGCTTCGCGTGGGCGATTGGGTCGTCGCTGTCGGCAATCCCTTCGGACTTTCCAACTCCGTCACGGCTGGCATCGTCTCTTCCATCGGCCGCGACGTGGGCAACGGTCCCTATACCGATTTCATCCAGATCGACGCGCCGATCAATCGCGGCAATTCCGGCGGTCCGACCTTCGATCTGCGCGGACAGGTCATCGGCATGAATTCGATGATCTATTCGCCGACCGGCGGCAGCGTGGGCATTGGTTTCGCGATTCCCGCTTCGACCATCCATGACGTGGTGGCCCAACTGAAGGCGCATGGCCATGTCAGTCGTGGCTGGCTGGGCGTGCAGATCCAGTCGATCACGCCGGAAATGGCGGCAAGCCTCGGCTCGAAGGACATGACGGGCGCCATCATCGCCGAAGTCGTTCCCGGCGGCCCCGCGGCGAAAGCCGGTATGCAGCAAGGCGATGTGGTGATCGCCGTCAACGGCAAGGCGGTACAGGATTCGCGCGATCTTTCGCGCCGCGTTGCCGCGTTGCTGGCTGGCTCCAAGGCCACCTTCACCATCATGCGCGACGGCAGCCGCAAGGACATCACCGCCGACATCACGCTGCGCAAGGATCAGCAGGTTGCGTCGAACCAGAAGGGTAGCGGAGGCAACGACCAGGCCGAAAGCAAGACCAAAGCGATGGGCCTTGGCCTTTCGTCGCTGACGCCTGACGTGCGCCGCCAATTCAATCTCGACGACAGCGTCAATGGTGTGCTCGTTACGGACGTCGACCCCAACAGCGACGCTGCAGATAAAGGATTGAGGCCGGGTGACATCCTGCGCTCCATCGGCAACAAGCCGGTACATTCGCCGCAGGATGTGCAAGGCCGTGTCGCCGACGCCCATGCGGCAGGCCGCAAGAGTGTATTGCTTCTGGTAACACGTGGCGGCGGTGAACGTTTTATCGCGGTCGATATTGGAGAGACGTGAGTTTGGCGTATCGGGCGGCACTTGTGCCGCTCGGCCCCCGCGCCGGTGGCGGCCCCATCCCCCCCGTTGCCGCCGGCGCGGACTAATTTTTTGAACAGGAGATTTCATGCGGATACTCGTCGTTGAAGACGACCTCGAAGCGCAGCGTTATCTCGTCAATGGCCTGAAAGAGTCGGGCCATGTGGTGGACGACGCTGCCGATGGCGACACGGGACTGACGCTTGCTCTTTCTCGGCCCTATGACGTTGCCGTTGTGGATCGCATGTTGCCGAAGCTCGACGGCCTCAAGCTGGTTGAGGAGATGCGCGAACACGGCAACTCGACGCCCGTTCTGTTCCTCAGCGCATTGTCCGAAGTCGACGACCGCGTGAAAGGCCTCAAATCCGGCGGTGACGACTATCTCACCAAGCCCTATGCCTTCGTCGAACTCCTGGCCCGCATCGACGCTCTGATGCGCCGCCGCAGCCCCGCGACGGTGAAAACCCGGCTTCAGGTTGGCGATCTCGAACTCGATCTTCTGACCCGCGCGGCCAATCGCGGTGTGACCCCCATCGACCTGCAGCCGCGCGAATTCCGGCTTCTCGAATATCTGATGCGCCACGCAGGCCAGGTGGTGACCCGCACCATGCTGCTCGAAAGCGTCTGGGAGTATCATTTCGACCCCCAGACAAATGTCATCGACGTGCATATTTCGCGCCTCCGTGCCAAGATCGACAAGGGTTTCGAGACGCCTCTCCTGCATACGATCCGCGGGGCGGGCTATATGATCCGTGCGCGCAACTAGCTTTCGCATTCCGAGACTTCTCCGCTCCCAGGCTTTTCGGATTCTGCTGATCTATCTGGTGCTGTTCGCCGTTTCGGCGGTGGCGCTGATCGCTTTCAGCTACTGGAACACGCGCCGGGCGCTGGACGCGCAGACGGATCAGACCATCGAAGCCGAAATCACCGGGCTTTCGGAGCAGTACCAACGGCTGGGCCTGCGCGGCCTCGTCGACGTCATCATCAGCCGTTCCATCCATGGCGATCACGGGCTTTACCTGCTCACCGATGCGGTGCATCGGCCGCTTGCGGGCAATCTCGATGGCTGGCCGCAGGTGCAGTCGCATTCCGGCCACTTCATCGAATTCGATTATGAACGCCGCTATGGCTCGGAAACCGAACGCAGGCGGGCGAGAGGACGCGCCTTCGCCCTGACCGGCGGGTTCCAGCTCCTCGTCGCGCGCGATGTGCACGAACGCTATGAGACCGTGCGGCTGTTCACCACCACCTTGCCTTGGACGGTGGCGTTGATGGTGCTGCTCGGCTTCATCGGCGGCGGGTTCGTCAGCCGCAACATGTTGAGCCGTCTCGACTCCATCAATCGCACCAGCGAGGACATCATCCAGGGCAATCTTTCGCGGCGCGTGCCGACCACCCGCTCGAACGACGAGTTCGACGTGCTTGCCAGCAATCTCAACCGTATGCTCGACCGCAACGAGCGGCTGATGAAGGGCATGCGCGAGGTAACCGATTCGGTGGCGCACGATCTGCGATCTCCGCTCAATCGCCTGCGCAACCGGCTGGAATCGGCGCTTGCCCATTCCGAAGGCGACAACGCGGAACAAATGCAGGGCGCGATCGAGGAAACCGATCATCTGATCGCGACGTTCAACGCGCTGCTGTTGATCGCCGAAGCGGAGGCGGGCGCCGCGCGCGAAGCGATGGAACCGATGATGCTTGCACCCGTGGTCGAAGGTGTCGCCGAACTCTACGCCCCGCTCGCCGAAGAAAAGGGCATCAAGCTGGCCGTCAAACCCGGCGGGCCCGCGCCCATCGAGGGCAACAAAAGCCTTGTTTCGCAGGCTTTGGCGAACCTCGTCGACAACGCGATCAAATACACCCCCGAAGGCGGCGAAGTGACGTTGGCCGCGAACGAGACGCCGGGTGGCGTCGAGTTGTGCGTTGCCGATACCGGCGCCGGTATTCCGCCCGAAGACCGTTCGCGCGTGATGGAACGGTTTGTGCGCCTCGAAGCGAGTCGAAATTCGCCGGGCACCGGGTTGGGGCTTTCGCTTGTCGCCGCTGTCGCGCGGCTGCACGACGCGGTGTTTACCTTGGATGACAACAAGCCGGGCTTGCGCGCGACATTGCGGTTTCCTCTTCGCCGTCCGCGCGCCGCGCCCGCGGAATGATTCGCGATTCGCGCGCGTAATTTTCCGGTGGCACGACCCTTCCCGTGGGTTACTCTTCACAGAGTCGCCGAGTGGGGAGTGGGAGCGTTGAGCAAAGCCGATTTTGTCGAAGCCGTAGCCCGTGAGGGCAAGGTCACCAAGGCCGAGGCCAAACGTGCCATCGAGCTGGTCTTCGGCACCATCGAGGAAGGCCTCAAGGCCTGCAAGAACGGCGGCAAATTCCAGATCGGCACGTTCGGCACTTTCCGCGTCACCAAGCGCGGTGCGCGCATGGGCCGCAATCCGCAGACCGGCGAGCCGATGAAGATCAAGGCGTCCAAAAGCTTGCGCTTCAAGCCGTCTTCGCAACTGAGGTCTTCGGCCGGTTGCTGATATAGTGACGGCATGTCCGCAACCTCGTTTCGTCAGTCTCCAGGCCCATTTCCCAAACCGTTCGATCCGGCGCGTGCCAGGCGCACGCTGGAGGATCTCGCAGCGGGCGAGGGCGGTTTCGCGCCGGATGGAGTCTTGCGGGAACTGCTCGAAGGCACGTTCGGCAATTCGCCCTATCTCGCGCGGCTCGCGCTTAGGGATAGAGATTTTCTCCGCGCTGTTCTGGACAGCGACCCGGAAATCGAACTTCGCCGGATCGAAGCCGAAACGCTCGCCGCAGCCGATGCGCCCGACATTGCGTCCGCCATGGCGATTTTGCGCCGCGCGAAACGGCATGCCGCACTTGCCATCGCGCTCGCCGATATCGGCGGGGTGTGGGGCGTGGAACAGGTGACGGCGGCGCTCACGCGGTTTGCCGATGCGGCGGTGAAGGGCGCGCTGCGCTTCGTCCTCAAAGACACCGCGATCCGCAGCGATTTCGCCGAACGCGACGGTGCCGCCCTGGAAGCGACGACCGGGCTGGTCGTGCTCGCCATGGGCAAATACGGCGCGTTCGAATTGAACTATTCGAGCGATATCGACCTCGTCGTTTTCTACGACGCGCACAAATTTCCCTTTCGCAAGCGCGACGATCCGCGCGCCGCGGCCGTCGACGTCGTGAAGGCGCTGGTGAAGCTGCTCTCCGAAACGACCGCCGACGGCTACGTTTTCCGCACCGATCTTCGCCTGCGTCCCGATGCAGGCGCCACGCAGGTCGCGATCTCCACCGATGCCGCCGAGGCCTATTACGAGGGCATGGGGCAGAACTGGGAACGGGCCGCGATGATCAAGGCGCGGGCGTGCGCGGGCGATCCCGAAACCGGTGCGCGATTCCTCAAGGCGATGGAGCCGTTCGTCTGGCGCAAGAACCTCGATTACGCCTCGATCGAAGATATCCATTCGATCAAGCGACAGATTCACGCCCATGAGGGCCATTCCAAGATCGCGGTGGCGGGGCACAACATCAAGCTTGGGCGCGGCGGCATTCGCGAGATCGAATTCTTCGCGCAGACACAGCAACTCATCCTTGGCGGCCGCAATCCGAATTTGCGGCCGCGCGGGACGCTGGAAGCCCTGGCTGCGCTGTGTGAACGCGACTTGATCGCCGAACAGACGGAAGAGCAACTGCACGAGGCGTATCTCTTCTTCCGGCATGTCGAGCATCGTTTGCAGATGATCGAGGACCAGCAGACCCACACTCTTCCCAAGAACCAGGAAGAGTTGACGCATATTGCGTATTTCTCGGGGTTCGACAGCCTGGCGGATTTCAGCAAGGTCCTCACGACATGGCTTGAAACCGTGACGGGACATTATGGCCGCCTGTTCGAACGCGAGGCACCGCTTGCCGCCGCGGGCGGAAGCCTGGTGTTCACGGGCGTCGAGGAAGATCCCGAAACGCTCGAAACCCTGACGAAACTCGGCTTCAAGGATCCGCGTCACGTCTCCGCCGCCATTCGCGGTTGGCACCATGGGCGCGTGCGCGCCATGCGCAGCGCGCGAGCCCGCGAGTTGTTGACGCAACTGATGCCCGCGTTGCTCGAAGCGCTTTCCAAGACCGCCGATCCCGACGCTGCTTTCGCGCAGTTCGACCGCTTCCTGAGCGGATTGCCCGCCGGTGTGCAGTTGTTTTCGATGCTGCACGCCAACCCGCAATTGTTGCGGCTGATCGCGGAGATCGCTGGTTCCGCGCCGCGCATCGCCACCCATCTGGCGCGCTCTCCTGCCACGCTGGACGCGCTGATCGATCCCGGATTCCTCGGCGAGTTGCCGTCGCGCAGACAGCTCGACAAATCGCTTGCGGCCCAGCTTGGGGCGGCGCGCGATTTCGAGGGCGCGCTCGATGCGGCCCGCCGTGTCGCCAAGGAACAGATCTTCCGCGTCGGCGCGCAGATCGTCGACGGTGTGGCGAAGGCCGACGAGGCAGGACCTGCGTTCGCGAACATCGCGGACGCGGTGATCGCAGGATTGCTGCCCGTCGTCGAAGCCGAACTCGTTGCCGCTTCCGGCCATATCGAAGGTGGGGCGTTCAGCGTGATCGCCATGGGCAAGCTCGGCGGACGCGAGATGACGGCATCGTCCGATCTCGATCTCATCTTCGTCTATGACGCGCCGCCCGAAGCCGAAAGCACGGGGCCGAAACACCTTCCCGTCATCGTCTATTACGCGCGGCTTGCGCAGCGCTTCATCGCAGCCCTCACCGCGCCCACCGCAGAAGGCATGCTCTACGAGGTGGACATGCGGCTTCGGCCGACCGGCAACAAGGGACCGGTGGCCGTGAGCCTTGAATCCTTCACGCGCTATCACGAAACCGAATCCTGGACGTGGGAGCGCATGGCGCTGACGCGCGCGCGCGTGATCGCATCGCCCGCCGAATTGGGGCGCAAAGTCGAAGACATCATCCGTAAAACCCTTTCGGCGCCCGGCGACGCCACAAAACTTCTCAAAGATGCGCGCGACATGCGCGACAAGCTCGCCGCCCAGTTCCCCGGCAAGAGCCGTTGGGACCTGAAATTCGCGCGCGGCGGCCTCGTCGACATCGAATTCGTCGCGCAAATCCTTCAATTGCGCGACGCCGCGAAATCGCCGGACATTCTTGCGCAAAACACCGTCGAGGCGCTTCAGCGCCTTGCGAAAGCCGGCGCGCTTACCGCGTCCGACGCAGCCTCGTTGATCGAAGCGGCGAGCCTAGAAGGCAACCTGCAGCAGATCCTGCGGATCGCACTCGACGCCACGCTCGACCCCGCCTCCGCGTCGCCCGGCCTCAAGGCGCTTTTGGCGCGTGCCGGTGGAACAGCGGATTTCGAAACGCTCGAAGCGAAGCTCGCACGCGCGCAGGCCGATGCGCGCGAAATTTTCGAGCGCGTCCTGCCGGGCTGAAGTCCAAACGAGATTTCGGGAAGGTGGATATCATGCACGCTGCAGCGTTGCGCTGCAAGTCTTTCATTCGACTCTTCGTGAAAAAATACAGCGTTACGCTGAGGGGGGTTAAACGATTGAAAGAAAACAAAGTGGGGTGATGCTTTGTGTTTGTAATTTTTTGTAGTGGAAGATGTTGATGGAGCGATTTGAGAAAATTTCTCACCCCCTACGCGGGGAGGTAAGTGGTTCAATGTCTCGGCAGGACGATGGCTGCTTCGGCGGGCCATGACAGCGATACGTCCGCGCCCGCATGTTCGTGGGTTGTCTGGGCGGCGACGGAGACAGGGTCTTTCAATCCCGGCACCAGTATTTGCAGGTGGCTGCGTTCGCCGAGATAGGCCGAGGTGCTTATTTTGCCGACGAGGCCGGCGGCGCCTGCGGTTTTCAGCACGATCTTTTCGGGGCGCACCGCCACAAGCACATCGTTTCCCGGCGCCGTCAGTTCCACAGCCACATTCTTCGCGCTGAGGCGGCCCGCGATTCCGGCGTCGATTTCGGTTATGTCGCCGCCCGTGCCGATGACCTTTCCTTCGAAGAAGTTCATCGTGCCGATGAAATCGGCCACCTCGCGGCAGTTCGGCCGGTCATACAGCGTGCGCGGATCGGCGATCTGCAGAACCTGGCCGTTCGACATCACCGCGATGCGATCCGACATCGAAAGCGCCTCTTCCTGATCGTGGGTGACGAAAACGAAGGTGATGCCGACATTCTTCTGGATCTGGCGCAATTCGATCTGCATCGCTTCGCGCAGGCGTTTGTCGAGCGCGCCCAGCGGTTCGTCGAGCAGCAGCACCTTGGGCCGGTTCACCAACGCACGCGCGAGCGCCACGCGCTGGCGCTGGCCGCCGGAAAGCTGGTCGGCGCGGCGGTTGCCCATGTCGGGCAGGCGGATCATCGCGAGCGCTTCTTCGACGCGCGCGTTGCGTTCAGCCTTGCTCAGGCCCGAACGGCGCAGGCCGTAGCCGATATTGTCGGCCACATTGAGGTGCGGAAAGATCGCGTAGGACTGGAACACCATGTTCGACGGGCGCTTGTTGGGCGGCAAATCCGTTACGGCTGCGCCGTCGATATAGATTTCGCCTTCGCTCGGATATTCGAAACCCGCGATCATGCGCAGCAGCGTCGTCTTTCCGCAGCCGGAAGGGCCGAGCAGCGAAAAGAATTCGCCGCGCCTTATGCCGAAATCGGCGCGGTCCACGGCTTTGACGGCGCCGAAGCGTTTGGTGATGTTTTCGATGCGGATATAGGCGTCGTCCACCGTTTTCTCCTTACGCGCCGACCATGCGTTTGCCGCCTTGCCCCAGCCCGCGCATCCATTCGGCCAGCACCACCAACACGCACGATACGACCAAAATCACCGCGCCCAGCGCCAGCACCACGGGCAGCTTGTAGGGAAAGCGAAGCTGCCCCCAGATGTAGATCGGCAAGGTCGCCTCGGTGCCTGCCAGGAAATAGGCAATGAGGAATTCGTCGAACGAGACGATGAAGGTGAGCAGCAGGCTGGAAATGATGCCGGGCAGCACAAGCGGGAAGGTGACACGCCAGAACGTCGTCCACGCATTTTCGCCGAGGTCCAGCGAGGCTTCTTCCAGACTTTTGTCGAAACCATCGAAACGCGACATCAGCACGGTGATCGCGAAGGGCGCACAGATGAGGATGTGGCCGAGCATCACGCTGATCAACGACAACTGCATTCCCACCGTGTTGAGCAGGATCAACAGCGAAATGCCGAGCACGATATCGGGAATGAACAGCGGCAAGCTGGTGAAGCCCAGAACCGCAGCCCCGCCGGGCAGGCGATAGCGCGTCAACGCCTTGGCGGCGAGAAGGCCCAGCGCCGTCGAGGCCAACGCCACCGCCGCGCCGACCTTCAGGCTGTTCCACAAGGCTGTGTGCATGGCGCTGTCGGCCAGCATCTGGCCGTACCATTTGGTGGTGAAGCCCACGAGCGGGAAGGCGATGAAGGCGGAATCGTTGAACGAGAACAGCGGCAGGAACAGCACCGGCAGATAGAGGAACGCCAGATACAGCACGGCGTAGAAGACAAGCCCGAGATTGCGTTTGGGGCCGCGTCGGCGCATCAGCGTGTTCTCGAAACGGCAAGGCGCACGGCCTGCACCGACAGAAGCGTGACCAATCCCACCGCCGCCATGCTGGCCATCGCCAGTGCCGCACCCATCGGCCAGTTGCCGATCTTGGCGAATTGCACCTCGATCACATTGGCGATCATCACGCCATCCGATCCGCCCACCAGCGTGGGCGTGACGTAATCGCCCGTGGTGGGCACGAAGATCAGGACGGCCGCGCCGATGACGCCGGGCAGCGACAAGGGCAGGGTGATGCGCAGGAAGCGGCGGATGGGGCCATCGCCGAGATCGGCGGCGGCTTCGAGCAGCGAACGGTCGATCTTCTCCAGCGAGACATAGATCGGAAGGATCGCGAACGCGGCCCAGGCATGCGCCAGCGTCACCACCACTGCGGTCGTGTTGTAAAGAAGGAATTCGAGCGGTTCGTGAATGATGCCGAGCGCCATCAATCCCGAATTGATGACGCCGTTGTAGCCGAGGATGATCTTCCACGCGAAGACGCGCAGCAGATAGCTCGTCCAGAACGGAATGGTGAGCAGGATCAGCCAGACGAATTTCGTGCGATCCGAAACATGGAACGCCACGAAATAGGCCATGGGATAGGCAAGCAGCACCGTCACCACGGTCACCAGCGACGATATATAAAGCGAGCGGTAGAAGAGTTCGCGATAGCTGTCGCGCGAGAAGACCTCGGCGTAACGCGCGAGCGTGAAGGTTTTGTCGACGACGTAGCCGTCCTGCGTCCAGAAACTGTAGACGGCGAGCAGCGCCATGGGGGCTGCCATCGCCGCCAGCATCACCAGCACCGTGGGGCTTAAAAGCGTGTAGCCCCTCACCGCATCCGACCGGCGGTAAAGCGTTGCCAGCCAGCGCACCAGCCCGCCGGAATACCGCCCGCCGATCACATCGACTGTCGCCAAAGAGCCCACCGCCCAGCCTTACAAGGCGTTCATTGTTAGGAACCTGCGCATGGCGGCGCAACATGGGTGGGGCAGGGGTTCCTACGCCCCTGACAAGCCTATTGAATCTTGCCCCCAGCTAGGCAATAACCCGCGCTCGCTTGGATCGCGGGCGTAGCTCAGGGGTAGAGCATAACCTTGCCAAGGTTAGGGTCGGGCGTTCGATTCGCCTCGCCCGCTCCAAGTGAAATCAAAGACTTGCGGGAATTATCTGTCCGTACACGGACGGTTCTGGGATAGCCTTGGGAAAACACGCCCGGTTTTTGGCCAGCCGCTGCATCTCGATGAACCCATGGCGTACCCAGCCGGTGAGAACCGCGGTTCGCGGACGAGCGATCGATATTTCTTGTTCTGTATGCCGCCTCCGGCTTGGCGGATGGGCCAGGCGGAACATTTCGTGCGAGCGTTCCGTTACCTCTGCGAGATTGCAGCGGACGTGACATGGCAAAGACATCGCGAAACTCCCGCAAGGCACACGTCAGAAAAGCCGCGCGCACCGCATCCAGCCATCGCGGCCTGCAGCGTCGGGTCGAGCGGGCCGACAAACGGGCGCCGCGCGAGAAGGTCGACGAAGCAATGCAGGCCGGCGCACGGGACTACCCCGCGCCGCCGTTTCCCCGGCAGCATCAGCCCAAGCCGGGTCAGGAGATGGAACTCAATCCTGCGCCGATGTTCGAGGCCCCGTTCTATCTCGGATCGCGCAAGCTGCAGGGCAAGGCTGCCATCGTCACCGGCGGCGATTCCGGTATCGGGCGGGCGGTCGCTGTTTTGTTCGCACGCGAAGGTGCGGATGTGGCTATCGTCTATCTCAGCGAACACAAGGATGCGGAGGTCACGAAGGCGGCCATCGAAGCCGAAGGCCAGCGTTGCGTGCTGATCAGCGGTGACGTCGCCGATCGGACGTTCTGCAAGAAGGCGGTGCAGCAAACGGTCGAGGCGTTCGGCCGTCTTGACGTGTTGGTGAACAACGCGGCTTTCCAGCTTCACACCTCGCAATTCGAGGAGTTGAGCGAAGATCAGTTCGATCGCACGCTGAAGACCAATCTTTATGGCTACTTCCACATGGCGCAGGCGGCCGTTCCTCTGATGCCGAACGGCAGCGCCATCGTGAACACGGGTTCGGTCACCGGCATTTTGGGCAACAAGGATTTGCTCGATTACTCTATGACCAAGGGTGGCATTCATGCCTTCACGCGCTCACTGGCCACGCATCTCGTCCCGCGTGGCATCCGCGTGAACGCGGTGGCGCCGGGGCCGGTATGGACGCCGCTCAACCCGGCGGACAAGGACGCCAAGCATGTCGCCAAATTTGGTTCGGACACGCCTATGAAGCGTCCCGCACAACCGGAAGAGATCGCACCGGCCTATGTGTTCCTCGCCTCGCCTCATTGCTCCAGCTACATCACCGGGGAGGTGTTGCCCATTATCGGGGGATATTCCGGCGGCTGAGGTAAGTCGTAGAACGATATAAACGGACGGCACACCTTTTCGCCGCCTAACGTTCTGCCAATTTCAGGGACATTCCGGCGAAATTTGCTTCATTGTGGAACAAAGCACGTGCAACCGGCGTTGCAAAACGTCGAGCTTGGACCGGCGATATTCCCGCCGCGCTGCAGTGCAAAAGAAACGATATATCGCAACGGGTCTGCTTGCCGCTGCTTTGGGCGGACCTGTAGCGGCACGCGCCGCGACGCCGCTCGATTATCTTACCGGTTACGGTTCGAAAGCTGACCCGGTGGTGCAACTCACATGGGGTGTGTTGCTCATATCCATCGCGGTGGTGGCGATCATCACGTTGCTGTTGATCGCCAGTGTGAGCCGGGGCCGCGCGCAGCCCATTCCGGCAACGCCCGGCCAGTCATTGGCGGTCGAAAGAGAAGAGGGCGGTCTCAACTGGCTGTGGATCGGCGTCGGCCTTTCGACGCTCGTGCTCCTCTTCAGTGTGGTCTGGACCATGGAGGTGATTGCCAAAGTCAATGCGCCCCCGGCCAAGCCTGCGCTCACCATCGAAGTCACCGGTCATCAATGGTGGTGGGAGGTGCATTACGACAGTTCCGATCCGTCCCGCGTGTTCACCACCGCCAATGAGATCCACATTCCAACCGGCGTACCGGTCGCCTTCAAACTGATCGGCGCCGACGTGATCCATTCCTTCTGGGTGCCAAAACTTTCCGGCAAGACCGACATGATTCCCGGTCAGACCAACACGATGTGGTTCGATGCTGAAAAGCCTGGAGTCTATCAGGGTCAGTGCGCGGAATATTGCGGCCCGGAACACTCCCTGATGAAGATCGTGGTGGTTGCCGAACCGCCCGACGATTTCAAGGCGTGGTGGGACAAGCAACTGCAATCGCCGCCAACGCCTTCCGGCCAAGCCTTTGCCGGGCAAATTGCTTTCGGCACGCATTGCGGAAGCTGCCATGCCGTGCGCGGCACCGATGCCATGGGAATATTGGGGCCCGATCTGAGCCATATCGCTTCGCGCAAGATGATCGCGGCGAACATCTTTCCCAATACACCGCAGAATCTGACGAAGTGGATTTCCGATCCGCAAGGGCTGAAGCCCGAAGCTCTGATGCAGAAGCCCGAACTAACGGGGGCGGAGCTTGCGGACATCCGCGCGTATGTCGAGACACTGAAATGAGAAGCGCATGACCACCATCGACTACGAGCGCGCGCCTTCCGTCGCCGAAGCGGGACCGGATTCCGAGCTGGCCCGTCGGCTGCAGAAAATGTGGGAAACCGCACCCGGCCTCAAAGGCGTGTTGGGCAGCGTCGATCACAAGGAGATCGGCATCCGCTACATGGTGACGGCCTTCGTGTTTCTCGCGCTCGGCGGGCTTGAGGCGGTCGTCATGCGGCTGCAACTGGCGGGCCCCAACGAACATCTGCTGACGCCGGAGCAATATGACCAGATATTCTCGGCGCACGGCATGACGATGATCTTTCTCTATGCCGGGCCGATCCTTTCCGGATTCAGCAATTATCTCTGGCCCCTTTTGCTGGGCGCGCGCGACATGGCGTTGCCCCGTCTCAACGCCTTTTCCTATTGGGTCTTCCTCTGCGCGGGCATTTTTCTCTATGCGGGGATAGCGCTGGGTTATGGCCCAAATGACGGATGGTTCAATTACGTTCCCTATGCCGCGCGCCAATACAATGGCGGCCCGAACATGGACATCTATTCGTTGGGGATGATCCTTCTGGGAATTTCCACCACGGCGGGTGCGATCAATTTTGTCGTGACGTTCCTGCGTATGCGCGCCCCCGGCATGTCGGTCAATCGGGTGCCGATCCTGATCTGGGGCACGCTGACCGTATCGGCCGCAAACATCTTTGCCATTCCTTCGGTCAGCCTCGCATTCTTCCTGCTCTGGATGGATCGTAATGTCGGAACGCATTTCTTCGACGTGAACGCGGGCGGACAACCTCTGCTATGGCAACATCTGTTCTGGATGTTCGGCCATCCCTGGGTTTACGCCATTGTCCTGCCTGCGATGGGCATGGTGTCGGATGGTTTGCCGGTGTTCTGCCGCCGTCCATTGGTGGGATACGCTGCCGTGGCACTCGCGACCATCGCGACAATGGTTCTGGGTTTCGGCGTGTGGGTGCACCACATGTTCGCGACCGGTCTGCCGAACATCGCGCTGTCATTTTTCAGCGCCGCCTCCATCATCATCGCGGTCCCGAGTTCTGTAGCGGTGTTCGCCTGGATTGCCACGATCTGGGGCGGGCGGCCGATCTTTACCACGGCCTTTCTATTCTTTGCGAGTTTCATCGTGCTGTTCGTTATCGGCGGCGTTTCCGGGTTCATGACCGGTTCGGTGCCTGTCGACTGGCAACTGACCGATACGTATTTCGTCGTGGCGCATATCCATTACGTTCTGATCGGCATCAACGTATTTCCCGTGGTGGGGGCGACTTACTTCTGGTTTCCCAAATTCACCGGCCGCCTGATGGACGAACGCCTGGGCCGTTGGAATTTCTGGATCATGTTCATCGGTTTCAACATCGCCTTCCTGCCGATGCACCTGACCGGTCTGCGCGGCATGCCGCGGCGCATCTACACCTATGACGCCGACATGGGGTGGAACACGCTGAACATGATCACCTCGGTCGGCTCGCTGCTGTTCGCAATCGGCGTGTTGCTTTTCTTCTGGAACGTGTTCGTCAGCCGCAAGCACGGGCGCATCGCGGGCGACAATCCGTGGGATGCGCCAACCTTGGAATGGGCCACCACCTCTCCGCCTCCGCCTTACAATTTCGTCGTGATTCCGACCGTGGGAAGCCGGCATCCGTTGTGGGAAGGCCGTCTGAATGAAACCCGGAGCGATACCTATGTCGAAGCGGGCCTCGTGCTCGACAAGGGGCGCGAAAATGTCGGCACCACGCCGCTCGATGCGCAGCCCGATGCGATCCTCAAGATGCCGGGGGATTCTCTTGCACCATTCATTCTCTCTCTCTGTCTGACGGCGATATTCGTTGGCTTATTGTTGAACCTCTGGGTGTTGGTGGGGTTAGCGCTTGTGGCCAGCGCCGCCGCGGTACTCGGCTGGCTCTGGCCGGAATCGAAGCTCGGTGAGACGAGGGCAGGTGTACATGTCTGACCGTGTGACCATCCAAGCGAAATTGCCTGTCGGCGCCATCGATACGCGCGCGTCGGGCTGGTGGGCGATGATTTTTGTCATCTTCACCGAAGGCGCTCTCTTTGCCTATCTGCTGTTCAGCTACTTCTATATCGCCGTGCAGCCGCACGTTTACGGCGACTGGCCCGACGGCGGCATCCCAAGCCTTTCGCTTGCGCTGCCCAACACGATCATCCTTCTGCTCAGCAGCGTTGCCGTCTATTGGGGCGAGCGTGGGCGCAGGCTCGGTTCCAACAACAGGCTGATTGCCGGTCTTGCCATCGGCCTGATCCTCGGCATCGCGTTCCTGGTCATCCAATATTTCGAATGGGCGGAAAGGCCGTTTTCGCTTTCATCCAGCGCCTATGGGTCGCTCTATTTCACCATCACCGGCTTTCACATGATGCATGTCATCGCCGGCGTCATCGGTTTGGCTGCGATGCTGGTCTGGTCCATCAACGGCTATTTCGACCGGGTGCGGTATGCGCCGATCCAGATCGGATCGCTCTATTGGCATTTTGTCGATGCGGTCTGGCTGTGCGTGTTCTTCACCTTCTACATCACGCCGCGATTGGGTTGAGCATGAGCGAGACCGGCACCTCAACCCATCCTGCACCGCACCGCTATCGCGCGGAGTTCTGGGTGCTGCTGTTCGGTGCGGCCGCCGCACCTCTGGTCTGGATGGGGCATCTGTGGCTCAGCTATGGGCTTTCCAGCCGCACCTGCTTTCCGGGCGACATTGCCAATGCGGGTGTATCCGGCGCCGGGCTGCGCGACGCGCTGCTGGTGCTCGATGCGGGCGCAATCGTTGTTTCTCTGATAGCGCTCGCCGTTTCCTATCGAAGCTGGAGGGCTACTCGCACCGAAGCGCGCGGCCACGTCGAACATGCTGTTGAGGTCGGTGAAGGACGCACGCGCTTCCTCGCCATCTGGGGGATGATTTCCAGCCTGATGTTCCTGGTCGCCGTCGTCTTCGCTGCGATTGCCTCGATCATGGTACCACTATGTGGAAACTGATCCTTGAGCCCTGGCATTTCGAACCGATGGTCATTGCCGCCATCGTGGTCGCCGCTGCGCTTTACTGGATAGGGCGCTCAACGCTCCAACGCGCTCCAGCAGGAGCGTTCTATGCCGGGCTTGCGGCGATCGCGGTTGCCTTGCTGTCTCCGGTTGACGATCTCGCCGATGCTCTATTTTCCGGCCACATGGCGCAGCATCTGCTTCTCATTCTGCTGGCCGCTCCCTTGCTGGCCATTTCGCGCGCCGGTGCCGTTCTTTTTCTTGCACTGCCGCGCCAACTTCGTATGCCGTTATCACACGCAGCAAGCTGGCTGCCCCGCGCGTGGCGGCCCGTCACATTCTGGCTGGTATTCATCGCGGTCTTCCTGTTCTGGCATCTGCCTCAGGCTTATGGCGGGGCACGCGAAAGCGAAGCGGTGCATATTGCCGAACATCTCACATTGCTTCTTTCGGCTTGCGCTTTTTGGTCGGTCATCTTCGCCTCACGCGCACGTGCGCCGAGCTTCGCCGCGCGATCGTTGTTCTGTGTAATCACGGCCTTTGTTACCGATCTGCCCGCCGTCATCATGATCTTCTCGCCAGTGGCCTTTTATACGGGCGACCCTGTGGCCGTTGCCCGTTGGGGGCTTACGCCGCTCGAAGATCAGCAATTGGCCGGTTTGATGATGTGGGTGCCGGCCAGCTTCTTGTTCTTCGGCGCAGCGATCTGGTGCTTCGCCAGATACCTGTCCCCGCAACCGCCTTCGCCCGCACTTCGATTAGAGGTTTCGATATGACACGCCGTCTCTCTTCCTGCCTGTTCGTCGCTATCGTTGGGATGTTCGGGCCCGCGCTAGCGCAGGGCGATCTTCAATCGCGGATGCAGGACGACAAGCAATGGGTGATGCCTGCGAAGAATTATGCCAGCACGCGGTATTCCGGCCTTTCGCAGATCAACGCGAGCAATGTCGGGCAGCTGAAGACCGCGTGGAGTTTCTCCGTGGGCTCCAATCATGGACAGGAAGCCGCCCCCATCGTGATCGACGGCATCATGTATGTGGTGGGCGCCTATCCCAATGAAGTGTTCGCGCTCGATGCGACCACCGGCGACCTCAAATGGAAATATTCCCCCGCCGTCGATCCATCGTCGCAGGGAGTTGCCTGTTGCGATGTGGTCAATCGTGGCGAGGCTTATGATAACGGCAAGATCTTCTTCAACACGCTCGACAATCACACCATCGCGCTGGATGCCAAAACGGGCAAGGAAATCTGGGTTGCCAAGCTGGGCGATATTTCGCGCGGGCAGACGCTCACCATGGCGCCGCTTGTCGTGAAGGGAAAAGTGCTGGTCGGCAATTCCGGCGGCGAGATGGGCGTGCGCGGCTGGGTGACGGCGCTGGACGAAAACACCGGCAAGATCGTCTGGCGCGGCTATTCGGTGGGGCCGGACAAGGATGTGTTGATCGGCCCTGATTTCAAGCCGTTCTACAAGGACGCGAAAGGCAAGGATCTGGGCGTCAAAACCTGGCCGCCGGGCCGCTGGCAGATCGGCGGCGGACCTGTTTGGGGTTGGATCTCCTACGATCCGAAGCGCAATCTGATTTATTACGGCAGCGGCAATCCCGGTCCGTGGAATTCCAATCAGCGCCCCGGCGACAATCTCTGGACCACAACAATCTTTGCGCGCGACCCCGATACGGGTGCGGTCAAATGGGCCGATGTTCTGAATCCGCACGATCTCTTCGACTATGACGAGATCAACGAGAATGTTCTCGTCGATTTGCCGATCCGTGGAAAAATGCGCTCGGTTCTTATTCATCCCGGCCGCAATGGCTTTATGTACGTGATCGACCGCGACACCGGCGAAATCTACTCTGCGGATGCTTATGACAATGTCACCTCTACCAAATACATCGACCTGAAAACCGGCCGGCCGGTGCGTAACGAGGCGTTGACGCCGCTGCTGGGCAAAAACATCAGCGGTGTGTGTCCCGCTTCGCCGGGTGCGAAGGATTGGCAACCCACCGCCTATTCGATGAAAACGAAGCTCCTTTACATCCCGCACCAACATCTTTGCATGGATTATAAGACGAGCCAGGTGGGCTTTATCGCAGGCACGCCATATGTGGGCGCGACCGTTGATATGTATGCGGGGCCCGGCGGCTATCGCGGCGAATTCGCGGCCTGGGACCCGGTGAAGCGCAAGAAGGTCTGGGCCATCCACGAGAATTTCCCGGTGTGGAGCGGCACAGTGGTCACGGCGGGCGATGTCGCGTTCTATGGAACGCTCGACCGCTGGTTCAAGGCTGTGGATGCCCGGTCGGGCAAGCTTCTTTGGCAATTCCATGCGCCGTCAGGTTTTGTCGGTCAACCCATCACCTATCAGGGCAGCGATGGAAACCAATACGTCGCGATACTGGATGGCGTGGGCGGCTGGCCCGGCGCCATCGCCAGTGCGGAAATAGATCCGCGCGTGCGAAACGGCGCGCTGGGCTATGTCGGCGCGGTGCAAGATCTGCCTGCCTATACAAGCGGCGGCAGCACGCTTCTGGTGTTTGCGCTGCCGCACGGCAACGGCGTCCCCAACACGGAGGATGGCAATGCGAAGCATTAGCCTGATCCTCGCGGCGTTCATCGTCACCCCGGCCTTCGCAAGCAGCACATTGCGCGTCTGTGCCGATCCCAACAATTTGCCGTTTTCCAATCGGGCAGGAGAGGGGTTCGAAAACAAGATCGCAGACCTGATCGCCCACGATCTTCACAAACAGGTCGCATATACCTGGGCGACCGAAAACGAACGCTTTGTCCGCACAACCCTAAAAAAGGGAAGCTGTGACGTCATCGTTGGGGTGCCGGCTGGCGTGGATGAAGTAGAGACCACCGAGCCTTATTACACCTCTACCTATGTTTTCGTTTCGCGCGCGGATCGCCATCTGCAGATCGCTTCTCTGAAGGATCCCAGGCTGCGTCATCTGTCCGTGGGTGTTCATCTGATCGGCGATGAAGCCGTGCCGCCTGCCATCGCGCTGGGCGAGGAAGGGGTGGTCGACAACATTCACGGCTACATGATCTATGGTGACACTTCCAAACCCAATCCGCCGTCACGTCTGATCGAAGCGGTGGCGGGCGGAAAGATCGATGTTGCAGCCGCCTGGGGACCGCTGGGTGGTTACTTCGCCAAACATGCCGATGCGCCGCTTGCAGTCACCGCGATCACCGACACCAAGGACTTCGCGCCGCTGGTGTTCCGCTATGCCATCGCGATGGGCGTGCGCTCGGGAGACGACAAATTAAAGCAGCAACTCGACGGTGCGCTCGCTCGCAACAAGAGCGCCATCCGGCGCGTTCTCGTTTCATACGGCGTGCCGCTGACAGATGGAGGCACATGATGGAAAGAACCTCTCCGGCCTTTGCCATTCTGGCGGGGCTTGCAGGCGTGGCTTTGCTGTTTGCGCTTCTGCCCACGCCCGCCTTCCCACAGCAGAAACATCCGCTTGCCGAATATCAGGGACAAGTTCCCGCGGCTGCGCTGTTGCGCGTGCCGGTCACCGGAAATTACCCCGGCAATTCAACGGCCGGGCTGAACGTCAATATGCCCAACCCGCTCGCCAACGATCCCGATGCGGTGCAGCGCGGCATGAAGGATTTCGATGCGTTCAATTGCTCCGGATGTCATGCCGCCAATGCCGGGGGAGGGATGGGACCATCGCTCAGCAACAGTACATGGGTGTATCGCTCGAGCCCCGGCAACATCTATCTGACCATCATCCAAGGCCGAGCCGCCGGCATGCCGGCTTTTGGCGCGATGCTGCCGGATCGCACGGTGTGGGAGCTGGTCGCCTATATAAAGAGCATCAGCGAAAAACCCGGCCCCATCTTCGGCAAGACCACATCGGTCACCCCGCAATCGCCGGATACGCAACAAGTTCCCGCCGGCAAAATGCAGACGGCGACGCCCTGGAAATTCACCGAACCGATGCCGAAGCAGGGCCGGAAATCCTGAGCGCCGATGTTCCGGCACCAAAAGCGTTGCCGGGAGGTTCGTTTTCAAGGTGATCAAATCGCCGTGCGCAGATTCGGGCCGGCCGATATTCATGGGGCTGGCTCCTTTTTTTAACTCTGCCTTGAATTGGACAAGGCCTATTTGATCTGCATGAATTGGAAGTTCCTTGCAGAGATTTTGATGATGTCCGACCCACCCGGTTCCCACATACGCTTCAACCCACTTGCCGACGAGTGGGTCCTCGTATGTCCGCGGCGCGGTGCAAGGCCCCAGTCGGAAAAGGACGAGCGCCTGCCGCCGGAATGCGAAATGCCTTACGACCCGGCCTGTTATCTCTGCCCTGGCAACGAACGGGCGTCAGGCATTCGCAATCCTGCGTACTCTTCGGTTTTTGCGTTCGACAACGATTTTCCGGCGCTCTCGCGCGATGCGGCAGAATTGCCAAATCAGGGAGCGCTGCTTCGGGCAAGGGCAGAGCGCGGCATCTGTCGAGTGCTGTGTTATTCCCCGCGCCACGATCTCTCTCCGGCTCGTCTCAGCGTTACGCAACTGCGGGCGGCTGTGGATGCTTGGGCCCGCGAATATCGCGAGCTTGGCGAAATTCCGTGGATCAATTATGTGCAGATATTCGAAAATCATGGCGCACTGGGAGGCGCGAGCAATCGTCATCCTCACAGCCAGATCTGGGCCAGCGCCGATGTTCCGACCGACCCTTCTGCCGAGCAGCGGTGCCAGAAGACATATGCAATGGACCGCAATGCGTGCCTTCTTTGCGACTATACGAAGCTTGAAGTCTCACTGGGAAAGCGTGTTGTCTGCGAGAACGACGGTTTTGTCGTTGTCGTGCCGTATTGGGCCATGTGGCCCTTCGAGACTCTCGTTCTCGGCAAGAGACACTTTGGCACTATCGAGGCAATGACATTCGCTGAGCGTGACATGCTTGCCGACATCATCAAGCGTGTGGCGACGCGCTATGACAATCTGTTCCAGGCTCCGTTTCCCTATTCGATGGCCATCCACCAGGCCCCGAACGACGTCACGACGCATTCCGAGTGGCACTTTCATTTGCATTACTATTCGCCCATGCGCTCAGCGAGCGTCCAAAAGGTCATGGCGGGTTACGAGTTGGGTGCCGGGCGGGAAAGAGATGATTTGCCGGAAGACGCCGCGGTCTTGCTTCGGGCCAGCAGCGAAATTCATTATATGGAGCGACAGGGTAGCCATCCGCTGTAATCCCTGCGAGCCACGCTCGATTTGGGCTAACTGGCTTTTTGCACTGGCATCATATCTGTTGCGGGAAAGAAGAGGTCCACGACAGTTCCCGCTCCGACTTCACTGTTGATAACGATATAGCCGCCGATCAGCCGCATGTAGGCGCCGATGTGCGGCAGACCCAGTCCGGTGCCTTTCTCTCCTTTTGTTGTGAAGAAGAGATCGAATATCTTCGCTAGCACCTCGGGTGGCATGCCGGCGCCGTTGTCCGCGACACGCACCCTTATGTACTGCCTTGGGGGCTGCGACGAAGCAATCTCAGGACCGTTGGCCCATCGGTCCGTGCTGATTTTAATTTCTCCGCCGTTCGGCATCGCATCTCGGGCGTTGACGACCAGATTGAGGATGGCGGCATCGAACTGCGAGCGATCGACGGCACATTTCGGTGCATCGGCTGCAAGGTTCAGCTCAACGCGAATCTTCGGGCCAGCGCTATAGCCCAAAAATAGTTCGAGCTGCCCAAGCAACTCATTGAGATCGCTTGTGCAGCTTCCCAAATCCTGTCGCTTCGCGAATGACAGGAGTTCGGCCGTCAGTCTGACAGCCCGGTCGATCCCTTCGCGCGTTGCCGCAATGTAAATGCGAGCCGTTTCCGGTTGCTGCAAATTCTTTTCGGTCAATCTTAGACCCGCATCGATAACAGTTAGAAGATTCCGAAAATCGTGAGCAATTCCGCCGGTCATTTCTCCGAGCGCAGTAAGTTTTTCCATGACTCGCTCTCGATGATCGGTCTTTTCGACAAGATCAGCACCAAGTACTCGCCCGTCATGGCCGACCACGGATTGCCGCCCGCAATCGCCCGCGATTGCCGGGTCCCCCGACCTTCGCGAGATTTTTATGGAGTCCCCTAACATGCTGGACGCATGGATGAATTCGCTCATTCAGCCGCTCCGAGCGGTAACACTTAGTTTTCAGAATAGCTTTTGGGATTTATAAAAGATATATATAAAATACCTTTTTGTCGGACGCAGCTTATCGTGGCGTTTGGACTTTCGATTCGGCGTAGCGGCACGACGCCCAAACAGGTCGTATGCCGAACATATCTTTGCGGGCTTGCAGTTATGGCTGCGGAAAAGCGTGCAGCATTATCCTATGATCATAGATCCGCGATATTTGCGCGCGCTCCGCAACGAATGCGTCGATCTTGCGTTGCGCATATTGAATAGCCTTTGGACAGCACAAACAGCTTCCGCTTAGCTGGCGGCTTTATTGGGCGGTGCAATCTCCATTGGTGTTCGGTTGGCTAAGTGAATGCGAAACTTCGCTGGCGGTTCGCGACAGACCTTCGCTCCGTTCGGAATGACTGCAGGGAGACAAACATGACCACAATACTGAACCGCCTATTCAGGCAACTGGCCGAGCAATTTCAGCCGGAAACGCATGAGGCGAAACATCAGGAAGTCACAAGGGACCCACTTTTTAAGAAACCGGGGCGCGTTCGAGCGACCATTCAGGACGAAGTGGAAGGACCTGCCCAACAAATCGGCGGGATATTCAGGGCGCCTGACGAAGGTCCCGACATCATGAGGCCAGGCCCTCACGACGCCCCAAGCGGCCAGATCACTCGTCAGTAGGCGAATTTGCGAGGGATGAGCGCCTGCACCGCGCAGCATCGAATAAAAAGTGCTGCGCGAACTGCCATGGGATTCACAGCCTAGCCTCCGAACTTGACGGCAAAGCGGATGCCCATCGTCCGGGGCGGATAGTAGGCGAAGTTGTCCGGCTCCATCACCTGCTGGCCCAACGTGACGGATTGCAGCCCGTCGTTGGAGATCACGTCCGCGTTCTCCAGATTGTTGATGAAACCGTCGAGGCTGTAATGGCCATCCCTGCTTAACCAGGTCAGGTGCAGGTTGGTCTGGTGATAGGCCTTCTGCGTCGAAGTCGGATAGTTGTCCGGCAGGAAGTTCACTTTGCCGGAGAAGAAGATGTCCGCTCGCGGCGTGATCGTGCCGATAGGCGTGTCGAAATTGTATTCGCCGCCGAGGTTGAGCGCGTAGGGCGGCGTCTGATTCAGCCAGTTGCCCTTGAAGTTGCAGAGGAAGGGCGGGCCCATCGTACTGCAACCCGGCCCCGGCCCGCCGAAGCGCGAATTGGTGGTGATGTATTGGCCATAGGTCGCGTGCGTCAGCGTCAGGGTCGCGTTGAGCCGCAGATTGTCCACCGGCACGGCCGTCAATTCCGCTTCCAGCCCGTTCACCTGCGTCTTGCCGTCGACGTTGTTTATGCCCGATTGCGTCGAGCTCTGGATGAAGACCTGCAGGCCTTTGATCTCTTCGTGATAGCCCGCGAGATTCAACTGCAGTCGATCGTCCAGGAAGCGCGATTTCAAGCCGACTTCGTAGGACCACGCGCTTTCCGGATTGTAGATGTGCGCAAGCCCGATGATGTTGCCGCCATCGATGTAGCCGCGTGACGCCGACGCATAAACCATCGTGTCGTCGTCGATCTGATAGGCAAGGCCGAACTTGCCGGTCCACTGGCTCCATGTCTTGGAGAACGGGCCGGAGAAAGGACCGCCGCACAAGCCGCAATAGTCCGGCAACTCATAATCGAGATAGTTGAAGCCGTATTTCTCGTCGTTGCTGAAGCGTATGCCGAAGGTAACGGTCAGCGGGATGCCGATCGAGGTCTTCCCAAGATTGTAATCGATCTGTCCGAATGGCGCGTAGGCGCGCGTCTTCGTATTGCCATGGCTCAGGAAGATGAAGTGATCGAATGGCTCGGTGGGGCCGTCATTGTAGCCGCTATCGGAATAGCCGAAATCCTCGAAATTGTCCGACCAGAAGTAATAGAAGCCCGCAATCCATTGCAGCGGATCGTCTGCATCGTTCGATGCCAGACGCACTTCTTCCGAGATTTGGTGCTGGCGCAACGCCCATGCGGAGCCGAACGCGATGGGCAGGTCCGAACCGTCGCCGTCGCTTGTCTGGCTCACATTGCTGCTGCTGAGACCGGTGACGGAGGTGAACGTCGCCCAGGGGAAATTCCAGTTCAGCGTCGCGGAATAAAGCTGCACGTTGTTCTTCGCGTTCTCGGGATATTCGCGGCAGAACACACGCGGGTTATAGAGCGCCTCGGTGCTGAAATCGCAAGCCGAGCCCAACGGAATCGGCGGTTGTCCGGGAATACCCTGATCGACGACAAAACGCGCGGGCACCTGCCACCAGGCCGTGTTCGTGGCCACAGGGTCGCGTGAATCGCTGTCGCTTGCGGAGATGAGCAGGTTCACATCCGGATTGAATTCGAAATACACCTGCCCGCGCACCATGCGGTAGTCTTGCGCATCCTGATTGTGCGTGGCGAAGGGCGAGATCGAAAGATTGGTCGAATAGGCGTTGTGCTGCGCGGAGACGCCGGTGATGCGCGCATACACCTTGAAATCGCCGTCATCCACCAGCGGCGCGTTCACCCAGCCACGGAAGGTCTTGGCGGCGTAGTCGCCGATCATCGCATCGACCGATCCCGAAAGCGTATCGCCCGGCTTGTTGGTCACCACATTGACCGAACCGCCGACGGAATTGCGCCCATACAGCGTGCCTTGAGGCCCGCGCAGCACTTCCACGCGCTCGATGTCATAAAATTCCGGATCGACGGAGGTGGAGCGCTGCAGCCCCACGCCGTCCACGCTGTAGGCCACCGGCGAGTCGCCGCCCGGCGTCGTGTTCACACTGCCAAGCCCGCGGATGGTGATGACATTCTCGCCACCGGTAACCCCGGAGCCGAACCGCAACGACGGCACCCGCGCGCCCAGTTCCTTGAATCCGATAATGCTCTGGCTTTCCAGCGAATTGCCGTCGATGGCGGAAACCGCGATCGGCACTTTCTGCACGTCGGCGGAACGCTTTTCTGCCGTCACGATCACCGTTTCGATAGGCGCGGCCGTCATTTCGGGTTTGGTCGTATCGTTCTGTGCGATCCTTACCGGCTCGGTGGCGATTGTTTCGTGGTTGTCCGCCGGAGAACCGGACGCTGCAAGCACCGGTTGGCCGAGCAAAAGCAATGTTGCTCCGCTCAAAAGAGCGATTTTGCGGCGGGCGCCCATGATTGCCTCCCCTTCGATGTCCTTGAAGGCGGGCGCCCACGTTCGGGTAGCACCGCGTCTTTGAAACAAAATATAACGCTCGTTACATAACGGCGCAACCCGGCGCGGATGCGTTGCCTGCCGGTAGCGGCAACTCTGCAACACATGCGAGGTCGCCATCGACAGCGACGTCAATAGTTATGCTGCACTGCGTTATAGAACGCGCGTTCTAAAATCATTGCCGGTTTTAAAACGGATGTTATAAAAAGATCGGACCGGCGAACAGGGATGGGCTTCGATGAAATTCGACATGTTTTACGAAGTGCAATGTCCCAAACCATGGCGGGCAGGTTACGAAAGGCTGCTTTATGAAGAAACGGTCGAACAGGCGCGTGTCGCCGATCGTGCCGGTTTCGAAACCTGGTGGCAGGTCGAACACAACGCGACGCCGGAATTCAGCTATAGCTCCGCCCCCGATCTCTGGCTTGCCGCGGTCGCGCTGAACACCGAACGCATGCGGATCGGCCATTCCGGCATCATCGGGCGGCACCGCGTGAACCATCCCTTGCGCATTGCCGCGCGCACGGCGACGCTCGACATCCTGAGCGAAGGCCGTCTCGAAGTTGGTCTGGCGGTTTCCGGCGGCAAGGAATGGGCAAGTTTCGGCGCCGATCCCGCAACTTCCGCCGAGGAATATCAGGAACTGTTCGAAATCCTGCCGAAGATATGGACGCAGGAGACTTTCGAATGGAAAAGCCCGCACATCACCATCCCCAAACGCTCGGTCACCCCGCGCCCGGTCCAGAAACCGCATCCCGCCTTGTGGCAGACGGCCGGCAGCCCCAAATCGTTTCGCGCGGCGGGAAGGCGCGGGGTGGGCCTTTTGGCGCTCACCATTCTCAATTCGGTTTCTTCGATGGATGCGCTGTTGCGCGAATACGAAGCAGGCCTGGCGGAATGCAAGACGCCCGTCGGCCATAGCGCGAACAAACAGAAAGCCGTTTTCACCTTCGTCCACGTCGCGCAATCGCGCCAGCAGGCCATCGATACGGGCGCTGCATGGTCCGCGCTGTGGTATGTGATGGCGGGACCAAAGAATTTTCAGGTGCCGCTTTCGAGCTATTTCTCGCTCTTCCGTTCGGCGGCCCATCCCAATTCGCAAAGCTCCGATCAGTACAAGCTCGATATCATCGGCGATGACGGCAGGGATCCGACCGTTCTCACTCCAGAACCTGGAGACACGGCGATCATCGCGCTTATCAAGCGCATGGCGCGTGGCGAACACGTCTCCAACGAGGAAGCTCACGAACTGCTCGAACAGATCGACTCCATCGTGATCGGCGATCCGGCCCATTGCCTCGAAAAGCTCAGGAAATACGAGGCCATCGGCACCGACCGCATGATGTGCATGATGCAATTCGGCCGCATCCCGCACGAAGCCGTGCTCGGAAGCATCCGCCTCACCGCCGACGAATTGATGCCGGCCTTCCGGTAACGAGCGATGGATCAGATCGAACAAGTCCGTGAAATGCTCGCCGGCCTCATCGGCGGGCCGGACACGCCTTTCATGGAGCGGCGTGCGCAAAGCGAAGCGTTCGCCGCAGCCTTCGTTCCGCCGCCCGGTGTTCGCATCGAACAAAGCGTACTGGGCGGAATTCCCGTCGAATGGATCGTGCCGGAGGGCGCGGACAACGCGCCCATTCTGTTCCATCTGCACGGCGGCGGTTATGTGCTCGGAAATCCGGCTGGATCGCGCCCGTTCACGACAGCCTTCGCCCTTCAAACGAGCGCGCGCGTGGTGAGCGTAGATTACCGCCTTGCGCCGGAACATCCGTTTCCCGCAGCGGTGGACGACAGCGTGGCCGCTTATCGCGGCTTGCTCGAGACGGTTACCCCAAACCGGATTGCGATCGGCGGCGAATCCGCGGGCGGCGGCCTCGCCGTCTCGGCGATGCTGGCCGCGCGGTTCGAAAGCCTTCCGCTTCCGTCCAGCGCGGTGCTGATAAGCCCGTGGGCCGATCTCACCTGCGCGGCGAAAACCTTCAATACCAAGGCCTATGTCGATCCGCTGCTCACGCGCCGCGCCTTGAAGGAAATGGCCGATGCCTATGTGCCGGAGGCATCGGCGCGTTCGCCCTTTGCATCGCCTCTCTTCGGCGATCTCGCCGGGTTGCCGCCGATGCTGATCCATGTGGGCAGCGAAGAAGTTCTGCTTGATGACGCAAAAGATCTTCACAAACGCGCCGTGCGGCACGGCGTGGAATCCCAGATCGAGATCTGGCATCGCATGATCCATGTCTGGCACATGTTCCATCCGATGCTGGCCGAAGGCGATGTCGCCATTCGCAAGCTCGCGCAATTTGCCCGCGCGCATTGGAAAGAGGAGGGCCGACGGGTATGGGGCGTCTGACGGGAAAGATCGCGTTGGTCACGGGTGCGGCCAGCGGCATCGGCCGCGCCTGCGCCGTCGCGCTCGCGCGGGAAGGCGCAACCGCGGTCCTCGGCGATATCGATGAGGGGGGCCTGCAACAAACACGCGCGACAATCGAAGCCGGTGGCGGCATCGCCAAAACCTATCCGCTCGACGTCACGCAGGAAGCGGCCTGGCAAGCGGTGTTGCACGCAATCAAGAGCGATCTCGGCGGATTGCATGTTCTGGTGAACAATGCGGGCATCTGCGTCGCCGGTCCCATCGGCGAAATGGCCTACGAAACATGGCGCCGCCAGCTCGCGATCAACCTGGACAGCATGTTCTTTGCCGCCAAACACGCCGTCCCGCTGTTGGCAGCATCCGGCGGTGGTTCGATCATCAACATGTCCTCGGTTGCAGGCCTCAAAGGCATTGCCGGTTTGGCGGGATATTGCGCGAGCAAGGCGGGTGTTCGCATGTTCACCAAATCCCTGGCGCTGGAATGCGCGGCGGCCCGGAACAATGTGCGCGCGAATTCCGTTCATCCCGGCGCCATCGAAACTCCAATCTGGATCAAGATGGCCCATTGCGGCGACCTGCCGCCCGGTGAAAACCGGCGTAACAGCGATGCGATGGAAGCGGCGCGCGCGGCGTCCGAAGCCGCCACACCGGTCGGCCATGCGGGTGTGCCGGAGGATATCGCGGCGGGCGTCGTCTATCTTGCCTGCGATGATGCGCGTTTCGTCACCGGCACCGAACTCGTGATCGACGGCGGCGTGATGGCGGGCTGATCAGCGACGGCCCGTGGTTTTCTTTGCGGTCCGCGCCTTCTTCGCAGGCTTGCCCGCGAACGCGCGCGTCGGCCTCAGCCACAGTCTGATCCATTCGTCGATCAGCTTGCGCTGCTCGCTGGTGCTGAGCGAGCGCCCGGAGCGGATGGTTTGCGCCGCGATACCATCGATCATGGCCACGCCCGCGCGCGCCGCCACCGCGATATCCACATCCGCGGCGATGTCGCCCGCAAGTTTGGCGCGGCGGATCATCCGCGCATTGCGTTCCAGCCATTCCGAATAACGCAAGTGGGTGATCTTGCGCACGGCCGCGCTTTCGGCCGAACGCTCCCAGAATCCGAACCAGTAGTTCCAGTTGCCGCGCTTGTCCTCATCGCTGGGCAGCGCCAGGTAAAGCACCTCGCGCAGCGAAACCAGCGGATCGGGATAATCCTCCATCTCCAGCATCTTCGCCCGGACTTCGCGCGCGGCATATTCCGAGGTCTTGACCAGCAACTCGTCCATCGAATCGACGTAATGAACCAGCGCGCCGGTGGTGAACCCTGCCTCCTTGGCCACGGCCCGCACCGTCATTCCGGCAAATCCGTCGCGCTTGATGCACCGGTAGGCAGCCTCAAGAAAGGCTCGGCGCCGCTCCTCGTGATCGACTTTTTTTGGCATTTCATAAAACTCGAAAAAGGGAGGGCGCCGGTCATCGCCGGTTCGTTTCAAGGATGCCCGCAACGCCAAGCCCATTCAATAAGAGGGAACTGCGGCGCTTGGTTGCGGCGCAAACCCGTCACCGCGCCCGGCGATCGCCGCGATTGTCATGTTGTATAACAGTCGTTATATTATCCGGCGGGCAGGAGGAACGCCATGGCCGAAAACTGGCACCTGGAACACTTTTATCACACTGTGATCAACGTCCGCGATCTCGATGAATCGGTTGCGTTCTACAAGCTCCTGGGCTTCGAGGTTCTCAATGACCGCCGCCATGTCGAATGGCCCGATTTCGTCGCGGGCATCTTCGGCATGAAGCGCGCCAAGGGGCGCGGCGTGCTGATGGTGCTTCCCAGCGATCCCGACGGCCCGATGATCGACTTGATCGAATGGGTCGAACCGAAAGCAAAGCTTGACGCGATTCCGGTGGCCGATGGCGCCGTGCCGCGCATCATCGCTTTCCGCACCAAGGGCGTTCATGCGGCCCACGCAGCGCTGACCGCGAAAGGTGTACGCTTCACGCAAAAGGTGTTCGGCCCGCATCCCGATCTCGGCATTGTCGGAAGCTGCTGCTGCTACGATCCCAACGGCAATCTGATCGAATTGATCGAACTCAATCCCGGCCAGCGCCATAGCAAGGCGAACGAGGCCTTGCTCGACAAAAGCTGAAAACGGGGAGAACAGCGGTGGGAGAAATTCGAACCAAGGAAGATATGAAACGGCTGTTCGGCGAAGTGTCGAACTGGGGTCGTTGGGGCGCGGAGGACGAACGCGGCACGCTCAATTATCTAACGCCCGAACGCATCGCGTCAGGCGCAAAACTCGCCAAACGGGGCCGTCAGATCAGTTGCGCGCGAAATTTTCCCGTAATCCCCGGTCCCGAGAATCCCACACCCGCGCTGCATCACATGGTGATCGGCGGCGACGATCCCTGTGCCGCGGGCGTGCCCGGCCTCGAATGTTCGCTCGATTTCATCGGCATTGCCTATCACGGCCTGGCCTCCAGCCACATCGATGCGCTGTGCCATGTCTTCGTCGAAGGCAAGATGTACAACGGGTTCCCGGCGCAGGATGTCCGCTCCACGGGCGCGCGCCGCAACTCGATCATGGCCGCGCGCGACGGCATTTCCGGGCGCGGCGTGCTGCTCGATATTCCGCGCTTGCGCAACAAACCGTTCGTAACGCCCGAAGAACCCGTGACGGCCAAAGAACTCGACGCCGCCGAGAAAGCGCAAAACGTAAAGGCGGGAGAGGGCGATATCCTTCTCATCTCCACCGGCCGCGATGCTTTGCGCGCGGAGCATCCGCTTTCCACCGAACGGCCTTACTATCTTGGCGGCCTCGATCCGGATTGCATCCCGTGGCTCCACGCTCGCAGGATCGCCGTACTCGGCTCCGATGCGGTGCACGATCCGCAACCCTCGCCGCTTCCGATTGAAGGCTGGCCGATCCCCATACACATGTGCGGCCTCGTCGGCATGGGCCTGCATCTGCTCGACAACCTCTATTTTGCCGACCTCGAAAAAGCCTGCGCGGAAGAATCCTGCTGGGAATTCTTTTTTGTCGTCGCTCCGCTGCGCATCGAAAAAGGCACCGGTTCTCCGGTCAATCCGCTCGCCATTCTCTGAAACAGGAGTTCTTGCCGTGAAATTCGATATCTTCTGCGAAGTCCAGCGCCCCAAACCCTTCACGGCGGATTTCGAACGGCGGCTGATCGCGGACACCATCGAGGAAGCGCGCGCCGCCGACCGAGCCGGTTTCGACGTCTGGTGGCAGGTCGAACATCACGGTGCGCCGGAATTCAGCTACAGTTCGGCGCCTGAAATTCTGCTCACCGCGATTGCGCTCAACACGCGCCGCCTGCGCGTCGGCCATGCCGGCGTGCTCGCGCCCTTCCGCATCAATGGCCCGATGCGCGTGGCCGAACGCGCCGCGACGCTGGACATCCTGAGCAATGGCCGGCTCGAACTCGGGATGGCCAAGACCGGCGGCAAGGAATGGGAAACCTTCGGCGTCAATCCCGAAACGGCGCGCGACGAACTGCGCGAAGCACTTCAGATGATCCCGAAAATGTGGACCGAAGATACGTTCAGCTGGGACACGAAGCTGATGCAAATCCCCGAACGGGAGGTCGTTCCGCGCCCCCTGCAAAAGCCGCACCCGCGCCTTTGGCAGATGGCAAGCAGCCCGGACTCCTTTTATATGGCCGGCCAGCTCGGCGTGGGCGCGCTGGGCACAACGCTGCTCAGCCCCGTCGAATTCATGAAGACGATGCTCGACGATTACGATCGCGGCATTGCCGATTGCAAGGAGCCGGTCGGCCGCTTCGTCAACAAGCAGAAAGGCGTCTTCACTTTCGTACACGTCGCCGAATCGCGCAAACAGGCCATCGAAAGCGGCGCCGCGTTGGCCGCGCTGTGGTATGTCCACGCGGCGCCCATCGTGTTCAAAGTTCCGCGCGCGGTGTGGTGGGACATGATCCGCGCCGGACTCAATCCGCATCGCGCCCGCAACATGCAGCACAGCATCGCCGCGCTGAAGGAGAACGATCCCACCAGCCTCGAAGACACGCTCGACGAAGTCCCCGTCGTCGCATTGCTCAAGCGTTTGGCGCGTGGAGAGGACGTGGCGAAGGAAGAGGCGCACGAAGTCCTCGAACCGCTCGATTCGGTCATCATCGGCACCCCCGATGTCTGCCGCGCCAAGGCCATGAAATACAGCGGCATCGGTGCCAACCGCCTGCTCTGCCTGATGCAGTTCGGCGCCATCCCGCATGAGGCAGTGATGAGAAGTATCCGCCTGGCCGGCGAACATCTGATCCCGCATTTCGACTCGGATGTGGTGGCGCAGGCTTCCTAAGGAAGCGTCCAAGCTACCTCTGTGGGAGCCGGCCCCACGGCTATCGTCGCGCGCGCCAGCCCGCTCGCTGGTGCCTGCACCGCACCGGCGCGGTCATTCGACACGGCCAAGCCGTTGTAGCTATTTAAAATTGCACCGCTTGCCGGGGCGATCACCCGATCCCCATTCGCACGATCCCTAGCCCTCGCTGGCGCGCAATAAAATTATCACCACTATTTTTGTAAACCCGGCCGCTTCGCCCGTCTCATGTACGAGTCCTAAGCTCTAACCCGAAAGGCTGAAAGCTCGCGGGGGATGGCCGAGACACCACACATTCATCGAGGAACCGCCGGTCCAAAAGATTCGGGCGCGAACATGACTGCGTCTGAAGTTGAGGCCTGGTTCGTTCGGGAAGTTTTGCCGCTGGAGGCAATGTTGATGCACTTCCTGCATCGCAACTGGCGCAACAAGAGCGAACTCGAAGACCTGCGCCAAGACGTCTATGCGCGGGTCTGCGAAGCGGCGGGCGAGCGTATTCCCGAGACGCCGAAATCCTTTGTGCTGACAACGGCGCGCAATCTACTGATCGATCGCGTTCGCCACGAGCAGATCGTGCCTATCGACGCCACGTTCGACATCGACAATCTGGAGGTTGCCGTCGACGCGCCGGGGCCAGAACGGGGCGCCATCGCGCGCGATATTTTGCGCAAACTGCAATCCGCGCTTGGGCGCCTTTCGCCAGAGGAGCGCGAGGTCATTCTTCTGCGCCGTGTCGAGGGACTTTCCCGGCCGGAAATCGCCGCTCGTCTTGGCCTCACGGAACGTCAGGTCTCCGAACATCTGTCGCAAGGCATGCGGGCTCTTGCGGCGCCGTATTTCCGCGACGCGGTCGATCTGGGAACGTGACGATGGCCCAGGAAAACACGCTAGCCCCCCGCGCGGGCGAATTGGAAGCTCAGGCTTCCGACTGGCTGACACAGCGCGAATTCGGCGAATGGAACGAAGCCAGAGAAGCGCAACTTCAAGCCTGGCTTGCCCGATCGGCTCATCATCGCACGGCTTATTGGCGCATGAAGGCGCTTTGGTCGGATAGCGAACGTCTCGCCGCCTTGCGCTCGCCCATGCGGCGGGTGCCGGCGCCGGTCGCCAAGATTCGCATTTGGCCCAAGGTCACAGCAGCGGTCGCCGTCGTCTCAGCCGTGGGCATAGCCATCGCGCTGACGACGTTCGAACAACAGCGCAGCTACGCCACGGTGTCCGGCGAGCGCAAGACCATCAAACTCTCCGATGGCTCGCAGATAGATTTGAATAGCCGCTCGGCGCTGCGCATCGCATCCAGCCAGAGGGAAGCATGGCTGGACAGCGGCGAGGCCTATTTCCAGATAACCCACGACGCCTCGCATCCGTTTGTGCTTCATGCGGCCGATCACCGGGTGCTCGATCTCGGAACGAAATTCCTTGTTCGCAAGGACGGGCAGAAGGTTGAGGTTTCGCTTGTCGAGGGCCGCGCTCAACTCGATTCCGCAAATCCGGGCAAGGGAGAGCGCGCGGCCATTCTGTCACCGGGTGATGTGGCGGTGGCAACCCTCGACACGCTTTCGGTAACGCACAAAGCAGCACCCGTTCTCGCGGATGCATTGGGCTGGCGGCGGGGCGTCTTGATCTTTCACTATGTACCGCTGGCGGAAGTGGTGGCGACCTTCAATCGCTACAACACCAAACAGATCGTCATCACCGATCCGTCGGTTGGCCGCGTGTCGGTTCTGGGCACGTTTCCCATCAACGATGTGGCCGCTTTCGCCCGCGTCGCGAAGGAGGCATTCGGCCTCACCGTGACCAACCGGGACAACGAAATCCGCATCTCTCGCTGACATCACAACGCAGGATCTTGAAGGGGGGAAAATGACAAATCGGACTTTCCGCAGTTGGGCGCTGACCGGCGCTTCGCTTCTGGCGATGGGCTCCGTAACGCAGGCCCAGGATTTCAACATCCCGCGCGGCGACCTCGGGGCTGCCCTCGACGCTTATGCGAGACAAACAGGGTTGCCGTTGATCGTGTCGGGCGATGCCATCAAGGGCGCGCGCACACAGGGTGCTACTGGCGATCTCACGGTGGATTCCGCGCTGGCACGCATCCTTTCAGGAACGGGCTTTTCCGCCCGGAGGGATGCTTCCGGCGCGCTCGCAATCGTGCGCGACAAGCATGCCTACGAGCCAAGTGCGGATTTGCAGGCCATCACATTGGCGCAGGCATCGACGCCGCAGTCCCGCGCGGCCGTGGAAACCGTCACGGTCACCTCGTCGAAGCTCGGCGGCGCGGATGTGCAAAGCATTCCGATTGCCATCACGGCTTTGTCGCAAGAGCAGTTGACGGCAACCCAGACGGCGGGCGGCCCCGATCTGGTGAAGCAGGTGCCGAATCTGACGTTCACGAAAACGAATTTCACCGGCTACAGCATCCAGATCCGCGGTATCGGCACGCAGGCTATCTCGGTGACGACGGATCCCGCGGTCGCCGTCGCGCTCAACGATTTACCTTTTCTGCGCAACCATTTCTTCGAGCAGGAATTCTACGATCTCGCTCAAGTCGAGGTGTTGCGCGGGCCCCAGGGAACGCTTTACGGTCGCAACGCGACGGCGGGCGTCGTAAACCTCACGACTGCGAAGCCAACCGATCAGTTCGAAGCGATGGCGTCCGCCGAAATCGGAAACTACCGCCAGCGCCGTTTTGAAGGCATGATCAATCTGCCCATCGTCGATGATCGTCTGGATATTCGCCTCGCGGGCGAATGGACCAAACGCCAAGGCTATTCCTTCAACGACATCACGGACGAGCGCATCGACGGCCGCGATCTTTGGTCGGGGCGGCTTTCCATCGGCCTGAAGCCCGTCGAGAACCTCCAACTCAATCTCATGTGGGAGCACTTCTCCGAAAACGACGACCGCATCCGGTCCAGCAAGCAGCTTTGCAAAACCGATCCCGGCCCATCCGAGATCGATGGCATTCCGACCGGGCTGGATGTTTCGCAAGGCGCGGGCGCGCTAGGGGCCGCGGGTTACCTCAGCCAGGGTTGCCTGCCGACCTCGATGTATTCGCCAGATGCGTTCCAGGTTCCGAACGGTAATTCGCTTCCTTACGTGCTGGCGCTGAAGAATGTCGGCCCGCGCATGGAGGGAAGCGTAAATCCCTACTACAGCACGGTGCAGTCGCCGAACCTTCGGGTCATCGAGTCCACCATCGATCCCGCTTACAGAGTTACGAACGATATCGTCGAACTGAATGCCGACTACGCGATTTCGCCGCAACTCTCCTTCGCGTCCCAGACAGGGTTCAACCACGACTTCCTCTATTCGACGCAGGATTACAATCGCTTCAACACCTCCCCCAATGTTTTTCTCTCGCACGGCGACGGTGACACGGTTGTGACGCCGAACGGGTTTGTCTATCCGGACGGCGGCCTGGCCGGTGTGTTCTGCGATCCGCAACTCGGTTGCACCAGCCGCCTGGTGGCACAGGATCTGGCCATCGAACACGCCTGGCAGCTGAATCAGGAATTCCGCCTGACATCATCGTTCTCCGGCCCTCTGAATTTCAGTGTGGGCGGAAACTATCTGCATTACGAAACGGAAGAGAGCTATTACGTCTTCATCAACGCACTTACCTTGTATGCCGCGCACCAGCCATGGGTTCCAGGCGTCAGCGACAACAGCGATTGCATGTCCGGCTTGGCGTATCCCGTGCCCGACGCCACTCACGACGCCTATGCCCCGTGCTCCTATATAGATCCCAATCCGATCAGCAGTCTGGACGGCAACGGCCACAATTATTTCCGCAGCTCGAATCCCTACACGCTCAATTCCTATGCTGCGTTCGGGGAGGTCTATTACAATATCCTCACCGATCTGAAGCTGACCGGCGGATTGAGATGGACGGAGGATCGAAAGCATTTCACCGAGATTCCCAGCGAGGTCTTGGTGGATCACTGGGGCTATCCGTCAACCGGTGTTCTCAACCAGCAATGGGATCAGCTGACGGGGCGGGTAGCGGTCAACTGGACTCCGAAACTCGACTTCACCGAGCAAACCTTGATCTACGGAACATATGCTCACGGCTATAAGGCCGGCGGCGCGAACCCGCCCGGTGCCGTGCTGCTGAATTATGGCGACAGCGAGCCCAACCCGATACATCCTTTGACGTTCAAACCCGAATTTATCGATGCGTTCGAGCTGGGCGCCAAGAACACGCTGCTCGAAGGCGCTCTGACGATGAACGGCAATGTTTTCTATTATAACTACGAAAACTATCAGATCTCGGAGATTGTCGACCGCACATCGATCAATCTGAATTTCGATGCGCATGTGAAAGGCGCCGAGTTGGAGGCGACATGGGAGCCCGTTCCGGGCCTGCGTTTCAACTTCGGCGGCGGCTATGAAGCGACATCCATCGCGAAGGGCGAGAAAGCTGTCGATCTCATGGATCGCACGGCGGGTAACCCGGATTGGGTCGTCGTCAAACCGTTCATCACCAAAGCATCCAACTGCATCATCCCGTCCTACGTTCTCGCCTACCAACTTGTCTATAATTCCTATGCTATAGGCGGGGATTGCAGCAATGCCTATGTCAATCACTTCGATCCGGTCACCGGCGCCCCTTACGGCACCAGCCAGACGAACCTGCACGGCGATCCTATCGAGCCAGGAACCTATGATGGGTTCGATCCGACGACCGCGCCCAACAACGGCGAAGGTTTTGACAAGTATCTCAGCGGCAACGAGTTGCCGAATGCGCCGCACTTCACCGTCTCGGTGGGCGCACAATACAGCGTTCCGCTTTCGTCGGATTGGGCGGGCACGCTGCGCGGCGACTTTTATTGGCAGGACAATTCCTGGGCCCGTGTCTTCAATGACGATCCTTACGATCGGATACACGGCTACACGAACCTGAACCTGACGCTGATCCTGACGAGTCAGGCAGGCTGGCAGGTGATGCTCTACGACAAGAACGTGTTCAACACGACGGCCATCACCGGCACGTTCCTGAACAGTGACGACACGGGGCTGACGACCAACGTCTTCCTGACCGATCCCAAGCTGATCGGCATTCGCGTCACGAAGAACTGGTAAGGGGGAACCAATGAGCGAATTTCTTGAAGCGCGGATTGCCCATAAAGGCTTGCGTTGGAGCATGATGACCGGCGCATCGGTAGCGGTCTTGCTCGCCGCATGTGGGGCAGACGCGGCATCGGATCATGGCGACCGGCCGACCGTCTGGATTGAACTGGGCGTCAATCTCAATCGGGTGGATGGAGGAAATGAACGCTTCGCTCCCGATTTCGTTACACAAATCGACACGCATGCATTCTCTTCACCTGTCGCGCTGCAGCGGCCGCCTCGCTACGCGAACGGCTTTGAGGGAAAGCTGACCGTTCAACCCGAGGAATCGGATTGGTCTGTTTCCGTTGGCCTGCGTTATGGCCGCTCCAACGGTGCGAAACAGGCCCATCAACAAACATTGCCAGCGTCCCCGGTGCTCATCGAAAGCATCCCGGCACTCAGCTTTTATGCCAGCCCGCAACTCCCGCCATTGGCTCAACGATTTGCCTCGACAACAGCTTCTAATCGAAGCAGCCAGCTTATTGCCGATTTCCAAGCGGGCAGGGACGTTGGCCTTGGCCTCTTCAGCCGAAATTCGTCGTCGACCGTCAACTTGGGTGTGAGATTCGCTCAGTTTACCTCGAGGTCCAGCTCGAGAATCAGCGCCGATCCCGATTTTGGCGTTTCCTACAAATACGCTTCCACGGCGTTCCATTACTTCACCGGATATTTCAAGGTTCCGGTACAGAAGTGGCATGTCTATTCCGCCAAGGCGCAGGCCATTCGCAGCTTCCATGGCATCGGACCGTCGGCAGAGTGGGATACCTCCGTTCCTCTTGTGGGAGATCCCAACGACGGCGGCTTCACCTTCGACTGGGGCGTGAATGGCGCCGTTCTTTTTGGCCGACAAAAGGCGGCCACGAAACATTCCACCAAGGCGACTTACGACCACCACGGAATTGGCACCGCTTCGATATCGTCGACCGTTTACAATCATCCCTCTGTGCCGGTAAACCGCTCTCGCTCCGTCGTGGTGCCCAACATCGGCGGCTTCGCGGGCTTCTCGCTTGAATTCCCGAATGCCCGGGTCAGCCTGGGCTACCGCGCGGATTTCTTCTTCGGCGCGATGGATGGAGGCATCAACACGCGCGAAACTTACGATCGAAATTTCTACGGACCTTTTGCCAAGATCAGCATTGGTCTGGGTGGATAGAGCAAAACTATCCTGTTCTCCCTGGGGCGGCGGAGCGATCTGCCGCCCTTTTTCATTGGATGTTGTCGCTGTTCGAAGTCCTGCCCTGTGGGCGCCCCAAAGCCGGTGAAGCCCCGCCAGTTTGTCATTGGATCGTTCTTTGCCTCTCCGACAACGCCAGTGATGAGTAGCGCAGGCGTCCCGGAACGTAACGGTCACGGGACCGTTTACTCGATATGGCGATGTTCCATCGCAAGAGTCAGATAAGGAGATTCCGTTATGAACTGGAACAAACAGCAGAAAACGAAAAAGCCCGACCTTAGAGACGGGCTGCCAGGCCGTGAGAGCGGAGGAGTTTACAACTCGGAATTCGTCGGGGAGGAACCGCCGGCCTCGGGCGAAAACGGACCCGATATCGTAAAACCTGGCGTTTCAAAGAAGCCTGCCGGTCAGACCACGCAGGTGTAGTCAGGTTGCATTTGCAGTCTGTATCTAGAACGCAGGTCGCTGGGTCGCGGGCGAAGTGGAGTGACGGCGACATCGTGGCAATTCACCATGCCGAAGGATGGAACGGGGCCTGGCGGCTAGTCCGCTTCGGCAGAAATGGTCTTGCGTAGATTCCTTACCGATTTGGGTGAAACCGGTGAGGCCCGGTTGCCCCACGCGTTGCGGATGTAAGTTGTCACGTCCGCGATCTCCTGATCGGTCAACGCCCCAAACGAAGGCATGGAATAGCCGGTCGTGGAATTCGGCGTGACAGCCGATTGTGCTCCGGCAAGTACGATCCGCAGCACGGTCGTGGGATCGCGCCCCATGACAAGCGTATCTCCGCCAAGTTGTGGATAGTCGCGTGGTGAACTTGGGTCGGAGCGAAGGTGACAGGCCGAACAGCTCTGTACGAACACCGCCTCTCCGGCCTGCATTCTACTTGCATCGGGCGCTGGCGGAGGCTTTTCCGCCGTGGCGGGAAGGCTTTTTAAAAAGGCAGCGATGGCGGCGCGGTCGTCATCCGTCATGCGGCTCGTGGAAAGCGAAACAACCTCCTGCATGGAGCCCGCCGCGGCCGCATATCGGTTGTGCCCCGTTTTCAGATAGGTCTCGATATCGGCCGCAGTCCACCGCCCGAGCCCGTCGCGCTTGTTGCCGGTCAGATTGGCGGAAAACCAGCCAGCAACCGTCGCGCCGGTGAATGCTCTGTTGGTCTTGTCGCCGAAGAGCAGGTTTTTCGGCGTGTGGCACGCTGCGCAATGTCCAAGTCCCGTCACGATATAAGCGCCTCGATTCCACGCAGCCGATCTGGCGGCGTCGGAATGGAAGGGCGTCTTGTCGAGGAACATTGCGTTCCAGAACCACATCATCGCGCGGATATTGAATGGAAAAAGCAGTTTGTTCTTTGGATGTGTTGCATGCACGGGCTTGAGCGTCTTCAGATATGCGAAGAGAGCGTTGGTGTCCGCGCGGTCGATGTGCGTGAAATATTCGTAAGGGAATGCGGGATAGAGGTGTCCACCATTGGCGCTGATCCCGTCGTGAAAGGCGCGACTGAATTGCGTGTCCGTCCACCCGCCAATACCTGTCTGTCTGTCGGGCGTGATATTGGAAGAATAGATTGTTCCAAAGGCGGTGGTAAATTTGCGGCCGCCCGAAAATGCGGGGCCGTTTTGCCGTGTATGGCAACCGGAGCAATCGCCCAAATCGGCGAGATATTTTCCCCTTTCCACTGACGCATTCTGCGCGTGGGCAAGGCCGAGGCATGAGAGTGCGTAAAGCGTAACCGCGAGAATGGCTCGTTTTGACATGAAGCCGACTATTTGCCCTCCGGGCGGGAACGCGCGAAAGAAACAAGTGTTCCAAATGGGTTACCGGGTCAGCGTGTCTCCACGGACATGCTTGGACGTATCAGTGCCGGGAACAATCCAACATATTTCGAGTGCGCCAGCCTTTTAAAGTGTGAGTGCCGCCTTCAGCCCCAAAACCACAATATCGTTCGGCGCCGCCGCACCGCCCGGATCGGCAATGTATTGCAGGTTGGGAGTTAGTTCGGCGCCTTTGCCGACCTGCGCGCGATAATCGAGTTCGGTGACGTATTCTGTGTGCTGAACGGGTTCGAACGGTAGCGCCGCCATATCGTGAAGCGCCTCGCCGCGTGCAACGTGATCATTGACGTGCGTGGCCCCAAAGGCGAGCGCGATTTCATCGTCCGCCCGGCTCGGAATTGCGCCTTTGTATACGGCGCCAACGGCGAATTGCCGGTCGAGCATCGACGTACGCGTGTCGGCCCGCGTGAAGTTGGCGAACAACGTAAGTCCCTTTCCGTTGGCTCCCGGCGGCGCGTCATCCGGCGGCGCGTTGCCTGTCACCTGCTGTTTCAACGACAGGTAGAATCCCGAGCGGCCATAGTCCTGTCGTGCGAGCAGTCCCGTCACCTGAAGCGGATCGCCGTTGACGTCGTTGAAAACGTCCGGCGCGTGCATCGTGGCAATCCAGCCGCCAATCTTGTATTCCCCCGGAAGACCCGAAAGCAGCTTCGGCTTCCATCCAAGTTCGAATGGAATCAGCGTGCCCTTGCCGCCGGAGAAATCGAACGAGAAGCCGTGCGCGAGATTGTCCGGGTTGATCTGATAGGCGCCGGCTTCCAGGTAAACGGTATCGCTCACGTTCGCCTTGAGGCGCCCACCCCATTGGCTGACGGGCGAGTTGTACCAATAGTCGCCCACGATATTGCCCGGCACCGAGCCGCAGAAGCCGAGATTTTCGAAATTGCAGGAGAACGCATCGAAATCGGCACCAGCATTGAGTCGGCCGAACTCCACGTTCAGCTTTTTATCGAAGATATCCTGACTGAAAGAAAGCATCGTTAGGCGCCAGATGTCGCCGCGCCCCCAAATCTCCTGCACCTGCATAAGCGTATCGAGGCCCGCTACATCGACGAGGTTGGCGCCGAAGCGCTTCGTGATCTTGGCTTCCACCGAGCCGCCGTCATCGCCGACGAGTTTGCCGAGGTCGGCAAGAGCAACGAAATCCAGTTCGCCGGCGCCTGCCGCAGAATTGTTGTCGCCCCCAGATGGGTTATAAGCGCCTTCGAAGACGCCTTTCACTTGGAATTGAAGCCCCTCGTTGGTCAAATCGGTGCGTGCGCCGTTCCAATCCCCGGCCAAGCCGGGTTGCAGGGCCGCGTCATTGGCAGAGGCAGAAGTCGTAGAGAGAAGCGCTGTCAATATTCCCGTCGACATTGCTGCCGCCAATTGCACGAAAGCCGTTCTTGATGTCTTCATGGCAGCGCGAATGCGACCACTTGATCGCTGATCTTCGGCGTGAGCAGCGGGTTGCCGCCCGCGCTAAACACGACATATTGCTTGCCTTTGTAGGTGTAGGTTGCCGGTATGGCCACGGAGGGTGCATCCACTTGCGCCTTCCACAACACGTTTCCGGTCTTGAGATCGACGGCGCGCACGCGGGAATCCATCGATCCACCGATGAATATGAGGCCGCTTTTGGTGATGATCGGAGCGCCGATGGTGACCGAGCCCCATGCTTTCGGCATATAGAAGCCCCAGAATTGGACCTCGCCAAACGGCTTCTTCCAAATCAGATCGCCTGTTTTCAGATTGTAGGCGGAGATCGCACCATAGGGCGGTGCCCAACACGCCATGCCCAACCAATTGAAAAAGTTATGCACGTACACGCCATAGGGTGTACCCGTCTGCGGGTAGTAATCCTTCATTTCCTCCGTGCTTTTGCTGTTGGTTTTCGCTTCGTAGTCCTTGCGCGTCAGAAGCTGATAGATCTGGGCCGTGTAAGAATTGTTCACGACATATATCTGCTGAACAGGATCGACCGCGCCACCGCCCCATTCCACACCGCCTACCGTCGGGGGATATTCCAGGCTGCCTTGCAGGCTTGGCGGCGTAAAGCGGCCATCATAGCGCAACTGCTTGAGCTTTCGGCTGCACTCGCCCCCGCTCAGGACGTCTGCGATCCATGATACGCCCGTCCACTTGTCGGGCACGGTCGGCTGGGGATGCGCCACATAAGGCTCGGTCGGTGCGCTTTGCTCGCCTGGCACATCGGATTTCGGAACCGGCACTTCGGTGATCGGATAGATTGGCGCGCCGGTTTTTCGGTTAAGTACGAACAGGAAACCCTGTTTTGTCGATTCCACAAGCGCGGGAATCTTCTGGCCGTTCTTGTCGATGTCGATCAGCACCGGCGCGGAATCGGTGTCGTAATCCCAGATGTCGTGATGCACGAGCTGGCGGCTCCAAATCACTTTGCCGGTGTCGGAATTGAGCGCGGTGATCGAGGTGGCGTAGGGAAGCGCTTCCTTGCGATTGCCACCCCAATAGTTCGGACTGGGCGAACTGACCGGCAGATAGACGATGCCGGTCTTCGGATCGACCGACATGCTCGCCCACACATTCGCTGTGCCGGAATTTGCCACCGCCTCCGGCGGCAGCACGTTGAAGGTCCATTTCAGCGCGCCGGTTTGCGCATCGACGCCGAACACGTTGCCGGCCGGCGCGTGGCGGCCTATCGCCCAATCCTTGCCACCCCAGCCGATGATCAGCGTGTTCTTGTAAACGGTGGGCGGCTGAAGAATGGACAATGGCCAAGTACCCTTCGCCGTGTTCCATTGATCGATATCGAGCACACCGCTCTTGCCGAATCCCGTGCAGGCTTTGCCCGTATCGGCATCGATGGCATAAAGTTGCGCCGTCATCGTTCCGACGTAGACGATCTTCTGGCACGGCTGCGCCGGTGCCGGCTTGGCCGACTGCCAGTAGGCGACGCCGCGCGATTTCATGCCGGGCTGCGTCAGCGGTTTCAGCGTGGCGTGCGGGTCGAACAACCACTTCGTCTTGCCGGTGTCGGGTGCCAGCGCGTAGACGCGATAAAATGGCGTGCTGATATAGACCGTGTTGTTGACGAATATTGGCGTGGCTTCGAAATGGCTTTCGGGGATTTTGCCCTTGCCTTTGGAAAAATCGCCGGTGTGGACTTGCCAGGCGACTTTAAGGCTTTTCACATTTTGAGGCGTGATCTGCGTGGCGGTGGAATATTTCTGCGCCATTAGATCGCCGTTGAACGTGGGCCAGGTCTGGTCCTGCGCCGAGGCTTGCGAAAGCCCCAACATCGCCACTGCGACGAAGCCAAGAAGAACTGCTTTGAGCATTGGTTTCTCCCTTCAGCTTCCGGTACGCGAGGAAGCGGACGCAAGATGGAAAATCCATCCGATGAGGGCGATCACCATAAATGCAAGCAGGATATAGGTTTCGAGAAAGTAGGCGGCGACGCCGGTGCCAACGATATCGAGGATGATGAGCACTTCGAGCAGGACGACGAACCAATGCGGCATCTCAGCCAGCGCGAGCAGAAGCGAGGCAACGAGCAGCAATGCCGTCGCAACGACCACGAGAACCGCGCCCCAGGAATGAGCGACGGCGCCATGCGGCGCGAGGTAGGCGATGAGCGAAAGAACAAGGCCGATGCCGGCGGGAATGGCGATCAACCAGATGCGGGAATCCGGCTTTGCCGTTTCCGCGAGCGCGTTAGCCGACATTTCTCCCTCTCAGTTCGCGCTTCTCAGGGCCTCGCAGACGATTTACTCCGCTTTGGCCGAGACGCCGGATCGCAGCAAATTGCATGCCCACATGAGACCAATGCAGATGAGCAATTGGAGTTCCGCCGGATGCGGCATTAATATCTCGTAATACGACATATCATATCGCAGGCATTGTGCAGATGCCGCGCTTAACTGTCTCTGTCTCAAGGTCGATTGCGCTAAGCAATCCCACCTCGGTCTGCAGCAAACGTTTTGAGCACCCCCTTTCCCAGTTCCAGTGCGCCGATAAGCAATGCGCCTGCGCCAAGGCAGATCGACAGATCATCCAGATGCAGCGGGCCGAAGTGGAACAACGATTGGGTCGCATCCCAATAAATCGCCAGTGCCATCACCATCAAAACCGCGGCAACCAATCCCCATAGTGCGAGGTTGGGGCGAAAGAGCGCTTCGCGCAGCGAAGAATCAAACGAGCGGTTGACCACAATCAGCCCGACATTCATTAGCACGAGTGTGGTGAAGACGAAGGCGCGGAGATCGTCTTCCGGCATGCCGGCGTTCGCTCCAAGAACAAGCGCAAGCGCCACAATGGCAAGTGCAGCAAAACCTTGCGCCGCCGCCCAAAGTGCGGCTGTCCGCGGCAACACCGGAGAATTGGGTGCGCGGGGCGGCCGGCGCATCACGTCGGCCTCTTCCTTCTCAGATTCGAACACCACAGAGCAGGCCGGGTCGATGACCATTTCGAGCAAGGCAATATGGATCGGCAAAAGCATGAGCGGCAGTCCGAGCAGGAAGGGCAGGAGTGCGAGACCCGCGATCGGGATGTGGACAGCAACGATATATTGAATGGCTTTTCGCAGATTGTCGTAGATACGACGGCCCAGTCGAATTGTGCTCACGATCGATGCGAAATCATCATCGAGCAGCACCAGCGAGCTGGCCTCGCGCGCGACATCGGTTCCACGGCCACCCATGCTGATGCCGATATGGGCCGCTTTCATGGCCGGCGCATCATTCACCCCGTCGCCCGTCATCGCCACGATCTCGCCGTCGCGCTTCAACGCCTCGACGATTTTCAATTTTTGTTGCGGGCGGATGCGCGCGAAGACCGAAACGGTTCGGATCGCGTCGGCGAGTTGCGCATCTGTGAGCGAGTCCAGGTCGTCGCCCGACAGCACCTTCGCTCCATCGATGCCAGCCTGCTGGGCGATCGCTCTCGCTGTCGCCGGATAGTCGCCCGTGATCATGATCACACGCACGCCGGCTGTCCGGCATTCCGCGACCGCGGCGGGAACATTCGCGCGCAACGGATCGGCGAAACCGATCAGTCCAGCGTAGCGGAAAGGAATTTCGCGCTGCGATTGCGGATGGCTGCCTTTTGGCGCCTTCATGACCGCTTCGGCGACTGCCAGCAGGCGAATGCCTTGCGCGGCGTATTCGTTGACCTCTTTCAACAGTGCATCGCGTTGTATCTTGGAAAAGCCGCACAGCTCCGCAATCGCTTCCGGCGCGCCCTTTGCGAAGGCGGTCAGCGTAAGCCCGTCAGCATCACCCCATATATTGGTTGTTGCGAACAGGTCTGGTCTGATCCCATAGGACTGCAGCAGTTTCCTCGGCGCGACGGACCCGGCCAATGCCACGGCTTCGTGAATGGCGCGGTCCATGGGATCGGTGGGAATCGGTGCGCTCGCGCCAAGTGCAGCGTGCAGAATGTCCTCAATTTTGTCCGGCATTTGGGCCGGTGTTTCGAATCGCCATATTTCTCCGTTTGCAGCCGCAAGCTCCACGCGCATGCGGTTTTCGGTGAGTGTGCCTGTCTTGTCCGTGCAGAGAACCGTCGCCGAACCAAGGGTTTCGATGGCCGCTGCCCGGCGCGTAAGAACGCGCACGCGCGAAATACGCCAGGCGCCCATCGCCATGAACACGGCGAGCACGAGCGGGATTTCCTCCGGCAATACCGACATGCCGATGGCGATGCCGCCGAGGCCAGCCTGTAGCCAGGAGCCGCGCAAGAATCCGAAAAGCACCACCGCCAATCCGGCGACAATGAGACCCGCGATGGCAAAATCGCGCACAAGCCAACTCAACTGCGCCTGAAGCCGCGGCTGCTCCAAGGTGATGGTTTGCAGCGCCTGCCCGATCTTGCCCATTTCGGAGCGCAACCCCGTAGCAACCACGCGCGCTACACCGGTGCCCCGCGCGATCAAGGTTCCCGCGAAAACGAACGGCAAGTCCTCTCCGCCTGGGCTAGCCGACCGGGTGCCTGCATCACCGGGACGTTTGCGCACCGGCACGGATTCGCCGGTCAGAAGCGATTCATCCGCGAGAAGATCGTGGCCTTCGATTAGAAGCGCATCGGCGGGAACCCTATCGCCCTCGGTCAGGACCATGATATCGTCCGGTACAACGTCGCGGCCTGCGATACGCTGGCGCGTGCCATCGCGAATAACGAGCGCACGCGGACTTGCGAGATTGCGAAGCGATTCCAGAACGCGCTCGCTTCGCGTTTCCTGCACAATTCCGATCGTTACCGAAAGCGTAGCGAATAATGAGAGGACAACGGCATCAATGGCCTCGCCCAGGAGCAGATAGATTACACCTCCCCCCAGCAGCAACGCGAACATCGGCTGGCGAACGATATCGAAGACGATTTTCGCAAAATGCCTTCGTTCGGGATTGGGCAGCTCGTTCAGGCCATAAGTCTTCTGGCGGTCCGCGACTTCGGCAGCGCTGAGGCCCTTGTCGATTGGTGTAACCTCGCTCATGGGGTTCAAAACGGAATCCGCACGAGCTCGAACCCAATCAAAAACGTGTCATGGAGGCTATGGGGATCGGCGCCCGCAGCGCCTGCTTCAACCGTCATGAACACCTGCCGACGCCGTCTACTTTATGATATATAAGCATTCTCTGAGGGATTTGGCAGGTCGGTATTGCGGTGGATCAAGGACGCCCGACCGGCGCCTGTGACAAATATTGCCATGATCGCAATGCCAGACAGCAGCACGACCCGCCGGCCCAGGGTGGCATTTCATGTCGAGGCTTTGACCAAAACTTACCGAACGGGCGAGGTGGAGATAAAGGCGCTTCGCGGGATCGATCTCGATATCTATCAATCAGAAGTCCTCGTGCTTCTGGGCCCATCCGGCTCGGGCAAGTCGACGTTCCTGAATATCCTTGGAGGGCTCGACCGGCCGACAACCGGCAGGGCCTTGTTTCGCGACCACAATCTCGTCGCGATGTCCGATCGTGAATTGACGCTCTATCGCCGCGATCACGTGGGCTTCGTATTTCAGTTTTACAATCTCGTCCCCAGCCTGACCGCGCGGGAAAATGTGGCTCTGGTCACCGAAATCGCCGCAAATCCGATGACGCCCGCTCAAGCGCTCGCCATTGTCGGGTTGGAAGACCGCATGGATCATTTTCCCGCGCAGCTTTCGGGCGGCGAACAGCAACGTGTGGCCATTGCCCGCGCCGTCGCCAAACGTCCTGAAGTCTTGTTGTGCGACGAGCCCACTGGTGCACTGGATTCACCAACTGGGATCGTTGTGCTTCAGGCGATTGAGCGCATAAATGTCGAACTCGGGACAACCTCGGTCATCATCACGCACAACGTTGCCATCGCCGATATGGGGGATCGCGTGGCGTTTTTCGCAAACGGGCGGATCGCAAACGTGCAGACGAACCCGAGCCGTAGGCCGGCAAGCACTCTAGCGTGGTGAAGATGGCGGTACTTGACCACAAGCTCTTGCGCGATCTGTGGCATGTCAAAGGGCAGGCTCTGGCGATTGCGGCCGTCATCGCCTGCGGCGTCGCCATCGTCGTGATGACCTATGGTGCGATGCTTTCGCTGCGGGAAACGCGTGACGCCTACTATGAAGAATACCGCTTTGCGGATGTTTTTTCTCAACTACGTCGTGCGCCGCTGCGTGTTGCAAGACAGATTGCCGAAATCCCGGGCGTTGCGGCTTACGAGCCGCGCATCACACACTATGCAGCACTCGACATCCCCGGTCTGAACCGACCGGCGGCGGCTTTACTTGTGTCTCTTCCTGAAAGCGGGGAGCCGAAGCTCAATCGTATTGCGTTGCGCCAGGGTCGTCTCCCAATCCGCGGGCGCGACGAGCTTGTGATAAGCGAGAACATGGCGCAGGCCCATCAATTTGGGCCGGGCAGCAAGCTGTTTGTCTATCTCAACGGCCGCAAGCGCGGCTTCACGGTTGTCGGCGTCGCCCTGTCGCCGGAGTTCATCTACGTGCTGGCGCCGGGCCAGCTGATGCAGGACGACAAATCGTTCGGCATTCTCTGGATAAATCGAAAGCTTATGGAAGCGGGTTACGATCTCGACGGCGCGTTCAACGAAATCAGCGTCAAGCTCTCTCCGGGCGCTTCCGAGCCGGATGTCATTCAGCGCATGGACGGGCTGCTTGCGCGATACGGCGGCACGGCGGCCTACGGCAGGACGGATCAGATCAGCAACGCTTTCGTCGATCAGGAACTCGATCAACTAAAAATGATCGCCCTTGTCATTCCCCCGATTTTCCTCGCCGTCGCGGCGTTTCTGATCAACATGGTCCTGTCGCGCCTCATAGATACGGAAAGAGAATCCATCGGCCTGTTGAAATCCTTCGGCTATACCAATTGGGAAGTCGGCCGGTACTATCTGAAATTCGCGCTGATTATCACAGGAGCAGGTGTCCTAGCAGGGTGTGCGCTAGGGTTCTTCCTGGGGCAGTGGATGACCGGGATTTATCAGCAGCATTTTCGCTTCCCGTTCTTGAACTACAAGATCGATCCCGCCGTATTTTCCGTCGCCATATTCGTTACCTTCCTCGCAGCGATCGCAGGCACGTGGAGCGCCGTTCTGCGCGCGGTGCGCCTGGCGCCGGCCGCAGCCATGGTGCCGCCCGCGCCCACGATCTATCACCGCACGCTTCTCGACAGACTGGGACTTGAGCGCATCGTTTCCATGCCGACCCAGATGATCCTGCGCCACATCGAACGATGGCCGTTGCGCGCGCTCTTGACGGTATCCGGCACGGCGATGGCGGTGATGCTGCTTGTCAGCTTGTTTTTCATGTTCGACGCGGTGGACGAACTCGTCGACGGCTTCTATTTCCGCGCGAACCGGCACGATGTGGTTATCGGCCTTGTCGACCGCGAGGGCGAACGAGCCCGGTTCGACATTTCCCGCCTGCCTGGCATTCGGGCCGCCGAGCCGGTTCTGGAAGCGCCGGCACGTATCGGAAACGGCCATCTTATACAGCGCCTCGCCATATCGGGCCTCGGCCGGGATACGCGCTTCAGGGCCTTCTACGATTCTGCGGGACGGGCCTTTACGATCCCGGAAAAAGGCATTGTGTTGTCGAACAAGCTCGCAGGACTCTTGCAGGTCGGAGTCGGAGATTCCGTCGATGTCGAGGTGCTCGAAGGCAAGCGCAGGCAGGCGCGCGTAAGAGTGGCGGCGATCACTTTCGAGAATGTCGGTGTATCGGCATACATGGACTTGAAAGCGCTTTCCACGCTGACGGGCGAGCCGGGTACGCTGACAGCCGTTCAGGGGCTCGTCGATCAACTCATGCTGTCCAAACTGCTTGCGAAGTTGAAGGAGATACCCGATGTGGCAACAGTCTCCACGCGACAGCAGGCCATAACGTCGTTTCGAGAGGTCATGGCAAAAAGTATGACCATCGTGATCGATTTCTACATCGGCCTTAGCGCTGTGATCGCGTTCGGCGTCGTCTACAACGCGGCGCGTATTTCCCTCTCGGAGCGGGGGCGGGAGCTTGCCACCTTGCGCGTTTTGGGATTCACGCGCGGCGAAGTCATCTATATTCTTCTGGGCGAATTGGCGTTGCTTGTTGTCGTCGCACTGCCGATCGGCTGTGTGCTGGGATATTGGCTGGGCTGGGCGATGAGCAAGGCCATGGAGACCAAGCTCTTCCGCGTGCCCTTTGTCGTAATGCCTTCAACCTTTGGAATTGCGATGTCCATCACTTTGATTTCGGCTGGAATATCTGCGCTGGCTGTTGCCTGGCGTATCAGCCGTCTCGATCTGATCGCGGTTTTGAAGACGCGGGAGTGATCATGAGCCCATCCCTTCGGCGCTTTCTTCCCGCGGTTGCGATCGGACTGATCGTGATTGCGGCTCTTGCCTGGAGTTTCTGGCCGCGGCCGGTGCCCGTCGATGTGGCGTCGGTTTCCACCGGACCGATGGAGGTGACGGTTTCCGATGAAGGCAGAACGCGGGTTCGCGAGATCTACCAATTGTCCGCGCCGGTCAACGGCCGATTGCTGCGGATCGAAGTACATGCGGGCGACGCGGTGATCGGTGGAAAAAGCGCCGTGGGAGAACTGCTTCCCATTGCTCCGAGTTTCTTGGACGTGCGCACGCGGACGCAAGCCGAAGCGGTGGTCAAATCGGCGGAGGCGGCAAGAGCACTGGCGGTGGCGGAACTCAATCGCGCGAAAGCGGAACTCGCATTCGCCGCATCCGACCTGAAACGGGCCACGCTTTTGGAGAAATCGGAAGCCATATCCACTGCAAATGTGGAGCGCTCCCAACTCGCCTACAACACAGCCAACGCCCAATACCAGACGGCCAAAGCTGCGTTGCAGGCAAAGGAATACGACCTCGATGCAGCCCGCGCGCTCATGATCGAGCCCTCGGAGGCAGGTTCGCGTTTCATGCAAAAAGGCATTCCGCTTATCGCACCCGTTTCGGGCCGGGTGCTTCGGGTGCTGCACGAAAGTGAATCCACCCTGGCCACAGGCACGCCAATCATGGAAATAGGCAATCCTCGCTGGCTTGAGGTCGTAGCGGAGCTTATTTCCGAAGATGCCGTGAAGGTTCATGAAGGAGACGCCGCGATCATCACCGATTGGGGCGGCACGGGCGAACTTCATGCGCGCGTTCGGCGGGTCGAGCCGTCAGGGTTCACGAAGATCTCGGCGCTCGGCGTGGAAGAGCAGCGCGTCAATGTGCTGCTGGATTTCACGGATCCCGCCGAGCGATGGAAGAAAATCGCCGATGGTTATCGCGTCACCGTTCGCATCGTCGTTTGGCGATCTCCAAAGATCTTATGTGTGCCCACGACCGCCATGTTCAGGCATGGGAACAGCTGGGCGGTGTTCGCTGTGCGTGGAGGCCGGGCGGTTCTTACGCCGATTTCAATTGGCCACAGCAACGACGAGGTGGCTGAAGTGTTAAAGGGACTGCGCTATGGCGACCGTATCATCGTTCATCCGAGCGACCGGGTGGCCGATGGCAGCGCGGTTAAGATGCGCGCGGCGACGGGGCAATGACCATCCCAATAGTCCTGCCCGCGTCATACTAATATCAGAAATGCCGAGCGACGATTTGGCTAACCGTTTCACAGCAACGCTCAACGGCATCTTTTCGTATCCCCGGCACAATGCCGCCGAAATGGACGTGATCCAAAACGTCGAAGCCGCAAAGCGCCGCAATATGCTCATCGAATAGTTTGCGCATGGCATCCCAGGCGCCTGTCTGTTTTACCCATTCCGTCGGCGCGCCGGATGAAGTGAAGCTTATCATCTTGCGGCCCGTCAGGAGGGGAATATTTCCGCCGCCCTGACGGCCGTAAGCGAAACCCATCCCGAACACCCGTTCGATATATCCCTTCAGAATTGCCGGTTGTGCGTTGAGCCACAGAGGATAAACGAAGACGAAGACATCGGTATCCTTAAGTCGGTCGCGCTCTGCGATGACATCCTCCCTCGGCGAAAAACCCTGCGGGCCGGGGATCTCTGCTGCCGTCAGGCAGGGATCGAAGCCCATCTCGTAAAGATCACGCAATTCGCAGGCATGTCCGCGCGCAGCTGCCGCTTTCGCGTAAGCATCCGCGACGACCGCATTGAAACTGCCTTTCTTGGGATGAGCGAGGACGATTGTATGCTTCATAAAACCTCCATTGTTCCAAATGATAGGGCGCCTTCGCGAAATGTAATTGCGGAGGATCAAAAAAGCCGGGTTCCAGGGCAAAGACGCGGCCTTGCTTTGGGCCACTGGTCCGACCCCGTTGCCAATTTGGTGGGGGTTGACGGAGATCAAGAATGCCGAAGGTCGCTCGCGACAGACTGTCATTGGGAAGAGTCCCATCAGCCCCGATCTTCAGGAGAATCCCATGACAAAATCCGTAGCAGTAAGCAGGACAGACACCCCTTCATCGCCGGCAATCTGGCAGTCTATGCGCCGCGAGATGGACAAGCTTTTCGACCAGTTCTCGGATGGCTTCACTTTTCCATCGCTCTCGCGCGTCGAGAATCTTTGGCCATCCTTGGGAACCGAATTGGCGTCTTTGGCGATCGACGTCACCGAGGACGACAAAGCCTACAAGGTAACCGCCGAGTTGCCGGGCCTTGAAGAGAAAGACGTCAACGTCACGGTCAACGACGACGTGCTTCTCATCAAAGGCGAAAAGCGTCAGCAAAAGGAAGAAAAGGATAAAAACCACTACCTTTGCGAGCGTTCCTATGGAGCATTCCAACGCAGTTTTGCGCTTCCCATCGATGTCGATCGCAATGCGGTTACGGCGCAGATCGCAAAAGGTGTGCTCACCGTCACGATGCCGAAGACAGCGGAATCGCGCGACGTTCGCAAGATCGACGTCAAAGCCGCGTGATGCGTGCCAAGGTTCGGCGGGCCGCCCAAACAGCGGCTTGCCGAGCCACAGGCTCAGAACCTTTCGCCGTCTTTCCATTTGTTGAAAATTGCGGACCACGGTCTCTATGGACGAACGCATAGTCAGTGATCCAGACGCAGCTTTCCGAAGAGATCGGATGGTGCGAGAACAGATTGCTGGTCGCGGCGTGCGAACGCCCCAGGTCCTTGAGGCGATGCATCGTGTGCGGCGTGAAGCGTTTCTGCCTCACTCCATGGCGGAATTCGCATATGAGGACGCACCGCTGCCGATTGACGAAGACCAGACGATATCGCAACCCTATATCGTCGCCTTGATGGTCGAAGCACTCGCTCTCAAGCCCTCGGACAAGGTGCTCGAAGTTGGTACAGGTTCCGGCTATGCCGCGGCCGTGCTCGCCGAGGTGGCAGGCGAAGTCTTCACGGTAGAACGCTTTGCCTCGCTCGCGCAGAAGGCGGCGGTGGCGCTTCAGCGCGAAGGGTATCACAACGTCCATGTCCTTCACGGAGATGGAACGGTCGGATGGCCCGACCACGCGCCCTATGACGCCATCATCGTTGCAGCCGGCGGCCCTCAAATTCCACAGGCTCTCAAGGCCCAGCTCAAGGTCGGCGGCCGTATGGTGATTCCCATCGGGCCGGATGCCCATTCGCAGGAACTTGTGCGAGTCCGGCGTGTGGCCATCGATGAGTGGAAATCGGAAGATATCGCCGACGTGCGTTTTGTTCCCCTGATCGGGGAGGAGGGATGGGAAGAACCGCCGGAAACGCGCCATGATCGCAAGCAGGGGCGAAGTGGCCGGGGCGAAGCAGATACGGCACAAATTCTTCGCAAGTCCGTCGAACCCTTTGCCGACCTCGATCAGGCCGACCTCGGGCCGCTTATGCGCCGGATCGGTGACGCGCGCCTCGTGCTTCTCGGCGAAGCATCTCACGGTACATCCGAATTCTATCGGATGCGTGCCCGCATCACGCAGGAGCTGATTGCGGAAAAAGGTTTCGATATCGTCGCCGTCGAAGCCGATTGGCCGGATGCAGCGCGAATAGACCACTATATTCGACATGCCAAGCATAGACCGTCTGAATGGACGGCGTTTGCACGGTTCCCAACCTGGATGTGGCGCAACCGAGAGGTTCGCTCATTCGTCGATTGGCTGCGATCGCACAACCTGCACCGCGACGAAATAAGTCGCGCGGGATTTTACGGCCTGGATCTCTACAGCATGTACAATTCCATTCGCGCGGTTTTGGACTATCTGGAAAAAGTCGATCCCGAAACCGCACGGATTGCGCGCGAACGATATGGCTGTCTCACACCCTGGCAGTCCGATCCCGCTGTGTACGGGCGTGCGGCCCTTTCGGGTCATTACCGAACCTGCGAGGGGGAAGTCGCACGCATGCTTGCCGACTTGTCCCGCAAACGCATGGAATATGCGCTCCAGGATGGAGAACAATTCCTGGACGCGGTTCAGAATGCTCGGCTCATAGCCAATGCAGAGCGCTATTACCGCATCATGTATTACGGTTCGCGCGCCTCATGGAATTTGCGGGACGAGCACATGTTCAAGACGCTGGAAAATCTGCTCGCTTATCGAGGCAAATCCAGCAAGGCCGTCATCTGGGCCCACAACTCGCATCTGGGCGATGCGAGAGCCACAGAGATGTCCGCGCGCGGCGAACTCAATCTCGGGGAATTGTGCCGCAAGCATTTCGCAGACGCCGTTTATTCTGTTGGTTTCGGCACCGACTCGGGGACCGTGGCAGCCGCATCCGACTGGGATGGACCAATGGAAGTCAAAGATGTCCGGCCGGCGATCGAAGGCAGCTACGAGAAACTCTTTCATCAAACCGGTCATGCCGGCTTCTTCTTCGACCTGAGAAGCAAGGCTGCCCGCACCGACCTGCCCCAAACCTCGCTTGAACGCGCTATCGGCGTTATCTATCGCCCGGAAACCGAACGCGAGAGCCACTATTTCGAGGCCGATTTGGCGCGCCAATTCGACGAATACATCTGGATCGACAAAACGCGAGCTGTGGCACCCCTGGGGGCACAAGAACTGGCCGGTATGCCGGAGACATATCCCTTTGGGCTCTGATTGAAGGTCGAATTATTTCGGAAGAGCATGCGGGCGAGATGACCCTCGCCCGCAACAGTGATACAAACGTCGCTCAAACCAGTGCGAGAAGATCATGCTGCGAAAGACTTTTCTGGCTGCGTTTCTCATTTTCACCGCACCCGCCCATGCAGCGGGGGATATGGATGCGGGCCGGCAGTTGGTGGAATCGTCCTGTTCGTCTTGCCACTTGGTCGGCTCGACCGGTTCGGGAAGTGATGTCGCTCCATCATTCGCCAGAATCGCGAAGGCGAAGAAGGGCGATCTCTCCTGGACGCGGGCATGGCTCATGGATCCTCATCCGCCCATGAAGGGGATCAATCTCACTCGGCAACAGATCGATGATGTGGTTGCCTATCTCCGGTCGCTATCGACCGATTAAGTGCTCAAGCACGGGTGCGACCGCTTCCGACCGCAAGCCGGTTGCGACGTTGGTTTCAGTCAATCTTCACAAGCTGATGCCTGGATCGACATCCAGAGGCCGTCGCGGAAATGGCTCTGCGTGTGCCCGCCAGTCGATTTTCACTTGATGTAAGTCAAGATGGAACAACAGGTTGTACGATAAAAAAGAAAGACGGGAATTGATGGATTGCGTAAAATATGCATCACGAGAAGGTCTTGGTCGGAACGAGTGAATTAGGGCCTGCCGAACGCGCTGCGGCGCATGCTGCGGAAGGCTGCGGGATTTTTCTCGGCAGCGTTTCTCAAAAAGTTGCACGCCTTGCACCTTGTCCGGTGATGGTGGTGCCATGATCAAGAGCATTCTTGTGCCGCTTGTGGGCGAAGCTGGAGACGCGGCCATCCTGGAAATGGCACATTCCGTGGCCAACCATTTTCAAGCCCACATTGATGCCCTTCATGTGCGAAAAGATCCATTGCAAGAACTTGCCAAGCTTATCACCGGCGATGGAATCATCACCCAGGTATTGTGGGACGCTCTTGAAGAAGATGCCCGCGAGCACAACGACAACGCGAAACGCAGCTTCGCCAAGTTCTGCGAGGCGCATGACGTACATGTTCTTAACGCCCCGCATTTTGGCGGAGGGGAAAGTGCATCCTGGCTTGAGGTCGCGGGAAATCTTCCGGCTCAGCTCGGCGCCCGTGGGCGATATCACGATTTGATTGTGACGGGGCGCGATTGCCTTTCGGCCGGAGAATTGGGCGACGTGCTTGTCCGGTCCGGTCGTCCCATGTTGGTCTGCTCGAAGCGCAAACCGCCTGGGGCGCTTTTTGGAACCATAGCCGTGGCCTGGAAGGATACGGCCAACTCGGCGCATGCCATGACGACGGCGATGCCGTTTCTGCATGCCGCAAAACAAATTGTCATCCTCTCCGCCACTGAGGGTCAAGACAACACGTCGGCAATGGCCGACGCCGATCGGATCGCGGTGAATTTCCGCTGGCACGGCATAGAGCCCGAAATCCGTTGCCTTTCGTCGAGCGATGACATCGGTCAGTGTCTTGTCGATGCGGCTGTGCGTGCCGGTGCCGGCTTGCTTGTAATGGGCGGTTATAGCCACAGCCGTGCCCGCGAATTCGTGCTCGGCGGCACAACACGCTACATGCTGGAGGCCAGCGACTTCCCGGTGCTCATTGTTCATTAGAGTGAGGTTGAAATGGACCGACTGAAGGGAAAAGTGGCAATCGTGACCGGTGCAGGCCTCGGCCTCGGACGCGCGGCTTCGATCCGCATGGCCGAGGAGGGGGCCAAAGTGGCGCTCTTCGATATGCTCGACAAGGAAGGCCGCGAACTGGAACGCGAGCTTCTGGGCCGGGGGTTTCCGGCAAAATTCTGGCACTGCGACGTCACGCGGGAAACCGAGGTGGCACGAGCGATCGGCGATGTTGTTCGGCACTTCGGTGGGCTCAATGTTATCGTGAACAATGCGGGAATCTCCGGCGTCAACAAGCCGACGCACGAAATCACGGAAGCCGAATGGGACCAGGTGCAGGCGGTGAACGTGAAGGGTGTATTTTTCTGCACCAAACACGCAATCCCCCATTTGATGAAGGCAAGCGGCGGCAGCATCATAAATCTTTCGTCGATCTACGGTCTTGTCGGCGCACCGGATGTTCCGCCTTACCATGCCTCAAAAGGCGCGGTGCGATTGATGACCAAGACCGATGCGATGATATATGCACCTAACCGTATTCGGGTGAATTCCATCCATCCCGGCTTCATCTGGACCCCGATGGTCGAGCATCATCTGGAAAAGCTTGGCGATGTGAAGGAAGGCAGGAAGGCAACCGATGCCTTGCACCCGCTCGGCCATATAGGCGAGCCCGATGATATCGCCTGGGCGGTGGTCTATCTTGCAAGTGACGAAGCGAAGTTCGTTACGGGCGCAGAACTGGTGGTTGATGGCGGGTATACCGCTCGTTAAAATCAACGCGGGACCGCGAACCGATAAAAAGCGACCTTGGCGATTTCGGTTACAGTCAGATAGGCAGCTGTCGCGCCGATCAAAAAGACGAAGAAGAGAAGCGGCGGCGGTACGAATCCGAACCAACGGCCCATCGGTAGAAGAGGTAGTGCTATGGCGACCGCGATGGCGGCAAATGCCATCGCAACGAGAAAACCGCGAGGTTTACTGCGGAAGAATAGGCGGCGGGTACGGATCGCGAAGACGACAATAATTTGGGTCGTGATCGATTCGATGAACCAGCCAGTCTGGAAAAGCGCCTGGCTGGCACCAAACAGATATAGCAAAGCGTAAAATGTGAGAAAATCGAAAATCGAACTGACTGGCCCGAACACCAGCATAAATCGCTGTATCAGCCTGATATCCCATTTCACGGGCCTCGCCGTGATTTCGGCGTCGACATTGTCAAAGGGAATCGCGATCTCCGAGGCATCGTAAAGCAAATTGTTCAGCAGGATCTGAATCGGCAGCATCGGGAGGAACGGCAGGAAGAGGGCCGCGCCCGCCATACTGAACATGTTGCCGAAATTCGAGCTCGACCCCATCAATACGTATTTGGAAACGTTGTGGACCGCGCCGCGGCCAGCGATAACAGCGTCGCACACGACCGCCAGATCATGTTCGAGCAGAATAAGATCGGCCGCCGCACGCGCGACGTCGGCCGCTCCGTCGACGGAGATTCCCACATCTGCGGCATGCAGGGCCGGCGCATCGTTGATGCCGTCACCCAAAAAGCCCACCACACTCCCACGTCGTTTCAGGGCGAGAAGAATTCGATGTTTTTGCTGCGGATTGATGCGGCAGAACAGATTGACGTGCGACAATCGTCCGATCAGCGCTTCGTCGGAGAGATCGGCAATCGCGTCGCCCGTAAGCACGCCCGTGACGGGAATGCCGATCTCGGCGAAGACATGACGGCTTACCAGTTCGTTGTCGCCGGTGAGCACTTTCACCGAAACACCCGCAGCCGCCATCGTCCGTATGGTGGCGCCGGCGCTTGCCTTTGGTGGATCGAGGAAAACGGCGAAGCCGCTGAAAATCAGATCGGCCTCGTCGCCGACGGTGGCCGTCTGGTGCTGCGGCTCGACCGGCCGGCTTGCGACGCCCAGTGTGCGGAAACCCTGCGCGCAAAGACCGTCCAGCGTGGCTCTAAAGGCGTGCCTCGTATCGACGTCGATCGGCCTCTCCGCACCATTTGCATCTTCATATCTGTTTGAGAGCTGCAACAAATCCTCTGGGGCGCCTTTGACGATGAGGCGCCGCTTACCCTCCCGCTCGGCCAGAATCGATACGCGCCGCCGCTCGAAATCGAAAGGCACTTCGTCGAGCTTTCTCCAGTCCGCCATGTCGAAGGGCCGGGCTGCGACGATGGCATCATCCAGAGGACTCTTCATGCCGCTTTCGAAGTGGCTGTTGATATAGGCATTGGCGTAAGCGTGCGCGCTTTCGGCACCATAGCCGTCGACTACGCATACCAGCTTGATCGTGGCTTCCGTCAGCGTGCCCGTTTTGTCGGTGCACAGCACATCCATGGCGCCCAGGTCATGGATCGCGGAAAGACGCTTCACGATCACCTTTTTTCGTGCGAGCTCTATTGCCGAGCGGGCAAGGGTTACCGTGACGATCATCGGCAAAAGCTCCGGCGTCAGTCCGACGGCGAGCGCTAACGCAAACATCAGCGCCTCGAGCAACGGTCGGTGGTAGGAGATGTTCACCACCAGCACGAAGAGCACCATCAATACGGTGAAGCGCATAATCAGCATGCCGAAGCGCCGGATGCCTACCGCGAAAGCGGTGGCAGGCGGCTTTTCCGCTAGGCTCGCCGCCAGATTGCCGAGTGCTGTCTTGCCGCCTGTCCGGCAGATGGCGATCGTCGCGGTGCCGCTGATGACGGAAGTACCTGCAAAAACGGAATTTGAGGCCCCGGCGAGGTGTTCAGATCCCATGGGCAAATCGCCCGCCTGCTTCTCTGCCGGGTAAGACTCGCCGGTAAGCAGCGATTGGTTGACGAAAAGATCGCGGCTTTCGAGCAGCCGCGAATCCCCCGGTACCACATCGCCGGCGATCAACTCGACGATATCGCCAGGGACAAGTTGGTTGATGGGCAGCGAAACGGTCGTGCGGTCGCGCCGCACCGTCGCTCGCACCGCAACAGAGCGGCGTAGCGTCTCGACGGCATTCTGGGCGCGCACTTCCTGAACGAAATCGAGCGTCATGCTGATAGTGACGATCGTCACGACGATGAAAAAACTTGCGATGTCGCCGGTCGCCGCGGACAGGGCGCTGGCGACCAGCAGGATGATAACCAGCGGATTGCGGAAGCGTGCGAGGAACTGCAGCCAGAGCGGCGACCGCTTGGTGGCCGTGGCCTCGTTTGGCCCATGGATCGCGAGCCGCAACCGCGCTTCCGTATCGGTGAGGCCTTCGGGGCTTGTTGCCAATCTTGCGAGAAGCGTCTTTGTCGGCAGCTTCCAAATATCTGCGGGATCGAGTGCGCCGTTCGCGGCATCTGCAACGGGGTCTTGTTGCGTATTCATGCCGTAGCGCCGCAAGCGGATTCAAACAATCGGCCTTGCGCACAAGGATGACAGCCAAGAACGGCCGGACAATGCCGAGAACGGGACGCGGTCAGGGATGGAAATGTGGCACAGCGGGTCAAGCTCTAGCCTACAGCGTCGCCCGCCGCCCCGTGATGGTTTCAATGCGAATCCGGAAATAAATGGGATCGAGCTGCCGTTCTGCCCCGCTTAATATCGTGCGCGCATAAGCGGGCTCCCACCAGATCGACCTTTGTTCCAATACCGAGTGGGCCAGCTCGCGGAGGTGTTCGTATTCGGTTTCCTTGGGAAGCTCCTCATACGAGCCGAATACTATGACGCTCGACCACTTCTGCGGTGTTTCATGTTCGTCGGCTTCCACGCAAACCAGCGGATTGGTGCGCATCCACTCGATCTTCTGCCCGATTGTCGAGAAGCTGTATATGTGCTGCCCGTTTCGCGCGAAATAGAATGGTGTTATGTACGGTTGCCCATCGCGCGCGCACGCCAATCGGCCAAATCGCAGCCGGCTCAGGCATTCGAGGCTGGCACTTTTTGTCAACTCGTTGATGAGCATCGCACCCATCCATCTGAGGGACACACTAGACGTCGGCGGTTTTGCGCAAAAAGAGCACGTCTATCTTCGCGCCTCCCTCGTAGCCTGCATCTATCTCGATCCGTCCGTCAATCTGCTTGGCGAGCGATTCAATGATTTTGCGCCCCATCCCCGTCCCGGTCCGGGTGAGGAAATCCGGCGGTAAGCCGGGCCCTTCATCGGTCACCGATACACGGCACATATTGTCTTCAAGTTGTTCCACGCGGAGATTGATGTTCCCCGCGGCGTGCTTCAGTGCGTTTGTGACGAGCTCGTTGACAATCAACCCGAGAGTCGCACAGGTGGACGGGGATATTGCCACAACGTCTCCCTCAACAAGGATCGTGCTTTCGCACCCTCGCGTCATCTGCGCTATGTCGCCACCAAGGGCTTCGAGATAGCTTTTCAATTCTATAGTACTGTCGGGTTGGGATGTGTGGAGGCGCCGCTGGATACGGCCCATCGCCACAAGGCGCTGCGAGGCATCCCTCAACAAATCTGCTGCTTCTTTGTTGCGCGCGCTGCGGCTTTGCACGTTCAGGATGCTGGCCACCATTTGGATGTTGTTGAGCATTCTGTGTTCAAATTCGGCGCTGAGCATCTTGTTTCTACGCAGCAGCTCATCCTCCCGAGCCAGGGCTTTGCTCATGGAATATTCTATCGCCTCGCGTCTTTCCAATTCCCGCTCGTAGTTCGAAAGCGCGGGACACTCGACAAGAGAACAACCCTCTGGACGCGGAATGCGGACACGCGAGGAGAATGGAATTGCTTTTGGCGAAGACCATTCGAACGACTCAATTGGGCTAGCCATCTGCACAATCCCATTATTGGATGATTAATAATGGGCTGCGAAAGATCTTTCGTCGTTGATGCAGATCAATCGGAATTTCGGTTGATATTCAACGGGCTGGCTCATATCGAATTGGCCAGTCGCGCATGTCCTGACGCTGCGTGCTCAGGCGCGGCGGCGTTCGGCATGAGCCGACAACCGCGAAACCCTGCCGATCAGGCGTTTCGCTCGACGTTGTATAAAAGAATGGGAACGCGGGCGCTCTGCGGCAGCGTTTTCACTAGTGGCAAGCCGAAGCTCAAGAAAGATCGGATGGTGGTCCGAGGGGCCGCGTTGAAGAACCCGCTTCGTTGCGCACTGAACTTCGCGCCCCATGCAACGGTCCAGCCGAAACGAAATGACGTTGGTGGGGCTGTGGGTTGACTGACGAGGGCCGAGATCCTTGAAGCCCGGAAGTTTGACCGGACCCACCGCGTTGTAGTCGCCGATGATGGCGGCAGGACCCTCCAGCGAACGGGCGATATGGAGCAGTTGCCATCGGTTCAGGAATTGTCCGTGTGAAAGGTGGACATTTGCAAAGCTCACCCCGCCGAATCGAATGATCTGCGCAAGCCGCGGCGGCACACGGCCGGGCATTGTGGAAACCGGAAGCGGCAGAATTTTAGGCCGGGGAATGGGGTGGGGGCTCCATACGGCCAGCCCATAGACGCGCCCATGAAGGGGCTCGCGATAGAAGTGTCCGCCCACCAGACCCGGCAATGCTGCCAGCTCCTTGGTCGCTTCCTGCATCACAAGCAGATCGGGCCTATGCTGCCGGATCAGGCGAGCGACATCCTCGACACCCGCGCCGACAAGCCGGAGCAAATTCCAACTGACAATTCTGAGCCTTTGACCCGCTCGATCATGGACCGCCTCGGGATCAAAAAAAACCTGCTGGCCCGCTGCGCAATCGTCGGTCATCACTCAAACTTCGGTTTAGAGCCGGAAACTCTGGAACTGGGCAGTATTTAGCGCTCAACTGTGGCAATTCAAGGGGCGGGGAGAGGAGAGGGTCGTAACGCCGCTTCCTCGGCCAAGGAATAGCTAGCAATGGGCGCAATTGTCGGGAAGGCATTGGCCGAATGATCATGTGGCTGTTGTCGATCGCCTGGTCGCCCGAATGGATCCGGGTGGTGATCCTCGGCGCCTATCTGGTGGTCGCAATCGCCGTCACGGTCCATGCCCTTCTCAAGCAAAGCAATGTACGCACCGCGTTGGCATGGATCGGCATTGCGTGGTTTTCGCCGGTTCTGGGTGGATTTCTCTATTATGTTTTTGGCATCAATCGCGTTGCACGCCGTGCGGTGAAGCTCGAAAGGTCCGAGACCGCGCATGCTCGCTCTACCGCTGTCGAACGCCTCCAATCGAAGCTGCCGAATATCGGCCTTCTCGCCGAGATAGGACGCGAAATCGCCGGGCGCTCCGTTGTGGGAGGCAATCGCGTTTGCGTTCTGTGCAATGGAGACGAGGCCTATCCCGCGATGCTGTCCGCGATACGGGGTGCAAAATCCAGCATCGCGCTGGCCTCCTATATCTTCCGCAACGATGAAATCGGCCGCACTTTCATCGCGGCGCTTGCCGAAGCCAAAGGCCGCGGCGTCGAAGTTTGCGTCCTTCTGGATGGCATCGGTTCCGGATATTTCGGGACAGCCGTGCTGCGCCGGCTGAGGTCCGCCAACATTTCCACGGAGCGATTTCTCCACAGCTGGTTGCCCTGGCGTATGCCCTTTCTCAACATACGCAATCACAAAAAGCTTTTGATCGTGGATGGCAAAACGGGATTCACCGGCGGGATGAATATCGGTGCGGAATATTCCGCAAGTCATGCCGGCGGCGCACCGGTAGAGGACGTCCATATTCAGCTCGATGGCCCCATCGTCGCCCAACTGATGGAAAGCTTCGCGCAGGATTGGTCGTTTACGACCGATCAGGCTCTGGACCGGGAAATCTGGTGGCCCGCGATCGAGCCGACAGGTTCTGTTTATGCGCGAGGCATTTCCTCAGGGCCCGATGCCGAGATCAACAAGCTCGAAACGCTTCTCGGCGCGGCACTCGTTCAGGCGCGCAAGAAAGTCCGCATCGTCACCCCATATTTTCTGCCGGATCAGAACCTTCAGTTTGCACTCGTCCAGGCAAGATTGCGAGGCGTGACCATCGACATCGTGATCCCTGAGCATTGCGATTTCTTGTTTCTGGATTGGGCCATGCGCGCCCATTTGCGATACATGTTGGGCGATGTCACGGCCGTCTACGCCAGCAAGGCCCCGTTCGACCATGCCAAGCTCATGTCGGTAGATGGAGAATGGGCACTCATCGGAAGTTCGAACTGGGATGCACGCAGCCTCAGACTCAATTTCGAGTTCGATGTCGAATGCTATGGGGAAGCCGTGACGTCCGAAATCGATGCCTTGATCGACGAAAAGATCGCACGAAGCCGCAAACTCGATCACAGTGCCCTGATGCAGGCTCCGAAATGGGTCCAGTTGCGCGACGCCGCGGCCCGTCTCTTTTTGCCATACCTTTAGGCTGCTGAGCGATCCGCCGCCTTTTCGCCTGGCGCGGTTGAAATTTTATAACCGCCCCAACACCCTGAAAATAATTCCCAGCCGCGCTACCCTCGTTTGGCGCGATCAAGCGTCTCAATAGGGCAATCGAGGGATACCCCCTTCGAAGGGACAACTGGCGGCGATGCCAGACCAACCGGAACCGGGCCGAGAGGGCGCAGGTCTTCTGCGTGGAGGCGAGGGCGTGACCACGTCGGCGCTGGAAGCCTGGTTCATGCGCGAAGTCTGGCCGCTAGAGGCGACGCTGATGCAATATCTTCGTCAGAACTGGCGCGATGCGAGCGCGGCCGAAGATCTGCTGCACGATGTCTATGTGCGGGTATATGAAGCCGCGCGCGAACGGTTGCCCGAGCACCCCAAGGCGTTCGTCTTCACCACCGCGCGCAACCTTCTGATCAGCCGGGTGCGGCACAGCAACGTGGTGCCGATCGAGGTGGTGGCCGATTTCGAGGCCATGGGCCTGGCCGCCGAAACGCCCAACCCTGAACAGACCATCGCCGCGCGCGACGAGTTGCGCCGGTTGCAGGAAGCAATAGACCGCCTGCCGCCGCAATGCCGCAAGGTGGTGATGATGCGGCGCATCGACGGGCTGTCGCGCGCCGAGATCGCGCTGCGTCTGGGCCTCTCCGAACACACGGTCGCATCCTATCTGAAGAACGGCATGAACGCGCTGGCCGACCGGCTCTATGGCGGCGCGCAGGGAATGGAGTCATGAGCGCCGAAAATCTACCCGATCCTCCGGCCGCGCGCGCGATCAAGGATCGCGCCGCCGATTGGCTGGAACGCGCCGACCGCAGCGGCTGGAGTGCGGAAGACGAAACGCAACTGGAGCAGTGGCTTTCGGAATCGCCCGCGCATCGCATGGCCTATTGGCGCGTGAAAAGCGCGTGGGATCGCGCCCAGCGACTCCATGTTTTGCGCGCGCCCGCGGGCGATGCCGCGAAAGAGGAGAGGGTGCCGCGGTTTCCCCCCATCTTCGCGCGAACGGCGGCAGTGCTGGCCCTTCTGGCTGCGGCGGGAACGGCGACGTTGTCGTTCACGTCCGGCCCGCACGAGACGTCTTACGCCACAGGTGTCGGCGGGCGGGAAGTGGTGGCGCTGTCCGACGGTTCGAAGATCGAACTCAACACCAATACGTCGCTGCGCGTGCGCCTGTCCAAGCATGAACGCAGCATCATACTGGAACGGGGCGAGGCGTTTTTCCAGGTCAAGCACGATGCGAGTCGGCCATTCACCGTTCTTGCGGGCAACCGCCGCGTCACCGACATCGGAACGAAATTCTTCGTGCGCCGCTACGAACGCCGTTTCGAAGTGGCGCTTGTAGAAGGTAGCGCGCGGCTCGACGCGCCGGACGGCACGCTTGCCCATCCTGTCGTGCTGTCGCCCGGCGACGTCGTGAAGGAAAAGGGGCGTTCGTTTGTCATCGAACGCAAACCTGAAACGACGTTGGTCAACGAACTTGGCTGGCGGCGCGGGGTGATCGTGTTCACGCACGCAACGCTTGCCGAGGCCGCAGCCGAGTTCAATCGCTACAACACAGCGAAAATCCGCATTGCCGATCCGAAAGCGGCCCGTCTCACCATCGGCGGCACGTTCGAAGCCGACAATGTGGATGCCTTCGCCCATCTCGTCCGCAATCTTCTCGGCGTGAAAGTGGAACGCCACGGAGATGAAACCGTGATTTCCGAATAGCCGACAGACGCCACGCATCGATTTCAAGCGCCGTAACCGGGGGGATAAAGTGGAAAAGCAAAAGCAATATTTCAAGAACAGCACGGCGCTGGCTTTCATTGCCGCCGTCTGCGCCACGGGCGCACACGCGCAGGGGTTTGATGTACCGGGCGGCGATCTCAACGCCGCGCTGAACGCCTATGCCAAGCAGAGCGGCGTGCAACTCATCTATTCCGGCGATGCCGTGCGCAATGTGCGCACGCAAGGCGTGAGGGGCGATCTTTCGGCAGACGATGCGCTAGTGCGGCTCCTCTCCGGCACGGGTTTTGTGGGGCAGCGGGATCAATCCGGCGGCATCATCGTCAAGCGCGACCGCGAGCGTTCCTCCAGCATCAAGGTCGACAATATCGCGCTGACCTCGATGCAACTGGCGCAGGCTGGCCCGCCGCGCGCGAATGTCGAAACGGTGACGGTCACGTCTTCGAAACTCGGCGGCGCCGACGTGCAATCGATCCCGATCGCCATCACGGCTTTGAGCCAGGAAGAATTGACCTCGCGCCAGGTGGCGGGCGGACCGGACCTCATCAAGGAAGTCCCGAACCTCACTTTCACCAAGACGAACTTCACAGGCTATTCGATCCAGATCCGCGGCATCGGCACGCAAGCGATTTCGGTGACAACCGATCCGGCGGTTGCGGTGGCGTTCAACGACACGCCTTTCATCCGCAATCACTTCTTCGAACAGGAATTCTACGACGTCGCCCAGGTCGAAGTGTTGCGCGGGCCCCAAGGCACGCTCTACGGCCGCAACGCGACAGCCGGCGTGGTGAACGTCACCTCCGCCAAACCCACCGATCAGTTCGAGTCGATGCTGTCTGCCGACATCGGCAACTACAAGAACCGCCGCTTCGAGGCGATGCTCAATCTGCCCATCGTCGGCGACAAGCTGGACTTGCGTCTTGCAGGCGAATGGACGAAGCGCGACGGCTACAGCTTCAACAGTCTCACAAATTCGCCGACCGATGGACGCGATCTCTGGTCAGGCCGCGCAAGCTTGCGCTGGAAGCCGGTTGAAAACGCAACGGTCGATTTTATCTGGGAACATTTCTCCGAAAACGACGATCGCCTGCGCAGCTCCAAACAGCTTTGCAAACGCGACCCCGCCGTGTCGGAAGTTCTCGGACAATCTACGGCCGTTGGTGCCGGCGGCAGTATCGGCGTGGCGTTCCTCGGTCAGGGCTGTCTTCCCGCCTCCATGTACAGCGACGAATCCTATGGTGTGCCCAACGCGCTGTCGCTTCCCTATTATGGCGGCTTTGTCGGTGGAGGGTTCGGTCTTGCCATCTTCAATCCGCTCAACAACGGCTTCGAGGGGCCCGCACGCGATCCCTATGCCAGCACGACGCAATCGCACGACCTGCGCGTCATCGAATCCACATTGGATCCCCAATACCGCGCCAAGAACGATACGCTGGAATTGAATGCCGAATGGCGTGTCTCCCCCACACTGACCCTGGTTTCGGCCACGGGCTACAATCGTGACTTCCTGTGGTCCACGGAAGACTACAATCGATTCAACACGCAGCCGGGAATATTCTCGGCGTCGGATGCTTACGGATACGAACTGGACCCTCTCCACAGGGTTACGCCGGACGGCAATTATCGCTGCGCCGACGGTTATCTGGCCATTGGCATGGATTGCATTGCGGCCGGCCACGACGTTCCCGGGTCGATTCATCCCCTGGGCGTTCCCACCGGTTATTTCTGCGATCCGCAATTGGGCTGCAGCAACCGCCTTGTCGGTCAGGATCTCTCGACGGAAAATGCGTGGCAGCTCAGCCAGGAACTGCGCGTCTCGTCCAACTTCAGCGGGCCGCTCAACTTCAGCGCGGGCGGCAACTACCTGCATTACGAGACGCATGAAAACTATTACGTCTTCTTCAACACGCTCACTATGTGGGCGGCCAATGACGGTCTGTTCGGAAGGCGCCAACCCTGGGTGCCGTTCCAGGACACCAATGCGCAATGCGTGCCGTTTGGTCATCAATACGCGGATCCCAGCGTTCCCACCAGCGTCGAAGACTGCGCCGGTTACATCGATCCGCATCCGTTGGACCAGCTGGACAATGCCGGCCACAACTACTTCCTGAGCCAGAACCCGTACAATCTCAATTCCTACGCGATGTTCGGCGAAGCGTATTACAACGTCACCGACGATCTCAAACTCACGGCGGGATTGCGCTGGACCGACGACCAGAAGCACTTCGTGGAAATTCCCAGCGAATTGCTGACGCGCGGATATGGCTATCCGGTCACGGGCGTTCTTGATCAGGAATGGAAGGAATGGACCGGCCGCTTCGTCGCGAACTGGACGCCGAAATTCGATTTCACCGATCAGAGCATGTTCTACGCCTCTTATGCCCATGGGTATAAAGCCGGCGGCGCCAATCCGCCCGGCGCCGTGTTGCTGATCTATACAACGGGCGACATCAGCAATCCCGCCCATCCCAAGACCTTCGCGCCGGAATTCAACGATGCGTTCGAAATCGGCACCAAGAACACCGCGCTCGATGGCGCGCTGACCTTCAACGCCAACCTCTTCTATTACAATTACAAGGGCTACCAGATTTCCTACATCGTCGATCGTTCGGCGGTGAATCTGAACTTCGACGCCACCGTGAAGGGCGCAGAAGTGCAGGCAAGCTGGGAACCGATACCGGGCCTGAAACTCGGCTTCGCCGGCGGTTACGAAAACACCCGGCTTGCCGACGGCTCGAAGGCCATCGACCTTCTGGATCGCACTGCCGGCAACCCGAACTGGCTTCTCGTGAAGCCCTTCCCCTCGCAAGCGTCGAACTGCGTGCTTCCGGCCTATGTCGTTGCCACCATCGTCGACCCGTCGAAGGGGATCGATCAACTCACGCTGCCCTTCGCCTGCTCCAACGCTTACAGCCTTTTCCTCGATCCAGTGACGCGCGCCCAATACTCGGCCACCAACCCGGTGCCGGGCTATCCGGGATTCGATCCGCTCGCGGGAACGGAAGGCCATCCCTACACCGGTCAGAACACCTATAACGGCATCGATTACGGGCCTGCGCCCAACAACGGCCAAGGTTTCTTCAAAAATCTGAGCGGCAAGGAATTGCCGAACGCGCCGCACTATACGGTGTCGCTCACTGCGGATTGGACGGTGCCGCTGTCGCCGGACTGGGCCGCGACCTTCCACAGCGATTATTATTGGCAGGCGCACTCCTGGGCGCGCGTGTTCAACGAGGAAAACGACAAGATCAACGGCTATTCCACCATCAATCTCGCTCTGATCCTGACGGACACGTCGGGCTGGCAGGTGATGGGTTATATAAAGAACATCCTCGATGTCACGGCGATCACCGGAACCTTCCTGAACAGCGACGACACCGGTCTCACCACCAACATCTTCCTCACCGATCCGCGCCTCTTCGGCGTGCGCGTCACCAAGCATTTCGACGGCGGAGATTCAGGCGGAGACATCTTTGGCAGCATCGCCGGAAAGAACCCCACGGCCTGGATAACGCTGGGGGGCAATTTCGCGCAGCTTGACGCCAATTGGCAGACCTTCAATCCGGCCTTTGCCTCGACAATGCCTGCTGGTTTGCCGAACCCAACCATTACGCAAAAAGCTCCCGGCGCTTCCTTCGATTGGGAAGGCAAGATCAGCATTCAACCCGAAGATTCGGATTTGGTGTTCAAAGCCGGCGTTCGCTATGGCCGTTCGTCTCGCAAGGAGAATTTGCACAAGAGCCTGCCTGTGGTGACGGCAAGCGATGTCGTCCTGCCGACATTCTTCGCCAACTATTTCGGTTTGCCGACCAGGGTGAGTTGCGACGTCCTGAAGGAGACGCTGGGCACCGAAACACGCGTTTGCCCCTTCCAGGCGCTCGATCCCGAATTCGTCGACTCACAAGCCAGGGAAAGCGAGCAGCACGTCATGCTCGACTTCACCCTCGGCAAGGATGTCGGCATCGGCCTCTTCGGTCGAGATGGGAACGGTACCATCGCAGCGGGCGTGCGGATGGCCCAATTCACGACGAGCATTCGCGCCGAACTCAATTCGGATCCGCACTATAATTTCCCATCGCCGCTCAATCCGTTCGGTGGCGGGCTGGCCCTCAAATACGGCAACGTCTACGATGCGACGACCGACGAACATCGCACCTTCCGTGGCGTAGGCCCCGAAATAACCTGGGATGCGAGCCAGCCGCTTTTGGGCAATGAAGACGAGGGCGAAATCAACTTCGATTGGGGCGTGAACGCGGCTGTGCTCTTCGGCCAGCAAAAGGTGAACATCCATCAAACACACATGTATAAGAAGTGTCCGGGCTTCAACGGCTTTGCCGGCGTCACCTGCACCTACATCTACAACACGCCATCCGACATTCCGCGCTCGAGGAGTGTCGTCGTCCCCAATCTCGGCGGTTATGTGGGTGCCTCGGCACGCTATCGCAATGCGAAGATCAATTTCGGCTATCGCGCCGACTTCTTCTTCAACGCCATGGATGGCGGCCAGGAGACAGCCAAGAGCTACGGCCGCGGATTCTATGGCCCCTATCTGAACGTCAGTCTCGGCCTCTGATCTCGGCCTGAACCCCCGATTTCCCCTTCCCGCGGGCAACAAAATTGCCCGCGGGATTTATTTTTTGTCCCGGCACATAGAAACCGCCCGCGGCCGTGTCTCAATAGATGTGGTCTGAAAGCTCAGGCCCTCGAAAGGCCGGGGGATGGCTGAAACGCCCAAAGCAAATCTGGAAGGCGCCGGAACAGCGATTCCGGCGATGGATGTTGGCGTGCCTGACGCCATGCGGTGGTTCCTGCGCGAGGTGTTGCCCTTGGAAGCGGTGCTGGTTCGATATTTGCGCCAGAATTGGCGAGACCAGAGCGATATCGAAGATCTGCTCCAGGACGTCTATGTCCGCGTCTATGAAGCGGCGAAACGGCAGATACCCGACAAGGCCAAACCCTTCGTCTTCACGACCGCCCGCAATCTGCTGATCAACCGCGTGCGCGACAGCGCCGTGGTGCCGATCGAGGCGGTGGCCGATCTCGATGCGCTGAACGTGGCCATGGACATGCCGGGCCCGGATCGCACGGCGGTCGCGCGCGACGAACTGCGCCGCCTGAGCGAAGCCATCGACCGTCTGCCGCCGCATTGCCGCGACGTGATCGTGCTGCGCCGGATCGAGAATCTCTCCCGCTCCGAAATCGCGCAACGTCTCGGCCTCGCCGAGACGACCGTCTCTTCCTATCTGACGGAGGCGATCTACGCACTCTCACATCTGCTCAATGCCGATCCGGCGGACCCGCGGGTGCGCAAATGAGCGCGCGCGACGCAAAGACCATTGGCATGGAAGCCGCCGCCTGGGTGGAACGCCAGGATCGCGATTGGACCGCTGCCGACCAAGCCGAACTCGAAGCGTGGCTCGCGCAATCGACCGCGCATCTCATCGCTTATCATCGCATGCGGGATTCCTGGCAACGGTCCGAGAAGTTGGTGGCGTTGCGCCCGCAACCCGCGCAGCCGCGCCCGCGCGCAACGCATTCGGGCGGTTCGCCCGCCATAAAAATCGCTGCCGCCGTTCTGATGCTGGCGGTCGGGGGCGCCGGTGTGTTCCTTTTGGAGCGTCCCACGGATCGCGTTTACGCAACGGCGCTGGGTGAGCACCAGACCTTACGCCTGTCCGACGGCTCGCGCATCGAACTCAACACCAACACCGAAGTGCGCATCGCGCAAGGCGGTCGCGCGGTGACGCTCGAACGCGGCGAAGCGTTCTTCCAGATCGTGCACGACGAAACGCGGCCCTTCGTGGTCACGGTCGGCGATCATCGCGTGGTCGATCTCGGCACCAAATTCGACGTGCGCAAGGAGCATGACCGGCTGGAAGTCGCCCTAATCGAAGGCAAGGCGCGCGTCGAAGCAACAACCGCCAACGCGGCCAGGCCCACGCTGCTGTCGCCCGGCGACGTGATGGTCGCCACGGCGCGAACGGTTTCGTTGAAGAAACGCACGAGCGAAAGCCTTTCCGATCAGCTCGGCTGGCGGCGCGACGTGATCGTGTTCGATCACACGGCCTTGGCCCAAGCCGCCGCCGAACTCAACCGCTACAACGCCCGGAAAATCGTCATCGCTGATCCCGTTGCCGCAAAGGTGAAGATCGGCGGCACGTTCCCGGTCAACGGCACCCAGCAGTTGGTCGACGTGGCGCGCGATCTTTTCAACCTGAACGTCAAAGACCGCGGAGACGAAGTGATCATTTCGCGGTGATCGTCTGCATTTGAATCCTGAAGGGGGGATTATGAAGAAACGAAACAACCTCAAAGCCGCGCTGGCGCTTTCGACGGCGTTCACAGGCATCGCCGCGTTCGCCCATGCGGCGGATTTCAGCGTGGCGCCCGGCGATTTGAAGGCAGCGCTCGATGCCTACGCGCAGCAGGCGGGCATAGCGCTTGCCTATCGCGAGGACGCGGTGGCAGGCGTGCGCAGCAAAGGTGCCGCCGGCGATCTTTCCGCCGACACAGCGCTCGCCCGCATCCTTTCCGGCACCGGCTTCGTCGCCCGCCGTCATGCGAGCGGCGCCGTGTCCATCGTGCGCGACGATCGTTCGTCGGATGCGACGCCAGCGGCCGCCAATCTTTCGCTGACGCTCGCCCAGGCCGCGCCATCGCAACGCGCTGCCGTGGAAACGGTCACTGTCACCTCCTCGAAACTGGGCGGCGCGGATGTGCAGAGCATTCCGATTGCGATCACCGCGCTCAGCCAGGAACAGCTCACCGCCACGCAAACCGCAGGCGGGCCTGATCTGGTGAAGCAGGTGCCGAATCTGACCTTCACGAAGACGAATTTTACCGGCTACTCGATTCAAATCCGCGGCATCGGCACGCAGGCGATTTCGGTGACGACTGATCCGGCAGTTGCGGTGGCGTTCAATGATCAACCGTTCATCCGCAACCACTTCTTCGAACAGGAATTTTATGACGTGGCGCAAGTTGAAGTGTTGCGCGGTCCACAAGGAACACTCTACGGCCGCAACGCAACCGCTGGCGTCGTAAATCTTACATCCGCCAAGCCGACGGATCAGTTCGAGGCGATGGCAAGCGGAGAAATCGGAAACTATCACCAGCGGCGCCTGGAAGGCATGATCAACCTGCCCATCGTCGACGACCGCCTTGACATCCGTGTCGCCGGCGAATGGACAAAGCGGCAGGGTTACAGTTTTAACGATGTAACCGACAGCCGTATCGACGGTCGCGATTTGTGGTCAAGCCGGGTTTCGATCGCTCTCAAGCCATTCGAAGGCCTGCAAACCACCCTCGTCTGGGAACATTTCTCTGAGAACGACGACCGCATGCGCACGGCAAAGCAGCTTTGTCATCGTCAACCCATCGCGGCGATTCTCGGTGGAGATGACGCAGCGCAAGTGGGAGGTACCTCGACATTTGATGGCGCAAATTACGGAAGCCAAGGTTGTCAGATGAGTTCCTTGTATTCACCGGAGGCCTTCGAGGTTCCAAACGGTTTTTCACTTCCCTACTACTTTGGTCTTGTAGCGGTGGGTAGCGTGCCCGGCATCGGCAAGGATCCGTATGCGAGTCGTACGCAATCAACAAACTTGCGGGTGATAGAGACGGCTTTCAATCCGGAATACCGAGTCAAGAACGACATCGTAGAGTTGAATGCCGACTACGCGGTCTCTCCTGCATTGACCCTCACGTCACAAACATCCTTCAACAATGACTTCTTATGGTCATTGGAGGATTACAATCGTTTCAACACTGCTCCGGGCATTTTCGCCGTATTTCCCGGCGACACCAGATTTACGTCCAATGGAACCATATACTGCCTTTCTGAAGGCGGGACTTGCGTTCCTCTCGGCATTTTTTGCGACCCGCAAATGGGATGTAGTGATCGGCTTGTAGCGGAAGATCTTTCGACGGAACGTGCATGGCAATTTAGCCAGGAATTCCGGTTGGCATCCAATTTTAGCGGTCCATTCAATTTCAGCGCAGGCGGAAACTATTTGCACTACGAGACCGATGAAGACTACTATGTATTCATCAACACCCTGACGATCTATGAAGCCGCAACTGCTATGTCATGCGGTTTTGGTGGTGCCTGTACTCCTTACGTCCCGGGAGTTTCTGATAATACGGCGTGCCTAAAGAGTGGCTTGATTTATCCCGATGTGAGCGCGCCGCATGATCCTTTCGCCTGCGGTTACATAGATCCCAATCCCGTTACTGAGCTTGATGGCAACGGCCACAACTATTTCCGCAGCCAGAATCCTTACGTCCTGAATTCCTATGCCGCATTTGGCGAAGCCTACTACAGCATTTTCTCGGATTTAAAATTGACTGCGGGCCTACGCTGGACGGAGGACCGCAAGCATTTCACTGAGATTCCCAGCGAACTACTGGTAGACGGATGGGGATATCCGATCACCGGCGTCATAAATCAGGTGTGGGATCAGTTTACAGGCCGGGTTGCTGCCAATTGGACACCAAAACTCGATTTTACCGATCAGACCCTGATCTATGGTTCTTATGCGCACGGCTACAAGGCAGGCGGAGCCAACCCGCCTGGTGCTGTACTACTTTCTTTTGGCGACAGCACGGGTGGCCAAATTTCCAATCCCCTGCATCCGGCAATCTTCAAGCCGGAATTTGTTGATGCATTCGAATTGGGAACAAAAAATACGCTCCTCGATGGCGCAATTACCCTCAACCTGAGCGCATTCTACTATAACTATGAAAATTATCAGATATCGCAAATCGTTGACCGAACATCGATAAACCTCAACTTCGATGCGCATGTAAAAGGAGCTGAGATTGAAGCGGCTTGGGAACCGATCCCCGGCTTTCGATTGAATTTTGCAGGAGGTTATGAAGATGCACGCTTGGCGAAAGGAACCAAGGCTGTCGACTTAATTGATCGGACTGCAGGCAATGCAGATTGGATGGTTATCAAACCCTTCGTGACCCAGGCGTCGAACTGCATCTTGCCAGTCTATGTAGTTCTAGGAGCTCGAAACCTCGCCTTTGCTTGCGGAGATACCTACAACGCACACTTGGATCCGGGGAGCGGAAGCCCCTATGTGCCATATCCTACAACCACTTATGACGGCTATCCGATCACGAGCGGATACCCTGGATTCGATCCGTTGAGTGTCGATCCCAATGCGCCCCCTGATGTAAACAATGGTCTTGGACTTCCGCCCAACAACGGTGCCGGTTTTGACAAAGACTTAAGCGGTAACAAATTGCCAAATGCGCCCCCATTCACCGTGTCGGCCGGGGCTCAATATACGATACCATTGTCATCTGATTGGGCGGGGACGCTGCGCGCCGATTACTATTGGCAGGACTATTCTTGGGCTCGCGTCTTCAACGATAATCCCTATGATCGCTTGCGCGGATACACCAACGTCAATCTGACCTTGATCCTCACCAGTCAGAACGGTTGGCAGGTCATGCTCTACGACAAGAATATCTTCAACACAACGGCGATCACCGGCACCTTCCTCAACAGCGATGACAGCGGGCTCACCACAAACGTGTTCCTGACCGATCCAAAGCTGATCGGTATCCGCGTGACGAAGAATTGGTGAGGGGGGGAGACCATGAGCGAACTCGCAAAAACTAGAACCAATACGGCAACCATTAAATGGTCGCTTCTGACAAGCGTCTCGGCCGTGACGCTAGCGGCACTATTCCCCACGGCAACCTTGGCCTCAGAAGCGACCAAGCCAACGGTTTGGATTGAGTTGGGCGTACAGTTGGAGCGGTTGACAGACGGACAGGAGCCCTATTTCCCGCCCTTTGCTCAGCTGCTGGATAGCTCGTTCACTTCGCCAAATGAGGTGCAAAGACCGCCGCGTTATTCATTCGGGCAAGAAGGCCGCATTTCTCTCGCCCCGGAAGGCTCGAATTGGATATTTTCCGCCGCACTTCGCTATGGCCGTTCGAACCGTAAAGCGAATGTGCACGATGAGAATACGTTTCAAGCCTCTCCAATAGGTATTGAAAGTATACCGTTTGTTGGGAAGTATCTTACCGGTGCCTATCCCATTAGTCAGCAGCGGCAAGCAAATACCGTTTCGCAGATCCGCGAAAATCATTTGGTATTAGACTTTACCGCGGGGAAAGATGTCGGGCTTGGCCTGTTTGGGTCACATGAAAATTCAGTGCTCAATTTGGGAGTGCGATTCGCACAATTCACTTCCCGTTCGAAGACACGAATAGATGCGCTACCAAATGTTGCAATCTCGTACAAATATATTTCTTCGATCGGAGGCCTGCCCGCGTACATAAAATTTCCTTCGGCGAACTGGAATATTTTTGTCGGCAAGATGGACGCTGCTCGCAGCTTCACCGGCATTGGGCCGTCTTTATCCTGGGACGGAAATGCAACCTTATTTGGAAACGAGGAAGCCAGTGAGGTAACACTCGACTGGGGGCTGAATGGCGCATTGTTGTTCGGGCGTCAAAAGATGACGGCGCATCGTACTACAATGGCTCATCGCTACACACAGGCTAACTTCAGCGGAGCGCTGCCAACGGTCTATCCTACGAATGTACGCAATACCGACCGTTCGCGCTCCGTAATCGTGCCGAATGTTGGCGGCTTCGCGGGACTATCCCTTCGCTTCCCAAACGCCAAAGTAAGCTTGGGCTATCGCATCGATGCCTTTTTCGGCGCCATGGATGGCGGCATCGACACCCGCAAAACTTACGACCGCAATTTCTACGGCCCGTTCGCGACCATCAGTATAGGTCTCGGCGGCTAGGGCAAAGCACTTTGACTCTCCCTCAAGGCGGCGGAGAAATCCGCCGCCTTTTTCTTCGCGCCTTTACACCACCAGAACCTTGTCCAACCGGTTGCGGATGATCGCTTCCGCTTCTTTCACGATGCGCGCGACCAGTTCCTTGCAGCTCGGTATGTCGTGGATCAACCCTTGCGTCTGGCCGGCGGACCAGATGCCGGCGTCCATGTCGCCCTTGTCGAGCACCACGCTGCCGCGGATGCCGGCCACCAGGTGTTTCACGTCCTCGAACGTCGCGTTGCCGCGTTTTTCGATGGCCACCACTTCGTCGCTGATCGCGTTCTTTGCTACGCGCGCGGTGTTGTGCAGGGTGCGGAAGATCAAATTGGTGCCGCGTTCATCATTGGCGACGATCTGTTCCTTCACCTTCTCGTGGATCGGCGCTTCCTTGGTTGCCATGAAGCGCGTGCCCATGTTCACGCCGTCACAACCCAGCGCGAGCGCCGCCACAAGACCGCGCGCGTCCGCGATGCCGCCCGATGCAATGATCGGAATGGTGAGCTTATCCGCCGTCGCCGGGAACAGGATCATGCCGCCGACGTCATCCTCGCCGGGATGGCCCGCACATTCCAATCCGTCGATCGACACGCAGTCCACGCCGATCTTCTCGGCCTTCACGGCATGGCGAACGCTCGTGCATTTGTGGATCACCTTCACACCCGCTTCCTTGAAACGCGGCAGGTGCGGCTGCGGATTGTTGCCCGCCGTCTCCACGATCTTGATGCCGCCCTCGATGATCGCCTCGCGATATTCGTCGTAAGGAATGGGCGTGATGGAGGGCAGGATGGTCAGGTTCACGCCGAACGGCTTGTCCGTCATCTCCCGGCAGCGCTTCAATTCCTTGGACAGGTCTTCGGGCTTGCCCGCCGAATGGGCGGTGATGAAGCCGAGCGCGCCGGCATTGGCGACGGCTGCGATCAGCTCGGCCTTGCCCACGCGGGTCATGCCGCCGCAGGTGATGGGGGCCTGAACCCCGAACATTTCGGTGAAACGGGTCTTCAACATGGCATTCGTCCCTTCGCGTTTCTGGATAGCAATGGCCCAAGCCTGCCGGGGAAGCCGCCGCTGTGCAAGTCCGGCCTAAAGAGCGGAGCGGACGTCGGTCTGGGAAAAATCAGTGCCCTTGAACAGCAAAGGTTCGTTCAGGGTTTTCGCCAGTGCGTAAGCAAAGCAATCGCCGAAATTGAGCTGCGCTTTGTGGCCGCTTCCCTTGCCGAAATCGCGATAGGCCTCGCGCGCTATGCGGGCTTGACTTTCATCCAGCGGCACAATGGCAAGGTTCAATTCGTGACAGATTTCATCAAACCTGCGGCCCACGGTCCGATCACGGAAACGATCGGCAATGATTGCGGCCTCGAACCAGGTGGCCGCAGAAACGGATATCTTTTCGGCTTTGTCCACCGCTTCGGCGAATATTGCTGCATCTTCTTCTTGCCGGAGAATGGCGATCAGCGCCGAGGTGTCCGCAATCATTTCGGCAAGCCGGTTTCGTCGTCATAGAGGAAAGCGTCGTAGTCGAATTTGCGTTCTTCTTCGGTCATCGCGGCTGCCGCTTGTCGTCCGATTTCCATCAGCCGCTCGGCGAGTCCACGCCGCTCGATGCGCGCGAGCCTCTCGCGCAATGCCTGGGTCACCGCTGTCGTCAGGCTTTCGCCGGTTTTTTCGGCCAATGCCTTGGCGAGGAGATGAGCCTCCTCGGTTTTGATGTTCAGACCCATTGATCTACCATTCTACCATATTCAGGTAGAACTCTACCATTCGACGCCTTACCGGTCAACGAACGGGTCTTTGACCAGGATGGTGTCTTCCCGTTCCGGGCTGGTGGAGAGAAGTGCCACGGTCGCCCCGGTCAGTTCCTCCACCCGGCGCACATATTTCACGGCCTGGGCGGGCAGTTCGGCCCAGCTTCGGGCACCGCGGGTCGATTCCGACCAGCCCTCCATCACTTCATATATGGGCTCGCAGCGGGCCTGTTCGCCCGAATCCGCCGGCAGGTAGTCGATCTCGCGCCCGTCCAGGCGATAGCCGGTGCAGAGCTTCACTTCCTCGAATCCGTCCAGCACGTCCAGCTTGGTCAGTGCGATGCCGTCGATTCCGCCGGTGATCACGGTCTGGCGCACCAGCACGGAATCGAACCAGCCGCAGCGCCGCTTACGCCCTGTGTTGGTGCCGAACTCCGCACCCCGGCTGCCCAGAGTTTCGCCGATCTCATCTTTCAGCTCGGTGGGGAAGGGGCCTTCGCCAACGCGCGTGGTGTAGGCCTTCACGATGCCCAGCACCGTGCCGATATCGCGCGGCGAAACGCCGGCTCCGGCGGCGGCCTGTCCGGCAACCGTGTTGGACGACGTGACGTAAGGATAAGTGCCGTGATCGATGTCGAGGAGGACGGCCTGCGCGCCTTCGAACAGGATGCGCTTGCCTTCGCGCCGCGCGGCATCGAGCCTGCGCCACGCCGATCCCGCGAAGGGCAGGATCTTCGGCGCGATCTCTTTCAACGATGCCAGGATCGCCGCCGCTTCAATCTCCTCCGCGCCGATGCCACGGCGCAGCGCGTTGTGATGCGCCAGCAGCCGGTCGATCTTCGCGGGCAGCGCGTTCATGTCTTTCAGGTCGATCACGCGCAACGCGCGCCGCCCCACCTTGTCTTCGTAAGCGGGGCCAATGCCGCGCTTTGTCGTGCCGAGCGCCTGCACACTGTTGGAAGTTTCGCGCTGCACATCCAGTTCGCGATGCAGCGGCAGGATCAGAACCGCGTTCTCCGCGATGATGAGGTGTTCCGGCGTGATTTCCACGCCCAGCGCGCGCAATTTCGCCACTTCGTCGGCGAATGCCCACGGATCGACGACCACGCCGTTGCCGATGACGGCGAGCTTCCCCGGCCGTACCACGCCGGAGGGCAGCAGGCTCAATTTGTAAGTAACCCCGTCGATGACGAGTGTGTGCCCGGCATTGTGACCGCCCTGAAAGCGCACCACCACATCGGCGCGTGCGCTCAGCCAATCGACAATCTTACCCTTGCCCTCGTCGCCCCATTGGGCGCCGATCACCGCGACGTTCGACACAATTTTGCTCCGGCAGGTTGGCCTATCCCAAACCGGCCGACCTTACTTGGAGGGCAGGTTGTCCGTCTCGCGAATGAATGCCGCAACATTGTCGTGCAGCTCTCTGAGCGAGTCCTGATGGGCGTAGACCATATGGCCCGACTTATAAAGTCGGAACTGGATATTGTCCTGCAATTTCGCGGGGATATCCAGGTGCCGCATCTCGTACTGGCCCTCGAAGAAGGGCGTGCCGAGGTCGAAATAGCCGGCGTTGAGTTGCACTTTCAGATCGGGGTTGTATTTGAGGGCCGCGGCGAGGTCCGGCATTACATTGGCCGCCCCCTGCGAAGGCTCGTCCGAGCCGGGCAGGACGTGCTTGTTGTCCCAGTTTTTCCACAGCTCGATCTCGGGCTTGAACTGCTTGTCCCTGCCGAAGTGCAGATCCCTGCGGACGTAATCGTTGAACGCCGAGACATAGGCCGAACTGATCGCCGCGCCCTGCGGGTCGTAATCGGTTTCCTTGCTCAACGGGTCCATGGTCGGGCCGGAGAAACGGGAGTCGAGGCGTCCCGTCGCCGTGTCGGTGTCGCCCTGCAGGTTCTGTTCGAACATGCCGCCGTCGATGCGCAGATTCGCCTTCTTGATATAGGCGACGGAGAGGCCGGTATATTGATGCAGCTTCTCGGCCACCGCATCGCGCTCCGCGTCGCTCAGCGCGGCACCTTCGCCCAGTGCGTGCGCGTAATCGTCCATCGCGAAATGCTCGACGTCGGAAACCAGCGCTTCGAGATCGGGCGGATTGCCCGGCAGCTTGTGGTGATACCACGCGGTCGCCGCATAGCTCGGCAGCGCCAGCTGATAGGGAATGTTCACGCCCGGATTGTCGAGCGGCCCGTCGGGGCTCAGATCGAAATTGAGGATTTGCGACAGCAGGATCACCCCGTTGAAATCGGTGTCGTATTCCTGCTCCAGCAGGTTGACGAGCACGGCGGAGCGCGTGGTGCCGTAGCTTTCGCCGAAGAGGTATTTGGGCGAATTCCAGCGCCCGTATTTCGAAAGGAACTTATTGATGAATTCCGCGAACGCATGCGCGTCGGGATCGACGCCGTAGAACATCTTTTCCTTGTCGGGGCCCGCGATGCGGCTGAAGCCTGTGCCCGGCGCGTCGATGAAGACGAGGTCGGTCACGTCGAGCAGGCTCTGTCCGTTGTTGATGATCGCATAAGGCGCAGGCGGTGTGTGCGAGTCGTCCGAGGTCACCACACGGCGCGGCCCGAACGCGCCCATGTGCAGCCACACCGTCGAGGAACCGGGGCCGCCATTGTATAGAAAGGTGATCGGCCTTGGTCCCTTTGCGTCGTGCTTGAAATAGGCGACGTAAAACATCGAGGCTTCGGCGGAAGGATTCTTGTTGTCCTTCTCGTCGCCGTTGCTTTCGCTCTCTGCGGTTTCTTCCTGTTCGGCCTTGGTCTGCGGGGCGTCATCCCAGCCTTTGGGATGCACGACCAGCGTTCCGGCGATCGCGTCGTAATCGACGCTGTTGCCGCCGACCGTCACCGAGCCGTGACTGACGCTTTCTTCCGGCTGGAAGTAAGTGATCTTCGGCGCCTGCTTGATATCGTTCGCGGCGTCTTTGTCGTCACGATCTTTTGCACCGTCCTTGGCGAACGCTGACGGCAGCAACAAGGCGAACGCCGCAAAGGCGACAATGGCGGAAGCCAATTTCATGATGCACCATCCATGAAAAGCCGCGCGAACGGCGCGGCGGAGGCGGGATTTGCATTGCAATCTCAACGGCATACGCCGCCGGATGTCTTGCTATCTTCATAAAACCAAATGACGGCAGGGTCGAGCCAAATTGGGCTCAGCTATGTTGCTTGCGCTTAATTTCGCCGTTGTCGTTCCGCGCCGGGAAGGCGTAGATTTGGACCAGCGCTCGCATCCGCCTGGGGGGCATGCACGATGATCGAACTTCAGATCAACGGTGAAGCTCACAGCGTCGATGCGCCCGAGGACATGCCGCTCCTCTGGGTGTTGCGCGATCTGCTCGGCATGACCGGCACGAAATTCGGTTGCGGCATCGCGCAATGCGGCGCCTGCACGGTGCATGTGGACGGCAAGCCGTTGCGATCCTGTCTGCTGCCGGTGGGAACAATCGGAAAGCGCGCCATAACCACCATCGAAGGCATCGGCGCGACACCGGCCGGACAAAGAGCACAGAAGGCATGGCTCGATGTCGAAGTCGTGCAATGCGGCTATTGCCAGTCGGGCCAGATCATGTCGGCGGCAGCGCTTCTTGCATCGAATCCCAATCCGGACGACGCGGACATCGACGCGGCGATGGCGGGCAACATCTGCCGTTGCGGCACCTATGTGCGCATCCGCGAAGCCATCAAGCGCGCGGCCAAGGCCGGGCCTGCGTGAGAAGGGGAACGGTGGTGTTCGACAATATCGATACCGTTTCCGTTCCCTCGCGCCGCACTGTTTTGAAGGCGGGCGCTGCGGGCGGCTTGCTGCTCGTCGTCCCGATGTCGCTTTCGCGCGGGCTGGCACAAACCAGCGCCGCCTTTTCACCCGATGCCTTCATCCGCATCGACACCGCGGGCAAGACCACCATTATCATGCCGCAAGTGGAGATGGGGCAGGGCGTCTACACCGCCCATGCCATGGTGGTGGCCGAAGAACTGGATGCGGATTGGCAATCGGTGTCGGTCGAAGCCGCTCCTCCCGACACGAAGCTCTATGCCAATCCACTGTTGACGGTTCAGGCGACGGGAAATTCCAATTCGGTGCGCGCATTCTGGAAACCGCTGCGCCAAACGGCGGCGGCTGCACGCATGATGCTGATCGCCGCCGCCGCGAAGCAATGGAAAGTCGATCCGGCAAGCTGCACTGCCGACAACGATCAGGTGATCCACAGCGCGAGCGGACGCAAACTGTCTTACGGCGCGCTCGCCAATGCGGCGGCAAAAGAACAACGTCCCGCCGATCCCGCATTGAAAACACCCGATCAATTCAAACTGATCGGAAAGCCGCTCAAGCGTCTCGACACGCCGGAAAAGGTGAACGGTTCTGCCAAATTCGGCATCGATATCATGCCCGAGGGCGTCAAATTCGCAACGCTTGCGTCCTGTCCCGTATTCGGCGGGAAAGTCGGCAACGTCGCGGGTCAGGATGCGGCGATGGCCGTACCCGGTGTGAAGCAGATTGTCGTGCTCGACGATCTCGTTGCCGTGGTCGGCGATCATTACTGGGCTGCGAAACGCGGCCTCGACAGTCTCGACATCACCTGGAATGACGGCGCGAACGCGCGCGTGACGACCGCGCTTGTTTGGGACGATCTGCGCAAGGCGGCGGAAAAACCCGGCCTCGTGGCGAAGAAGGTGGGCGATGCCGATAAGGCGCTCGCACGCGGCGACAAGCACGAAGCGAAATACGAGCTTCCGTTCCTCGCGCATGCGCCGATGGAGCCGATGAATTGTACCGTGCATGTCACGCCTGATTCCTGCGAGATCTGGCTCGGTACGCAGGTCTGCGCGCGCACACAGGAAGCGGGCGCGAAGGTAACGGGCCTGCCGCTCGAAAAGGTGATCGTGCACAACCAGCTTCTGGGCGGCGGTTTCGGCCGCAGGCTGGAAACGGACGCCACCGAGAAAGCCGTGCGTATTGCGCAAAAGGTCGATGGCCCGGTCAAAGTCATCTATTCGCGCGAAGAAGACATTCAGCACGATGTGTATCGCCCCGCCTATTACACGCAGATGTGGGCGACACTGAAAGACGGCAAGATCGACGGCTGGCTGCATCGCGTGGCGGGTTCGGCGATTGTCGCGCGCTGGCTGACGCCTGCGTTTACCGGCAATCACAATATCGATTTCGACGAAGTCGACAGTGCGATCGACGAACCATACGCCATTCCCAACATGCGGGTGGAGGTCGTGCGCCGCGAGCCGCCGGGCGTGCCCACCGGTTTCTGGCGCGGCGTCGGTCCGAACAACAATGTCTTCGCCGTCGAAAGCTTCATGGATGAACTGGCGCACGCGGCCGGAAAAGATCCCGTGGACTTCCGCCGCTCCATGCTCGGAAAAAACCCGCGTCTTCTGAATGCGCTCAATGTGGTTGCGCAAAAATCCGGCTGGGGTTCGGCGCTTCCGAAGCGTGTTGGACGCGGCGTGTGTTGCCAACCGTCATTCGCCAGCTTCATTGCCACGGTTGTCGAAGCCGAAGTCGACGAGAACGGCGAAGTCTATCTGCGCCGCATCAACACGGCGGTCGACACCGGCATTGCCGTCAATCCCGACACGATCAAGGCGCAGTTGCAGGGCGGCATCGTCTTCGGTCTCACTGCCGCGCTTTATGGCGAGGTCACGCTCGATAACGGCCGCGTACAGCAGAACAATTTCAACGATTACCGGATGCTCCGCATCAACCAGGTGCCGAATATCGAAGTGCACCTGATCAAAAGCGCCGAGCCGCCGGGCGGCATCGGCGAGACCGGCACCACGGCGGGCCCGCCCGCCTTGCGCAACGCCATCTATGCCGCCACGGGCATAGCGCTGCGCCGTCTTCCCATCGATCGCGAGGTCCTTGCGGTGAGGAAGAAGGCATGAGCGCGCTCCTCCGCACCCTGGTCACCATCATCGGCGTTGCCGTGGTGATCGCGCTCGCGGTGCTTGCATGGTTCGTGTTTGCGCCGGGGCCAATGGAATTCGCGCAAGGAAATCGTGTCGAACTGAGCGCCTATAAAGGCGCCAATCCGACCGGCGTTCCCGCGGAGCTTGCAAACGCGAGTTTGCTGGAACGCGGAGAATATCTGACGCGCGCTGCCGATTGCGAATCCTGCCACACCGCCAAGGGCGGCGTGCCGTTCGCGGGCGGTCTCGCTTTCAAGCTTCCGTTCGGCGCGATCTATTCGAGCAACATCACGCCCGACAGAGAAACGGGCATCGGCGCGTGGACGGATGCGGAATTCCTGAGCGCGCTGCACAAGGGCGTCGGCCGCGGCGGCAAGCCGCTTTATCCGGCGATGCCTTATGCCTCCTACACCTATCTCACCGATGCCGACGCGCTTGCGATCAAGGCTTATCTTTTCAGCCTCAAGCCCGTGCGCAGCGAGACGCCCGCAAACACATTGTCGTTTCCCTATAACCAGCGCTGGCTGATGACGATCTGGTCGGCGATGTTCAATCCCAACCGGCGTTTCGAACCGAACACGGCGCAAACCGCGCAATGGAATCGCGGCGCTTATCTGGTCGAAGGTCTCGCGCATTGCGGCGAATGCCACACGCCGCGCAATCTCCTGCAGGCCACCGACAATCGCCGGAAGTTCTCCGGTGCCGTGACCTCCGGCTGGCGTGCCTACAACATCACCGCCGACAAGACTGCGGGCATCGGTGCATGGAGCGACGATGAGATCGCGCAATTCCTCTCCACGGGTCATGCGCTTGGCCGCGGCGTCGCCGGCGGACCGATGGGCGAAGCCGTCGATCTCAGTTTCCGCTTCCTCACCGCCGGAGACATCAAGGCCATCGTCACCTATCTCAAAACCGTTCCAGCGCAGGCCACGCCGGGCCTGCCCGCGCCCAAAACCACGCCCGCGTCCGCCGCGCCTAAAGAAGGCGTCGTCGCGGACGTGGACCCGATGGGCAAGCACATCTTCGAAGGCGCCTGCGCAAGCTGCCATGACTGGAACGGTTCGGGATCTCTGACGACATACGCCGCGCTTACCGGCAACCGCGCCGTCAACGATCCGGGGGCAACAAACGTCGCCCAGATGGTGATTGCCGGTACCCGCGAGCAAACCCCGCAAGGCCCGGTCTTCATGCCCGCCTTCGGTGCGGCCTATTCCGATGCCGAAATCGCCGCCGTCGCCAACTATGTGACCGCCCGCTTCGGGGCTGGCGGCTCCCGCCTCACGGCCCACGATGTGGCCGAATTGCGCCGGATGAACTAGCCGGGCCAGGTCAGGGAACCCGGGCCTTCATGGACGCATTCTTGCGACAATTCCGACAAATGTTCAGGGGGGTGCTCTGGTATGAGTTTTCCCTTGTACCGGGTTCCCGGTTTCAGGAGTTGGGTAGCAGGCAGGCCATAAGTAATGAGTCCGGACAAGAACACAGACCCCGCCGACCACCTGGCCCCGCCGCGGCGGGATAGCCTGGGAGCGCGGGCGCGCGATTGGATACGCCAGTTCCCGATCCGGTTTGTGGTGATCGTCGTTGCGGCGCTTCTGCTGGTTGGCCTCATCTGGGTCCTGTCCCACAACCAGCCCACGCAGAGACGCGGCCGCCTCGGCGAAGCCCAGCCCGTCGGCATCGCCAAGGTCACCCAAGGCCAGATGCCGATCACGCTCAATGCGCTCGGCACCGTCACGCCGCTCGCCACCGTCACGGTGCGCCCGCAGGTCAGTGGACCGGTGGTGAAGTTCAACTTCATCGAAGGCCAGATGGTGAAGAAGGGCGATGTGCTGGCCGAGATCGATCCGCGTCCGCTTCAGGCTGCTTACAATCAAGCCAAAGGTCAGCTCGACCGCGACCGCGCCACACTCGCCAATGCCAAAACCGATCTGGCGCGCTATCAGAGCCTGTGGGACCAGAAAGCCATTTCGCAGCAACAACTCGCAACCCAGCGCGCGGCGGTGAAACAGGATGAAGGCGTGCTTGCCTCCGATCAGGGCAATGTCGACGCGGCGGCGTTGAACCTCAGCTACACGAAAGTCATTTCGCCGGTTACAGGCCGTGCGGGCATCCGTCAGGTCGATATCGGCAATCTCGTGCAGGCAGGACAGGCGAACGGCATCGTGACGGTCACGCAAGTTCAGCCCATGTCGGTGCTGTTCTCCATCCCGGAGGACAACATCGACCGCATCATGACGCGCATGAGCGCTGGCGCGACTTTGCAGGCCGACGCCTATGACCGTGCGCAGACGAAAAAACTCGCCACCGGCAAACTCTCCGCCGTCGACAGCACCATCGACACCACCACCGGCACGGTGAAGCTGCGCGCGTTGTTCGACAATTCGAACGGCGAACTCTTTCCCAACCAGTTCGTGAACATCCATCTGCTGATCGACACGCTCGAAAACCAGACGCTGGTCCCCACCGCCGCCATCCAGCGCGGCGCGCAAGGCACCTTCGTGTTCATCGTCAACCCCGACAAGACGGTTGCGATGCGCACCGTCGCCACGGGTGCCACCGACGGCGAACGCACCGTCATCGGCAAAGGCTTGAGGCCGGGCGACACCATCGTGGTCGATGGCGCGGACCGTTTGAGCGACGGTTCGCTGATCGAAATTCCCGCGGCGCCGAAAGCGGCCATCGCCAAACCCAGCGAAGCGCCCGCAGGGCAAGCGCCGCCACCCGCCAACAGGACGGATCGTTTCCAGCGCATGCTGAAACGCCTGCCGCCCGCGGAGCAGGAAAAACTCAAGAAGATGACGCCAGCGGAGCGGCGCCAGTGGTTCCAGGAACATCGCGGCGAATTCCGCCGTAACCGCGGCTAGTAGCCCTTGCGTTCGGCTCGCGAAAGCACAAGGGCGACATGAACATCTCCGCCCCCTTCATCCGGCGTCCGGTCGCGACATCGCTGGTGATGATCGCGATCATGCTGATCGGCATCGTCGGCTACACCTACCTGCCGCTGTCCGCGTTGCCGGAAGTCGATTACCCGACCATCCAGGTGCAGACCTTCCTGCCCGGCGCCAGCCCCGACGTGATGACAACCTCGGTCACGGCACCGCTGGAACGCCAGCTCGGCCAGATGCCCGGCCTGAAACAGATGACGTCGGCGAGTTCGGCGGGCGCTTCCGTCATCACCTTGCAATTCGATCTGTCGCTCAGCCTCGACATCGCCGAACAGGAAGTGCAGGCGGCGATCAATGCGTCGGGAAGCCTGCTGCCGCAGACGCTTCCGGCACCTCCGATTTACGCCAAGGTCAATCCTGCCGACGCGCCGATCCTCACCATTGCGGTGATGTCGAAATCCATGCCGATCACCGATGTGCAGAATCTTGCGGAAACGCGCATCGCCCAGAAGATCTCGCAGCTTTCAGGCGTCGGCCTCGTCAGCATCAATGGCGGACAGCGCCCCGCCGTGCGCGTGCAGGCCAACCTTCATGCGCTCGCCGCTTACGGCCTCAACCTCGACGACCTGCGCACCACTATCTCGAACGCCAATTCCAACGCGCCCAAAGGCAGCTTCGACGGCAAGACGCAGTCCTACACCATCAACGCCAACGACCAGCTCAGAAGCGCCGAGGACTACAAGAGCATCATCGTCGCCTATAAGAACGGCGCGCCCGTTCGCCTCACCGATGTCGCCACCGTCGCGCAAAGCGCGGAGAATGTGAAGCTCGCAAGCTGGGCCAACACCAGCCCCGCCATCCTTCTCAACGTGCAGCGCCAGCCGGGCGCGAACGTGATCTCGGTGGTGGATTCCATTCGCGAAATCCTGCCCCAGATCGAAGCCGAATTGCCCGGCAACGTGCAGGTCTCGGTCTTGACCGATCGCACCAACACGATCCGCGCCTCTGTCTCCGACGTGCAGTTCGAACTGATACTCGCCGTCATCCTCGTGGTGCTGGTGATCTTCCTGTTCCTGCGCAACATCCCCGCCACGTTCATTCCCAGCCTGTCGGTGCCGCTTTCCATCGTCGGCAGTTTTGCGGCGATGTATGTCCTCGGCTTTTCGCTCAACAATCTCTCTTTGATGGCGCTCACCATCTCCACCGGCTTCGTGGTGGACGACGCCATCGTGATGATCGAGAACATCACACGTTATATCGAAGAAGGAGACACCCCCCTCAACGCGGCCTTGAAGGGCGCGGGCGAGATCGGCTTCACCATCGTTTCGCTCACCATCTCGCTGATCGCCGTGCTGATCCCGCTCCTGTTCATGCAGGAAGTGGTGGGTCGCCTGTTCCGCGAATTCGCCATCACGCTTTCCGTGACGATCCTGATTTCCGCTGTGGTGTCGTTGACGCTGGTGCCGATGCTCTGCGCCAAGCTGTTGCGCCAACGCTCCGAGCAACGCCGGCAGGGCAAGATCGCGATCCGCGCCCAGGAATATTTCGACCGCACCATCCGCGAATATGACCGCCTGCTCGGCTGGGTGCTGGATCACCAGCCGCTCACCATGCTGATCGCCGTCATCACGCTGGTGGTGACGGTGCTGCTCTACATCGTGATCCCGAAGGGCTTCTTCCCGCTGCAGGACACGGGCTTCATCCAGGGCATGACGCGCGGCGCGCCCACCGTTTCATTCTCTGCGATGTCCGACCGGCAGAACGAATTGGCGCGCAAGATACTCGCCGATCCCGACGTGGACAGTCTCTCGTCCTTCATCGGCGTGGACGGCACCAACGCCACGCTGAACAATGGCCGCTTCCTCATCAACCTGAAAGACAAGGGCGACCGCGACGGCGTCGAAACCATCATCCGCCGCCTCGACAAGGAAGCGCGCGACATCGCGGGCGTCTCGCTCTACCTACAGCCGGTGCAGGACCTGACCATCGATTCAACGGTCAGCCGCAGCGCCTATCAATTCGTCGTTGAAGGTACGAGCACCGCAGAACTGCGCGAATGGGTGCCCAAGCTGGTGGCCAAGCTCGCGACCCTGCACGAGATCGAAAACGTCTCCACCAATTTCACCGACATGGGCCTGTCGGCCTATATCGCGGTGGATCGCGACACCGCCGCGCGCTTCGGCATCACGGCGGCAACGGTGGACAACGCGCTCTACGATGCGTTCGGTCAGCGCATCGTCTCCACCATCTTCACGGAATCGAACCAGTTTCGCGTCATCCTCGAAGCCGATCCCGAATTGCAGAAGGACATCGCCTCACTGTCGAGCGTCTATCTGCCGTCCGCGGGCGGCGGGCAGGTGCAGTTGAGCGCCATCGCGCATGTCGAGGAACGCCCCGTTCCCCTGGAGATCGACCACCTGAGTCAATTCCCCGCCGCGATGATCTCCTTCGACGTGGCGCAGGATTATTCGCTCGGCAGCGCGGTAGACGCCATCCAGCAGGCGGAAAAGGACATCGGCCTGCCGCCCAGCCTCACCACGGCATTCCAGGGCTCGGCGCTCGCCTTCCAGTCCGCGCTCGCCAACGAATTGCTGCTGATCCTGGCCGCCATCGTCACCGTCTATATCGTGCTCGGCGTGCTCTATGAGAGTTTCATCCATCCCGTCACGATCCTGTCCACGCTTCCATCGGCCGGTGTCGGCGCGTTGCTGGCGCTGATCGTCTCCGGTCACGAACTCGATATCGTCTCGATCATCGGCATCATTCTGCTGATCGGTATCGTGAAGAAGAACGCGATCATGATGATCGACTTCGCGCTCGAAGCCGAACGCACCGAAGGCAAGAACACGCGCGAAGCCATCCATCAGGCCGCGCTTCTGCGCTTCCGTCCCATCATGATGACCACCGTTGCCGCGCTGTTCGGCGCGTTGCCGCTGATGCTGGGAAGCGGCATGGGCTCCGAACTGCGCCATCCGCTCGGCATTTCCATCGTCGGCGGCCTGCTGGTGAGCCAGGCGCTTACCTTGTTCACCACGCCCGTCATCTACGTTTATTTCGACCGCTGGTCGCATGAATTCGCCGACTGGCGCCGCCGCCGCTTCGCAAGGTGAGGCGGCGATGAATTTCACCTCCATCTTCGTCTCGCGCCCCGTCGCCACCATCCTGTTGACGCTGGGTCTGGCGCTGGCGGGCATGATGGCGTTTTTCCTGTTGCCGGTGGCGCCGCTGCCGAATGTCGATTTCCCGACCATCTCGGTGACGGCGAGCATGGCGGGCGCAAGTCCCGAAACCATGTCCACCAGCGTCGCCACGCCGCTCGAACGCCATCTCGGCACCATCGCCGACGTCACCGAGATGACCTCGCAAAGCAGCGTCGGCTCTACCCGCATCACGCTGCAATTCGGCATCGACCGCGACATAGACGGCGCGGCGCGCGACGTGCAGGCCGCGATCTCGGCAGCGCGCGCCGATCTTCCGGCTGCGCTCAAGTCCAATCCCACCTACCGCAAGATGAATCCGGCCGACATGCCGATCATGATCCTTGCGCTGTCGTCGAAAACGCTGACGCCCGGCCAGATCTACGACGCCGCCTCCAACATTATCCAGCAGAAGATGTCGCAGATCGACGGCATCGGCGACGTACAGTTGAGCGGCAGTTCGCTTCCCGCCGTGCGTGTCGAACTCAACCCGCGTGCGCTGTTCAAATACGGCATCGGTCTGGAGGATGTGCGCGCAGCACTTTCCGCCGCCAACGCCAACAGCCCCAAAGGCGCCATCGAGCAGGACGATCGCCGCTACCAGCTTTACGTCAACGACACCGCGAGCAAGGCCGACGAATACAAGAACCTCGTCGTCGCCTATCGCAACGACGCCGCCGTGCGCCTGTCCGATATTGCCCAGGTCGAAGACGGCGTGGAGAACATCCGCAATCTCGGTCTCGCCGACGGCGTGCCGGCCGTGCTTGTGATGCTCAGCAAACAGCCCGGCGCCAATGTCATCCAAACTGCGGATCGCATATATGCGCTGCTGCCGGAAATGCGCGCCGCATTGCCGCCATCGGTCAAGCTCGATGTGGTGAACGACAGCACCATCACCATCCGCCAATCCGTGCACGACGTCGAAGAGACGCTGCTGCTGTCAACCGTTTTCGTGCTGCTGGTGGTGTTCCTGTTCCTGCGTACGGTACGCGCGGCACTCGTGCCCGCCGTGGCCGTGCCGCTGTCGCTGATCGGCACCTTCGGGTTCATGTACCTGTTCGGCTACAGCCTCGACAATTTCTCGCTGATGGCGCTCACCATCGCCACCGGCTTCGTGGTGGACGACGCCATCGTCGTGCTCGAAAACGTCACCCGCCACATCGAGGCCGGGAAATCGCGATTCGAAGCCGCCTTGCTGGGCGCCAAGGAAGTGAGCTTCACCGTCATCGCCATGAGCCTGTCGCTCATCGCG
>Ga0207649_10000028_pt1 | contig 161482 bp, 154 predicted proteins | sample KBSC43metaG_FD_184317 | JGI IMG/M metagenome (GOLD analysis project Ga0207649, IMG submission 184317) | Corn rhizosphere microbial communities from Kellogg Biological Station, Michigan, USA - KBS C4-3 metaG (SPAdes) (version 2) | ecosystem: Host-associated > Plants > Roots > Rhizosphere >... | reverse complement strand
AGCAACGTGGTACAGGAATATCAACCTGTTGGCCATCGGCTACGCCTTTCGGCCTCGCCTTAGGTCCCGACTAACCCTGAGCAGACGAACTTTACTCAGGAAACCTTGGACTATCGGTGGTGGAGATTCTCACTCCACTTTCGTTACTCATGCCAGCATTCTCACTTCCAATCAGTCCACGGAGCCTTACGACGCCGCTTCACCCAATTGGAACGCTCTCCTACCGCGTACAGAGCCCGCAGGCCTGCACACCCATAGCTTCGGAGGTTAACTTGAGCCCCGTTGAATTATCCGCGCCCGAACACTTGACCAGTGAGCTGTTACGCACTCTTTTAAGGGTGGCTGCTTCTAAGCCAACCTCTTGGTTGTCTCTGCATTCGGACATCGTTTGCCACTTAGTTAACACTTAGGGTCCTTAGCTGATGGTCTGGGTTGTTTCCCTCTCGCGTACGAAGTTTATCCCCCGCACACTGACTGCCGAGTTAACCGTAACGGTCTTCGGAGTTTGCCTGAAGTCGGTAACCTGGTAGGGCCCCTAATCCAAACAGTGCTCTACGGCCGAAACGCAATCACTCGACGCTATACCTAAATATATTTCGGAGAGAACCAGATATCTCTGAGCTTGATTAGCCTTTCACTCCGATCCACAGGTCATCCGCCCAGTTTTCAACCTAGGTCGGTTCGGCCCTCCACGAGGTCTTACCCCCGCTTCAGCCTGCCCATGGATAGCTCGCTCAGTTTCGGGTCTACCGCCAGTGACTGTGTCGCCCTATTCAGACTCGCTTTCGCTACGGCTCCGCTCATCGCTTAACCTTGCCACTGACGAGTAACTCGCCGGCTCGTGATGCAAAAAGCACGCCGTCACACCCGAAGGTGCTCCGACCACTTGTAAGTCTACGGTTTCAGGTACTATTTCACACCCCTTCAGGGGTACTTTTCACCTTTCCCTCACGGTACTAGTTCACTATCGGTCACCAGGTAGTACTTAGCCTTGGAGGGTGGTCCCCCCAGATTCAGACCACGTTTCACGGGTGTGGTCTTACTCAGGAACGTCAATCGGTAGATCAGTGCGCTTTCGCCTACGGGACGATTGCCCTCTGTGGTGCGAGGTTCCACTCGCTTCGGCTAACACCTGATTTTGTAACTACCGCCAGACCGGCACGGCCTGGACATGACGCCCTACAACCCCGAACAGGCAACGCGTGCCGCTTACACCTGTTCAGTTTGGGCTGATCCCTTTTCGCTCGCCACTACTCAGGGAGTCTCGGTTGATTTCTTTTCCTCGGGCTACTTAGATGTTTCAGTTCGCCCGGTTCCCTTCCGGAGGCTATGTATTCACCGCCGGATGACGTCGCATTACCGACGCCGGGTTTTCCCATTCGGAGATCCGCGGGTCAATGGCTGTTCAGCGCCTCACCGCGGCTTATCGCAGCCGTCCACGTCCTTCATCGACTCCTGGTGCCAAGGCATCCACCGTAAACTCTTACTATCTTGACGGTGAGCGACTCACTCACTCGAAAGTGTGTGAATCGAAATTAAATACCCTGAGAATCCACGTCGCGTGGATTCTCAATTATTGGCCTTGTGCAGTTTTCAAGGTCCACCGAGGCGCACCTCCGGGGGTTCCGGAGGTGGTCTCTCAAAACTGAGCAGCGTTACACCAGCTCGAAAGCCGGCGAGAAGCCCGGTCGACGTTCTAGAGAAATCTCCCTAGAAAGGAGGTGATCCAGCCGCAGCTTCCGCTACGGCTACCTTGTTACGACTTCACCCCAATCACGGGCCCCACCTTCGACGGCTCCCTCCTTGCGGTTAGGCCACCGGCTTCGGGTGTTGCTCGCTTTCGTGGTGTGACGGGCGGTGTGTACAAGGCCCGGGAACGTATTCACCGCGGCATTGCTGATCCGCGATTACTAGCAACTCCACCTTCATGGAGGCGAGTTTCAGCCTCCAATCCGAACCGAGGCGCATTTTATGGGATTTGCTCCACCTCGCGGTATTGCTGCCCTTTGTATGCGCCAATGTAGCACGTGTGTAGCCCTGGACATAAGGGGCATGATGACTTGACGTCATCCCCACCTTCCTCCGGTTTGTCACCGGCAGTCTCCTATGAGTCCCCAACTAAATGATGGCAACATAGGACGGGGGTTGCGCTCGTTGCGGGACTTAACCCAACATCTCACGACACGAGCTGACGACAGCCATGCACCACCTGTGATGGTGTCCCGAAGGAAAACCGTGTTTCCACGGCGGTCACCAACATGTCAAGCCCAGGTAAGGTTCTTCGCGTTGCGTCGAATTAAACCACATGCTCCGCTGCTTGTGCGGGCCCCCGTCAATTCCTTTGAGTTTTAGCCTTGCGGCCGTACTCCCCAGGCGGGGTACTTAGTGCGTTAGCGACGGCACGGGAGGAGTCGACACCTCCCACACCTAGTACCCATCGTTTACGGCGTGGACTACCAGGGTATCTAATCCTGTTCGCTCCCCACGCTTTCGCGCCTCAGTGTCAGTAACGTCCCAGCGAGCTGCCTTCGCTATTGGTGTTCCTCCTGATATCTGCGCATTCCACCGCTACACCAGGAATTCCACTCGCCTCTTCCGTACTCTAGTCCCACAGTATCCACCGGCTTTCAAAGGTTGAGCCTTTGACTTTCACAGCGGACTTACGGGGCCACCTACGCGCGCTTTACGCCCAATGATTCCGGACAACGCTTGCTCCCTACGTATTACCGCGGCTGCTGGCACGTAGTTAGCCGGAGCTTCTTGTGGAGGTACCGTCAATCCACACGGCTATTCACCGGTGAACCTTCGTCCCTCCTGAAAGGGGTTTACAACCCGAAGGCCGTCTTCCCCCACGCGGCGTTGCTGCGTCACGCTTTCGCGCATTGCGCAAGATTCCCCACTGCTGCCTCCCGTAGGAGTCTGGGCCGTGTCTCAGTCCCAGTGTGGCTGATCGTCCTCTCAGACCAGCTACCCATCGTTGCCTTGGTAGGCCGTTACCCCACCAACAAGCTAATGGGCCGCGAGCCCCTCCCAATGCGGAGGCCGAAGCTTCCTTTAGCGAACAGACTTAAATCTGTGCGCCACATCCGGTATTAGCCCGAGTTTCCTCGGGTTGTCCCGGTCATCGGGGCAGGTTACTCACGTGTTACTCACCCGTTCGCGGCTTTGCCCCAGGGCAAGCCCTGGTTCGTCGCACCACTTGCATGTGTTAAGCACGCCGCCAGCGTTCGTCCTGAGCCAGGATCAAACTCTCCGTGAAATGTACTTCTACAGAGAGCCTGTCATATCTCAGTGGCCGCCGAGTACACAAGTACGGCGACCGACATGACGAGGTAAATCAGAACCATCCGGCGCGCTGGCGCACCGAATGGGTCGGGCTTCACATTCCGCAGACCAGTTGCTGGGTCCGCGGAGTGCACGCTGCTCAGTTTTCAAAGACCGCTGCGCCTCCGCGACGGGTCTCGTCGCTCTCGACGCTTGGAGCCACGCAGGGGCGGCTCCAAGAGGGCAAAGAAATATAGCACTGCCGAGGCTGCTTGCCTAGGGGGTGGCCCTCAGGCGGCAGAAGCGTCGCTTCCCCACCTGCAGCACGTGCCCGTCCAGGCTACCGATCTCGCGATCGAGAGGCTCTGCGGTCAGCGGCTCGCCGTCGAGCTTGACCCCTCCCTGCTGCAGGAGGCGCCTGCCCTCGCTGCTGCTGAGTCCGAAAGCGCCGGCGATCAGGCGCGGCATGTGGACGAGGCCGTTGCCGTCGGCGCTGTACTCGCCCAGGTCGACCTCGGCGATCTCGGCCGGCGCCTCGTGGCGGACGTGGACGCGGTTGAAGTGCTCCTCGGCGGCCGCCCCGGCGCCTGCGCCGTGGAAGCGGTCGACGAGCCGGCGGCCGAGCTCGCGCTTGACCTCGTTCGGCGGTCCCTCCGGCTGCTCGGTGCCGAGCAGCAGCCGGAAGTACTCGGCCATCGCCTCGTCGGGGATGCTCATCAGCTTCCCGAACATCTCCTCGGGCGGGTCGGTGACACCGACGTAGTTGCCGAGGGACTTGCTCATCTTCCGCTCGCCGTCGGTGCCGACCAGGATCGGCAGGGTCATGATCGACTGCGGCGCCTGGCCATAGGCGCCCTGGACGTCGCGGCCGAAGAGCAGGTTGAACTTCTGGTCGGTGCCGCCGAGCTCGACGTCGGCCTCGATCGCGACCGAGTCGTAGCCCTGCAGCAGCGGGTAGAGCAGCTCCAGGGCGGCGATCGGCTGCGCCGCCGCCATCCGCTTCTGGAAGTCGTCGCGCTCGAGCAGGCGCGCCACCGTCGTCTGCGCCAGCAGCCCGAGCAGCGCCTCCGGCTCCATCCGCAGCCACTCGCTGTTGCGCCGCACCTCGGTCTTCTCGCGGTCGAGGATCTTGAAGGCCTGCTCCTGGTAGGTGGCGGCGTTCTCCTCGATCTCGGCGGCGGTCGGGACCGGCCGCGTCGCCGAGCGCCCGCTCGGGTCCCCGACCTGGGCGGTGAAGTCGCCGATGATGAGGACGACCTGGTGGCCGGCGCGCTGGAACTCGGCCAGCTTCTCCAGGACGACCGTGTGGCCGAGGTGGATGTCGGCCGTCGTCGGGTCGATCCCGAGCTTCACCCGCAGCGGCTTGCCGCCCTCCAGCTGCTTCGCGAGCCGCCCCTCGGGCAGCACGTCGACCGCATTTCTCGTCAGGTCCGACATCGGGGCAATGCTAGACTGCCGCCTTCGCTCGGCGGTCCGTCACGGACCTCGAGCATCTTTTTTGTTTGCCCTCAGCCGATGGCCGTTCTTGGACTAAAGCGACGGCGAAGCGACGGCGGTGACATACCGCCCATCCCCCCGGCTCCCGCGACTGCGACGCCGGGGCCGCCTTCGCCCCCGAAGAAATCAAAACCGCGCCTGAAGAAGCTGCGGGTGCTCTTCGTGCTCCTGGGGCTCGGCGTCCTCGCCCTCGTCTCGACGGTCTTCGGGATGATGGCGGCGGTCTCCCAGGACCTGCCGGCGATCTACGACTTCGCTCAGTACAAGGCCTCGAAGAACAGCATCGTCGTCGACGCCAACGGCGAAGAGATCGGCACTCTCTCGAGCGACCAGAACAAGATCCTCCTCAGCTCGGGGCAGATCTCCCCCAACATCAAGAACGCGGTGGTCTCGATCGAGGACGCCCGCTTCTACGAGCACAACGGGGTCGACTTCGAGGGCATCGGCCGCGCCCTGGTCAAAGACGTGCTCAGCATGAGCGCCGCCCAGGGCGCCTCGACGATCACCCAGCAGTTCGTCAAGAACGCGCTCGAAGCGCAGGGCGACCGCACCCTCTTCGTCAAGTTCAAGGAGGCGGCGCTGGCCTACCGGCTGGAGCGCCACTGGAGCAAGGACAAGATCATCACCGAGTACCTGAACACGGTCTACTTCGGCGAGGGCGCCTACGGGATCGAGGCGGCGGCGCGGACCTACTTCGGCTCCGCCCACCCCGGCTGCGGGACCGAAACCGAACCCTGCGCCTCGGTGCTCGAGCCCTGGGAGGCGGCGCTGCTGGCCGGGATCATCCAGTCGCCCACGGCCTACGACCCGAAGGTCTACCCAGAAAACGCGCTCGCCCGACGCAACGTCGTGCTCGAAAAAATGGCCGAACAGGGCTACATCTCCGAAGAGCAGATGCGCGAAGGCCAGGAGCAGGCGCTGCCCTCGAAGGAGAGCATCGAACCGCCGAGCCTCGACTCGCGGGCGCCCTACTTCACCGCCTACCTGCGCCAGCAGCTGCTCGAACGCTACGGGCCCTCGAAAGCCTTCTTCGGCGGCCTCACGGTCAAGTCGACGCTCGACCTGCGCCTCCAGGGAGCCGCCGAAGAAGCCGTCAGCTCCTACCTCGGCTACTCGCCGGCGACCGCCTCGGTGGTCGTGATCGACAACCACAACGCCTCGATCAAGGCGATGGTCGGCGGCTCCGACTTCAAGACCACGCCCTTCAACCTGGCGACCCAGGGGCACCGCCAGCCGGGCTCCTCGATCAAGCCCTTCACCCTGATCACCGCCCTCGAACAGGGCATCTCCCCCTACACCGTCTACCCCTCCGAAGAGCGCTTCTTCCCCTTCGGGAAAAACGGCGAAGAAACCTTCCACGTCACCAACGACGAGAACTCCTACCTGGGCTCCTGCGACATCGTCTGCGCGACGACCTACTCGGACAACTCGATCTACGCGGCGCTGGCCCTGGAAGGCCTCCACGGCAAGAACCTGCACGAAAAGACCAGCGCGATCGCCGGGACGATCCACAAGGCCGGCTACGACGACCCGATCTCGACCAACCCGGCGATGGTGCTCGGCGGTCTCGCCGAGGGCGTCAGCCCGCTCGGCTGGACCTACGCCTACTCGACGATCGGCAACAACGGCGACCGCGTCAGCGGCACCCTGGCGCCGCGGCCGGGGGACAGCCCCGTCGCCTACACCCAGGTGACCAACGACGACGGCGAGACGATCAAGGGCGGCGACAACGACTCCACCCACGATCAGGTCTTCGACCAGGAAAACGTCGAAACCGCGAAGGGCATCCTCGAAACCGTCGTCTCCGGCGGCACCGGCACCAACGCCCAGGTCGGCGCCGAAGGGCAGTGGGGCAAGACGGGGACGACCGAGAACAACGGCGACGCCTGGTTCTGCGGCGGCATCGGCGACGAAGTCACCGCCTGCGTCTGGGTCGGCTACCCGGACACGACGACGCCGATGACCACCCTCTACAACGGCGGCCCCGTGATGGGCGGCACCTTCCCGGCCCTGATCTGGGCGCGGGTGATCTCCGCCTGGCAGGACATCCAGGCCGAACACGCCGCCGAACGGGCGGCCCGCAAGGCGGCCAAGGAAGAAGGCAAGGACCCCGAAGAAGCCGAAATCGAAGGCGGCTACGTGGCGCCGGAAACCGAAGGCTACGTCGAACCCGAAGGCGAATACGAAGCGACGCCGGAACCCGAAACGCCCGAACCGGCGCCGGAAACCGAAGTGACGCCGGAAGAAGCGGCGCCCGAAGAAGCGGCCCCCGAAGCCGCGCCGGAAACCGGCGGCGGCGTCACCGCTGGCTAGGCCGGCCGCGGACGGGAGACGTAGGGGCTGCCGGCGGCGCAGAAGCGCCAGGGGCGCTCGACGGCTTTCGTGATCCCGATCCGGGGGCCGGTGACGACCTCCGGCGGCTCGCCGGCGGGTGGCAGGATCGCGAATGGCTCGCGGGAGAGGTCGCGCTCGTTGTCGCCGAGGTCGACCCCCAGCGCCTCGGTCAGCTTGCCCGGGCCCGAGCAGAGCTCTGCGTCGGGCTTGCTGCCGCCGCGGCGCGCCCGCATCTCCTCCACCCCGTGCGTCGGCTCCAGCGCCCGGATCAGCACCGCCGCCGCCTCGCCCTCGGGTTCGGCGACCGCGTTGAGGAGGCTGTGGATCCCGTAGGAGAGGTAGACGTAGGCGAGGCCGGGCGGTCCGAAGAGGACCCGGGTGCGCTCGGTCAGGCCGACGTAGGCGTGGCAGGCGGGGTCGTCGGCGTCGTAGCTCTCGGTCTCGACGATGACGCCGCCGCGGCCTTCGTAGAGCAGGGTGCAGCCGACCAGCTCGCGGGCGACCGCATGGACCGAGCGGTCAAAGAACTCACGCCCGAGACTCAGGAACGCTCCTCCACGACCCGCGCCTGGACCGCCGCCAGCGTCTCCCGCGCCTCGGCGAGCTGGCGCGCCAGCGGGGCTGAGCCGGTGCCGCCGGCGATCCGCTTCGACTCCAGCCAGCTACTGCGCTGCAAGACCTCGTAGTAGGAGTCGTCGAGGTGCTCGGAGCGCTCGCGCAGCTCCTCCGGGGTCAGCTCGGAGAGGGACTTGCCGCGCTCGACGGCATCGCGGACGAGGCCGCCGACGATCCCGTGCGCCTCGCGGAAGGGGACGCCGCGGCGGACCAGCAGGTCGGCGACCTCGGTCGCCGCCAGCATCTCGTCGCCCGAGGCCGCCTCCATCCGCTCGCGGTCGAACTCGATCCCCTCGAGCATCCCGGCGGTCGCGTCGAGGCAGGCCTCGACGGTGTCGATCGCGTCGAAGAGCGGCTCCTTGTCCTCCTGCATGTCCTTGCCGTAGGTCAGCGGCAGCGCGTGCATCACCCCGAGCAGGGTCTGGTAGGAGGCGGCGACGCGCGGGCTCTTCGCCCGCAGCAGCTCGGCCGAGTCGGGGTTCTTCTTCTGCGGCATGATCGAGGAGCCCGAGGAGAAGGACTCGTCGAGCTCGCACAAGCCGAACTCGCTGCTCGACCAGATGACGATTTCCGAGCCCAGGCGCGAGAGGTGCATGGCGCAGGTCGAAGCGGCGGCGAGGTAGTCGAGGACGAAGTCGCGGTTGGATGCGCCGTCGATCGAGTTGTGGCTGACGTGGGCGAAGCCGAGGTCGGCGGCGACCTCCTCGCGGTCGATCTCCCAGTTGACGCCCGCCAGGGCGCCCGAGCCGAGCGGCATCACGCCGGCGCTGTCGAGGGCGAACTGGAAGCGGAGGACGTCGCGGGCGAGCATCCAGAAGTAGGCGAGCAGGTGGTGACCCAGGTAGACGGGCTGGGCGCGCTGGAGGTGCGTGTAGCCGGGCATCGTCCAGTCGGCGTGGGCGTCGGCGAGCCCGAGCAGCCGCTCCATGACGCCGCCGCAGAGCTCGATCGCGCTCAAAGAGTGGTTCTGGACGACCATCGCCACGTCGGTCGCGACCTGGTCGTTGCGCGAGCGGCCGGTGTGAAGCTTGCCGGCCAGCGGCCCAATCTCCTCGCCGAGCAGGCGCTCGATCGCCATGTGGATGTCCTCGTCGGCGGGCTCGAACTCGAAGCCGTGGGTGCCCATGCGGACGCGGACCCGCTCCAGGCCCTCTTCGATCTCGGAGAGCTCGTCCTCGTCGAGGACGCCGATCCCCCGCAGGCCGCGGGCGTGGGCGACCGACTGGTCGATGTCGTAGATCGCCAGCTGCCAGTCGAAGGGCAGGGAGCGGTTGAGGCGCCAGAAGCGCGGGTCGGGCTCTTTGCGGAAGCGTCCCATCGGGGCGGCGATTATGCCCTGCTCAGCCCCGGGCGAGGGCCGCGGCGAGCTCCTGGCAGACCTGCTCCACCTGCGCCTCGCCCATCGCCGGGAAGAACGGCAGCGCCAGCGAGTCGGCGGCGGCGGCTTCGGCGACCGGGAACTGGCCCTCGCGGCAACCGAGCCGGCGCAGGTGCGGGAAGAGGTGGATGCATGGCAGGTAGGCCTTCGAGGCGACCCCGCGCTCGGCGAGGCGGGCGATCGTCGCGTCGCGGTCGGCGCCCCGCGGCAGGCGGACGGTGTAGACGAACCAGCTGCGGACCTCGGCGCCGCGGCCGGGGATCGGCGTCCGCAGCCCCTCGATCGAACCGAGCCGCTCGGAGTACATCCGCGCCACCCCGGCGCGGCGCTCGAGCAGCGAGTCGAGCTTCTCGACCTGGGCAACCCCGAGGGCGGCGGCGAGGTCGGAGAGGCGGTAGTTGAAGCCGAGCCGGTCGTGGTCGAGCCAGCCCATGTCGACGGCGCGGCCCTGGTTTCGCTCCGAGCGCAGCCGCGCCGCCTCGTCGGCGTCCCGGGGGACGATCATCCCCCCCTCCCCCGTCGTCATCTGCTTGTTGGCGTAGAAGGCGAAGGTGGCGAGGTTGCCGCGGGCGCCGACCTTGCGCCCCTCCGAGTCGACCGCGCCGAGCGCCTCGCAGGCGTCCTCGAGGATGCCGAGCCCGTGCTTTGCCGCCAGCGCCTCGAGCTCGGGCATCGCCGCCGGGTAGCCGAAGATGTGGACCGGCAGCAGGCCGACCGTCTTCTCCCCCACCGCTGCGGCGGCAGCGGCCGGGTCGACGTCCAGGGTCTCCTCCTCGACGTCGACGAAGACCGGCCGCGCCCGCTCGTAGAGCAGGCAGTTGGCCGAAGCGACGAAGCTGAACGGGCTCGTCACCACCTCGTCGCCGTCCCCCCAGCCGAGCATCCGCACCCCGAGGTGGAGCGCGGTCGTGCCGCTGGAGGTCATCACCGCGTCGTCGACCCCGAGCCAGGCTGCGAACTCGCGCTCGAAACGCTCACCTATCGGGCCCAGGGAGAGCTGCCCGGACCGCAAGACCTCCAGAACGAGCTCCTCCTCTCGCGAACCAAGATCCGGCTTGGCGAGCGGGATCTGTTGATTGTCAGACATCACTGGAACGCGTACTCCAGCGAGTCGACCAGCGCCTCCCAGGAGGCCTCGATGATGTTCTCCGAGACCCCCGTCGTCCCCCACTCGCGCTCGCCGTCGGCCGAGTCGAGGAGGACGCGGGTGACCGCGCCGGTGCCGTGGGCTTCGTCGAGGATCCGCACCTTGTAGTTGGTCAGCTCGATGTCTGCGAGGTGCGGGTAGCGGTCGGCGATCGCCGCCCGCAGGGCACGGTCGAGGGCGTTGACCGGCCCGTTGCCCTCGGCGGCCTCGAAGTAGCGCTTGCCGTCGACCTCGACTTTGACCGTCGCCTCCGTCGTCACTTCGCCGTCTTCGTGTTTTTCGACGACGACGCGGAAGCTCTCGAGCCGGAAGAGCGGCTCGTAGGTGCCGGCCTCACGCCGCAGCAGCAGCTCGAAGGAGGCGGGCGCCGCCTCGTAGTGGTAGCCGCGGTGCTCCTGGTCCTTGAGCCGCTGGACAGCCCGCCCTGCCGCCGCGTCGTCGAGCTCGATCCCCGCGTGCTCGGCTTGGCTGCGCACGGTCGCCTTGCCGGCCAGCTCGGAGGCGACGATGTCGCGCTCGTTGCCGACCGTCGCCGGATCGAGGTGCTCGAAGGTGCTGGCGTCGGCGGCGACCCCAGCGGCGTGCATCCCCGCCTTGTGGGCGAAGGCGTTGCGCCCGACGTAGGGCTGGTCGGGATTCGAGGCGAGGTTGCAGAGCTCGTCCAGGTAGTGGGCGGTCGGCGTCAGGCTCGCCAGCTCCTCGGCGCTGACCACCTCGAAGCCCATCTTCAGCTGCAGCGCCGGCAGGATCGAGGTCAGGTTGGCGTTGCCGCAGCGCTCGCCGTAGCCGTTGATGCAGCCCTGGACGAGGCGCGCCCCGGCTTCCACCGCGGCCAGGGAGTTCGCCACCCCGCAGCCGGAGTCGTCGTGGGTGTGGATGCCGATCTCGACCCTGCCGCCGACCGCCGCGACGACGGCCGCGGTCGCCTCGACGACGTAGCCGGGCAGGCTGCCGCCGTTGGTGTCGCAGAGGGTGACGTTCTCGGCCCCGGCGTCGGCGGCCGCCGCCACGCATTCGAGCGCGTAGGCGCTGTCTTCGCGGTAGCCGTCGAAGAAGTGCTCGGCGTCGAAGAAAGGCCGCTTGCCCTGCTCGCGACAGAAGGCGATCGAGTCGGCGATCATCGCCAGGTTCTCCTCGCGGCTGACCCGGATCACCTTCTCGACGTGCAGCGGCGAGCTCTTGCCGACCAGGCAGACCGCCGGCGCGAACGAGGAGGCCAGCACCGTCAGAGCCTCGTCCTCGGCTGCGGCCCGGTCGCGGCGGCGGGTCATCCCGAAGGCGACGATCGTCGCCTTCTCCAGCTCGACCTCGGCGAGGCGCTCGAAGAGCTCGGCTTCCTTCGGGTTGCTGCTGGGGAAGCCGGCCTCGATGAAGTGGACCCCGAGGGCGTCGAGAGCCTGGGCGACCTTGAGCTTCTCGCCGACCGAGAGCGACATGCCGCGGCCGCCCATCCCGTCGCGCAAGGTGCTGTCGTAGAGCTTCACTTGTTCCATCGGTACTGCCTTTCGAGTCGTAGAAGATCGGGTGGGCCGGAGCCCGGGCGCGCGGACGTGCCGCGCCGGCCGCTTAGGCGGCGGGGGTAATTCGCCCGATCGACTCGGCAGGTTCGGGGGCCTCGACGAAGTCGAGCCACTCCAGGTACTCCTCGGCCTTGCCGCAGAGCGCCGCTTCGAATTTGGCCTGCACCTGGCGGGTGATCTCGCCGGGCTCGCCGAGCGGGTGGTCGTCGATCTCGCGCACGGGGACGAGCTCGGCCGCGGTGCCGGTGAGGAACACCTCCTCGGCGAGGTAGAGCTCGGCGCGGGCGATGTCCCGCTCGACCACGGTGTAGCCGAGGTCGCGGGCGATCTGGATCACCGACTTGCGGTTGATCCCGTCGAGGATCGAGGCGACCTGCGGCGGGGTGACGATCTGGCCGTCGCGGACGACGAAGATGTTCTCGCCCGAGCCCTCGCAGACGAAGCCGCGTTCGTCGAGCAGGATCGCCTCGTCGTAGCCGGCGTTGGTCGACTCGGTCTTGGCGAGGATCGAGTTGAGGTAGGAGCCCGAGGCCTTGGCGTGCGGGATCGAGCCGCCGGGGCTGATCCGCCGCCAGCTCGAGACCTTGGCGCGGATGCCGCCGTTCTTACTCTCCTCGCCGAGATAGGCGCCCCAGGGGAAGGCGGCGATGATCACGTCGATCGGGGCGTCCTTGGCGTAGAGGCCGAGGCTGCCGTAGCCGCGGTAGGCGAGCGGGCGGATATAGGCCGAGCGGAGGTCGTTGCGGCGCAGCAACTCGTGCGTGGCCTGGCGGATCTCCTCGGCCGAGTAGGGCAGCTCCAGGTAGTAGAGCTCGGCCGATTTCTCCAGCCGGTCGAGGTGGTCGTGATGGCGGAAGACGGCGGGGCCGCGGGGCGTGTCATAGCAACGGATGCCCTCGAAGACCCCCGTCCCGTAGTGCAAGCCGTGGCTGAGGACGTGCGTCTGCGCGTCCTCCCAGGCGACGAACTCGCCGTTTCGCCAAATCAAATCGACCGGATCCATGTTGCAGAGAAGTATGCCCGATTTGTAAAGGGCTCTGGCCGCCAGAGCGCGAAAGACACCCGAGAACTCCATCGAGAACACCGTCAAGAACACGATCAGAGGAGCCGATTGATGCGTTTCCCCCGCCCCCAGCTCAACTACGCCAACGTGATCGCGACGATCGCGCTGTTCGTCGCCCTCGGCGGCGCCGCCGTCGCCGCCGGCCTGCCACGGAACAGCGTCGGCACCAACCAGCTCAAGCGCGGCGCCGTCTCCGCCGCGAAGCTGAAGCGCGGCGCCGTCACCGCGGGCAAGCTCGCCCCCAAGGCCGTCGTCGCCGGCAAGCTCGGCGCCAACGCGGTCCTGCCCGGCAACCTCGGCAACGGCATCATCACCACCAACAAGCTCTCCGACAGCTCCGTGATCGCCGGCAAGATCAAGAACGGCGTCGTCACCACGAACAAACTGAACAACGGCGCCGTTACCTCGGCGAAACTGGGTGACGGTTCGGTGACGTTCGCGAAACTGGCCACGAGCGTGCCCGGTCAGCTGCAGACGAAAGCGGCAAGTGGCGTGACGCTGCGCGGAACCTTCGACATTGGCTCCGTCGCGACGTCTGCCGGCGATACGGTCAGGAGCGCGATCAGCCTGCAGTACCCGCTTCCGGCGCCCCGTGCCCTCGGCGTCACGGTGGTGGCGCCGGGACAGGCGCCGGTGCCCAACTGCCCCGGCGTCGGCACCGAAGGAGACAACCCGCAGGCCGACCCGAGCAAGCTCTGCGTCTACCTGACGAAAGCGGTCAACCTGGACAGCAGTCCACCGCTGGAAGCGGAGAACGTCAACGGCTACGGCACCGGGCTGATCGCGAAGGCGAAAGAACCGGGCGAGTTCTACGGCTACGGCGTCTGGGCCTACACCGCTCCCTGACGCATTCCCCGCGGCGGTTCTAGGAGAGCTGCTCCAGGACCGCCGCGGTCATCTCCTCGGTCCCGACCTCGCGCTCGGATGACGGGTTCTCGCTGGTCGGCGGTTGGACGACGGTGCCGGAGGCGAGGTCGGGAGTGCGGAGGCCGCGCTCGAGGACGGCGTCGACGGCGGTCTCGATGCGGGTCGCGTCGTCGCCGCGGCCGAAGCCGTGGCGCAGCATCATCGCCGCCGAGAGGAAGGTCGCGAGCGGGTTGGCGACGCCCTGGCCGGCGATGTCGGGGGCCGAGCCGTGGACGGGCTCGAAAAGGCCGGGTGCGCCCTCGGCGCCGAGGCTGGCGCTGGGCAGCATCCCCAGGGAGCCGGTCAGCATCGCCGCCTCGTCGCTGAGGATGTCGCCGAAGAGGTTCTCAGCGAGGACGACGTCGAAGTCGGCCGGCCGCGAGACCAGCTGCATCGCCGCGTTGTCGACGAGGATGTGTTCGAGCTCGACGTCGTCGTAGTCGGCGGCGACGTTGCCGACCACCTCGCGCCAGAGGCGGGAGGTCTCGAGGACGTTGGCCTTGTCGACCGAGGTCACCTTCGGATTGCGGCCGGAGCTCTCGGCGCGGCGGCGGGCCGCGTCGAAGGCGGTGCGGGCGATCCGGTAGATCTCCTCGACCGAGTACTCGCAGGTGTCGTGGGCGACGTCGCCGACGCGGCCGGAGTCGCCGAAGTAGATGCCGCCGGTCAGCTCGCGGACGACGAGCAGGTCGGTGCCGGCGATCCGCTCTTCGCGCAGCGGGCTGGCGCCGACGAGGGCCGGGCTCGGGCGCACCGGGCGCAGGTTGGCGTAGAGGCCCATTCCCTTGCGAAGGCCGAGCAGGCCCTGCTCGGGCCGCGGCACGTCGGGGTCGGTGGTGTCCCATTTCGGCCCGCCGACAGCGCCGAGGAGGACGGCGTCGGCCCCCTTGCAAGCGTCGAGGACCTCGTCCGTGAGGGCGGTGCCGTGCTCGTCGATCGAGCAGCCGCCCATCAAACGCTCGTCGTAGGAGAACTCGCCGAGGGCGTCGAGGACCTGTCGCGCAGCGGCGACGATCTCGGGCCCGATCCCGTCTCCGGGGAGGACGACTATGCGCGGGGTGCCGTTCAAGGTCCCGGCACTCTACGCATCAGCGGGCGCGGTCGCCTCGATGTTGAGGCGGACGTAGTCAAGGACCAACGGCTGCTCCTCCTGCGCCAGGACGGCCTCGGCGAATGGCCGGCGCTTCTCCTCCGGCAGCTGGTCGAGGACCGGGCCGAGGGTGACGGTGGAGATGAACTCCAGCGGCCGCGACGGCTGCACCGGCTTCGGCTGCAGCCAGCAGCGGACGTCCTCGAAGCCGGCCTCGCGCAGGCGCGGCTCGGTCTCCTCCGGCGTCGCGAAGTTCCAGAGGCCTTTCGCCCCGGTCAGGTGCTGACCGTACTCGGGGTCGGCGGCGACGGTGGCGATCGCGACGGTGTGCCGGGCGACGTTGCCGTGCCCGCCGCACTGGGCGACGAGCCGGCCGCCGGGTTTCAGGGCCGCCTGCAGGCGGCGGAAGAGCGCCTCGTGGTCGGGGATCCAGTGGAAGGTCGCGGTCGAGAAGACGAGGTCCACCGGCTCGTCCAGCTCCAGCGCGACCAGGTCGGAGACGAGGTAGGTGGCTCGATCGCCGAGCCGCTCTTCCGCCTTCTGGACCATCGCTTCGGAGCCGTCGACGGCGACGACGCGCCCGTCCGGCAGCCGCTCGAGCAGCTGTTCGGTCACCCGGCCCGAGCCGCAGCCGGCGTCGACCGCGACCTCGTCGCCGCGCAGCTGAAGCCGCTCCAGCACCTCCATCCCCCATTCGAACTGGGGGTCGGAGACGGCGTCGTAGGTCTCGGCGTCCCACTCGCGGGCGCCGGTGTTCATCGGTTCCTTGAACTGGTCGGCCATCGCGGCCTCCCTCTCTCTTAGAGGCTGGTGGTTTCCGGCCCCAGCGCGGCGGCCGGCTCGGCCTCGAACTGGTCGATCGCGCCCCCGTTTTCGAGCGTGATCCCGATCTCGTCGAGCCCGTTCAGCAGCCGGTGCTTGACCTCGTGCTCGATCTGGAACTGGAAGACGCCGGCGGCGCAATTGACGGTCTCGTCGTCGAGGTCGATGCGGGCCTCCCCCGCCTCGGCGACGGCCCGGCAGTGCTCCTCGTCGAGGATCGCCGGCAGGAGCCCGATCTTCGTGCAGTTCGAGTAGAAGATGTCGGCGAAGGACGGCGCCAGGATCGCCTGGAAGCCGAAGTCCTCGAGCGCCCAGGGAGCGTGCTCGCGGGAGGAGCCACAGCCGAAGTTGGCGCCGGTGACGAGGATCGGGTTCGGCTCCAGCTCGATCTCGCCGTCGCGGATCCAGTCGTAGAAGAGGAACTCGCCGAAGCCGGTCCGCTCGACCCGCTTGAGGAACTGCTTGGGGATGATCTGGTCGGTGTCGACGTCGGCGCGGTCCAGCACCGAGACCTTGCCCTCGATCACGTCTATCGGTCGCATTTTCAGCTCCAATCCCTGATGTCGACGAAATGTCCCTCGACCGCGGCGGCGGCGGCCATCTTCGGGCTGACGAGGTGGGTGCGGCCGCCCTTGCCCTGGCGCCCCTCGAAGTTGCGGTTCGAGGTCGAGGCGCAGCGCTCGCCTTCTGCCAGCGTGTCCGGGTTCATCCCCAGGCACATCGAGCAGCCGGCGACGCGCCAGTCGAAGCCGGCGCTCTTGAAGACCTCGTCGAGGCCCTCTTCCTCGGCCGCCTTCTTCACCTGCTGGGAGCCGGGGACGACCATCGCGCTGACGCCGCCGGCGACCCTGCGGCCCTCGACGATCGCCGCCGCCTCGCGCAGGTCCTCGATCCGCGAGTTCGTGCAGGAGCCGATGAAGACGCGTTCGGGCGCGATCTCGGTCATCGGCGTCCCCGCCCGCAGACCCATGTACGCGAGGGCGCGTTCGGCCGCTTCGCGGTCGGCGGGGGCGTCGAGCTCGGCCGGGTCGGGGACGCGGTCGGTGACCTCGACGACCTGGCCGGGGTTGGTGCCCCAGGTGACCATCGGCGAGATACCGGAGGCGTCGATCTCGACCTCGGTGTCGAAGCTGGCCTCGGGGTCGGTCGGCAGCTCGCGCCAGCGGGCCATCGCCGCCTCGAAGTCGGCCGGGGCCGCCGGGCGCCCCTTCACCCACTCGAAGGTGGTCTCGTCGGGGGCGATCATCCCGGCGCGGCCGCCGCCCTCGATCGTCATGTTGCAGATCGTCATCCGCCCGGGCATCGTCAGCGCCTCGATCGCGGGGCCGGCGTACTCGACCGCGTAGCCCGTCATGCCGCCGGTGCCGAGGCGACCGATCGTCGCCAGGATCAGGTCCTTCGGCGTGACGCCGTGGCGCAGCTCGCCGCCGTAGTTGATCCGCATCGTCTTCGGTCGCTTCTGGACCAGGCACTGGGTCGCCAGCACGTGCTCGACCTCGGAGGTGCCGATGCCGAAGGCCAGCGCCCCGAAGGCGCCGTGGGTGGAGGTGTGGCTGTCGCCGCAGACGATCGTCATCCCCGGCTGGGTGACCCCCAGCTCGGGGCCGATCACGTGGACGATGCCCTGGCGGTCGGAGCCGAGCGAGTAGATCGGGACGCCGAACTCCTCGCAGTTGCGCTCCAGGGTTTCGACCTGGACGCGGGAGAGCTGGTCGGCGATCAGGCGCGCGGCCATCGTCCCGTCGGTCGGGGTGTTGTGGTCGGCGGTGGCGAGCGTCTTGTCGGGGCGGCGGACCTTGCGGTCGGCCAGGCGGAGGCCGTCGAAGGCCTGCGGCGAGGTGACCTCGTGGACCAGGTGCAGGTCGATGTAGATCAGCCCCGGCGAGACCTCGTGGGCTTCCCAGATCTTGTCGAACATCGTCTTTGGCATTTCGTCAGCTCCTCCTCAGGCCGGCGGCGATCACAGCCAGGAAGCGGGTCGCCTCCTGGCCTTCGTTCTCGAAGTGGTGCGGAAGGTCGGCGTCGAAGGTGACGCTGTCGCCTTCTTGCAGCTCGTGGCGGCTGCCGTCGACGACCAGCGCCAGGGTGCCGGCGAGGACGACGGCGGTCTCGCGGCTGCCCGGCTCGTGCATCGGCGGATCCGCGCGGCCGCCGGTGGTGGCGCCGGGCTCCAGCACGTGCAGAGAGACGTCGGCGCGCTGTCCGGGCAGCGGCGGCGTCAGCTCCTCGAACCGGTGCCCCCCACGCTCGGAGTGGCGCCGCCCGGCGGCCCGGCTGATCGCGACGTGCTGTCCCTCGTCGAGGCGCAACAGCTGCGAAAGCGTCAGCTCCAGGCCGGTGGCGATCTTGCCCGCGACGGCCAGCGTCGGGCTCGTCTCACCGCGCTCGACCTGAGAGAGCATCGGCGCCGAGACGCCGGAGCGCTCGGCAAGGTCGCGGAGCGAGAGGCCCATCGCGTCGCGCAGAGCGCGGATGCGGGGTCCGACGGAGGTAGCGGAGTCTTTCGCAGGCGAGGCCGGTGAATGAGCGGCGCTCGAACCCTTGGTCATCGTGGGGGCCATTGGTTGTACGTTATCACGGACGCTTGTATTTAGAGCTTGGCGTAGTGGTCCCCTGGGCCGGCCCGGCTCAAGCGGCTTTTCTTCTTTTTTTCATTTCTCTCCCTGGAGCAAGACCCGAAGATCAGAGGCGATCGCCTCCGGTTCGTCGTCCAGCTGGTTCCAGGTCAGGCGGGTGACCGAGTAGCCGGCGACGATGAGCTTGCGATCTCGGGCGCGATCCTCCCTGAAGGCGGCGCGACCCTTGTGGCTCTGCCAGCCGTCGAGCTCGACTATCCGGCTCGGTTGGGACCAGTGGCAGTCGACCTCGTAGATCTTCCCTCCGAGGGTGATCGGGTCGTTGAAGCGAGGAAGCGGTAAGCCGTGGCGGCGCAGGAACGGAGCGAATCGTTCCTCCAGCGGGTTCTTCTGCTCACCAACGGGTTCGTCCTTCAGACCATCCAGCGCAGCCGTCACCTTCCGGATTCCCCGCCGTCCGGGATAGCGCTCGACCAGGTCACGGAGCGAGAGCGAGCCCCAGAGCTCCCGGAATTCCATCTCCCGCAGGAGCCTCTTGACGACGTCGAGCGGCTCGGTGGCAGCAAGGTCGAAGATCGTGCGAGGGACCGTGGTGACAGGGATGTCCTCGTGGACGGTCCGCTCGTCGGGGGGAACTAGCGAGACGTGGCGCCGGATCAGCTCCGAGGAGCGGGTGGCGTGCGGGACGGTGACGTCGATGCGGGTGCGGGAACTCTGGCGAAGACCCCAGAGCGTGGCGGCGGACCAGTGGCTGAGAGTGGCCTCGGGTCCCGAAGCGAGCACGGCAGCCATCCAGCGTCCCTCTTGATGGATCAGTCGATGACCCACCGCATAGACCCCTCGGTGGATCGGGCGCAGCCGGCCTGTGGCAATGCGGTGCTGAATAGCATCCTTTCCGAGGCCTAGCTCGTGGAGCTGCCTCCAAGCGACGACGCCGTGCTGGGTCTCCGCCAGCCCGCCGATCTCGGCATCTGGCCCTCGGCCTCGCCGAGTCCGCCTGACATCGTCTATATGCCGTTCTTCCGCGGACTCGATGGGCACCCGGTGAATGTGGCGGGTGCGGAATCAAATTTGGCGCGCGCTTTGTGTCAGTTCTCTCACCCATGTGCGCCTGGGACGTGACTTCCCTCTCAGGGGATGAGGGTGTCCCGCTCACAGAGGCTCAAGAAGTCTCGGTGGCGCCCTCAAGTTCGTCCCAGCCGCGCGACGGGCTCTGGGAGGGGGGCACCCTCATCCCCCTCCCGCCCGAGGTAAACGGGATTACGGCCCGGGCGTCCGCTCTACGACCGCTTCGGCCGTGGCCGCCTCGGCCTCTCGGGTTGCTGCGCCTTCGAGGGCGTTGGACAGCGCTCTTACGTAGGCGCGGGCGCTTGCCTCGAGGATGTCGGTTGCCACTCCCTGGCCGGTTGCCAGGCGGCCCGCTGCTCGCAGCTGGACGGTCACTTCGCCGAGGGCGTCCTCTCCCCCGGTCACCGCCTCGACCTTGTACTCGACCAGCTCGCACTCGGTCCCGGCCGCGTCCTGGATCGCGTGGAAGATCGCGTCGACGGGGCCGTCGCCGCTCGATTCGCCGACCGACTCCTCGCCGGAGGGCTGCGTGACCGCCACTTTGGCCACCGGTGGCCGCTTGCTTCCGGCCTCGACCTCGAACCAGGCCAGCTCGTGGGCTTCGGCGCGGTCGCGCATCTCGTCGGAGACGATCGCCTCCAGGTCCAGAGCGGTCACCTGCTTCTTGCGGTCGGCGACCTCCTTGAAGGCCTTGAAGGCATTGTTCAGCGCCTGCCCTTCGACCTTGAAGCCCAGCTGCTCCAGGGCGTCTTTCAGCGCGTGGCGGCCGGAGTGCTTGCCCAGGACGATCGAGTTCGACTCCAGGCCGACCTCGGTCGCGTCCATGATCTCGTAGGTGCTGCGCTCCTTGAGGACGCCGTCCTGGTGGATCCCTGACTCGTGGGCGAAGGCGTTGCGGCCGACGATCGCCTTGTTCGGCTGCACCGGGTAACCGGTCAGGCGGCTGACCATGCGGCTGGTGCGGGCGATCTCGCGGGTGTTGATCCCGGTCGTCAACCCGTGGACGTCCTCGCGGACGTTGACCAGCATCGCGATCTCCTCCAGCGAGCAGTTGCCGGCCCGCTCGCCGATCCCGTTGACGGCGCACTCCACCTGCCGCGCCCCCGCCAGCAACCCGGCGTAGGAGTTAGCGACGGCCATTCCCAGGTCGTCGTGGCAGTGGACCGACAGCTCCACGTCCTTCAGCCCCGGGACCAGCTCGTACAGGCGCCCCAGGAAGGCCGCGTACTCCTCCGGCGTCGTGTAGCCGACGGTGTCGGGGACGTTGACGACGGTCGCCCCCTCCTCGACGGCGATCGCGCAGACTTCGGCGGTGAACTCGATGTCGGCCCGGGTCGCGTCCATCGGCGAGAACTCGACGTCCTCGCAGTAGGACTTGGCCAGCGTCACCGCTGCCCGCGCCTGGCCCTTGACGTCCTCGCGGTCGGTCTGCAGCTGGTGCTCGATGTGGATGTCGGAGGTTGAGATGAAGGTGTGGATGCGTGGGCGCGCCGCCTCCTTGATCGCCCCCCAGGCCGCGTCGATGTCGGCTTTGTGGGTGCGGGCCAGGCCGCAGATAGTCGGCCCCTCGACCACCTGGGAGATCTTCTGGACGGCCTCGAAGTCACCGGGCGAGGTGATCGGGAAGCCGGCCTCGATCACGTCGACCCCCAGGCGGGCGAGCTGCTGGGCGATCTCGACCTTCTCGGCGGTGTTCAGCGAGATCCCGGGCGACTGCTCGCCGTCTCGCAGCGTGGTGTCGAAGATGTGGACGCGGTTGGCGTCGGATTCGGTGTTGCTCTGGGGTCCCATCGGACCTCTCCTTCTCTCTCTGATTCGAATGGCCTTTGTCTCTCGCGGCTATCGCGCCGCCCAGCGCTATTCCCCCCGAGGGGGGAGGAGAAGGAGTAGCGCGAGGCTGTCGAGCCGGAAGCTCATTCGGCTCCGAACCTTACCGTAGGCTGCGCGGATCGCAACCCGGCAGACCCCCGACACGCCCCAGAAAACGCCTTGGCTCGCCCTCCTCGCGATGGCGATGGCGGTCGTCGTCATCGCCAACGACTTCTCGGCGATCAACGTCGCCCTGCCGACGATGGAGCAGGACTTCGAGACCAACGTCAACACGATCCAGTGGGTGGTCAACGCCTACGCGCTGACCTTCGGGGTGCTGATCGTCACCGGCGGCCGCCTCGCCGACATGTTCGGCCGCCGCAACGCCTTCTTCCTCGGCACCGCGATCTTCGCCTCGATGTCGGCGCTCGGCGGCGCCGCCCCGACCGAGACCTTCCTGATCGCGGCGCGGGTGCTGATGGGGATCGGCGGGGCGCTGATGTGGCCGGCGATCCTCGGCATGACCTACGAGCTGCTGCCGGAAGAGAAGGCCGGCCTGGCGGGCGGGATCATCGTCGGCGCCGCCGGCCTCGGCAACGCGATCGGGCCGCTGATCGGCGGCGTCCTCACCCAGGAGCTGAGCTGGCGCTGGATCTTCTTCCTCAACGTCCCGATCGCCGCCTTCGCCGTCGCCGTCACCTGGTTCCTCGTCCACGTCGAGGAGCCCGAGGCGGGCGACCGGCGGATCGACTACCCCGGCATCGCCGCCGTCTCGGTCGGGCTCGTCTCGCTGCTCGTCGCCCTCGACCAGGTGGACGACTGGGGCTGGACCGATCCGCGGGTGATCGGCCTGCTGGTGCTGGCGGCGGCGATGCTGATCGCCTTCCTGCCGCTCGAGCGCCGCGCCGGCGCCCACGCGCTGATCCCCCGGGCGGTGATGCGGAACGAGAGCTTCACCGCCTCCTGCATCGCCGTCCTCTTCATGTCGGCGACCTTCTTCGCCTCGCTGCTCTACCTGCCGCAGTTCATGGAGAAGCAGCTCGACTACACGCCGCTCGAAGCGGGGGTCGGGATGCTCCCCTTCCTCGCCACCTTCGCCGCCGTCTCCTTCGTCGCCGGCCCCCTCTACAACCGTCTCGGCGCCAAGACCCTCGCCGTCTTCGGCGCCGCCTGCATCACCATCGCCCCCTTCCTCTTCTCGATGGTCGACGGCGACTCCGGCTACGGTTCGCTGGTCCTCGGGATGGTCGTCCTCGGGATCGGGATCGGCAGCTTCTACCCCACCGCGACCACCGCCGGCGTCACCTCGGTCGACGAATCCCAGACCAGCCTCGCCGGCGGCATCATCTACATGTTCCAGATCGCCGGCGGCTCGATCGGCCTCGGGCTGACGACGACGGTCTTCTCGGGGGCGGTTCCGCCCTTCGTCGACGGCATCCAGGCCGCCTTCCGGCTCGACGCGGCGCTCTCGCTGGTCGGCCTGCTGGTGGTGATCGCCTTCGTCGGCGGCCGGCTGCTGGCCCGGCCCCGAGAGCAGCCCGCCTAGGAGGGATTGGTGAAACCCGCGTGTGCGGCTGGCGCGCGCCGGACCAAGCGGGGCAAGGACGCAGGGAGGCCGAATAGCAGAGCTATTTGGCCGACCGAGGACGCCGCACCGCGCAGCGTCCGCCGCCGCCAGGCGTGCGCGGGGGTTTTGCCGAGCCCTCCTAGCTCAGGGGCTTGCTCGGCGGAGGGCCGGTGACGTCTTCGGGCCCGACGTGCACTTCGTCGCTGCCACGGCCGCCGTTGAGGTAGTCCGGCCCCGGGCCGCCGACCAGGCGGTCTTCGCCTCCCCCTCCCCAAAGCCAGTCTTCGCCGGCTCCGCCGAAGAGCCAGTCGTTGCCGCCTTCGCCGAGCAGGGAATCGTCGCCCGGGCCGCCGATCAGCTTGTCGGCGCCGCCGCCGCCGCGTAGCCGATCGCGGCCGGGGCCTCCGCGCAGCGTCGCCGGCACCAGGATCTTCGGCGAGATGATCACCGAGTCGTTGCCGGGGCCGCTGTTGGCTTCGAAGCCGCCGATCGCCTTCGCGTCGCAGACCAGCTCGTGTTCGGAGCCTTCTTCGTGGGTGCAGATATCGCCTCCCGCTTCGAGCGGGGAGAGCGAGTCGATCAGGTAGCTGCGCCCGTCCTGGCTGAGCTTGACGTCGAAGACGTCGTCACCGGGGCCGGCCGTCAGCAGCAGGGTCACCGACTGTTCCGGCGCAGCGCCGGCCGTGGCGGGGCAGGCCACCAAGACGAGGATCAGAAAGGTCAGCAGTCTCTTCATGCGCGAGGAGGGCGGCCCGTAGGTCCCTGTGGCCGCATTCCCACAACAACTTAAACGGCCGGAGGTTTCGGCCGGTGAAGAACCTAAAGGTCGACCGAGCGGCCGTTGGAGAAGCCCTCGACGCCGAGGATCTTGTCGATCGTCTCCTGGTTGACCGGCGCGTCGGTGGTCAGCGCCATCACCGCCCGCTCCCCCCCGCTCTCGGCGCCGACGGCGGCGGAGACGATGTTGACCCCCTCCTCGCCGAGCATCGTGCCGACGCGGCCGATCATCCCCGGCCGGTCCGCGTAGCGGAAGACGGTGATGTGGTCGGCGAACGGCAGGTAGAAGCTCTCGCCCCAGGCGGCGACCAGGTAGGGCACGTTGCGGGGCCCGACGCTGGTCCCGGCGACCTCGACCGATCCGTCGGCGGTCTCGATCCGGACCTTGACCAGCTCGGTGAAGTCCTCGGCGCTCGCGTCGGTGGTCTCGGAGAGGTCGATACCGCGCTCCTCGGCCATCTGCGGCGCGTTGACGAGGTTGACCGGCTCCTCCGTGTGCCCGGAGAGGATCCCGGCCATCACCGCGATCCCCAGCAGCCGCGTGTCATGCGAGGCGATGCGGCCGCGGAATTCGGCGCTCACCCGCTCGACGGCGCCGTCGCCGAGGCCCTGGGCGAGGCGGCCGAGCTTTTCGCAGAGCGGGACGAAGGGCGCCAGCGCCTCCATCGCCTCGGGGCGGACGGCGGCGATGTTGACGGCGTTGGTGACGACGCCCCCGGTCAGGGCCGCGGTCACCTGCTCGGCGGTGACGACGCCGGCGCGGTCCTGCGCCTCCGCGGTCGAGGCGCCGAGGTGGGGCGTGACGACGACGTCGTCGCGGGCGAAGATCGGGTGCTCGGTGAAGGGCTCGGAGGGGAAGACGTCGAGCGCGGCGCCGCCGAGCTTGCCGGACTCGAGGCCCGCCAGCAGCGCGTCTAGGTCGACGAGCTCGCCGCGGGCGCAGTTGACGAGACGCGCCCCGTCTTTCATCGCCGCGATCGTCTCCGGGTTGATCATCCTGGTCGTCTCCGGGGTCTTCGGCGTGTGCAGGGTGACGAGGTCGGCCCGCCCCAGCAGCTCCTCGATCGACTCGGCGCCCTCGACGCCGAGGTCGCGGAAGCGCTCGGCGGAGACGAACTTGTCGAAGGCGACGACGGTCATGTCGAAACTCTGGGCCCGTTTGGCGACGAGCTGGCCGATGCGGCCGAAGCCGATCACCCCGAGGGTCTTGCCGTAGAGCTCGGCGCCCTTGAACTTGGCCCGGTCCCAGCGGCCGGCGACGAGCGATTCGTGCGCCTGGGGGACGTTGCGGAAGAGGGCGAGCGCCAGCGCCAGCGTGTGCTCGGCGGCGGCGACCGAGTTCGATTCCGGGGCGTTGGCGACGATGATCCCGCGGCGGGTGGCGGCGGGGATGTCGACGTTGTCGACGCCGGTGCCGGCGCGGCCGATCACCTTCAGGTTGGTCGCCAGCTCGATCAGCTCCGGCGTCAACTTCGTCGCCGAGCGGATCAGGATCGCGTCGTACCGGGAGATCTGGTCGCGCAGCTCCTCGTCGGACATCTCGAGGCCGAGGTCGACCTCGAACTGCGAGCGCAGCAGCGCGACGCCGGTGTCGGCGATCTTCTCCTTGACCAGGACCTTCACGAGGCGACCCCCTCGACGTTCTCGACCACCCAGTCGATGCAGGCGGTGAGCGCCTCGACGTCGGCGGGGTCGACGGCCGGGAACATCCCGATCCGCAGCTGGTTGCGGCCGAGCTTGCGGTAGGGCTCGACGTCGACGATCCCGTTCGCGCGCAGCGCCTTGGCGAGCGCGGCGGCGTCGATGGACTCGGCGAAGTCGATCGTGCCGACGACCAGCGAGCGCTTGGCCGGGTCGGCGACGAAGCAGGAGGCGAGCTCGCTGCGCTCGGCCCAGCCGTAGAGGCGGCCGGAGGAGTCGGAGGTGCGCTCGACGCAGCCGGCGAGGCCGCCGAGCCCGAGCATCCACTGCACCTGGTCGTTCAGCAGCAGCAGGGTCGCCAGCGCCGGCGTGTTGTAGGTCTGCTCCTTGCGCGAGTTGTCGAGCGCGGTCTGCAGCGAGAGAAAGGCGGGCTGCCAGCGGTCGCCGGCGCCGTCGAGCTCCTCGATGCGGGCGATCGCGGCGGGGCTCAGCGCCGCCAGCCAGAGGCCGCCGTCGGAAGCGAAGCCCTTCTGTGGGGCGAAGTAGTAGGCGTCGGCCTGGATCGCGTCGAGCGGCAGGCCGCCGGCGCCCGAGGTGGCGTCGACCAGGACCAGGGACTCGGCCGCGCCCTCGGGGCGGCGGACGTCAACCATCACCCCGGTCGAGGTCTCGTTGTGCGCCCAGGCGATCACGTCGGCGGCGGGGTCGGTGACCGGCTCCGGGGCGTCGCCGGGCTCGGCCTCGACGACGATCGGGTCCTGCAGGAACGGCGCCGCCGCGGTCGACTTGGCGAACTTGCTCGAGAACTCGCCGTAGGTCAGGTGAAGGGCGCGCTCGCGGACGAGCCAGGCGGTGGCCGCCTCCCAGAAGGCGGTGGTGCCGCCGTTGCCGAGGGCGATCTCGTAGCCGTCGGGGAGCGAGAAGAGCTCGCCGAGGCCGGTCCGCACCTCGCGGACCAGGTCGCGGACCGGCGCCTGGCGGTGCGAGGTCCCCATCAGGTCGGAGCGCTCAGCCAGCGCGGCAAGGGCCTCCGGGCGCACCTTCGAGGGCCCGCAGCCGAAGCGGCCGTCGGCGGGCTTGATCTCGCTGGGGATCTGCACGGTCGTCTCAGGCGCCATCGGGCTCGACAGGTTAATGAGACGGGCGGGTGACTGCCGCCGGGGCCGAAGTTAGGCTCGGCCAAGCCGTTTGGTCGCCGTCCACGACGAGGGGAGCACGATGTATCCAGTCAACTACGAAGCCGACTTCAATCCGGCTCCGAACCGATGGACCACCTTTTTCCGGCCGCTGCTGGCGATCCCGTGGATCATCGTCGCGATGTTCTGGGGGATCCTCTTCCTCTTCACCCACCTCTTCGCCTGGGTCGCGATCATCGTCACCGGCCGCTATCCGGAGTGGCTGTACGAGTTCAATTCAGGCGTCGTCCGGTTCGGGGTCCGCACCGGCGCCTGGGTCTACCTGCAGACCGACGAGTGGCCACCGTTCGGGCTGAGCGACGACCCCAGCTACCCGATCCGGGTCAACATCGCCCCCCGGGCGGAGAGCCAGAGCCGGCTGAAGGCGTTCTTCCGCCTGATCCTGGCGCTGCCGATGCTGCTCGTCTCCTACGCGGTCAACTACATGCACCTCTGGGTGGCAGTGATCGCCTGGCTGACGATCGTCTTCCGTGGCTACCAGCCGCAGGGCGTCAACAACGCGCTCACTTTCGTCAACAGCTTCTACGCCCGCGTCTACGGCTACGTGGCGCTGCTGACCGACGACTACCCGCCGATCGGCGAAGAGAAGGCGAACGGCGCCGCGCCCCTCGCCACTCCCCCGGCTCCGGTGAGCCCCAATGTCTGAGGGCGTGACCAAGGGCGACGGCTACGCCGTCGCGCAACTCGACGACCTCGGCGAGGGCTGGGGGTTCCGCAAGGTCCGCAAGGAGCTCGGGGTGACCGCCTTCGGCGTCAACGCGATCGTCATGCCGCCCTCCTACGAGTCCGGCAAGCACTTCCACGACGAGCAGGAGGAGCTCTACTTCGTCCACCAGGGACGGATGGAGATCGACCTCGACGGGACCAAGCACGAGCTCGGCCCCGGCGGCTTCGCCTGGGTCGACGCCAAGGTCGTCCGCAGCCTCAAGAACCTCAGCTCCGACGAAGACGCGATCTACATCTGCGTCGGCGGCAAAGACGGCTACGTCGGCCGCGACGGCCGCCTGCCCGAGGGCGAGACGGACCCCCGCGGTCCGATCAAAGAGTGACGATGGTTACTTCGTGTCTTTGAAGGTCTGATCGATCCAGGGCATCATGTCGCGGAGGTCGTGGCCGACCTCCTCGATCTGATGGCCCTCGCCCTCTTTGCGCATGCGGTCGAAGTTCTCGTTGCCGGCGCGGTTCTCGGCGATGAACTCTTTGGCGAAGTCGCCTGACTGGATCTCGGAGAGGATCTGCTTCATCGCCGCCCGGGACTCCTCGCCGATCACCCGTTTGCCGCGGGTCATGTCGCCGTACTCGGCGGTGTTGGAGATCGAGTAGCGCATCCCCTGAATGCCCTTTTCGTACATCAGGTCGGCGATCAGCTTCAGCTCGTGCAGGCACTCGAAGTAGGCGAGGCGCGGGTCGTAGCCGGCCTCGACCAGGGTCTCGTAGCCGGCGCGGACGAGCTCGGAGGCGCCGCCGCAGAGGACCGCCTGCTCGCCGAAGAGATCGGTCTCGCACTCGTCTTTGAAGCTGGTCTCGATCACCGCGGCGCGGCCGCCGCCGATCCCGGAGGCGTAGGCGAGGACGAGGTCGTGGGCTTCGCCGGAGGCGTCCTGGTGGACGGCCATCAGGCAGGGGACGCCGCTGCCTTCCTCGTACTGGCGGCGGACCAGGTGGCCCGGGCCCTTCGGCGCGACCATGCCGACGTCGACGCCCGGGGGCGGCTCGATCTCGCCGAAGTGGATCGCGAAGCCGTGGGCGAAGAGCAGCAGGTTGCCGGGGGCGATGCCGTCGCTGATCTCCTCGCGCCAGACCTCGGCCTGCTTCTCGTCCGGCAGCAGGATCATCACCAGGTCGCCGCGGCTGGCGGCTTCGGCGACGTCCAGCACCTCGAGCCCGGCCGCTTCGGCCTTGGCGCGGCTGGAGGAATCGGGGCGGAGGCCGACGACGACGTCGACGCCGGAGTCCTTGAGGTTGAGGGCGTGGGCGTGGCCCTGGGAGCCGTAGCCGAGGATGGCGACGGTCTTGCCGTCGAGCTTGCCCAGGTCAGCGTCTTTGTCGGTGAAGATGTCGTCGGTTCGCATGGGGCGGCAGGCTAGCGGAGCGCCCGTCGCATCAGCTTGCCGGAGGGGGTGCGCGGCAGCGCCGAGGCCAGCTCCACCCGCTTCGGCACTTTGAACCCGGCCAGCGACTCGGCGCAGTGGCGGCGCAGCTCGTCCGGGCTCACCTCGGTCCCGCTCTCCAGGACGACGACCGCGGTCACCGCCTGCTGCCACTCCGGGTCCTCGCGGCCGATCACCGCCGCCTCGGCGACGTGCGGGTGGCGCAGCAGCACCTCCTCGACCTCGGCCGGGATCACGTTCTCGCCGCCGCTGACGATCATGTCGTCGATCCGGTCGCGGACGTAGAGGAAGCCTTCCTCGTCGATGTGGCCGAGGTCGCCGGTGTGGAGCCAGCCGTCGGCGTCGGCCTTGCCGGGGGCGACGGTCGGGCCCTGGACGAGGATCTCGCCCTCGCGGATCCGCAGGTGCGTGGTCAGCAGCGGCCGCCCCGCCGAGCCGAGCTTGCGCCTGGCGTCGGCCGGGGCCAGCGTCGTCACCTGCGAGCAGGTCTCGGTCAGGCCGTAGGTCTGGACGACGGTCGCACCCTTGGCGAGCGCCTCTTCCAGCGGCTCCTTCGGCACCGGCCCGCCGCCGACGAGGATCGCCCGCGGCTTCGAGAGGTCGACCCCCGCCTCGAGCAGCCGGCTCAGCATCGTCGCCACCAGCGAGACCTGGGTGATCCCGTCGCGCTCCAGCGCCTCGCCGACGCGGTCGACGTCGAAGCCGTCGTGGACGACGGCGCCGGTCCCGTAGATCACCGCTTTCATCACGATCCCCAGGCCGGCGATGTGGCTGAGCGGGACGCAGCAGAGCCAGCGGTCGCCCGGCTCGACGCCGATGTTGAAGGCCGAGCCGACCGCGTTCCAGAGGAAGTTGCCGTAGCTGAGCGCGACCGGCTTGGGCGCGCCGGTGCTGCCGCTGGTGAGGACGCGGCAGCAGACGTCGTCCATGTCGTGCTCGCCGAGCAGCGGCATGTCGGCCTCGGTCTGGGTCAGCTGGCCGGGATCGTCGAGGTCGATGATCGGCTCCTCGGCGTTGACGATCGCCCCCCGCTCCTCGGCGGTCAGGCGCGGGCCGAGCGGCAGCAGCTCAGCCCCCAGCTTCATCAGCGCGTGCAGGAGGACGACCTGCTCGCGGCGCGGGTGCATGGTCAGCGCCGCGATCGAACCGCGCCGCACACCGTGCGCGGCCAGCCGCCGCGCCACCCAGGTCGCTTCCGCCTCCAGCTCGGCGTAGGTCATCTCGGCGCCGTCGGCGACCAGCGCCGTCCGGTCGGGACAACTCTGTGATCTCTGCGAGAGCCAGTCGTCGAGCTTCATCGGGATATCGTCCCCATCATGCCCAAACGCCACAAAGGAGCCCCGTCCGACGACCAGCTTTACGCGCCGATCGAGTGGCGCGCCGGCGAGGGCGGCTACGAAGACATCCGCTACGAGACCGGCGGCGGGATCGCCAAGGTGACGATCGACCGCCCCGACGTCCTCAACGCCTTCCGCCCGCAGACGCTGATCGAGGTCTCGGCGGCGATGGAGCTGGCGCGCGAGGACGAGGAGGTCGGCGTCGTCGTCCTCACCGGGGCCGGCGAGCGCGCCTTCTGCTCCGGGGGCGACCAGACCGTGCGCGGCGACACCGGCTACATGGCCGAGGGCGCCTCGGTCGGGCGCTTCCACGTCACCGACCTGCAGGTGCAGATGCGGCGGCTGCCGAAGCCGATCGTGGCGGCGGTCGCCGGCTACGCGATCGGCGGCGGCCACATCCTCCACCTCTGCTGCGACCTGACGATCGCCGCCGACAACGGGGTGTTCGGCCAGGTCGGGCCGCGGGTCGGGTCCTGGGACGGCGGCTACGGCGCCTCGCTGCTGCGCGACCTCGTCGGGACGAAGAAGGCGAAGGAGATCTGGATGCTCTGCCGCCAGTACGACGCCGGGGAGGCGCTGGAGATGGGCCTGATCAACACGGTCGTTCCGCTCGCCGAGCTGGAGCGGGAGACGGTCGCCTGGTGCCGCGAGATGCTCGCCCTCTCCCCCTTCGCCCTGCGCCTTGTCAAGGCGAGCTTCAACGCCCACGAGGACGGCTACGCCGGCATCCAGCAGCTCGCCCACGACGCCAACCTCCTCTTCTACGGCTCCGAGGAGGCCGCCGAGGGGCGCGAGGCGTTCAAGGCAAAACGGCAGCCCGACTTCTCCCGGTTCCCCCGCCGCGCATGAGGATCTGGCTGATGGCGGCGCGGCCGCGGACGCTGCCGGCGGCGATCGCGCCGGTTCTCGTCGGGACCGCGGCGGCGGTCAACTGGTTCGGCGACCTGCCGCGCTGGGGGGCGTTCATCGCCGCTCTGATCGGCTCGGTCTTCATCCAGATCGGGACCAACCTCGCCAACGACTATTCCGACGCCAAGCGCGGCGCCGACACCGCCGACCGGCTCGGCCCGGTGCGGGTGACGGCGAGCGGCCTCGTTACCCCGCAGCGGGTGATGACCGCGACCTGGATCGCCTTCGCGATCGCCGTCGCCTGCGGCCTCTACCTCTGGAGCGTCGCCGGGATCGGGATCTTCGTGATCGGGCTCTTCTCGATCGCCGCCGGCGTCCTCTACACCGGCGGGCCGCGGCCCTACGGCTACGAGGGCTTCGGCGAGGTCTTCGTCTTCCTCTTCTTCGGCCTCGTCGCCGTCAACGGCTCCTACTACGTGCAGCTGGAGGAACTCGACGCGCTGCCGCTGGGGCTCTCGATCTCGATCGGCTTCCTCGCCGCCGCGATCATCGTCGTCAACAACGTCCGCGACGTCGAGACCGACCGGCGAGCGGGCAAGAACACGCTGGCGGTGCGGATCGGGCGCGAGCGGGCGGTCCAGCTCTACCGGGTGCTGGTCGGCGGCGGGTTCCTCGTCCTCCCGATCGCGCTGGTCGCCGGTGAAACGAGCCTGCTGCCGATGATCGGCTGGCTGGCGGCTCCGCTGGCGCTGAAACCGGCGCGGACCCTGGCCGAGCGGCGCGACGGCCCGTCGCTGAACGCGGTCCTGGGCCAGACGGGGGCGCTGCTCGCCGTCTTCAGCGTGCTGGTGACGATCGGGCTGCTGATCTCCGCCTGAGAGACTCGGGGCGTGCGCCTCAGCTCGGTCGAGGTCATCCCCTACGCGCTCCCGTTCGAGGAGCCGTACGTGACCGCGCGCGGGTCGCTGGCGCAGCGGGAGATGGTGCTGCTGCGGATGCGGGATGAGGACGGGGTGGTGGGGCTGGGCGAAGCGGTGCCGCTGGCATTGCGTGGCGGGACGACATTGGTGGATGTGGTGCGGGAGCTCGAGGTCTGGGGGGAGGCGCGGAAGTTGGATGGGCTTTCGGCTCCGGCCAGGTGTGCAGTCGAGACCGCACTGATGGATCTGCGCGGGCGGCGGGCCGGAAAATGGCTGGGTAAGGGGGCGGGAGACGAAGCCGTTGAGTGCAATGCGACGTTGGTTGCGGGGGCGCCGGCGGCGGTGGCGGCCGAGGCGGAACGGTGGGCTGAGGCGGGGTTTGGGACTTTCAAGCTGAAGCTCGGCGCCGAGTCCGCGAGAACCCTTGTAGAGCAAGGGTTCTCGCGGACTCGTGGATCTGGGGACGTCGAGCAGGTGCGGGCGGTGCGGGAGGCGCTCGGGCCGGAGGTGCGGATACGGGTCGATGCGAACGAGGCTTGGGACCTGGAGACGGCCAAGGCGACGCTGGCGGAGCTGGAGCCGTTCGCGGTCGAGTTGGCGGAGCAGCCTGTGGCGGGGTTGAAGGCGATGGCGGAGCTCGCGGCGTCTACCTCGATTCCGCTCGCCGCCGACGAGTGCGTCGCCTCTCTCGCCGAGGCCGAGGAGGCCGCGGCGCTTGGAGCTTGTGCCTATACCGGGATCAAGCTCTCGAAGGTGGGCGGTCCTGAGGCGGCACTGGCGATCGCCGACGTCCTCCCCGCCTACGTCACCAGCGCCCTCGACGGGCCGGTGGGAATAGCGGCGGCGGCGCAGGTCGCGCTCAGCCTCGCCGAGACGACCCACCCCGAACGGCTTCACCTCGCCCACGGCCTCGCCACCCAACGCCTCTTCGCCTCGACGATCGCCTCGGTGGAGTGCGAGCTGTGCGACGGAATGTTGCACCTCCCCCCCGGTCCCGGCCTCGGCGTCGAGATAGACGAGGATGCCCTGCAGGCGCATCGCATCTGAGAAGCCCGATGGACCCGACCAACGCCAATACCGCTCTTGCTTCGGCCTTCGCCGAGGAGCTTGCGCGTGGAGGCTTGCGCCTCGCGGTTATCTCCCCCGGCTCGCGCTCGACGCCCTTGGCGCTGGCGCTCTGGCGGCAGCCGGAGATCGAGGTGAAGGTGATCCTCGACGAGCGCTCGGCCGGCTTCTTCGCTCTCGGGGCGGCGCAGGCGAGCGGCGAGCCGGTGGCATTGCTCTGCACCTCGGGGACGGCGCTGGTCAACTACCACCCGGCGGTCGTCGAGGCTGACGAATCGGCGATCCCGCTGGTCGTCCTGAGCGCCGATCGCCCGCCGGAGCTGCGGGGCATCGGCGCCGGGCAGACGATCGACCAGATCAAGAGCTTCGGCTCCTCGGTGCGGTGGTTCTGCGAAGTCGGCACCCACGAGGCCGACGACGGCGGCCTGCTGCACTACCGCTCGGTCGCCTGCCGCGCCCTCACCGCCGCCCGCGGCGAGACGCGCCCCGGTCCTGTTCACCTGAACCTGCCCTGGCGGGAGCCGCTGGCGCCCGTCCCGGTCGAGGGGGCGGTGACCGCGACCGACGAGCTGGCCCTGAACGGGCGCGACGGCCGGCCGCTGACCGCGGTGACCCGGATCGACCTCGAGCCCTCGGCCTTCCTCCTCGACGAGGTCGCCGGCCACATCGGCAACGCGATCTCCGGCGTCATCGTCGCCGGCCGCCAGCTCGACCCGGAGCTGCGCGAGCCGCTCGCCCACCTCGCCCGCGTCGCCGGCTTCCCGATCCTCGCCGACCCCACCTCGCAGCTGCGCTGCGGCCCGCACGACCGCTCCCACGTCGTCGCCGCCTACGACCTGCTGCTGCGCGAGGGGCACTTCGCCCGCTCGGTCGTCCCCGACCTGATCCTCCGCTTCGGCGCGATGCCGACCAGCAAGCCGCTGCGCGCCTGGATCGAGGCCAGCGGCGCCGAGGAGATCGTCATCGACCCCACCGGGGGCTGGAACGAGCCGACGAACCGGGCCGCGGCGATCCTCCGCGCCGACCCCACCGAGCTTGCATCCGGGTGGGCCGCCCGGGTCGAAGGCCTCGAGGGGCGGGAACGCCCGCTGCCCGATCGCTGGGTGGAAGCCGAGCGAGCCGCACAGGCAGCTCTCGACGAGGCGCTCACGAACGCGGAGATCTCAGAGCCCGCACTCCACCGCGCCCTCGGCGCCGCTCACCGCGACAGCGACCTCGTCTACACCAGCTCGAGCATGCCGATCCGCGACCAGGAGGCCTTCCTCGCCGCGAGCGACAGCGACGTCCTCTTCCTCTCCAACCGCGGCGCCAACGGAATCGACGGCCTCGTCTCCTCCGGGATCGGCGCCGCCCAGGCGAGCGGGCGGCCGACGACGATCGTCACCGGCGACCTCGGCCTCCTCCACGACGTCGGCGGCCTCGCCGCCCTCCGCGACGTCGAGACCCCGGTCCGCATCGTCGTCATCGACAACGACGGCGGCGGCATCTTCCACTTCCTTCCCCAGGAGCAGGCGCTGGGAGGCGAGGAGTTCGAAGCCCTGCTCGGAACGCCACGCGGCGTCGACGCCGCCAAGACGGCCGCGCTCTTCGACCTTCCGCACCGCCGCCTCGACTCGCTCGCCAATCTGCCAGACGCACTGTCTGCCGGCGCCAGCCTGATCGAAGTGAAGACGGACCGAAGAGCAAACGTCGCCGTTCACCGCCGGCTGACTGAAGCCGTCTTGACGGCGATCAGCAGCTGATCGGGCCGGCCTCGCGACCGGGGCCGGGTTGCCAGGTGGGTCCGAAGAAGCCGACCTTCGGCACCGACAGGACTTTGGTCTTACAGCTGCCGTCGGCATTGATCTCCATGACCGAATCGCCTTCGGCGAGGACGGAGCTTTCGTCCAGGACCGGAGAGAAGAGGACATAAGCGATGCGCTGCCCCGACGGATCCCAGCTTGGCGTCAGCTCCAAGTTCCGCGTCCGGGTCAGCCTGGTCAGTCCTGAGCCATCAGCGGCGGCAACGGCGAGCTCCGTCGGGGAGAACGTCAGGGATTCGCCCTTCCGTCCGATCGTCCTCGGTTTACCAAGCGTGGTCATGGCCAGGCGCGTCCCATCGGGCGAATACGCCGGATCAGCCGCGTTCTCTGCCAGAACGGTTTCTTCGGAGCCGTCCAACCGAATAGCCACCGCGGAGGGACGATCCCGCCACTGGCGGGAAAAAGCCAGGGTCGAGCCATCGGGACTAAAGGAGGACGGATAAGCAGAGAGACCGTTCCTCCACGGAGTCAGCTGGCTGACCGTGCCGGAATCGATGCTCAGCAGCCAGATCGAAACGCTACGGAAGACGGTCACCTCCCCTCGGTGGGGCCTCCTCGCCTGGCGCTCGCGCTCGCGGCTAAAAGCCAGCGCGCGCCCATCCGGCGAGAGAACGGCGGAGAGACCTCCTGTGGTGCCGGGAAGCTTGGTGAGTTCCGTCCCGTCGGCAGCGGCGTCGTAGACGTTGAGAGCAGCCTTCTTTCCGGCTAGTTCCATACCGGCAAAGGCGACGCGGCTGCCATCGCTGGACCAGCTGGGGCTACTGAAGGGAAAGGGAAGGACTTTGCTCTTGAAGCCTCCGCCGACGATTACTCGCCGGTCTTTGCCGCCGGGATCGGAACTGACCAGCTTGAACCCAGCGTCGCCGATTTCGACGAAAGTCAGCCGGGGGCCACTGGGAAGCTCGGCAGACGCACCGCCGGCGGAGAGTAAAAAACAGCAGCATGCGAGGAGGAAAGCCCCTGCCAGGCGACGAGTCACCTGGAGGATTCTGCCCTACTCAGCCAGCAACGGCAGCAGCGCGCCGAGCTTGACCTCCGTCTCGGCCAGCTCGGCCGCCGGGTCGGAGCCGGCTACTACGCCGACGCCGGCGAAGAGGTGGGCTTGGCGGTCGCGGAGGAGGGCGCTGCGGAGGGCGACGCAGAATTCGCCGTCCTCGGTGGCGTCCATCCAGCCGACCGGGGCGGCGTACCAGCCGCGGTCCATTCCCTCCAGGTCGGCGATTGCGGTGGCTGCGGCGGGCCAGGGCTCGCCCCCCACTGCCGGGGTCGGGTGGAGGATGCCCGCCAGTTCGATGGCCGAGTGGGGCTCGGCGAGCTGTGCGAGCACCGGCGTCCCCAGGTGCTGGATGTTCGCCACCTTGACGATCTCCGGCTCGCTGCCGGACTCGACCCAGACCGCGTGTGGGCGCAGGGTGCGGACGATCCGCTCGGCGACGATCCGCTGCTCACGCCGGTCCTTGTCGCTGCGCAGCAGCTGCTCGCCGAGGTGATCGTCGACGGCAGGGTCGGAGCTGCGCCGGGTGGAGCCGGCGAGGGCGACGGTGGAGACGCCCGCCCCCGAGCGCCGCACCAGGAGCTCCGGGCTGGCGCCGATGAAGGCCGCCTCCGGGGTCCCGCAGCAGAAGCAGAAGCAGGCCGGGAACTGCTCGCGCATGGCGCCGAAGACGGCGGCGGGGTCGTGGGCGGCGGCGGCGTCGACGATCACCTCGCGGGCGAGGACGACCTTGCTCAGCTCGCCCGCGCCGATCCGCGATGTGGCGCCCTCGACCGCGGCTTCGAACTCTCGCGGCGGCCGGGCGCTGCGGATCTCGGCGCGGGCGGTCGGGTGCGGGTCGAGCAGCGGCAGCGGCGCCTCCAGACGCAGCCCGGCGAGTCGCGCCGACAGCCTCTCCCCCGCCCGCTCGACGTCGTCCCCCGGCCGCAGCACGGCGTTGACCGTGAAGAAGGCCCTGCCCTCGCTGCGGCAGATCGAGACCTCGGGCAGGACCATCGAGGCGGGCGCGAGCGAGGACCAGGTCGGGGTGGTGCCGCCGTCCGGGGCGAAGGCGAAGCCGCCAAGCCAGACCGCACCCGCGCCCGCCGGCAGCCCGCGCGGCTCCTCGACGACCGCGTCGCCGCCGACCCGTAGGCACTCCTCGGCGACCTCGGCGAACCGTCGCGCGCCCCGTGAGCTCGCCTCGTGGGCGACGCCGTGCCCGGCCAGGGCGAACCCGCGGTCGGGCTGCTCCCAGCAGAACCAGCGGTCGCTCGCCAGCCGCGAGGCGAAGACCACGGCGCAGGGGTCGTCGACCTCGACCTCGCTGGTGACGCTTACGAGGGTGCGTCGTCCCCGCCCGGCGGCCTTGTCCAGCGCGCCGTAAAGAGCCTCAGTCGTGCCCTCTGCCAATGGCTATCTCACCCGTGCGGACCATTTCCACGAGCCCGTGCGGGCGGACCATCCGCTCGAAGGCCTCGATCTTGTCGGCGGAGCCGGTCACCTCGATCGTCATCGTCCGCCGTGCGACGTCGACGATTTTGGCGCGGAAGATCTCCGCGAATTGGATGATCTCGGCCCGGTTCTCGACCGCCGAGGAGACCTTGAAGAGCGCCATCTCGCGGGCGACCGTCTCCTCCGGCTCCATGTCGCGGATCTTCAAGACGTTGACGAGCTTGTGCAGCTGCTTGGTCACCTGGTCGATCGGGTGGACGGCGCCGTCGAGGGTGAGGGTTATGCGGGAGACACTGGGGTCGTCGGTCGGCCCGACCGCGAGCGTGTCGATGTTGAAGCCGCGGCGCGAGAAGAGGCCGGCGACGCGCGCCAGCACGCCCGGCTTGTTCTCGACCTGGATCGAGAGGATGTGCTTGCGGCCGCTGAGCTGACCGGCCACGTGCAGGTCCTCGAGTTTGACCACCTGCGGGGTCCCGGCCTCCATCAGCTCACCGTCTTCCCGGGCGACTCGACCATGTCGCGGGCGGCGTTGCCCGGCGGGATCATCGGATAGCAGTTCTCTTCGCGGGCGACGCGGACGTCGAGCAGGACCGGGCCGTCGTGCTCCAGCGCCGCGACCATCTGCTCCTCGAGGTCGGCCGAGTTGTCGCAGCGCATCCCCTTGGCGCCGAAGGCCTCGGCCAGCTTCACCCAGTCGGGGCTCAAGCCCATGTCGACCGAGCTGTAGCGCTTGTCCCAGAACAGCTCCTGCCACTGGCGGACCATGCCCATGTAGCCGTTGTTCATCAGGAAGATCTTCACCGGCACGTTCTCGGTGACGCAGGTCGCCAGCTCCTGGATGTTCATGATCAGGCTGCCGTCGCCGCCGACGCAGACGACCTGCTCGTTGGGGCAGGCGACTTTGGCGCCGATCGCGCTCGGCAGGCCGAAGCCCATCGTCCCGAGGCCGCCGGAGTTGATCCAGCGCCGGGGCTTGTCGAAGCCGTAGTACTGGGCCGTCCACATCTGGTGCTGGCCGACGTCGGAGGTGATGATCGCGTCGCCCTGGGTGGCGCGGTGCAGCGCCCGGATCATGAACTGGGGTTTGATCTCGCCGCCCTGGTCGCTCGATTCGTCGTAGTAGAGCGGGTGCGCGTCCTGCCAGCCGCGCAGCGTGTTCCACCAGTCGTCGAGCCGGCTGGAGTCGGTCTGCAGCGCCCGGTACTCGCGGGTCAGCTTCGGCAGCACCTGCTTGGCGTCGCCGACGATCGGGATGTGGGCGCCGACGTTCTTCGAGATCTCCGCCGGGTCGATGTCGATGTGGATGACCTTGGCGTGCGGCGCGAACTCGGCGAGTTTGCCGGTGATGCGGTCGTCGAAGCGGGCGCCGACGCAGACGATCAGGTCGGCTTTGTCCATCGCCTGGTTGGCGGTCCAGGTGCCGTGCATCCCCAGCATCCCGAGGAAGCGGTCGCTGGAGGCCGGGAAGGCGCCGAGGCCCATCAGGGTCGAGGTGACCGGGAAGCGGTCGGAGTCGACGAGCTCGCGCAGCTCGGCCGAGGCGTTGGCGTTGATGACGCCGCCGCCGGTGTAGAAGATCGGCCGGCGGGCGTTCGCCAGCGCTTTGGCGGCGATCCGGATCTGCTTGATGTTGCCCTCGGTCGAGGGCTTGTAGCCGGGCAGTTCGACCGGCTCGGTCCGCGGCTGGTAGTCGATGTCGGCGCGCGAGAGGTCCATCGGGATGTCCAGCAGCACCGGTCCCGGGCGCCCGGTCGAGGCGAGGTGGAAGGCCTCGTGGACGTACTCGGGGATCTGGCGCGGGTCGGTGACGGCGAAGGAGTGCTTCACGAACGGCAGCGTGGCACCGAGGATGTCGGCCTCCTGGAAGCCGTCGGTGCCGATCAGCTCGGTGCGGACCTGGCCGGTGATGAATACGGTCGGGACCGAGTCCATCATCGCGTCGGCGATCGCGGTGACGAGGTTGGTGGCGCCGGGGCCGGAGGTGGCGAAGGCGACGCCGACGCGGCCCGAGGCCTGGGCGTAGCCCTCGGCGGCATGCCCGCCGCCCTGCTCGTGGCGCACCTGGACGTGGCGGAACTCGGCGTCGACCATCGCGTCGTAGGTCGGCAGGTTCGCCCCGCCGGGGATCCCGAAGACGTCCTTGACGCCCTCGGCCTTGAGGGATTCCATCAACGTGTCGGCAGCGCGCATAAGGAACTGGCGATGGTACCAGCGGCGGGGTTTCAGCCCCGGCGGCCGCTAAGCGCGGGCTACGCCTGTCCTGCAGGCGATTTGGCCGGGTTCCAGCGCGTCTTCGGATCGATCGCGGTCTCGATTACGCGGCCTTTGTGGCGCTCGATCGAGTGGATGATCGACTCGACCAGCTCCTCGCCCAGCAGGGTCGGCTCCAGGCCGAGGTCGAGGAGCTTGGTGTGCATCGCGTTGTAGTAGTGCTCTTCCTTCTCGACCCGGGGATTCTCGTAGTGCTGGATCTCGACGCTGTAGCCGAGGTGCTCACCGGCCTCCTTCACCAGCTCGGCCAGCTGCCCGACCGAGAACTGCTCGGTGAACTGGTTGAAGACGCGGAACTCGCCCGCCTCGGCGGGGTTCAGCGCCGCCAGTTCGACGCAGGCGAGGGTGTCGCGGATGTTGAGGAAGCCGCGGGTCTGGCGGCCGGCGCCGTAGACGGTCAGCGGGTGGCCGATCACCGCCTGCACGCAGAAGCGGTTGAGGACGGTGCCGAAGAGCTCGTCGTAGTCGAAGCGGGTGACGAGGCGCTCGTCGCGGACCGTCTCCTCGGTCTCGATCCCGTAGACGACGCCCTGGTTGAGGTCGGTCGCGCGCAGGCCCCAGGTGCGGCAGGCGAAGTGGATGTTGGTCGAGTCGTGGACCTTCGAGCAGTGGTAGAGCGAGCCCGGCAGCTTCGGGTAGGGCAGCGTGTCCTCGCGCCCCTTGTGCTGGATCGTGATGTAGCCCTCCTCGATGTCGATGTCGGGCTGGCCGTACTCGCCCATCGTCCCGAGCTTGACCAGGTGCGCGTCGGGGACGTGGTCGCGCATCGCGAAGAGCAGGTTGAGGTTGCCGATCACGTTGGCGTGCTGGGTTTCGACCGCGCGCTCGCGCGAGAGCATCGAGAACGGCGCCGAGGCCTGCTGGCCGTAGTGGACGACGACCTCGGGCTTGGTCTCGGCGACGACCTCGTCGAGGAAGTCGCCGTCCTCGACGGCGCCGACATAGCTGCGGATCTGCTCGCCGGAGACCTCGCGCCAGGCGGCGATCCGCTCGTCCAGATCCCCGATCGGGGTCAGCGAGGCGGTGCCGTGTTCGGTGTGCCAGCGGCGGCGGGAGAAGTTGTCGACGACGGAGACGTCGTGGCCGCGAGCCGAGAAGCGGAGCGCCGTCGGCCAACCGAGGTAGCCGTCGCCCCCGAGGATGAGGATTCGCATGAGGGCGGCACTTTAAACGCTCGCGCGGCGCGCGGGACCGATGGTCCTAGTTGAATCCGGGCGGTGATGAGCGGACTGGCGGCGCGACACGGAGGCCGGGCGGGCCTCGCGGCGCTGGTCGCGATCCTGCTGCTGGGGCTGGGTTTGCGGCTGAACGAGGCCTGGGACGGCCGGGCGCCGGTCTACGACGCCGCCGCCTACGCGGCGATCGCCGCCAACCTGGAGGACGGCGAGGGGTTCACGGTCGGGCCGCAGGCGACGCAGCCGTCGAGCAACTACTCGCCGGGGCTACCGCTGTTCGTGGCGGGCTTGTACGCGGTGGCGGGAGGCGAGCACGAACAGCTCGCGCGGGTGGTGCTGGCGCTGATCGGGACGCTGAGCGTGCTGTTCGCCTATCTGATTGGGCGGCGGTTGGGGCGGGCACTCCAGCGACCCAAGGCAAGTGAGGTCGCTGGAGTGCCCGCCCATGACCCGCGTTTGGTGAGAAAGGGGGGCTATGGGCCCCAAAACTCACCAAACGTCTGGCCCGCGCTGATCGGGGCACTCGTCGTGGCGGTCTACCCGGCCCTGCTCGAGTACCAGGGGATGTTGATGAGCGAGCCGCTGGCGGCAACGTTGCTGCCCGGGGGGGTGCTCGCGACGCTCTGGGCGTGGGATGGTGGGCGTTGGCGCTGGTTGCTGCCCGGGGCGCTCTTCGGGGCGCTTGCGCTGGTGCGGCCGGAGTACCTCGGGATCGCAGTGCTGGTCGCGGCCGTCATCGCCGTTCGGGAGCTGCGAGACGACTGGCGCGCCTCCCTCCTACGTGCTGCTGTTTTTCTCCTCGCCGCCTTCGCCGTCATCGCCCCCTGGACGGTCCGCAACGCGGTCGCGCTCGACCGCTTCGTACCGATCTCCACCGGCGGCGGCCAGGTGCTCTTCGCCGGCACCTACCTGCCCTCCGACGGCGATCCGGAAAAGGTCGGCGTCGAAGTGGTCGCTGAAAACCCCGACCTCTTCGCGCCCGGGACCGCGCAGCAACTCCGCCTCGAGCAGATCCTCGCCTACCTCGCCGCCGACCGCTACCCGGGGATGGAAACCGACAAGGCGTTATCGAAGATGGGCAAGGAACAGCTCTGGGACGACGTCTCCGAAGAACCGGTCGACTACGCCGGCTTCGTCGCCACCAAGGTCTGGCGGATCTGGTCGCACGGCCCGCGGGACGTGATGCGCGAGCCGGTCTGGGAGGTCGTGCACTGGCTCCTCGTTGCGTTCGCCCTGCTCGGTTTGGGGATCCTCGCCTGGCAACGCCGCTGGGAGGCGCTCCTGCTCGGAGCGATCTTCCTCGCGATCACCGCGATCAGCGCCCTCCTCGTCGCCTCCCCCCGCCGCGTCCTCGTCCTCGTCCCCCTCCTTGCTGCCCTCCTACCCGTCTCGATCAGCGCGATCCAGGATCGTTTCCAGCATTTGAGCTCCCATAGGAACCAAAAGTCTGGAAACGACCCGCTCCCGGATAGCCTGGGCGCCTCTTGAAAGCCTTCGCCGAGTGGATCCGAGCGCTGCCGCAGCGCTATGGGAAGCGGACGCTGATCGCGTTGGGGCTGATCGCGCTGCTGGGGCTTGTCGTGCGTGCCTACGTGGTGGTCAATCCGGTCGAGCATCCCGGGGACGACTCGCGCGCCTACTACGCCCTCTCCAAGTCGCTCTACACCGAACAGAGCTTCGGCGGGCCGGAATTCGACGACTCCAGCGACTGGTCGCCGGGCGCGCCCTTCCTCTACGCCGCCTCCTTCTACGCGACCGGCGGCGCCCGCGAAGGGACGGCGCGGATCGTCGAGGCGCTGCTCGGGGTGGCGACGATCCTCGTCGTCTTCGCCCTCGGCTGGCGGCTCGGGGGGCGCGAGCTCGGCCGCTGGGCCGGCCTCTTCGCCGCCTTTGCCGTCGCGGTCTACCCCCCGTTCCTCCACTCGACCGGCGAGCTGATGAGCGAGCCGCCAGCGATGCTGACCCTGCCGGGGGCGATCCTCGCCTTCCTCTGGGCGGGCGACCGCGAGGGAACCTGGCGCTGGCTCGTCCCCGGCCTGCTCTTCGGCCTGACGGCGATGTTCCGGCCCGAGTACCTGCTGGTCGGCGCCGTCTTCGTCGGCCTCGCCGCGATCCGCGCCTGGCAGCAGCGCGGCTGGCGGCTCGGCCTCGCCGGCGCCGCCGTCCTCCTCGTCGCTCTGGTCCTGCCGATCCTGCCCTGGACGATCCGCAACGTCGTCGTCCTCAACCGCGTCGTCCCGATCTCGACCGGCGGCGGCAAGGCCCTCTACGTCGGCACCTACCTGCCCGCCGACGGTGAATACCAGCGGGTGAAGCGCCTCCTCGCCGAACGCTACATCGGCCCCGGGCTTTCCAAATTCACCCCCACCGAGCTCGACGAAATCGACCCCACCCCGCTCTTCAACGAAGTGGCCCGGGAAGTGCAGAAGGAACATCCCGGCCTGACCCGTGACGAAGCGCTCGGCAAGGCGGGCAAGGAAAACTTCGACAAGTACTTCGGCGAAGACCCCTGGGGTTACGCGGCGATGACCGCCCGCAAGGTCGGCCGGATGTGGCGCAGCGGCGTCGGCGAGGCGATGAGCAGCACCCTCGGCCGCGCCGTCCAGATCCTCCTCGTCGCCCTCGGGCTCGCCGGCTTCGCCCTGCTCGGGCTGCGCCGGCGCTGGTGGGAGCTGGTCGTGCTGGCGCTGCCGATCGCCCTCGTCACCCTGGTCGGCGCGGTCTCCCTAGCGGCCCCGCGGCGCAACGAGGTGCTGATGACGCTGGTCTTTCCGTTTGCCGGCCTCGCCCTCTCATCCGCCCTCGCGGCCATATCCTCCGGTCGCGAATGGTCCTCAGAGCAGGCATCTTCCCGGCCGAGCTGACGGCGCTCCGCAGCGCCGGGCTCCTGATCGCGATCTTCATGGTCGCCTACGCGGTCGCGCGCCGGCGCACCCTGCGCAACGCCGACGTCCTCATCCTCATCGCCAGCGGCCTCGGCCTGGCGCTGGTCGCAGGGACGGAAATCGTCAACGGCCTGCTCTCCGCCTTCTCCTTCGAGAAGGGCAACGGCGGCCGCATCCTCGGGCTCGCCGTCTTCGCAATCTTCGTCCTCTTCCTGCTCACCCTGCGGGCGCTGGCGCAGTCGGCGCGGAACAACCGCCAGCTCGCCGCGGCGCTCGAGGGCCTGGCCTGGGAGGAGTTCCGCCAGGCCGGCCTGCCGGAGCGCTTCCGCGACAAGATCGCGATCCTCATCCCCGCCTACAACGAGGCCGACAACATCGGCACCGTCCTCAGGCAGATCCCGCCCGCGGTCTGCGGCATCCGCACCGAGATCCTCGTCGTCGACGACGGCTCCCGCGACGGCACCGGCGACGTCGCCGCCGAGCACGGCGCCGCGGTCGCCCGCCACGTCACCAATCGCGGCGGAGGTGCGGCGCTGCGAACCGGGTACAGGCTGATGGTGGAATCGGGAGCCGAGATAGTCGTCACCCTCGACGCCGACGGCCAGCACCGCCCCGACGAGATGGAGCGCCTGGTCAAGCCGATCGTCGACGGCGAGGTCGACATGGCCCACGGCTCGCGAGTCCTCGGCCACGCCGACCGCAACCACTTCGCCCGCGAGCTCGGCATCGTCTTCTTCAACCGCCTCGTCTCCTTCATCACCCGCACCCACGTCACCGACTGCTCCAACGGCTACCGCGCCGTCCGCACCACCGTCCTCCCCCAGCTGGTCCTCCGTCAGGAGCAGTTCCACACCTCCGAGTTCATGATCGAGGCGATCAAGCGCGGCATCCCCGCGACCGAGGTCCCGATCACCGTCGACCAGCGCCTCCACGGCCACTCGAAGAAGCCCGCCGCCTTCCGCTACGGCGCCGGCTTCGCCAACGCGATCGTCAGGACCTGGCTGCGCTGAGGATTGGTGAGTTAGCCCGCCTATAGCCGGGCTAACTCACCGAACGCCCGGGTGCCGCACTGCGGCGGGGTCGGGCAGGTAGAGGTCGGTGCCGCAGCGGGGGCAGACCTGGACGTAGAGCTTCAGCGCCTTGTGGCAGGTCGGGCACTGGCGTTCGGGTTCGTCCTTGTCGACGCGGTAGAGGATCACGGCGATCAGGCCGAGCAGGGGCAGGACGGCGCCGATCAGGAACCAGATGAAGAACGAGCTGCCCTTGCCCTTGCCGACGATGCCGGTGCCGAGGCCGAAGAAGAAGGCGATGACGAGGTACTCCACAGCCCCATTCTTGCGCGTCGCCGCGGGCTAGACCGATCGTCCAGTGGGCTCGCAGGGCTTCAAGCGGAGCCAGGGCACGGCCGACCCTGAGGAGAGGCCCTTTCGAGGGCCAGGCCGGCATGGCGATCCCACAGCACAAACCAGTCACCGAGAAGCGGAAGCACGGGCGCCGCAGGCGTCGGCATGTCTGGAAGGACAAGCACTTCCGCTGGGTCCCCGACGGCCAGGGCGACTGGCGGGTGCAGGCCTACGTCTATCGCCACCACCACAAGCCGAAGCGGGGGCACTACCGCGGTCCCGGCAAGAAGCCACCCAGGCAGGCCGTGGCCGCGGCCCCCGCTCCGGTCAACTCCGACCCCCGTCCCCCCGGCGCCTTCCAGGGCGCCTTCGGCCACGCGCAGGCGGTGCGGCTGCTGCAGCGCGCCGGCTTCGGCCCGGTGGCGGGCCAGGCCGACCAACTCGCCTCGATGGGGCTGGTCACCGCGGTCCAGTCGCTGACCCGGCCGAGCGGCGCCGCCGTCCTCCACGGCCCCGCCCCCCGCGACGGCAACGGCAACCCGCTCGCCCCCGCGGATGCTTGGGGCCACGACCACCTCTGGTGGCTCGACCGCATGGTCCGCACCGACCAGCCGCTGGTCGAGCGGATGGCGCTGGTCCTCCACGACTGGTTCGCGACCTCGAACGCCAACGTCTCGAAGACGCAGCAGATGATCGACCAGTCCAACCTCTTCCGCGCCCGCTGCTTCGGCAGCTTCCTCGACCTCTTCCAGGCGGTGACGGTCGACCCGGCGATGCTGCAGTGGCTGAACGGCAACGAAAACGACAAGTGGGCGCCGAACGAGAACTACGCCCGCGAGATGATGGAGCTGTTCAGCCTCGGCGCCGACCGCGGCGCCTACAGCGAGGACGACATCCGCGAACAGGCGCGGTCGCTGACCGGCTGGCGCAACGACTGGTCCGGCGAACTCGGCGCCTACAACTTCCGCTTCGACCCGAAACGCCACGACACCGGCACGAAGACGGTCTTCGGGCAGACCGGCAACTGGAGCTGGGAAGACGCCTGCCGGCTCTGCGTCGAGCACCCCCTCCACCTCTCCTTCTTCGTCGCCAAGCTCTGGAGCTACTTCATCCCGGTCGCCCCCTCGACCCCGGTCCGGGAAGGGCTCGAAAGCACCTACGCCGACTCCGGCTGGCAGATCCGGCCGGTGCTGGAGGAGATCTTGATGCGGCCGGAGCTCTACGAAGGACCGCCGATGGTGAAGCCGCCGGTCGTCCAGCTGGCCTCGATGCTGCGGGCGCTCGGCCGCTACGTCGACACCGAGGCCTGGAGCTGGCTCTGCGAAGAAGCCGGGCAGCGGCTCTTCTGGCCGCCGAACGTCTCCGGCTGGGACGACAACCGCTGGCTCGACACCTCGCGGATGCGGGCGCGCTGGAACATGGTCACCTACGCGCTCGAGGAGCTCTCGGTCGACCCCTGGAACGACGACTACAGCACCACCGAGACGCCGGAGGAAGCGCTGGCGCGGGCGTTGGCCGGCTGGGGCTCGCCGGAACTGCGGGCCGAGCACCGCGACGAGCTGCTCGACCTCGGCCGCCGCAGCGAGAGCCTGATCGTCGCCAGCTGGCAGAAGGGCCCCTACCGGGCGCTGCGCCAGAACGCCCTCCTGCAGCTGATCGGCGTCAGCCCCGACGTGATCCTGCAATGAGCGCGCGGCGCCAGACCCACTCCTGCTGCGACGGCTACACCCGCTCGCAGCTGCTGCGCTCGGCCGCCGCCGAAGCCGGCAAGGGGCTGCCGGCGATCGAGCCGGGGATGCCGGAGCCCGCCGGCACCGGGCTCTCGCGGCGTCGCTTCCTCTCGCAGAGCGCCGGCCTCGCGCTGGCTGTCTACGGCGCCTCGAAGATCCCGCTCTCGGCTTTCGAGACCGGGATCGCGCAGGCCGCCCAGGGCGACAAGATCCTCGTCTCGGTCTTCTTCGACGGCGGCATCGACGCGCTCAGCGTCCTCGCCCCGGTCGGCGACCCGCGCTACCAGCAGCTGCGACCGAACCTGGCGCTGCCGGCCGGCGCCGGGACGGCCTTCGCCGAGGACCCGAACCTGCAGTGGCACCCGGCCGCGGCGGCGCTGGCCACCCTGCACGGCGAGGGCAAGGTCAGCGCCTTCCCGGCGATCGGCTACGACCATCCCGACCAGTCCCACTTCACCTCCCGCCACTACTACGAGATCGGCGAGCTCCAGGTCGGCTACCGGACCGGCTGGCTCGGGCGCTACCTGGACGCGGTCGGCAACGACGAAAACCCGCTGCAGGGGCTCTCGCTCGACGGCTCGCTCTCGCCGATGATCGCGACCGCCGACAAGCCGGTGGCGGCGATCGACAGCGTCGACGGCTACGACCTCTGGTCGCGGGTCAGCGACCCGATCGAAAGCGAGATGTTCGACAGCTTCGCCCGCTTCGGCTCGCTGCCCTCCGACTCGCCCGGCCTCTCCCAGGTCCGCCGCGCCGCCTCGCAGACCGACAAGCTGCGGAAGGACCTCGCCGGCGTCGGCGAGTTCTCCAGCCCGGTCTCCTACCCCGACACCTGGTTCTCGCACAAGCTCGCCGGCCTCGCCGCCTACATCGCCTTCGGGCTGCCGATCCGGGTGGTGACGCTGCGGGCGCCGGGCGGCTACGACACCCACGCCGACCAGGCGGGCGACCTGGAAGCCAACCTGCGCGAGACCTGCGAGGGGATCCTCGCCTTCCAGCGCGACCTCGAAGCGCGCGGCCTCGCCGACCGCGTCCTGCTCGAGATGTGGAGCGAGTTCGGCCGCCGGCCGGAAGAGAACGGCTCGCTCGGGACCGACCACGGCGCCGCCGGCTGCGCCTTCGTGATCGGCTCCAAAGCCAAGGGCGAGATGGTCGGCGAGTTCCCGGGCCTGGCGACGCTCGACCAGGACGACAACCTGCGGGTGACCAGCGACTTCCGCGGCATGTACTGCTCGCTGCTCGAGCAGTGGCTCGAATTCGACGCCGAAGCGATCATCCCCGGCGCATCGGGCTTCGCGCGGCCAACCTTGGTGAAGCCATGAGGTTCACCTGGAGGGCGGTCTTCCTCACCGCCGCTCTCCTGCTCTTCATGACCGCCAAGTCGGCCGCCGTGCCACAGCCGCCACCCGGGAGCCCCGGCACGGGCGCATGCGAGTGGCAACGGCATTCGAAGCGAGTTGTGAAGCACGTGCGGCGGCACGGCAAGGTGCGGCGGGTCGTCCGCTGGCGCCACTGGTGGACCTGCGCGCCGGTGGCCGAAGCTCCGCCCGCGTCTATCCCCGCCCCTCCAGCCACCCCGCCGTATGAACCTGAACCCGAAGCCAACCGGCTCGCGGTAAAAAGCGCCGAGTACTACTTCGTGCTCTCCCGGCCCAGCGTCAAAGCGGGCGAGTTGACGATCGAACTCAACAACCAGGGCGAAGACGCCCACAACCTCAACCTCCGCCTCGAAGGATCAGTGGAGGAACCCGACGAGATCGCCGAAACCGACTCGGGCCAGCGCACGGTCGCGACCTTCGACCTCACGGCCGGCAAATACCGTCTCTGGTGCTCCCTCCCCGAACACGAAGAAAAAGGGATGGCGACCTCTCTCGTCGTCGAATAGCTAGATCAGCGGCTTCGGGTGGCCGATCGAGCCGACCTCGGAGAGGTCGCGGCGGAAGGGCAGGCCGGCGGTCCAGTCGAGGACGGCGCGGACCTTGCGGGCCGAGCCCGGGATCTGGCTCATGTGGTAGGTCCGGGCCAGCCACCAGGCGGGGAAGCCGCGGAAGGTGCGGTCGCCGATCTTGCCGACCGCCTTGTAGCGGCCGAGGTTGACGAAGGCGGCTTCTGACTTGTACTCGTAGGGCGCCGGGGAGCCGACGCCGAGCTCGGCGGCGATGTTGCGGCCGGCGACCGGGCCCTGCCGCACCGCGGTCTGCGCGGTCGGCGGCGAGGTGCCGCCACCGGGGTCGGGGACGGCGGCGCAGTCGCCGATCGCCCAGACCGAGTCCATGCCCTGGACCCGCAGGTAGCTGTCGACGGGGACGCGGCCGCGCTCGTCGAGCGGCACGTTCAGCTCCTTGAGGATCGGCTGCGGGGCCACGCCGGCGGTCCAGACGACGGTCCGGGTCGGCAGCACCTCGCCGCTGGAGAGGCGGGCCGTGTCGGCGGTGACCTCCTCCAGCGTCGTCTCCATGCGGATGTCGATGCCGCGGCCGCGCAGCTCCTTCAGCGCGTACTCGCCCAGCTGGCGGTCGATCTCCGGCAACACGCGGTCGGTCGCCTCGACCAGGACCCAGCGCATCCCGTGCAGGCGGGCGCGCGGGTAGCTGTCCATCGCGTCGGCGGCGAAGTCCTGCAGCTCGGCCAGCGCCTCGAGGCCGGCGTAGCCGCCGCCGACGAAGACGTAGGTGAGCAGCTGCCGGCGCCGCTCGGCGTCTTCGGTCGCGTTGGCTTCCTCCAGCGTCTCGATCACGTGGTTGCGGAGGTAGATCGCGTCGGCCAGGCTCTTGAAGCCGACCGCGTGCTCGGCCAGCCCCGGCACCGGCAGCACCCGCGAGACCGAGCCGAGCGAGAGCAGCAGCTGGTCGTACGGCAACTCCTCGGTTTCGCCGTACTTGGCCCGCAGCGTCACCGTCTTGCGCTCGGGGTCGTGCCCGACGATCGAACCTAGCCGCAGGTAGGTCCGGTTCAAGATCTCCCGCAGCGGCGTCACCACATGCCGCGGCTCCAGCGTCCCAGCGGCCGCCTCCGGCAGAAACGGCGTGTACAGCGCAAAGTTCGTTTCGTTCACCAGCGCCAGCCGAGCCGACTGCTTCGGCATAACCCGCTCAAGCTCCCGAGCCGCAGCAGCACCCCCGAAGCCACCACCAGCAATCACGACGTTCCAGGCCATGACCTCCAACCTAGCACGCTTGTAACATAGTGTTACAAAGTACAAAGGAGCGGGCGTATCGCCCGCCACCGCCGCTCACGCGCTAGTTGCCCTTGTGAATCGCAGCGCTCGGGATAGTCGTTTCCACTGAAGTGAGTTGCATGGCCAGCCCTCCTTCCGTTCGCATGTCCCGGCTCAGGCCCCCTTGTTGACTGCAGTCGGGCAGACCGACTCACTGCTGGTGATCTTCATGCGCTTTCACCCCCTCCCCGTTGTGGCGGGAAAATGCTCCATCTAAAGCTTCTCCTGGATCAACCGATTTACCTCGCCGCCGTCCGCTCGGCCTTTGGTCTCCCGCATTACGGCACCGACTATGGCTCCTATGGCCTTGTTGTTGCCTTCGCGGATCTTCTCTACGGCGTCGGCGTTTTCGGACATTGCCTTCTCGACGATGGCCTCCAGCTCGTTGGAGTCAGACATCTGGGCGAGGCCCTCGCGCTCGACTATGGGCTCCGGGTCTCCCCCCTCGCTAACCAGCGCCGCTAGGACGGTCTTGCCGCTGCCGTGGGAGATCTTCTTGTCCTGGACCATCCGCACTAGGGTCGCCAGGGCGGGAGGCGTGACTCGGGAGTCGGCTGCGCCTCCCTCTACCTCGGCCTGGCGCAGTGCTGCCGCCAGCTCGCCGGTCACCCAGTTGGCGAGGACGCGAGGCTCGATGCCGTCGGCCGCCTCGACGACGTTCTCGAAGTAACCCGAGGTGCGTGGGTCGGCGGCCAGGGTGAGGGCGACGTCGCTCGCCAGTCCCATCTCTTCGTAGCGCGCTATCCGCGCCGCCGGCAGCTCCGGCAGCGCCTCGCGGGCTTCGCGCAGCATCTCCTCGGTCGGCGCCATCGGCACCAGGTCGGGCTCGGGGAAGTAGCGGTAGTCGTGGGCTTCCTCCTTCGAGCGCAGCGAGGTGAGGCTGCCGCTCGCCGGGTCGAAGTGGAGCGTCTCCTGCTCGACCGTCCCTCCCCCCTCGACCAGCTCACGCTGGCGGGCCAGCTCGGCTTCGATCCCGCGCTGGAGGAAGCGGAAGCTGTTCATGTTCTTCAGCTCGGTCTTCGTCCCGAGCTGATCGCTGCCGGCCGGCCGCACCGAGACATTCGCATCGACGCGCAGGCTCCCCTCCTCCATGTTGACGTCGGAGACGCCGAGCTGGCGGACCGTCTCGCGCAGGAGACGCGCCCACTCGGCCGCTTCGGCGGCGCCGCGGAGGTCGGGCTCGGTGACGATCTCGACCAGCGGCGTGCCGCCGCGGTTGAAGTCGACCAGCGAGGCGGCGGAGCCGTGGATCCGGCCCGAGCCGCCGACGTGGATCGTCTTCGCCGCGTCCTCCTCGAGGTGGGCGCGGTGGATGCGGACCTCGCCGAGCCGGCCGGGGCCGCAGATCGGGATGTCGTACTGGCTGATCTGGTAGGCCTTGGGGCTGTCGGGATAGAAGTAGTTCTTGCGGTGAAAGATCGAGTGCGGGGCGATCTCGCAGCCGAGGGCGAGCCCGATCTGCAGCGCGTAGCGGACCGCCTGCTCGTTGACCACCGGCAGGACGCCGGGATGGGCGAGGCAGACGGGGCAGGTGTGGACGTTGGGCTCGTCGCCGAACGACAGTTCACACCCACAGAACATCTTGGTTTTGGTCGCCAGCTGGACGTGGATCTCCAGCCCGATCACCGCCTCGAGCTCAGCCATTCCCGTCCCCCGGCTTGGCGTCGAAGCCGATCCCCTGCTCGAGCGCGTAGGCGGCGTCGAGCAGCTTCTGCTCGGCGAAGGCCGGCGCCGCAATCTGGAAGCCGACCGGCAGCTGCGGGCCACCGCCCTCGGGCTCGGCGAGGCCGGCCGGGATCGAGATCGCCGGGATGCCGGCGAGGCTCATCGGCACGGTGAAGAAGTCGTTCAGGTACATCGACAGCGGGTCGTCGGTCTTCTCCCCCAGCCCGAAGGCGACCGAGGGGGCGGTCGGGGTGACGACGAAGTCGACGCCGGCGAAGGCGCCCGTGAAGTCTTCGGCGATCCGCGTCCTTACCTTCTGCGCCTGGCCGTAATAGGCCTCGTAGTAGCCGGAAGAGAGCGCGTAGGTGCCGAGCATGATCCGCCGCTTCACCTCGGGACCGAAGCCCTCGGAGCGGGTCGTCTCGTACATCTGGAGGAGGTCGCCGTCGCCGCCGGCGCGCATCCCGTAGCGGACGCCGTCGTAGCGGGCGAGGTTCGAGGAGGCCTCGGCGGGGGCGATCACGTAGTAGGCGGAGATCCCGTGCTCGGAGCTGGGGAGCGAGACCTCGGCGATCTCACCGCCGAGATCTTCGATCCGCTTCAGCGTCTGCTCGAAGACGGCGCGGACGCCGCTGTCGTAGTCGTCGCCGCGCAGCTCGGCGGGAACGCCGAAGCGCAGGCCCGAGAGATCCTCGCGGTCGGGCAGGGAGACGCCGCCCTCGATCCCGACCGAGGTCGAGTCGCAGGGGTCGTGGCCCTGGAGGATGCCGAGCAGCAGCGCCGCGTCGGAGACGGTCCGGGTGAGCGGCCCGCACTGGTCGAGCGAGGAGGCGAAGGCGATCATCCCGTAGCGGGAGATCGCGCCGTAGGTCGGCTTCAGGCCGACGATGCCGCAGAAGGCGGCGGGCTGGCGGATCGAGCCGCCGGTGTCGGTGCCGATCGCCCAGGGCGCGAGGCCGCCGGCGACGACCGCGGCCGAGCCGCCGGAGGAACCGCCGGGAACGCGCCCGCGGTCCCACGGGTTGAGCACCGGGCCGTAGGCGGAGTTCTCGTTCGAGGAGCCCATCGCGAACTCGTCCATGTTGGTCTTGCCGAGGATCGGCGCACCCGCCTCGAGCAGCTTGCGGACGGCGGTCGAGGTGTAGGGCGGGCGGTAACCCTCGAGGATGCGGGAGCCGGCGGTGGTCGGCACCCCCTCGGTCGTGAAGATGTCCTTGACCGCGATCGGGGCGATGCAGTCGCGCTCGACCGCGATCGCCCTCCCCTCCTCGCCGCCCTCGTCGCGCCAGAGGTAGGCGTTCAGCTCGTCACCTGCCGCCGCCTCTTTCCAGGCCGCGGTGTACTCGTCGGCGGCGAGGTCGCCGGCGACCATCGCTTCGTGCGCCTCGAGGGCGGTCAGGGCGAGGAGGTCGGTCATCTACTCCGCCTGCGGCGAGGGGGCGCGGAAGGCGCCGTCCTGAGGGTCGGGCGCCGAGGCGAGGGCGACGTCGCGCGGCAGGCTCGGCCGCGGCTCGTCGGGGCGGAGCACGTTCTCCAGCTTGACCACGTGGGAGGTCGGCTCGACCCCCTCGAGGTCGAGGTTTCCGATCCGGTCGACGTGCTCGAGGATCCCGGAGAGCTCCCCGACCATCTGCTCGACCTCCCCCTCGGAGAGGCGGAGGCGGGCGAGCCGCGCCACGTGCAGTACCTGGTCCCGCTCGATCATCGCCGCGATTCTAGGTGGGTGTGGAAACTGGCTGCTCAGCCAGTTAGAGTCCCGAGCGATGCAGGGGCCCGCCGCCGAGAGATTCGTCGTCTTCAACCTGCGACTGCTCGCGGTCAGCTTCGCCGTCGTCGGCATCCTCTTCATCGCCGTCCCCAGCGGCGTCCTCGACGTCATCTCCGACGTCGGCGAATGGTTCGGCAACGACACCCGCGCCCCCCACACCCAGGAGTACCTGTGGCTGGCGCTGGCCTTCGCCTACATGGTCGTGATCACCGGCATCTGCCTCGTCGCCCAGGCCGACGTGGTCCGCTACCGGCCGCTGCTGCTGGTCCTCGCCGCCGGCAAGGCCGCCTCCTCGCTCGGCTCGCTGGCCTTCTTCGTGATCCAGGATCAGGTCTTCATCTACCTGCTGAACTTCCTCGTCGACGGCTTCCTCGCCGTTCTCGCCCTCTGGCTCTGGATGCTGGCGGGACGGGTCGGCCGCCCCGCCGCCCCCGGTTGACAGCGCCCGCCAGGGCTCTCGGCCGCTGAGCAGCGCACCCTGAGCGCGATCTGCGCGGCGATGGCGCCGGGCATCGACGGCCTGCCGGCGGCGGAGCGCGACGTCGACGTCTCCGGGCCGGTCGCCGAGTTCCTCCGCTCGCTCTCGCCGCTGGTCCTCGCCCGGCTGCGGCTCGGCCTGCGCGCCTTCGAGTGGCTGCCCTTCCCCTGGCGCTTCAGCCGCCTCGACCCCGCGGCCGCCGACGACTTCCTACAGCGGTTGGAGCGCTCCCGCTTCCCCCTCCACCACGACCTCCTGCTGATGGCGAAGATCTTCTCCACGCTCGGATACGCGGTCGCGCCGGAGGTCGAGGCCCGGATCGGGACCGTGATCAGCTGCGCGCTCGCCGACGGCTCGCTGCCGGAGCCGGCCCGTTCGCTCGGAGAGACCGAAGCGCGCAGCGAAGGCGAGGAATGCGACGTCGTGATCGTCGGCTCCGGGGCGGGCGGCGCCGTCGCGGCGGCGGAGCTGGCCGCAGCGGGCCTCGACGTCCTCGTGCTCGAGGCGGGCGACCACTACAACCGCGACAACTACCCGGAGGGCCGGCTGGAGGCGATCACGACGCTCTACCGCGAAGCGGGTCTGACGATAGCGGCCGGCAAACCCCCGATCCCGATCCCGGTGGCGAAGGTGATCGGCGGCACGACGGTGATCAACTCCGGCACCTGCTTCCGCGCCCCCGACTCGATCCTCGAGAACTGGCGGGACGAGTTCGGCGTCTCCTGGGCGCGCGACCTCGATGCCGACTACGCCGAGGCCGAGGACTTCCTCCGCGTCACCCAGCTCGACCCCAACCGGATGGGGCGCAACGGCCAGCTGGCGATGGAAGGCGCCGAAGCGCTCGGCGCCAGGGGCGCGCCGATCCACCGCAACGCCGGCAACTGCGTCCAGTGCAGCTCCTGCCCCTTCGGCTGCGAGATCGACGCCAAGCGGGGGATGCACGTCAGCTACCTCCCCCGCGCCGTCGCCGCCGGGGCGCGGGTTCGGGCCGGGGTCGAAGCGCAGCGGGTGCTGGTCGAGGGTGGGCGCGCCGTCGGGCTCGCCTGCTCGGCCCGGGACGGCTCGGGCCGCACCCGCCCCTTCACGGTCCGCGCCCGCCGCGCCGTGATCGCCGCCGGCGGCGCCTTCGGCACCCCGGAGCTGCTGCTCCGCTCCGGTCTCGGCGGCCCGCAGGTCGGGCGCAACCTCCACATCCACCCCGCCTGCTGGGTCGGCGCCCGCTACGAGGAGGAGGTCCGCGGCTGGGACGGCGTCATGCAGAGCTACTACGTCGACCAGTGGGAGCACCAGCACCGGGTCCTGCTCGAGGCGACCTTCACGCCGCTCGCCTTCGGCGGCGCCTGGCTCGTCGGCAGCGGCGCCGAGCACCAGCGCTCGATGCTCGACTTCGGCCACGTCGGCTCGATCGGCGTCCACCTCTGCGACCTCTCCAAGGGCCGCGTCGGCCTCGCCAACGAAGGGGCGCTACGCGCCGGCTACGGGCTGACCGAGGACGACGCCCGCCACGTCGTCTTCGGCATCGCCCGCGCGGCCGAAATCCATTTCGCCGCCGGCGCCACCGAGGTCTACCCGAACATCCCCAGCGCCGGCACGCTGAAGCCGGGCGACCTCGCCCGCTTCGAGGCGACCAGCTTCAAACGCTCAGAACTGCGCTTGGAGGCCTTCCACCCGATGGGAACGGCGCGGATCAGTGACGATCCGCGCCGTGGAGTCTGCGCCGCCGACGGCTCCGTCAACGGAACCCCGGGGCTCTATGTCGCCGATGCCTCGCTGTTCCCGACCTCGGTCGGGGTCAACCCGATGATGACCATCATCGCCTTCGCGAAGCAGGTCTCCCGGGGTATCGCTACTGAGGTGGCGGACCGCCCTGGCCGGAGCTCGGCGGGGGCGGCGGAGGCGGTGGCGTAGCGGTCGAGGACGGCGGTGGCTGGTGGGTGTGCCCGCCGGCGCCCGAGCCGCGGCCGCTGGAGAGCTGGTCGCCGAGGTCGCCGAAGGAGGTCCCTTCTTCCTGCATCGCCCGGTAGCCGCCGTAGGCGATCCCGGCCGAAGCGAGCAGCCCCAGGTAGACGCCGATCGCGCGGCCGACGTCGACGCCGGGGAGACCGCCGGTGTCGATCGGCGGGTCGATGATCCGGTAGAGGACGAAGAGGACCGAGAGGCCGCCGAGGATCGCCACCGCGGCGTTGATCGAGAAGGGCGGCTCGACGATCGCGTCGGAGAGCCGGATCACGGCGACCGCGACGGCGACGATCACGGTCAGCAGCAGGAACAGGTCGATCCAGCTGAAGACGTCCCAGGCGCTGCCGCCGGCGCTGAAGCTGACCAGACCTTCGCCGCCGGAGATGTTGACCGTGAACCAGTCGAAGAACATGAAGATGAAGAGAAGGACGGCCGATACGCCGGCGATCTTCTCCCCCGTACTCAGCCTGTTGGCGTCCATCGCTTCCTCCTTGGAAAGTGGGGATCGGTGCGACCGTATAGCTGCACCAGGCGTGACTTCGACAGAGATGGCCGGGTTTCCTACCCGCTGGTCGTCCGCATGCGAGCTGCCTGCAACGTGTTGCTGAGCAGCATCGCGATCGTCATCGGGCCGACTCCGCCCGGAACCGGGGTGATCGCGGCGGCGACCTCGGCTGCCGCCTCGTAGTCGACGTCGCCGACCAAGCCCTCCTCGAGCCGGTTGACGCCGACGTCGATGACCACGGCCCCCGGTTTCACCGCCTCGGCGCCCAGCAAGCGTGGCACCCCGACGGCGGCGACGAGGACGTCGGCCCTGCGGCAGGTCGCGTCGAGGTCGCGGGTGCGCGAGTGGCAGACCGTCACCGTCGCGTTCGCCCTCAGCAGGAGTCGGGCGACGGGGATGCCGACCAGCTTCGAGCGGCCGACGACGACCGCCTCGGCGCCCTCCAGATCGACCCCCTCGTGGCTCAGCAGCTCCATCACCCCGGCGGGCGTGCAGGGGACGAGCCCGGGATCGCCGTGGGCGAGGCGGCCGGCGTTGACCGGGGTGAGGCCGTCGACGTCCTTGGCGGGGTCGATCGCGGCGACGATCGCGTTCTCGTCGATGTGGGCGGGCAACGGCAGCTGGACGAGGATTCCGTCGACGTCGTCGTCCTCGTTGAGGCTGCGGACCAGGTCCAGCAGCTCCTCCTCGCGGATCGAGGCGTCGGGTTCGTGATGGATCGAGCGCATCCCGGCGTCCTCGGAGTTGCGCCGCTTCATCCCCACGTAGACCTGCGAGGCGGCGTCCTCGCCGACCAGCACCGTCGCCAGCCCCGGCACCCGGCCGGCCTCTCCCTCATAGGCGGCGACGTCGACCTTGACCCGCTCGCGCACCGTGGCGGCAACGGCTTTGCCGTCGATCACCCGCGCGGCCACCTCAGCGCCTCCGGATCGGGGCGTAGTCGGCCATCAGCTTGCGCTCGGCGCCGTCGCCGGAGAAGCGGACGACGACCACGCCGCCGGGCTCGACCCCGGTCACGACCCCGTCGCCGAAGCTGGCGTGGACGACGTCGTCGCCGGTCTGCAGTTCCAGTGCCGGCCCCGGGTCGACCTCCTGCGACTGCGCCGGGGTGACCTCGTTGGCGACCGAGGCGCCCCAGCTGGTGCCGAGGCTGCGGGCGGCGGTCGAGTGGCGCTCGGTCAGCTCATAGGGCAGCTCGTCGACGAAGCGGGAGGGCAGGTTGTGCTCGGCGCGGCCGAACAGCCGCCGCTCGCGCGCCCAGGTCATGTAGAGGCGCTGGCGGGCGCGGGTGATGCCGACGTAACAGAGGCGCCGCTCCTCTTCTTCGCCCCCCTCCTCCAGCGCCCGCATGTGCGGGAAGGCCCCCTCCTCGCAGCCGACGATGAAGACCGTGTCGTACTCGAGCCCCTTGGCGTTGTGGAGCGTCATCAGCGTCACCAGCTCGCTCTCGGAGGCGAGCCCGTCCTGCTCGCTGTAGAGGGAGATCTGCTGCAGGTACTCCTCCAGCGGGGAGATCTCGCTCTCCCCCTCGCGTTCGCGCTCGATGTCGAACTCGGCGGCGCCGCCGATCAACGTTTCCAGGTTTTCCGCCCGCCCTTCGGCCTCGATCGTCCGCTCGGCGGCCAGCGCTTCCAGGTAGCCGCTCTCGTGCAAGACCGCCTCCAGCAGCGTCGCCACCGGACCGCCTTCGTCGGCGCGTTCGCGCAGCCCCGCCATCGTCTCGTAGAAGCGGCCGAGCGACTTGATCGCGGCGCCGCTCAGGCCCGGCACCTCCTCCGCGCGTTCGATCACCTCCCAGACCGGCAGCCCGGTGGTGTTGACGTGGGAGGCGACGCGGCCCTGGGTGGTGTTGCCGATCCCGCGCCGCGGCGAGTTGACGACGCGGGTGAAGGAGACGAGGTCGGCCGGGTTGACGAGCAGGCTGAGGTAGGCGATCGCGTCCTTGACCTCGGCCCGCTCGTAGAACTTGGTCCCGCCGATCACCTGGTAGGAGACGTCGAAGCGCTGCAGCGTGTCCTCGAGCACCCGGCTCATCGCGTTGGTCCGGTAGAAGACCGCGACCTGGTCGCGGGAGACGCCGTGCTCCTCTTCTAACCGGGCGATCTCGCCGGCGACCCAGCGCGCCTCCTCGTGCTCGTCGCGGAGCTCGTTCAGCTGGACCCGCTCGCCCTCGTCGCCTTCTGACCAGAGCTCCTTCGGCCGCCGTTCGCGGTTGCGCTCGACGACCGCGTTGGCGGCCTTGAGGATCGTCTGGGTCGAGCGGTAGTTCTGCTCGAGCTTGACCACCTCGGCGCCCTTGAAGTCCTCGTCGAAGTCCAGGATGTTGGAGACGTCGGCGTGGCGGAACCCATAGATCGACTGGTCCTCGTCGCCGACGACCATCAGGTTGCCGTGCTCGGAGGCGAGCAGCTGCAGGAGCCGGTACTGGGCGTGGTTGGTGTCCTGGTACTCGTCGACGAGGACGTGGCGGAAGGTGCGGCGCCAGCGTTCGCGCACCTCCGGGAAGAGCTCGATCACGTTGACGGTGCGGACGAGGAGGTCGTCGAAGTCCATCGCGTTGGCTTCGCGCATCCGTTTCTCGTAGAGCGGGAAGGCTTCGGCGACGATCTCCTCGAATTCGCCGTGGGCGGATTCGGTGTAGGCATCGGAGTCGATCAGCTGGTTCTTGGCGCCGGAGATCTTCGCCTGCACCGCCCGTGGCGGGAACCGTTTCGGGTCGACGCGCAGCTCGGTGAGGCAGCGTTTCAGCATCCGCAGGGAGTCGGCCTGGTCGTAGATCGTGAAGCTCTTCGAGTAGCCGAGGCGCTCGGCGTCGACCCGCAGCATCCGCGCGCAGGCCGAGTGGAAGGTCGTCACCCACATCGCCCGCACCGAGCGGCCGACCAGCATCCCGACCCGCTCCCGCATCTCCGCCGCCGCTTTGTTGGTGAAGGTGATCGCCAGGATCTCGCCGGGGCGGGCGGCGCCGGTGGCGAGCAGGTAGGCGATCCGGTGGGTGAGGACGCGGGTCTTGCCGGAGCCGGCGCCGGCCAGGACCAGCAGCGGCCCCTCGCCGTGTTCGACCGCTTCGCGCTGGGGCCCGTTCAGCCCCGCCAGCAGCCGCTCGCCGGGCGCCGCGCCCGGTTCGGTCGGGGCGGCCGGAGCCGGGGCATTCGCCTCGGGATTGGTGTCGAAATTCTCCTGCAGGGTCACCCGGCGAGGATAGCCACGGGCGCGGCTGGCTCAGCCGCCTGCCGAGGAGCGGCCGGTGCGGGGTTTGATCTCGGCCCCGTCGGCCGACGGAGGGTCGGCGCCGTCGAGGCGGGCGAGCCGCTGCTCGACCTCGGCGATCCGCTCGGAGAGGGCCTTGATCGCGTCGGCGATCGGGTCGGGGAGGTGGATCCAGTCGGCGTCGGGGCCTTCGACCTTCCGGCCTTCGAGGCGGACCGGGTGGCCGGGATTGCCGACGACGGTGGCGCCGGGCGGCACGTCCTCGACGACGACGGTGTTGGCGCCGATCTTCGCCCCGTCGCCGACCGCGATCGGCCCCAGCAGCTTGGCGCCGCTGCCGACGGTGACGTTGTCGCCGAGGGTCGGGTGGCGCTTACCGCGCTGGAAGCCGGTGCCGCCGAGCGTCACCCCCTGGTAGAGCGTCACGCAGCTGCCGATCACCGCGGTCTCGCCGATCACCACCCCGGAGCCGTGGTCGATGAAGAACTCCCTGCCGATCGCGGCCGCCGGGTGGATCTCGATCCCGGTCACCGCACGGGTCATGTAGGCGATCGCCCGCGGCAGCAGCGGCACACCCGCTTCGAAGAGCGCGTGGGCGGCGCGATGGGCGAGCAGCGCCTGCACGCCCGCCCAGCTGGTGACGATCTCGAAGCTGGAGACGCCCTGGGCGGCGGGGTCGCGCTGGCGCGCCGCGGAGACGTCGGCGCGGATCTCCTTGACCAGCCGTTTCCAGCGATTCATGGTGAGAAGAAGGGTAGGGACATGTAGCGCTCACCCGAGTCGCAGACGATCGTCACCACCCTCTTCCCCGCCATCTCCGGCCGCCCGGCGACCTCGAGGGCCGCCCAGATGTTTGCTCCGGCCGAGATCCCCGCCAGCACCCCCTCCTCCTTCGCCACCCGCCGCGCCATCTCCAGCGCGTCCTCGTCGCCGACGGAAAGGATCTCGTCGACCACCTCGCGGTCGAGGTTCTCGGGGACGAAGCCGGCGCCGATCCCCTGGATTTTGTGCGGGCCGGGCCGGCCGCCGGAGAGGACGGGTGAGCTCGCAGGCTCGACCGCGACGACGAGCGCGTCCGGCGCCCGCTCCCTCAGCATCCGGCCGACGCCAGTGATCGTGCCGCCGGTGCCGACACCGGAGACGAAGGCGCCGACAGCGCCGTCGGTGTCGCTCCAGATCTCCTCGGCGGTGGTCCGGCGGTGGACTTCGGGATTGGCCGGGTTCGAGAACTGCATCGGCATGAAGCCCTTGCGCTGCTCGCGGATCTCCTCCGCCAGCGCCACCGCCTCGTTCATGCCGCCGAGCGAGGGCGTCTCCCGGACCTCGGCGCCATAGGCGCGTAGGAGCTTGCTGCGCTCGCGGCTCATCCCCTCCGGCAGGGTGAGGATCAGCTCGTAGCCGCGGGCGGCGCAGACCATCGCCAGGGCGATCCCGGTGTTGCCGCTGGTCGGCTCGACGACGACCGACCGGCCCGGCCGGATCTGCCCCTCCGCTTCGGCGGCGTCGATCATCGCCACCCCGATCCGGTCCTTGACGGAGCCGCCGGGGTTGAAGTACTCGAGCTTGACGCAGACATCGCCCGGCAACCCCTCCGAGAGCCGGTCGAGCAGCACCATCGGCGTGTTGCCGACGACCGCCGAGGCCTCCGCTCCGATCCGCATCGCGAGGAGTCTAGTCGGCTCCGAATCGTCCGAATATCAGCCGATGAACACCGGGTCTCGCTGTCAACGTCAGAGCGATGAGACCGGGCAAGAGGCCGAGAAGAGTCACCGGTCTGGTTTCGGCGGCCCTGGTCTCCGCTGTCATCAGCATCAATGCCAGCCAAACCGACCATAGCCACGAGGTGGTCGATTCCTGGTACAACGCCGCCGCGCCCGCCGCTGCCAAGGAGTACCGGGGAGTGAGGGCCAGCGCCCCCGAGCCTCCCTCGGTAATCGAGCTGTTGGAGGCGAGCGACGACGGCGTCGCCAAAGGTCTCGAACTCGCCGCCCTGTCCGAAGGCCTGCTCCACACCCTCAAGACGGGCTCCCTGGACGGCGAAGAAGCGCTCCAACTCTTTCACCACTCATTCTGCCTGGCGATCGTCTGGCTCCTGAACAACAAGGTCGACCCGGGGAGCCCGACAGAGACGGGACGCGTGATCGACAGATTCCTCGTGGTCGACGGTCTTCCGAACCTCGACTACGAGACCGAGATAGGGCCCCTGAACGAGGTCTGGCGAATCATCAAATGGGGGCTGTCGAGTGACGAGCTCTCTCGCAAGGTCGCGGACGCGGCCTGCGATGCCGCCTGACGACGCTCTCAGATGAAGTACATGCCGCTGCCGGACTCTTCGGCCTCACGGCGGGCGACTTCGGCGATCGTCGTCTGGCCGAAGACCTTGCGCAGGGCGGCGACGCCCTCGGCCCAGATGCCCCCCGCCTCGTCGGCCTCGTCGCCGACTTTGCCGTCGAGGACCTGGACGACGTCGAGGACGGTGATCTCTTCGGCCGGGCGGGCCAGGGTGTAGCCGCCGCGCATCCCCCGATGGCTGGTCAGGAGGCCGTTGCGGCGCAGGGTCGAGAACAGCTGCTCGAGAAACTGCTCGGGGATGTCGCGGCGCTCGGCGAGCTCTTTGATCGGGACCGGGCGCTCTCCCGCCCTCGCAAGCTCCGCCAAAGCGACGACGGCATATCTCGACTTTGAGGTAATTGAGATCACAGGGCCTTTCTACCGCACCCTTCGGCTGGGTAGGATCGGCTCGCGGGAGCCCGAGCGGGCGACCAGTCCCCGCAAGACAAGCCACCTGATCGGAAAGCAGTCCTGAGCGAGCCCCCACACTGCCTGGTGATCGACGGCCATCCCCTCGTCCGGCTGGGGATCCGCGGCACCCTGGAAGACAGTTTCGTCATCCACGAGTCGCCGACCCGCGAGGAAGCGCTCGACCTCGTCCGCGACATCGGCGACTTCGACGTCGCGATCATCGACATGCGCTATCGCGGCAACGGCGACGGCAACGCGATCAACGGCCCCGACGCGATCCGGATGCTGCACCGCACCAGCCCCGGCCTCGGGATCGTCGCCCACGGCGAGCTGCCCGAACGCCACCTCGCCAGCGCCGCCCTGCAGGCGGGTGCGGCGGCCTACGTCGCCCGCACCGCCGGCCCCGCCGACCTGCGCCGTGCGGTCGACGCCGCCGTCGCCCAGGAGCCCTTCGTCGACCCGGCGGTGCCGCCGAAAGGGAGCCGCGGCAAACTGACCCGCCGCCAGCGGCAGATCCTGCAGCTGCTCGCCAACGGCGAGTCGACCACGGTCGCGGCGCGCGAGCTCGACCTCAGCGAAGAGACCGTCAAGACCCACACCAAGCACGTCCTTGCCCGCCTCGGCGCCCGCAACCGCACCCACGCGGTGGCGATCGCCCTCCGCGAGTGCCTTATCGACTAGCTATTCGCTGCGGAGCGGGGCGGTCGACGCGAGCAGGCGTGCCCTCGAGGGACCGATCCGACCAAGCAGGTCGGCGGACTCTGACGAGTGAATGGCGGCGCCATTCGCGAGGAAGAGGCGGCCGAGATGCGACGGTCGGGCGGTTCATCGTGGGTGCGGATGCGAGCGGAGAGTGCCCCGCGGAGCTCAGATCCAGCCCCGGTCCCTGGCGGTCAGAACCGCCTGGGCGCGGTCGACGGCGCCGATCTTGCCGTAAACGTTGTGGAGGTGGGTGCGGATGGTCGAGACCGAGAGGTGCATTTCGCTGGCGATCTGCTTGTAGACCATGCCCTCGGAGAGGTGGCGGAGGACGTCGAGCTCGCGACCGGAGAGCGGGCAGGGCTCACTGATCCGGGATGCGTCGTGGGTCGGCAGCGGCAGCTCGTAGAGGAGGTCGCGGAGCGCTTCGGGGCTGAGGCCGCAGCGCTCGGCGGCGACGCGGAGGCGCTCCGGCGCGATCGCCTCGCCCTGGCAGTAGTGGGCGACCATGTCGGCGGTCGCGATCATCGCCGCCAGCCCCTCGGCTTCCTCGGAGTGATGGCGCTCGATCGCGATCGCGATCCGCGAAGGCAGGTTCCAGCGCCGGGCGAGGACGCCGCCGACGAGGGCGTGGTCGATCCCGAGCTGCTCGCGTTCCTCGCGCAGGCGCTGCTCAGGGGTGCGGGCGACCGCGTCGAAGTAGACCTTGTAGCCGGGGTGCAGGCGCGAGATCACCAGCCGGCCGACGTCGTGGAGCAGCGCCGCGACCGCGAGCTCGTCGCGTTCGACCCAGCCGACGATGCGGCCGATGCGGTCGGCGGCGCGCTGGACGGCGAGGGCGTGGACGCGGAAGCGCTCGGGCTTCAGCTCCCAGCCGCCGTTGGAGTCGAAGAAGTCGAAGCTGGGGGCAGTGCCGGCGAGGGCGAGGACGCCGGCCGGCTTCAGCACCTCGAGCGCGGCCGGGATGCTGGCGATGCCGCCGGCGACGATGCCGCCGCGATTTGCCTGGCGCAGGACAGCGATCGTCAGGGCGACGTCGCTCTCGACGGCTTCGATGATCTCGCCGACACGGGCGGTCTCCGCGGTCGAGGCGGTGATCACCCGCTCGCGCGACTCGATCAGGACCGGGAAGCTCTCGACGGCCTCGAAGGCCTCGGCGAGGCGGCTGCCCGGGGCCGCCGCGCGGGAGCCCGTTTTCGGGGTCTCGTGCAGGGGCACCTTGCCGTTGCTTTGCGCTGCCGTAACGCTCATTGGCACAACACATCGGCAGCAATCGCCTATTGGTTTAGCTCAGAAAACCAGTCTGACCCCAGTTTTGTGGAGCAAATACCGGCTTCTCAGCCCGAGAGCCGCTCCGCCGCGGCGCGGATGCGCTCCAGGGAGCGCTCCTTGCCCAGCGCCGCGAGGGACTCGAAGATCCCCGGCGAGACCGAGGTGCCGGTGATCGCGACGCGGATCGGCTGGTAGAGCCGGCCCGGCTTGAGGTCGAAGCGCTCCAGCAGCGGCGCCAGCGCCGCCTCGATCTGCGCCGGGGCAAAGGACTCGACGGGCTCGAGCGCTGCGGCGACGGCTTCGAGCACCTCCCCCGTCCCCTCTTTCATCACCTTGCCCCAGGCCTTCTCGTCGCTGACCGGGGGCTCGAAGAGGAAGCGGATCAGCGGCCAGACCTCCTCCAGGGTCTGCGCTTTCTCCTGGGCGATCTCGCAGGCGGCGCGGAGCGCCTCGTCGGCCTCGCGGCCCAGGTGCTGGGCGACGGCGGCGGTGTAGCGGTCGAGCGGCAGCTCCCGCATGAAGCGGCCGTTCAGCCAGCGCAGCTTCTTCTCGTCGAAGATCGCCGCCGATTTGCCGACGTCCTCGACCCGGAAGCGCGCGACCAGCTCCTCGGTCGACATTAGGGTCGTGTCGTCGTCGGTGCCCCAGCCGAGCAGGGCGAGGTAGTTGCGGACCGCCGCCGGCAGGTAGCCGGCCTCGCGCAGCTCCTGGACCGAGGCGGCGCCGTGGCGCTTGGAGAGCTTCTTGCCGTCGGGGCCGTGCAGAAGCGGCAGGTGGGCGTAGCGGGGCGGCTCGTGGCCGAGGGCCTCGAGGACGAGCAGCTGCTTCGGGGTGTTGGAGAGGTGGTCGTCGCCGCGGACGACCTCGGTGATCCCCATCTCGGCGTCGTCGACAGCGACCGCGAAGTTGTAGAGGACCGAACCGTCGGCGCGGGCGATGACGAAGTCGTCGTAGCTGGCGTTGGGGAAGGCGACGGGGCCGCGGATCAGGTCGTGGACGACGGTCTCGCCCTCATCGGGGACGCGGAGGCGGATCGCCGCGGTCTCGTCGTCTACGGGGGTGCCGCGGTAGCCGCGGGCGGCGCCATGCTCGGCCTTCCAGGCCTCGACGTCCTTGCCGGTGGCGTGATCGCGGTAGGCGTGTCCGGAGTCGAGCAGCTGCGCCAGCGCCTCGGCGTGGCGGTCGGCGCGTTCGGCCTGGGAGACCGGCCCGATGTCCCAGTCGAGCTCCAGCCAGCGCATCGCGTCGAGGATCTGGGCGACGTTCTCCTCGGTCGAGCGCTCGCGATCGGTGTCCTCGATCCGCAGCACCAGCTCACCGCCGCCGTGGCGGGCGGCGAGCCAGTTGTAGAGTGCCGTCCTCGCTCCGCCGATGTGCAGCGCACCGGTCGGCGAGGGGGCAAACCTGAGACGGGAGTTATCGCTTGGCATGTTGATCGGAGCGCATGTTTCAACCGGGGGCGGACTCGCCAACGCAGTCCAGCGCGGCAAGGAACGCGGCTGCGAATCTATCCAGATCTTCCACCAGAGCCCGCGGATGTGGCGGCCGACGAAATACGGCGAGCCCGATTTCGAGGCCTTCCGCGAGGCGATGGACGCCTCGCCGGTCGAAGCGGTGATCATCCACGCCGTCTACCTGATCAACTGCGCGACGAAAGACAAAGAGCTGCGGGAGAAGTCGCTCAACTCGCTGACCCACGCGCTGCGGGTCGGCGACGGGATCGGCGCCAGGGGGGTCGTCCTCCACCCGGGATCGCAGAAAACCGACCCGCTGAAACCGTCGCTGAAAAGAGCCTCGAAGGTGATCGGCGAGGCGCTGAAGGAGACCGACTCGTGCCCGCTGCTGATCGAGCAGACGGCGGGCCACAAAGGCCTCCTGGCCCGTGACTTCGACCAGACCGCCGAGCTGATCGAGCTCGCCGGCTCCGGCAAGCGCCTCGGCCTCTGCCTCGACTCCTGCCACCTCTTCGTCCAGGGCTACGACATCACCGACGAGGTCCACTTGGGAGCCGTCCTCGACGAAGCCGACGCCAAGGTAGGAATCGAGCGCCTAGGCGCCGTCCACGTAAACGACGCCGCCGTCCCCCTAGGAGCCTGCCTGGACCGCCACGCCAACATCGGCAAAGGCGAGATGGGCAAAAGAGGCCTCTCCGCCTTCCTCTCAGAGCCAAGGTTCGAGGGCCTACCGGCCACGCTGGAGACGCCGGGTCCAGAAAAGAAAGGCTCCTCGAAAGCCGAAGTGACCTTAGCGAAGCGCCTTAGGCGCGAAGGGCTCAAACGCCGGGGAAAATAGGCAGGCGACGAGGGCCGCGCACCCCTGCCCGGCCCTCGCTCTCCCGCCGTAAGTCTTTATTTGATGTGGAAGCCGGAGATCGCGCGGGAGATGACGAGGCGCTGGATCTCTGAGGTTCCCTCGAAGATCGTGTAGATCTTCGAATCGCGGTGCATCCGCTCGACCGGGAACTCGCGGGTGTAGCCGTTGCCGCCGAGGATCTGGATCGCCCGCTCGGTCACCCAGACGGCGACCTCGCCGGCCTTCAGCTTCGACATCGAGCCCTCGGCGTTTTCGAATTTGTGGCCGTTGCGGCCCATCCAGGCGGCGCGCCAGACGAGCAGGCGGGCGGCGTCGATCTCGAGCTTCATGTTCGCCAGGTCGAAGGCGATCGCCTGGTTCTCGACGATCTTCTTGCCGAACTGTTCGCGCTCTTTGGCGTAGTCGAGGGCGTACTCGTAGGCGGCACGGGCGATCCCGAGCGCCTGCGCGCCGACCGTCGGCCGGCTCGCCTCGAAGGTCTGCATCGCCGCCTGCGATTTGGCTTTTTTGCCCTCGCGGACACGGGCGAGCCGTTCGTCGAGCTTCTCTTTGCCGCCCAGCAGGCAGGAGCCCGGGACGCGGCAGTCGTCGAGGTGGACGTCGGCGGTGTGGGAGGCGCGGAGGCCGTGCTTCTTCACCTTGGCGCCCTGCTCGCAGCCGGGCGTGCCCGGCGGGATCACGAAGGCGGCGTGGCCGCGCGAGCCGAGCTCGCGGTCGACCGAGGCGATGACGACGTGAATCTCGGCGATGCCGCCGTTGGTCGCCCAGGCCTTCTGGCCGTTCAGCACCCATTCGTCTTTTGCCTCGTCGTATTTGGCGCTGGTGCGGATCCCGGAGACGTCCGACCCGGCGTCCGGCTCGGAGGCGCAAAAGGCCGCCAGCTTGACGTCCTCCGGAGTGCCGAAGCACTGCGGAATCCACTCGCCCATCTGCTCGGGGGTTCCCTGCCCGAAGATCGCGGCGACGGCGAGGGTCGTGCCCATGATCGCCATGCCGATGCCGGCGTCGCCCCAGAACAGCTCCTCGTTGGCGACCGGGAGCGTCAGGCCGGTCGGATCGGCCCAGAACTGCCCCATCGCTTCGAAGCTGTAGAGGCCGATCTTGGCGGCCTCCTGGATCACCGGCCACGGCGTTTCCTCGCGCTCGTCCCACTCCTCGGCGGCGGGCCGGACGACGCCCTCGGCGAAGCCGTGCACCCAGTCGCGGATGTCCTTCTGATCCTGGTTTAGCTCGAGCGTGAACTGCGGCTCGCCCTGAGCCTCGGACGTGGAGTTGGCCTCGTCGAGCAGCGCATTGGCGTCGACGTCGGCGACGGAGGAATCAGCCATGGCGGCGAATTCTACATAGAACGGTGTCGTGTCAGGAAAAAGTGACGAGATCCACTCGTCTGCTCTGGGAACGCCTCAGATGTCGCGGAGGTCGAAGGCCCGCAGGCCCTCGGCGCCGCCGTCGCTGCAGTCGAAAAAGCGCTTGTTGACGCAGCCGTAGGACTCGCCTTCGCCCTCGTAGGCGCGCTCGACCGCGAACTGGCAGTGCGGCAGCGGCTCGCCGGTCATCTTGACGCCGCCGAAACCGCCCTTCTCGAGCACCGCGCCGAGCTCCACCTCCGCCGCGTAGACCTCCTGCATGCAGCCGACGTACTGCTCGCCGGTGAGGCGGTCGAGGTAGCTGTAGAGGTAGCGGCAGCCAAGCTCGATGCAGCCGCGCGGCTCGACCATCTTGTCGCAGAAGGAGCGGCACTGGCGGCACTCGCCGGCCTTGGTGCGCGTCGCGGTCATCCGGAAAGCTTAGGGATGCGGGACCGCGGAACCAAGCGGTTTGCGCCCCTCAAGCGGCGATGGCTTGCGAGTTGAGGACGTGGTCGAGCTCGGTACGGAGCATTCCCGACGGCTTCACCTTGTAGCCCTCCCCCACCTTGAAGCGGCGCTCGCCGACCACCAGGTGGACCTCGGAGTCGCCTTTGTGGTGCTCGAAGACCGCCTTCAGTTCCTCGCAGAGCGCCTCGCTCCAGCGCGAGAGGTCGATCGAGATCTCGAAGGGGCCGGCGATCACGGCCGCCGCCGGGGCCGACCTCGCAGCCTTGGCGATCTCCGCTTCGTCGGGTTCGAAACGCTGCGCCTCCTGCACGACCAGCTTGGTCTCGCCGCGGTCCTTGTGGTCGAGACGGCCGCGGACGAGGACGATCGCGTCGGGCTCGATCACCGCCGCGCTCTCGGCCTGGTCGGCCTTGAAGACCAGCATCTCGATCTGGCCCTCGACGTCGTCGAGGGTCGCGAACATCATCTGGTTGCCGCTCTTGGTGCGGATCTTCTTGCAGTCGACGACGATCCCGCCGACCGTCACCCAGGCCCCGTCGGGCTTGCTCGCCAGCTGCGAAAGCCCGCAGTCGACCCGGGCCCGCAGCGCCGGCCCGACTTCGGTCAACGGGTGCGAAGAGAGATAGGTGCCGAGGGTCTCCTTCTCCATCGAGAGCATCTCGGCGCGGTCGAACTCGGCGGCGGGGATCGGCGGCCGGTGCTGGGCCTGCGAGGACCCGCTGCCCCCGGCCTCTTCGCCGAAGTCGAAGATCGAGCCCTGGCCGAGCTGGGCGTCGGCCTGCGCCTTCTGGCCCGCCGACTGCGCCGCCGGCAGCGTCTCCAGCATCCCTTTGCGGCTGTCGCCGGTCGAGTCGAGGGCGCCGCACTTGACCAGGCATTCGATCGCCCGTTTGTTAACCGCGCGGCTGTCGACGCGCTCGCAGAAGTCCCAGATCGACTCGATCGGTTTTTCCTCGCGGGCGCGGAGGATCGCCTCGACCGCCGCGTGGCCGACGTTCTTGACCGCGTCGAGGCCGAAGCGGATCGCGTTCTCGGAGACGACGAAGCTGTGGCCCGAGGAGTTGACGTCGGGCGGCAGCACTTCGATCCCCATCTCCGCGCAGCGGTTGACGAAGAACGGCACCTTGTCTTTGGTGTTCATCACCGAGGAGATCACCGCCGCCATGTACTCGGCCGGATAGTTGGCCTTGAGGTAGGCGGTGCGGTAGGAGATCAGCCCGTAGCAGGCGGCGTGGGACTTGTTGAAGGAGTAGTCGGCGGCGGCTTCGTTCAGCTTCCAGAGGTCCTGGGCAACGCCGCGGTCGGTCCCGGACTCCGCCAGGCCCTCCATGAACTTGTCCTTCATCGTCGCCATCAGGTCGCGCTTCTTCTTGCCGATCGCCTTGCGGAGGTCGTCCGCCTGGGCGCCGGAGAAGCCGGCCATCTGGCGGGCGATTTGCATCAGCTGCTCCTGGTAGATGACGCAGCCGTGGGTCTCCTTGGTGATCGCTTCCAGGCGCGGGTCGGGATAGCGGACCGTCGAGGGGTCGCGCTTGCCTTTGGCGTAGGTGGGGATGTAGGCCATCGCGCCGGGCCGGTAGAGGGCGCCGAGGGCGACGATGTCGGCGAACTCGGTCGGCTTGACTTTGCGCAGGGCGTCCCGCATCCCCTCCGACTCGAACTGGAAGACGCCGGTCGAGTCGCCTTCGGCCAGCATCGCGTAGGTCTTCGCGTCGTCGATCGGGATCTGCTCCATGTCGACGCGCTCGCCGCGCGAGCGCTCGATGATGTCGATCGCGTCCTCGATCACGTCGAGGTTGCGGAGGCCGAGGAAGTCCATCTTCAGCAGGCCGATCTCCTCGATCGGGTTCATCGAGTACTGGGTGACGATCTTGTACTGGCGCTCGGGCTTGCCGGAGCCGCTGCCGTTGCCGTTCGCGGGCGCCGCCGGCGCGCTCTTGTCCTCGGCCAGCTGCAGGGGGACGATCTCGTGCAGCGGCCGGTCGGCGATGACGACGGCGGCGGCGTGGATCGAGTTGTTGCGGATGATCCCCTCGAGACCCTGGGCGACGTCGATGATCTTCTTCGCGTCGGCGTCCTCGTCGTAGGTCTTGCGCAGCTCCTGGCCGTTCTTCAGGCATTCCTCGAAGGAGGGGCTGCGGCCCATGATCGGCTCCGGGATCTGCTTCGCCAGGCGGTCGCCGGTGGCGTAGTCGAAGCCGAGGACGCGGGCGGCGTCGCGGGTGGCGGCCCGCGGCGCCATCTTGCCGAAGGTGATGATCTGGGCGACCGACTCGCGGCCGTATTTCTCGCCGACGTAGCGGATCATCCGCTCGCGGCCGCGGACCGAGAAGTCGATGTCGATGTCCGGCATCGATTTGCGGCCGGGGTTGAGGAAGCGCTCGAACATCAATTCGTTCTCGAGCGGGTCGAGGTCGGTGATCCGCAGGGAGTAGGAGACGATCGAGCCGGCCGCCGAGCCGCGGCCGGGGCCGACCGCGATCCCGTTCTGCTTCGCGTAGCTGACGAAGTCCCAGACGATCAGGAAGTAGGACTCGAAGCCCATCTCCTCGATCACCCCGAGCTCGAACTCGAGCCGCTCGACCGCCTCGGCGGGCGGCGGGTCGCCGTAGCGGGCGCGGAGGCCGTCCATCGCGATCCGCCGCAGCATTGCCCCCGGCTCCTCGCCGTCGGGGGTCGGGTAGCGCGGCAGCAGCAGTTTGCCGAGCTCGATCTCGATGTTGCAGCGCTCGGCGATCTCCAGCGTCGTCGGCACCGCCTCGGGCCACTCGGCGAAGGACGCGGCCATTTCGGCGTTGTCCTTGATGTAGAACTCGTTCGTGTCGAAGCTCATCTTCGGCATCTGCAGGGTCGACTTGGTCTGCACGCAGAGCAGCGCCGCGTGGTTGTCGAAGTCCTCGCGCCGCAGGTAGTGGACGTCCGCGGTCCCGACCAGCGGCCGGTTCAGCTCACGGGCGAAGCGGACGATCCCCTGGTTGGCCTTGTCCTGCTCTTCGATCCCGTTCTTCTGGACCTCGAAGTAGACCTGCTCGGGGCCGAAGGCCTGGATCAGGTCGTCGAGGTGGGCGCGGGCGTCGTCCTCACGCTCTTCGATCAGCCGGCGGCAGAAGCGCGACTGCAGGCAGCCGGTGAGGACGATCACGCCCTCGGAGTGCTGGGAGAGCAGCTCCATGTCGACGTTCGCCTTGCCGCGGGAGAAGCCCTCGAGGAAGCCGGCCGAGGTCAGCTTGACCAGGTTCGAGAAGCCCTTGTCGGTCTCGGCCAGCAGCGTCAGGTGGTTGCGCTCGTACCGGGTCTGCTCCTTGATCGTCTTGCGGTCGTCGACCAGGTAGGCCTCGAGCCCGGGCATCGGCTTGATCCCGTGCTTCTTACAGGCCTTGTAGAGGTCGACGGCGCCGTTCATGACGCCGTGGTCGGTGAGGCCGAGGGCGGGCTGGTCGAGTTCCGCCGCCCGCGCCGCCATCGCGTCGATCTTGCAGGCGCCGTCGAGCAGCGAGTACTCGCTGTGGGCATGGAGATGAACGGCGGAGGCTTGACTCACGGGCGGCGTCGAGCATGGCAAATCGGTCCGTCGGAAACGGAGGGTCAGGTGACGCTTTTGCGGTACTTCCGTGCTTGTCCCGTAGGACTTATCCGCAGACCCAGGCGCTGGGCCCGGAGTCGGCCCAGATTTCGGCCGCGATCCGATCTTGTTCGGCCTTCGGGGCGTTCTGGGGTTCGCCCTGGCCGCCGTAGAGTTCCCAGGTCGAAGGGAGGATCTGGTAGGCGCCGCCGGCGCCGCTGGAGGGATTGACGGCGCCGTAGTTTCCGCCGGACTCGCACATCACGATGTAGGTCGGGATCGAGTAGGGGCCGCCGAGCCAGCGGCCGACTTCTTCTTCGGCTTCGGCTTCCGATTCGGCGAGCTTCGCTTCCTGGATCTCCTCGACCCATTGCGAGATGTCCGATTTCAGGGTGGCGAGCGAGGCTTCGCGGCTGCCCTGCAGCGAAGCCAGCCGGCCGGCAGCGGCCTCCGCCGCGGCGCGGACGTCGGCGATTTCGGCGCGGGCGGTTTCGAGGCGTTCGTCGTAGGCGATCGCTTCCGCCCGCAGGTCGGCGACCCGCAGCACCTGCTGGTGGACCGCCGCCCGCACCGAGGCGACGCGGTCGGCGAGGGCGCTGTCGGCTTCGGAGATCGCCCGCAGGTAGTCGCTCTGGGCGACGAAGTCTTCGTAGTCGCCGGAGCCGAAGACGAGGTCGGCGGTGTCGGGGGTGCCGCTCTCGTAGATCGCGACGAGCCGCTCGGCGAGGACCGCCCGCGAGCGCCGCAGCCGCGCCTTCTCCAGCGCCAGCCGCTGCTGCGTCGCCGCCAGCCTGCGCTCCAGTTCCGCCGCTCGTTTGCGCCCCTCGGAGAGCAGCGTCGTCAATTCTTCCTCTTCGGCGGCGGCGTCCTTCGCTTCGGCTTCGGCGGCGGCCAGTTCCGCCGTCGTCGCCTGCAGCTGCGCCGAGATCGAGCTCGCATCGTCGCGGGCCGCCGACAGCTTCGATTCCAGCTGCTCGGCTTCGGTCGCACCGGCGCTGCCGGCGGCAGCGACGAGCGCCACCAGCAGCGCGAAGAGCAGCGCCGCGGCGCAGATCCCGAGGAGATTCCTGCTGAGACGAAGCGACCGCACGAGGGCGGCTGAGGCTAGCGAGCCGGCGTCGATTTCCCTGCAAGTTGCCGATAACCCGCAACAAAGGTTGCGAGGCGGCTCAGCCTTCGGGGACTTCGCGGGTCGCGACGTAGGCGACCAGGGCTACGACTCCCACCCCCAGGATCCCCAGCCCGATCCGGGTCTCGCGCCGGTAGCGCCGGCGCAGGTAGCGGAAGGCGAACTTGACCGAGGCCTTGCCGACCCGGTTGTGCATCAGCCCTCCTCCCGCTCGCGGAGCTGGTGCGCCATCCGCGACTGCAGCGACCAGAGCTCGATGAACCCGGGCGAGGCGGTCTGCTTGAAGAGGCCGCCGGACTCGGCGAAGCCGGCCAGGCTGGCGTCGTAGACGGCGTTCGGAGAGGAGCGGGTGACGACGCGGACGCTGCCTTTGTAGAGGCGGAGGCCGATCTCCCCCGTCACCTGGGAGTTGACCGCGTCCATGTAGGCGTCGAGGTCGCTGCGCAGCGGCTCCCACCAGAGGCCGGCATAGACGAGGTAGCCCCACTTCTGGTCGAGCGCCGGCTTGAACTGGTTCTGGTGGATCGTCCCGACCAGGCGCTCGAGCTCCTCGTGGGCGGTGAGGACGATCGCCGCCGCCGGCACCTCGTAGATGTCGCGGACCTTGAGGCCGACGATCCGGTCCTCGATGTGGTCGACGATGCCGACGCCGTGGCGGCAGCCGATCTCGGCCGCCCGTTCCAGCAGGTCGACCAGCCCGAGGCGCTCGCCGTTCAGCGAGACGGGCAGGCCTCGCTCGAAGCCGACGGTGACCGTCTCCGCCTCGTCGGGCGCCTCCTCCGGCCGCGTCACCAGCTGGAAGACGTCGTCTTCGGGGGCGCGCTCGAGGTCCTCGATCCAGCGGCCCTCCGAGGAGCGCCCCCAGAGGTTGTCGTCGATCGAGTAGGGCGCGACCTCGGTCCCGCCCTTGACCGGGATCCCGTTCTCTCGCGCGTAGGCGATCTCCTCGTCGCGGCCCATCGCCCAGGTGCGCACGGGCGCGATCGTCTTCAGCTCCGGCGCCAGCGTCGCCACCGTCGCCTCGATCCGCACCTGGTCGTTGCCCTTGCCGGTGCAGCCGTGGGCGATCGTGTCGCAGCTCGACCGGCGCGCGTACTCGACCGCGAGCTGGGCGATCAGCGGCCGGCCGAGGGCGGTGAAGAGCGGGTAGCCGTTGCCGTAGACGGCGTTGGCCTTGATCGCCGGGGCGACAAACTCGGCGGCGAAGCGCTCCCGCGCGTCGACGACGTGGCACTCGGCCGCCCCCAGCTGCAACGCCTTCTGTTCGACCACCTCGTAGTCCTCTCCCGGCTGGCCGAGGTTGACGGTGAGGCAGACGACTTCGGCTTCGTAGCTGTCCTGGATCCACTTCAGCATCACGCTGGTGTCGAGCCCGCCCGAGTAGAGCAGGAGGACGCGATGCACGTTGGCGGGGTCCGCCTCGTAGGTGGCGGTCGGCTGAGGCTGAGGACTCACGGGGCGGGAAGTCTCTCACGCCCTGACTGCGCATGGCGGCGTCCTCGGTCGCTCGCGTGCAGAGCACGCCACGCTCCCTGTGTCCTTGCCCTGCTTTGTCAGCAACCCTGCTAGGGGGCTTCGATTCCCCCGGCGCCGCCTTCTTCTTCGGGCGGCGGAACTTCTTCCGGTTCTTCTTCTTCCGGCGCTTCTTCGTCTTCTTCGACCGTCGGTTCTTCTTCGGTCGTGGTCGTCGTCGATTCCGTCGTCGTGGTCGAGCTTTCGGTCGTCGTCGGAGTCGTCGTCGTCGATTCGAGTCTGGAAGTCGTGGTTTCGCCGCTGTCGTCGTTGTTCGCGATCACGATCACCGCGATCAGCAGGCCGATGATCACCGCAATGAGGCCGGCGACGAGCAACCGCATGTTGCCGTGGGGGCGCCCCCCGTCCGGGCCACCGGGGCCGCGGTCTTCGGGTCCCATCAGGCGGGTCGGGTCCTCGTGCATCGTCTATCCCTCCGGTCCGAGGATCGCGTCGAGGATCGCGTCGGTGTCCTCGATCTCGAACCCGATTCGCAGCCGCTCGGCGATCTCCTCCCGGCTGCTGCCGGAAACCGCCAGCTGGGTCGCCAGCAGGCGGGCGCCGGCGGGGTCGCTGCGGGGTGCCGGGGCCGGTTCCGGGTCGGCGACGGGTTCGGGGCGGATCTCCGGCTCGTCGACGGCTCGCAGGCGTGGGGCGGCCGCCGGGCGCTCGATACTCGGCAGCTCGGCCTCTTTCTGCTCCCCCTCCTCGCGCTCGTCCAGGAACCGGTCCTTCGCCACTTCCAAGGTCACCTGCAACCGCTCGGCGTCGCGCTGCAGCGCGATCGCCTGGCCCAGCAGGGTGTCGATCAGCTGCGAGAACTCGGCGACGCGGTCGCCGGCCTGGCGCTCGGCCTCCGCCCGCGCCTGCGCGAGGTAGCGCCGGGCCTGCGTTTCGGCGTCGTCGATGACGCTCTCGGCCGCCCGCTCGGCCGCCTCGACGATCGCCTCCAGGCGCTCGGCGGTGTCGGTGCGCAGGGTCTTCTTCGCGGGGTCGTCCCGTCTGCCGCGGCGGCTCATCGCTGGGCGAAGCCTAGAAGCGATTCGGAGATCAGGCCGACCGCCTGGTCGACGTGGTCGGAATCGATCACCAGCGGCGGCAGCAACCGCAGCGTGTCCGGGCGGGGAGCGTTGACGACGAGGCCGCGCTCGAGCAGGTCGGCGCCAATCGCAGCCGAGTCGATCCCGTCCTCGAGGCCGACCCCGACCATGAGGCCGCGGCCGCGGGTCTCGCGGACTCCGTCGAGCTCCCGCAGGCGCTCGCAGAGGTAGGCGCCGAGCTCGCGTACGTGGCGCAGCAGCACCGGGTCGTCGACGAGCGCCAGGACCGCGGTCGCGGCGGCGGTGGCGACCGGGCCGGCGGCGAAGGTCGAGCCGTGGTCGCCGGGCTCGAGCACGTCGGCGGCGGCGGGGCCGGTGATGCAGGCGCCGATCGGGAAGCCGCCGCCGAGCGCCTTGGCGCTGGTGAGGACGTCCGGACGGACGGGGGTCTGCTCGTAGGCCCAGAGCGAGCCGGTGCGGCCGACACCGGTCTGGATCTCGTCGAAGATCAGCAGCGCCCCCACTCCGTCGCAGGCCTGCCGCGCCGCCAGCAGCGCCTCCTCGGAGATCGGGAAGACGCCGGCCTCGCCCTGGATCGGCTCGATCAGGACCGCGGCCGTGTTCTCGCCCACCGCCTCGCGCAGGGAGGCGGCGTCATTGCGAGGGACAGAGCGGAAACCCGGCAGCATCGGCCCCAGCGCCTCGTTCGTCGCCAGCCCCGGGGTCGCCGAGAGGGCGCCGTAGGTACGGCCATGGAAGTCGCTCTCGAAGCTGACGATCTCCGGGGCGGCCACACCGCGGCCGTGGGCGTGCTTGCGGGCGATCTTGATCGCGCACTCGTTCGCCTCGGTGCCCGAGTTGGTGAAGAAGACGCGGCCGCCGAGGCTCGAGTCCGAGAGCTGCTCGGCCAGCCGCGCCATCGGCTCGGTGTAGAAGAGGTTGGAGACGTGCATGAGGCGGTGGGACTGCTCGCGGACCGCCTTCACCACGTCCGGGTGGCAGTGGCCGACCGAGCAGACCGAGATCCCGGTGAGGAAGTCGAGGTAGCGCTTGCCCTCGGCGTCCCAGAGCAGCGCCCCTTCGCCGCGGACGAAATCGACCGGCGCCCGCTTGTAGGTCCGCATCAGGTAGCGCTCCTCGAGCGCCTGGGTCTGCTCGAGGCCGATCCCCTCGGCGACGTCGGTCATGGGGTGACCATGGTGCCGATGCCGGCGTCGGTGAAGAGCTCCAGGAGGAGGCTGTGCGGGACCCGGCCGTCGATGATGTGGGCCGACTGGGCGCCGCCGCGGATCGCGTCCGCGCAGGCCTGCAGCTTCGGCCGCATCCCCCCTTCCAGGCTCGGCAGCTTCTCGTCGACCTCGGTGACCGTCGCCCGGGAGATCCGCGAGCTTTCGTCGCCCGGGTCCTCCAGCCAGCCGACGACGTCGGTGAGGAAGATCGCCTTGTGGGCGCCGATCGCGGCGGCTACCTTGCCCGCCGCCTCGTCGGCGTTGACGTTGTAGGACTGGCCGCCGCGGTCGGAAGCGGAGGAGGCGATCACCGGGATGTAGTCGGCGGCGATGTGGTTGAGGACGTCGACGTCGACCCGCTCGATCGAGCCGACGAAGCCGACCTGCTCGGCGTTGGAGACGGGCGCGACCTCGAAGAGGTTGCCGTCCTCGCCGGAGAGGCCGACCGCCGCCTGGCCGTGGCGGTTCAGCCGCTGGACGATTTCGGAGTTGAGCTTCCCCGCCAGGACCATCTGCGCCACCTCGACGGTCTCGGCGTCGGAGACGCGCAGGCCCTCGTGGAAGCGGACCTCGAGGCCGAGCCGCTCCATGTAGCGGGTGATCTCGGGGCCGCCGCCGTGGACGATGATGGGATTGAGGCCGACGTACTTGAGGAGGACGACGTCGGTGGCGAAGGCTTCGCGCAGCTCCTCGTCGAGCATCGCCGCGCCGCCGTACTTGATCACCACGGTGCGGCCGTGGAACTCGCGGATGTAGGGGAGCGCCTCTAAAAGGGTGGCGACGCTGCTGTCGTGCTGGGTGTGGGCGCCGTTGCTCACGTCGTGTATTCCGCGTTCAGCTTCACGTAGTCGTAGCCGAGGTCCGAGAACCAGACGTGGGCGGCGTGCTCGCCGCGGCCCAATCTGAGCCCGATCTCGGCCTCCTCGACCTCGGCGCCGAGCTCGGCGGCGTCGATGTTCTCGGCACCCAGCTCCGGCAGCACCTCGCCGGCCAGGGCTGCGCCCGCGGCCTGGGCGATCCGCCCCCAGTTGGGGTCGCGCCCGAACAGCGCCGTCTTCACCAGCGGCGAGTTGGCGATCGCCCGGGCGACCCGCTCGGCCTCGGCCTGCGAGGCCGCCCCGGTGACCTCGATCCGGGCGGTGCGGGCGGCGCCCTCGCCGTCGCGGACGATCTCGATCGCAAGCTGCATCAGCACCGCCTCCAGCAGGCCCTCGGGGAGCGGCTGTCCGGAGGTGCCCGACGCCTGCAGCAGCACCATGTCGTTGGTGCTCATCTGGCCGTCGACGGTGATCCGGTTGAAGGAAGTGTCGACGGCGGCCCGCAGGCGCGCGTCGGCGTCGGGGACGACGGCGTCGGTCTGGACGAAGCAGAGCATCGTCGCCATGTTCGGCTCGATCATCCCTGCCCCCTTCGCCTGGGCGGAAAGCGTCACGCCGCCGGCGCGCAGGGTGCAGCGCTTCGGCCAGCGGTCGGTGGTGAGGATCGCGTCGGAGAAGGCGCCGCCGCCCCCGGGTGCGAGCGTCTGCGCCGCTTCGGCGATGCCGCCGAGGACGGCGTCGATCGGCAGCGGCACACCGATCGTCCCGGTCTCGGCGACGGCGACCTCACCGGCCGTGAGGTCGAGCTCGGTGGCCGCCCGCTCACACATCGCCCGCGCGTCGGCCAGCCCCTGCTCGCCGGTCTCGGCGTTGGCGTTGCCGCTGTTGACGACCGCGGCGCGGACCCGGCCGCTGTCGACCTCGTCGCGGCAGACCCGGATCGGTGCCGCCGCGGAAGCGTTGCGGGTGAGGACCATCGCCGAGGCGACCTCCTCGGCGTCGCAGACGACCAGGCCGACGTCGGTGCGCCCGCCGCCCTTGAGCCCGCAGTGGGCGCCGCCGGCGCGGAAGCCGGGTGCGAGCTGGTTGGGATCGAGCTCCTCGACGCCGTCGGGAGCGTCAACCCACCGGGACCGGAAGAACGAGGCAGACGTCGAGTCGCTCACAGCAGCCCCTCCGTCTCGTCCAGCCCCAGCATCAGGTTGAGGTTCTGGACGCCCTGGCCGGAGGCGCCCTTCCAGATGTTGTCGATCGCAGAGAAGGCCATCACCCTCCCCCGCTCCTCCACCGTGACGTAGACGTGGCACTCGTTGGTGTCGCGCACCGCGCGCAGGTTCGGCGGCCCGTCGAGCAGGTGGACGAAGGGCTCGTCGGCGTAGCGCTTCTCGTAGAGGTCGCGGACCGCCTCCACCGAGGTCGGTTCGCTGAGAGTCGCGAAGCAGGTCGCAAGCTCCCCCTGGTCGAGCGGCAGCAGGTGCGGGACGAAGGTGACGGGTGCGGGGCTGCCGAGCGCCGCCAGCTCCTGCTCGATCTCCGGCCGGTGACGATGCCCCTCGGTCTTGTAGGGGAAGGCGTTCTCGGTCATGTTCGAGAAGTGGACGAGGTCGTCGCTGGCGCGCCCATAGCCCGAGGTCCCCTGCATCGCGGCAACGAAGGCCTCGGAGACGAGGCCCTGTTCGGCCAGCGGCGCCAGCGCCAGCACGCTCGCGGTCGGATAGCAGCCGGGGGTGGCGACCAGCGTCGCCTCGCGCAGCTGCTCGCGATAGAGCTCGGTGAGGCCGTAGACGCCGCTGCCGAAGAGCTCCGGAGCCCCGTGCTCGCCGTACCAGCGCTCGTAGGTCTCCATGTCGCGCAGCCGGAAGTCGGCCGAGAGGTCGACGACGAGGATGCCCGCCGCGCGCAGGGCGGCGTCGGTCGGGGCCGCGGCCCCGTGCGGATAGGCGACGATCGCCGCGTCGACCTCGGGCAGACGCCCGAGGTCGAGCTCGGTCAACTCGATCGGCGCCCGGTAGCGCGGGTAGAGGTCGCTCAGCCGCTTGCCGGCGTCACTGCGCGAGGTCGCGGCGACGAGGTCCAGGCTCGGGTGGTCGTGGACGATCTGCGCCGCGAGCGCCCCGGTGAAGCCGGAGGCGCCGGCGACCAGCACGCGCTTATTCACGCAGCGTCCCCCCGATCTCGTCCAGCTTTGCCTTGATCGCCTCGCGCCGCTCGGCTACCTCCTCGTCGGTGAGGGTGCGGTCGGGGGCGCGGAACTCGAGGTTGAGGGCGAGGCTCTTGCGGTTCTCGCCCAGCTGCTCGCCTTCGAAGAGATCGAAGACCTCGGCGCCCTGCAGGAGCTCGCCGCCGCCGGCGCGGATCGCCTCGCCGACGGCCTCGGCGGAAACCTCGGCGGGGACGACGACGGCCAGGTCCTGGTAGACGGCCGGGAAGGTGGTGACGTCCTCGTAGGACTCCTCGCCGACGGTCGCCGCCGCGATCAGCGGTGCAGCGTCGATTTCAAAAGCGACGGCGGCGTCGAGGTCCCAGGTCCGGCAGACCAGCGGGTGGACCTCGCCGAGCCAGCCGGCGTCCTCGCCGCCGATCGAGACCGCGGCCGAGCGGCCCGGGTGCAGGAACGGCTGCTCGGCCGCTGCGAAGGCGAGCTCGACCCCGAGCTGCCGGGCCAGCGCTTCCAGCACCCCCTTGAGGGCGAAGAAGTCGGCAGCCTCGCCGCCCCCGCGCCAGGAGCGCTCGGTCAGCGAGCCGGTGGCAAGCGCCGCCAGGCGGTGCGGCTCGGCGAACGGAGCCGGCTGGTCACCCGCGAACTCGGGGGTCCCCTCCCGCAGGTAGACGCGGGCGGATTCGAAGAGCGCCAGGTCACCGTTGCCGCGGGCGACGTTGCGGGCGGCGACGTCGAGCAGCGAGCCGAGCAGGGTCGTCCGCATCGCCGACTGCTCCTCGGAGAGCGGGTTAGCGAGCAGGACCGGGTTGGCCCGCGAGTCGCCGTCCGGAATCCGCAGGCGGCTGGCCTCGCCGGGGTCGGTGAAGCTCCAGCCGACCACCTGGTCGAAGCCGAGGTCGCGGAGCCCGTCCTCTGTCCGCCGCCGCAGCCGCTGCTCGCGGCTGAGGCCACCGACCGCCTCGCCGGTCGCCGGCAGCGTCGTCGGCAGGTGCTCGTCGATCCCGTGGACCCGCGCCACCTCCTCGATCAGGTCGACCTCGCGGGTGACGTCGTAATGGCGGTCGGGCGGGACCGTGACCTCGAGGTCCTCGCCGGCGACCTCGACGCCGAAGCCGAGCCGCTCCAGGTACGTCTGCTGCTCCTCCTGCGAGATCGCCATTCCCAGCAGGCCGACGACCCGGCTTGCCCGCAGCGTCAGCCGCCGCGGCCCCGGGATCTCGGCCGCCTCGTCGATCGTCCCCGGGACCATCTTGGCGCCGCATAGCTCGACCAGGAGCCGCGAGGCGATCCGCTGCGCCCGCAGGCAGAGCTCCGGGTGCAGCTGCTTCTCGAAGCGCGCCGAAGCCTCCGAGCGCAGGCCCAGCATCCGCGAGGTCCGGAGGATGTTGGTGCCGCTCCAGCAGGCGACCTCGAGCAGGACCCGGGTGGTCGAGTCGGAGACCTCGGAGCGCTGCCCGCCCATCACCCCGGCGATGCCCGAGGGGCCCTCGCGGTCACAGACCAACACAGTCTCGGCGTCGAAGGTCCGCTCGACGCCGTCGAGCGTCGTCATCTTCTCGCCCTCGGCCGCGGTGCGGACGATCAGCTCGCCGCCCGGGACCTTGTCGAGGTCGAACGCGTGCAGCGGCTGCGCGGTCAGCAGCATCACGTAGTTGGTGATGTCGACGACGTTGTTGATCGGCCGCTGCCCGGCCGCGGTCAGCCGCGCCTGCAGCCACGGCGGCGAGGGGCCGATCTCGACGTCGGTGAAGACGCGGGCGGTGAAGCGCGGACAGAGCTCGGGGACCTCGACCCGGACCGAGGCGTAATCGGAGGCCTCCCCCGCCTCCTCGGCCGGCGCGTCCTGCGCCCAGGGGTCCTGCGCCAGCTCCGCCCCGGTGATCGCGTGGACCTCGCGAGCGACGCCGTGGACGCCGAAGCAGTCGCTGCGGTTCGGGGTGACCTCTATCTCCAGCACCGGCTCGGCCAGCGGCAGCACCTCGGCCAGCGGCGTGCCGGGCGCCGGGCCGTCGTCGAGGACCATGATCCCGTCGGCCTCCTCGGCGACTTCGAGCTCGGCGGCCGAGAGGATCATCCCTTCGGAGGGGACGCCCCGCAGCTTCGCCTTGCGGATCTTCATCCCGCCGGGCATCGTCGCCCCGGGGAGGACGACGGCGACGGTCTGGCCGGCGTCGACGTTGGGGGCGCCGCAGACGATCGTCCGCTCGCCCTCGCCGGTGTCGACCCGGCAGACGCTGAGGCGGTCGGCGTTCGGGTGCTGCTCGCGCTCGATCACCTTGCCGACGACGAAGCCCTCGCTCGAGTCCGGGCCGAGGGTCTCGATCCGCTCGACCTCGGTCCCGGTCATCACCAAGCGGTCGGCGAGCGCCGCCGGGTCCAGCCCCGGGTCGCAGAACTCGCGCAGCCATGACAGAGGCACTCTCATACCCAACACCTCATGCGAACTGCTCCAGCATCCGCACGTCGTTGTCGAAGAAGCGCCGCAGGTCGGGGATGCCGTGGCGCAGCATCGCCACCCGCTCGACCCCGATCCCGAAGGCGAATCCCTGGACCCGCTCGGCGTCGTAGCCGTGGCCCTCGACGAAGCTGAGGACGTTGGGGTCGACCATGCCGGCGCCGAGGATCTCGATCCAGCCCTGGCCCTTGCAGAGGTTGCAGCGCTCGCCGCCGGCGAGCTCGCCGCTGCCGCCGCACTGGAAGCAGGAGACGTCGACCTCGACGCTCGGCTCGGTGAAGGGGAAGAAGTGCGGCCGCAGGCGCAGCTCACGCTCGGCGCCGAAGAGCGCCCGGCACATCGCCAAGAGCGTCCCCTGCAGGTCGGCGAGGGTCAGCCCCTCTGCTATCGCCAACCCCTCGACCTGGTGGAACATCGGGCTGTGGGTGGCGTCGGAGTCGCGGCGGTAGACCTTGCCGGGGACGACGACGAAGATCGGCGGCGGCTTCGCCTCCATCGAGCGCACCTGCATCGGCGAGGTGTGGGTGCGCAGCAGCACGTCGGGGTGCGACTGCACGTAGAAGGTGTCCTGGAGCATCCGTGCCGGGTGCCCGGGCGGGTGGTTGAGAGCGGTGAAGTTGTAGTAGTCGTGCTCGATCTCCGGGCCTTCAGCGACGTGGTAGCCGAGCCCGACCATGGTGTCCTCGATCAGCCGCGTCGTCCGGGCGATCAGGTGCGGGTGGCCGACCGGCCGCGGCGGCGCCCCCGGCAGGGTTACGTCGATCCGGTCGTCGACCAGCTGCGCTTCCAGCTCGGAGGCGTCGAGCCTCTCGGCGCTCTGCTCGAGCAGCGCTTCCAGCTCCTTGCGGGCGCGGTTGGCGGCGCCTCCGACCTGCCCCCGTTCCTCCTGCGGCAGCTCGGCGATCCCGCGCAGGACGCTCGTCAGCTCGGCTTTGCGGCCGAGGTAGCGGACCCGCAGCTCCTCCAGCTCGGCGCTCGAGCCGGCGCCCCCGATCGCCGCCGCGGCCTCGCCCCTGATCTCCTCGATCCGCTCAAGCATCGGGCCGTGCCTCCGTCATGGCGAGCGAAGATAGCCGCTGGGCGGCGATCGCCGCCGCCGCGGCGACGTTGAGGGACTCGGGACCGCCGCTCCGCAGCGGGATCGTGACCGTGCGATCGCACCTGGCGACCACCTCGTCCGGCAGCCCCTCGCGCTCCGCCCCAAGGCAGACGGTGGCGGCGCCCGCGAGCGTGTCGAGTTCTTGACCCCCGTGGGCCACTAAAGCGACACGGGGCTCGGGGGTGTTATCGATTTCGGCCTTCGCCGGTGGCCGGGAGAAGATCGATCCCATGCTGGCGCGGACCGCCTTCGGCGAGTAGGCGTCGGCGCAGTCGGGGCCGAGGACGACCGCACCGCCGATCAGAGCGTCGGCGGTGCGGACGATCGTGCCGACGTTGCCCGGGTCGCCGACGCCGTGAAGGTAGATGCAAGGACCCGTCGAGTTGCTCTCGGATGGCGAGAGGAACTCGACAGGCCAGACCGCGATCACCCGCGTGCTCGACCCCAAGGTCGAGACGTCGGCCAGCAGCGCCGGCTCGACCTCTTCGCCTTCCAACCCCGACTCCGCGGCGACGAGCACGAAGCGGGGTTCCGCGCCGGCTGCCAAACCAGCCTCCAGCAGGTCCTCGCCCTCGGTCGCGAACAGACCCTCGCGCTCGCGGTACTTGCGCTCGCGCAGCTTGCGAACCAGCTTCAGCTTCTCGTTTTGGGGGCTTTCGATCATCAGTTCGTTTGGTTCTGTCCTGCGGTTTCTTCTCCTAGAACGAAAAAAGCGGGCCGAAATTCGGCCCGCCCGGGAGAGAGGAATGTCGGTGAGCCGCTAGGCGGCCGCACCCTCCCGGGCTAGCTCCACAAATCGGCGAAACGCATCGCGGTCGTGGACGGCGATGTCGGCCAGCATCTTGCGGTTCACCTCGACCTCGGCTTTGTTCAAGCCGTGCATCAGTTCCGAGTAGCTCATGCCCTCGAGCCGCGCGGCGGCGTTGATGCGGGTGATCCAGAGGCGGCGGAAGGTGCGCTTTTTGTTGCGCCGGTCGCGGTAGGCGTACATCCCCGACCGCTGCACCTGCTCTTTGGCGAAGCGGTAGGAGGAGTGCTTGCGGCCGAAGTAGCCCTTCGCTTCCTTCAGCACCTTGCGGCGCTTCTTGCGCGCGTGGACGCTGCGCTTGACGCGGCTCACTTGCCGCCTCCGAGCAGGGTCCGGACTTTCTTCTGATCGCTCGGCGCGATCTCGACCGGCTTCGCCATCTTCCGCTTCCGCTTCGGCGACTTTTTCTCCAGGATGTGGCTGGAGTAGGCGCGACGGCCACGGAGTTTGCCGCTGGCGGTCTTTTTGAAGCGCTTCTTGGCGCCCGAATGGGTTTTCATCTTCGGCATCGGGTCCGCTATTGAAGCAGATACGCTGCCGCCGCGATGCGCATCCTCTACGTGGTTGGAACGCGGCCGAATTTCGTCAAGACCGCCCCGGTGATCGGCGCCCTGCGGGCGCGCCACCCGGAGGGCCGCCACGCGATCGTCCATACCGGCCAGCACTACGACCGGCTGATGTCGGAGGTCTTCCTCTCCGAGCTCGGGGTGCCGGCGCCCGACTACATGCTCGAGGTCGGCTCCGGCAGCCACGCTGCGCAGACGGCGCGGACGATGGAGCGGCTGGAGCCGGTCCTGGCCGACGAGCAGCCAGACCTGGTGATGGTCCCCGGCGACGTCAACTCGACCCTGGCGGCGGCGCTGACCGCGGTGAAGATGGGGATCCCGGTCGCCCACATCGAGTCGGGCTTGCGCAGCTTCGACATGACGATGCCCGAGGAGGTGAACCGGATCGTCGCCGACCGCTTCTCCGAGTGGCTTTTCCTCCACAGCCCCGAGGCGGTCACCAACCTGCGCGCCGAAGGGATTGGCGAGGAGCGCATGCAGATGGTCGGCAACACGATGATCGACACCCTGGTGGCGCTGGAAGGCCGCTTCCGGGCGGCCGGCGCGGCGGCCCGGCTCGGGGTCGAACCCGGCTCCTACCTGCTCGTCACCCTCCATCGCCCCGCCCTCGTCGACGGGCCGCTGCTCGGCGAGACCGTCTCCCGCCTCGCCGCCCTGGCAACCGAGATGCCGGTGCTCTTCCCGGTCCACCCGCGGACCCGGAAGATGATGGAGGGCCTCGAGCCCGACGCCCCCGGCCTCCACCTCACCGACCCGCTCGGCTACCTCGACTTCCTCTCGCTGATCGCCGACGCCCGCGCCGTCCTCACCGACTCCGGCGGCATCCAGGAGGAGACGACCTACCTCGGCGTCCCCTGCTTCACCCTCCGCGACAACACCGAGCGGCCGGTCACCGTCACCTCCGGCACCAACACCCTGCTCGGCCTCGACCCGGCGGCGATCTCCCGCATCCCAGCCGTCCTCGCCGAGGGCCGGCAGACGCCGCCGGGACCGCCGCCGCTCTGGGACGGGCGGGCGGCCGAGCGGATCGCCGACGTCATCCTCGCCGCCGGCTAGCTCAGAAGACGAAGTCGTAGAGGGTGACGCAGCCGGAGAGCCGCTTGCGGCTCCCCTCGCCTGCTCCGCCGACGCGGACGGCGTGCCAGCAGCCGAGACCGTTCGCGTAGACCTCGTAGGAGACCGTGCCGCTCATGCCTTCGTCGTAATGGCTGCACCTCCAACCGCCGTTCGGCTGGGGCTGGCAGGCATTCGAGGGGCCGATCAGGTTGCCGCCGACCGAGCCCTGCAGAACCCCACCGTCAAGGCCGAGCACCGGCGAGGGCCGGGCACCGAAGAGGCCGAGGGCGAAGAACGCGGCCGCAGCCGCCGCCAGCACGATGGCCACTTGCGACGGCGAGTAGGGACGCTGGCCGGGCTTGCGGACGAAGGCGCCGATGTACCAGAGGAGCCCCAGCGTCAGCCAGCCGAACCAGAAGTACATCCACTGCCTGCGCACACAGCAGGCGATCCCCGCGGGAACGACGGTCAGCAGCCAGAGCAGGGCCGCGCCGTAGAAGAGGACGTCGAGGATCAGGACGCCGCGGGAGCGTCCGCCTCGCCGGAGGCGTCGCCGGCCGCGGCCGACTCGTCGCCCTGCCCCTCATCGGCGAGCTTGTCGACCTCTTTGCTGGGGCCGAGCAGCATGCTCATGTTGCGGCCTTCCTGCAGCGGCGCCGACTCGATCACCGCGAGCCCGTCGAGGTCTTCGAAGAGCTTGTTGAGGAGATCGCGGCCGCGCTCGGGGTGGGCCTGCTCGCGACCGCGGAACATGATCGTCACCTTGACTTTGTCGCGGTGCTTGAGGAAGCGTTCGACGTGACCCTTCTTGGTCTCGTAGTCGTGGGTCGCGATCTTCGGCCGCAGCTTGATTTCGCGGATGTTGACCTGCTGCTGATGCTTGCGGGCCTGCTTCTGCTTCTGCTCCTGCTCGTACTTGTACTTCGAGTAGTCGAGCAGGCGGGTGACCGGCGGCTTCGAGCCGGGGGCGACCTCGACCAGGTCCAGTTCGGCCTCCTGGGCGCGCTTGAGGGCGTCGTTGATCTCGACGATCCCCAGCTGCTCGCCGTCGGCACCGATCAGGCGCACCTGCGGGACCCGGATCCGCTCGTTGATCCGGGTGGTGTCGCGCTCTGGTGGGCGCCGATCGAACCTTCGCGGGACCGGCACTATCGGAGGCGGGACTTCAAGAGGACGAAACGGTAGGCAGGCACGGGGCGCTCAGCGGCGGCGGTGAAGTTTTTTCGTGCCAGCGATCAAGTTCGGCGCAGTATAGAGACAGAAGGCCGGTTCGTGAACCCGGTCACTCAACGCTCCGCCGTCTCCGCCTCGACTCGGGCGGCGAACTCGGCCAGCGATGTCTCCCCCAGGTCGCCGTCGGCACGGGAGCGGACGGCGACGGCGCCGTTCTCCGCCTCGCGGTCGCCGACCACCAGCATGTAGGGGTAGAAGCCGATCGTCGAGGCGTCGCGGATCTTCTTGCCGATCGACTCGGAGCGGTCGTCGATCGCGACGCGGACGCCGAGCTCGCGGAGCCGGTCGTGGGCCTCGCGGCCGTAGTCGTTGTGGCGGTCGGAGATCGGCAGGACGATTGCCTGCACCGGCGCCAGCCAGGTCGGGAAGCGGCCGGCGTAGTGCTCGATCAGGATCCCGGCGAAGCGCTCCATCGAGCCGAGCAGGGCGCGGTGGATCATCACCGGGCGGTGGGCCTGGTCGTCGGCGCCCGTGTAGTAGAGGTCGAAGCGCTCGGGCATCTGGAAGTCGAGCTGGCAGGTCCCGCACTGCCAGGAGCGGCCGAGCGCGTCGGTGATGTGGAAGTCGATCTTCGGCCCGTAGAAGGCGCCGTCGCCGGGGTTCAGCGTGTACTCGCGGTTCTGGCTCTCGAGCGCCTCGGCCAGCGCCGCCTCGGCCTTCGTCCACTGCTCCTCGGAGCCCATCGACTTCTCCGGCCGGGTCGAGAGCTCGACCTGGACGTCCTCGAAGCCGAAGCGCGCGTAGAGCTCGTCGATCGCCTCGCAGATCGAGGCGACCTCGTCGCCGACCTGCTCCTCGGTGCAGTAGACGTGGGCGTCGTCCTGGGTGAAGGCGCGGACCCGCAGCAGCCCGTGCAGCACCCCCTCGCGCTCGTTGCGGGAGACGCGGCCGAACTCGGCCAGCCGCAGCGGCAGCTCGCGGTAGGAGTGGCGGTCGGCGGAGTAGACGAGGCAGGCACCGGGGCAGTTCATCGGCCGCAGCGCGTAGCGGCGGTCGTCGTCCTCCATGAAGTACATGTCGTCCTTGTAGTTGTCCCAGTGCCCGGAGCGGTGCCAGAGGCTCTCGTCCATCACCTGCGGGGTGGCGATCTCCTGGTAGCCGCGCTTGCGCAGCTGGTCGCGGACTTCGGCCTCGATCGAGCGCAGCAGGGTCGTCCCGTTGGGCAGCCAGAAGGGCATCCCCGGCGCCTCCTTGCGCAGCATGAAGAGGCCGAGCTGGGGGCCGAGGCGGCGGTGGTCGCGTTCCTTGGCCTGCTCGAGGCGCTCGAGGTGCTGCTCGAGGTCCTTCTTCGAGAAGAAGGCGGTGCCGTAGATGCGGGTGAGGCTCTCGCGCTGCTCGTCGCCGCGCCAGTAGGCGCCCGCGACCGAGTTCAGCTTGATCGCCTTGATGCGGGCGGTCGAGGGACCGTGGGGGCCGCGGCAGAGATCCTCGAAGGGGCCGTTGCGGTAGAGCGAGACCGTCTCCACCCCTTCGTCGCGGACGAGGTCTTCGATCAGCTCGACCTTGAAGCCCTGGCCCTGGGAGCGGAAGATCTCGATCGCCTCGGCGACGGGGACGTCGCGGCGGCTGAACTCCTCGTCGGCGTCGATGTGCTCCTTCATCGCCGCCTCGATCTTCGGCAGGTCCTCGTCGGTGATCCTGGTCCCCGCCGGAAACTCGAAGTCGTAGTAGAAGCCGTTCTCGATCGGCGGCCCGATCGTCACCTTGGTGCCGGGGTAGAGGTCGACCACCGCCTCGGCCATCACGTGGGCGGCGTCGTGGCGGATCAGCTCCAGCGCCTCGGGGTCGCGGTCGGTGAGGATCGCCACCTCTCCCCCGTCCGCCGGCAGCGGCGCCGCCAGGTCACGGAGCTCGCCGCCGACCTTGATCGCCAGGGCGGCCTTCGCCAGCCCGGGCCCGATCGCAGCGGCCGCGTCGGCGCCCGTCGCCCCCGCCGGCAGCTCCAGCGGCTTGCCGTCGGGCAGGGTGAAGGTGGTCTTCTCGGTCGCGGCCTCCATGAGTTGGCAATGGTACGTGGAACCCTCAGCAGTGAGCGCACGCTCTCCGCTGAGGGCTCGCGTACCGGTGAGTCAGGGCTCAGCGAGCGGGTCCCTGCCGCGCCTGCCGTTCGGCGATCAGCGGGCAGGGGCTCCTGCCGGGAACGGGGTCGCTGATCCGCTTCAGGGTCCAATCCGATCCTTCGAGCCCTTCGAAGATCACGAAGCGGATGCCCCGCGGCAGGCTTCCCCCTTCTCCGGTCGCGCGGATGCAGACCCGTCCGCCGCGCAGTTCCCAGGAAAGGAAGGGGGAGCCATGTTCCTCCTCTAGGAGCTTTGGGGAGGCGACCACGAGGGTCGGCCCTTCGCCGACGAGCTTGCGGAACTCGCTCAACTTCGAGGAGTAGCTGGTGGGGCCGACGGGCGCGTTGGCAAGGGCGAGGAACGAGCAGACGCCGGCGACGACGACGAAGAGCACGGCAGCAATTGGCGCCCAACCCCCCGGCAAGGCGACTTTGTCAACCATAGGTTGACTTTTACGCCTTGCCTCGGTGAGCGGCGGCAGGAGGATCACCAAAGCGATGAGCGGCGCGGCGATCTCGATTGCCTTTGCGGCGGTGTAGGGCGTGCCGCCGATGCGGGCGGCTGCATAGGCGAGGGCCGCGGCGCCCACGCCGGCGAGGATCGCCCGCTCGCGGCCGCGCCAGAGTTGGACGAGGCCGTGGAGGAAGAGCGCGAGCGCGAAGGCGATCCCGAGGTAGTAGGCGACCGCCGGCACCGCGCCGTCCCCCGGCGCCAGGCGGAAATCGCCCGAGGGCCAGATCCCGAGCGCCTCGAAGGGCGAGATCTGGCCGAAGAGGTTGCCGAGGCCGGGGCCGTTGGGATCGAAGGTCTCGAAGCTGTGGAAGTCGACCATGCGACCGACCTCCGGCAGGACGGCGACGAGGAAGACGACGAAGGCGAGGCCGAGCGCCTTGGGGACGGGCCGGGTCAGCAGCGCCCAGATCACCGCTGCTCCACCCAGCCAGATCAGGCCGGGGAAGCTGTAGGTGTAGACGGAGCCGACCCCGATCACGGCCGCCGGGACGTAGCGCAGCGGCAGGTCACCCCAGCTGCGGTCCGCCTCCCGCAGCGCGAGGACGAAGGCGAGCAGGAAGAGCGCCTGCATCGTCTCCTTGAAGGCGCCCTGGGCGAAGTAGGAGGCGACCACGTAGGCGAGCCCGACGAGGAGGGCGCCGACGCTCCGCGGCAGCCCGGGCAGATCGTCGAAGGCCGCAAGCGCGGTCAGGCATGCGAGCACGGCGACGGCGATCGTCAGTCCGCTGAACCCTTGGACCAGCCCGACCCCCAGCCCCTTGTTCAGAGCGACGACGATCGAATGCGGCCCGAGCGGATAGCCCTGCTGGAGCAGCTGGGACGAGTGGCCTTCGGCGAGCCGGTCGGCCGCCAGCAGGTGCTGGGACATGTCGGGGTTGAAGCTCGTGCCGAGGATCCCGAAGTGCCCTTCGACGGCGAAAGGGAGCGAGGCGGCCAGGAGGGCGGCGAGCGCAACCGGCCCTCCGATCCGAAGGGCAGACCCGAGACCCTCGACCCGCCCCCGCAGGTAGGCGGCGGCCGCCACGGTCAGCACCACCGCGAGCGCCGAGATGACTCCGTCCCCCGGCAGCCGCACGGTCGCCCAGCAGAGCACGCAGAGCAGCGCCAAGCCCACCGCAGGCGCCAGCCAGGACCACCTCCGCCCCCCGCAGAGGGCGATCGCCGCCTGCCCGATCGCCAGCGAGGCCGCGCAGATCGCCAGCACGGCTGCGTAAGTCCCGATCACGAGGCGGCGAGCCTAACCGCGTTCGGCGCCGCGGGCTATCGCCCTGCGCTCAGCGGGTCGCCACGCCGAGGCAGTGAAAGGCGACCTGACGATCGTTCGAAGCGGGATTGCCGTCGACGAGGACGAGGTTGCGGCCATCCGGGGTCTTCATCGCCCGGTATTCCTTCTCCGCGTCGTATTCCTCGATCAAGCTGTCGATTTCGCCAGGCGAGGTCCCGAGGTAGATGGCGACGTGGGTTTCGTGGGGACCGACGCCGTGGGCGAAGGATCTGCTCGGCGGTTCCCGTTTGCTCCTCGTCGGCGCCAGCGGCTCGATGAAGCCCCCTTCGAGCTTGATGCACTGCATCACCCGCTTCGCCGGCCCCTTCGCGGTCAGCTCGGAGGCCTTGACCATCTGCCGCTGAGGCTGCTTCTCGGTCTCGCTCTTGGCGCTGACGGGCTGCTGTTCGCCGGCACCCGCCGATTCGGTGGCTTCGGTGGAACCCGAGCTCGAGCCCGAGCCGCAGCCCGCAATCATGACCAGCATCAGCAGAGCCGAGGCTCCCACCATGACCCGCGCTCGCAGCGACACTCCCGACATATGCGCAATTTTATTCAACCATTGCGAACCCCGGTGTCGGCAGGCGCCCAACCTAGACTGGATCCGTGGCCTTCGTACCTCCCGCCCGCCATCTGCTCCGGGCCAAGGACCTGGCTGACGCCCGCTACTCGGAGCCGCTCGAGGTCGACGACCTCGCCCGGGCCGCCGGCCTCTCGAAGGCGCACTTCAGCCGCGAGTTCCGGCGCACCTTCGGCGAGTCCCCCTACGTCTACCTGCAGACCCGGCGGCTCGAGCGGGCGGCGGCGCTGCTTCGCAACACCGACCACTCGGTCGCCGAGATCTGCCTCGAGGTCGGCCTCCAGGGGGTCGGGTCGTTCACGACCAGCTTCAAGCGCATGTACGGGATGACGCCGACCGCCTACCGGGCGGGCGCGCCCCCGGCCTCGGCCCACGCCGTCGTCCCCGCCTGCGTGGTCCGCGCCTACGGCCGCCCGCAACACCGCACGATTCGAGAAGACGGGAGCTCCGGACCGACCTAGCATCGCCCCCCAGCAATCCCGAGAAGGAGAAAACATGAAGATCTCAACCGCACAGCTGTGGGTCCACGACCAGGAGGAGGCGCTCGCCTTCTACACCGAGAAGCTCGGCTTCGAGGTCCGCTCCGACGTCACCCTGGCGGAGATGGGCGACTTCCGCTGGCTCACCGTCAGCCCGCCCGGGCAGGAGGACGTCGCCGTCGTCCTGATGGCGATCCCCGGCCCGCCGGTGATGGACGAGCAGACGGCCCGCCAGGTCGAGGAGCTGATGGCCAAGGGCTTCTCCGGCACCGTCTTCCTCACCACCGACGACTGCCAGGCCGACTACGAGCAGCTGAAGGCCCGCGGCGTCGAGTTCACCGAGACGCCCGAAGAGCGCCCCTACGGCATCGACTGCGGCTTCCGCGACCCGTCGGGCAACAGCCTCCGCCTGACCCAGGTGAAACTGCCGGCCGGGGTCTGACCCCTAAAACCCCGTAAGACATTCGTTGGACTTGTTCAAGTCCTCCTCCGGCGCGCCCGATGGTCGCCGCGTAGTCAGCTGAAAAAGGGCAAACCTGTCGCGAGGCAGGGACGCAAAGCCAGAGGTCTCCTCAGGGAGACGGCTCAGCCGCCAGCTTGGTGAAAACCGAGTCCTTTTCGCATGCCTACAGGAGGTTCCGAATGTCAACTGCAGCACCGAAGCACCGCCTGGCCATCGTGGCCCTGGCAACCGCAATGTTCGTTCTCGGCCTCGCTGCCTGCGCAACGAGCGCCCTGGCCGCCTGCTCCTACCCGGAAGCCGAGCAGGTGTTCACCCCCTGGAACGACAATGGCTACTACCAGCTGGCCCCCGACGGGACGCTCGCTGGCGGGGGGACCGGGTGGACCCTCGAAGACGGCGCCGAACTGGTCAGCGAGGGCAACGCTCGCGGCCACGCCGGCTCCGAAGAGGAAACCGCCCTCAGCCTGCCGTTCGGGGCGACGGCGACCAGCCCTCCCTTCTGCGTCGATGCGACGACGCCGAATTTCCGCTTCATGATGCGGAACATCGGCGACAAAGGGGGCAAGCTCCGGGTCACGGTCACCTACGCCAACACCCGGAAAGTGGTCAAGGCGAAGAACAGCGACGTCCACGCCGATCTCGAAGAATGGGCGCCGACCCCGTCACTCAAACTCGAGACCGGTGACGAACCGGAACGGGAAGCGCGGATTACGTTCACCGCCAAGGATCCGAAAAGCAACTACCTCGTCGACGACCTCTACGTCGACCCCTTCGCCAGGCATTAGTCCCACCAGGCGGTAGGCCAAGCGAAGGACAGCCCGCGGGGCGGCGTCGGCCGCCGCCCCGCGGGTCGGTTGCCGGCCGGACCAGAACTCAGGGTGAGACGCACGACCGCCGATAGATGAGGGCGACGGGAGCCGTCGCTGCCCATGAACGGTGCCATCTCATCCCCAGAGGTCGAGCAGCTCTTTGCCCGCGGCCGCGAGCGCGCCGCGATGGGCGCCCGCGGGCGCGAGCGGGTCATCGAGGCCGTAACGGCCGTCGGCTTCCTGCTGGTTGCGGTTGCGCTGCCGCTCGTCGCGAGCTCCCCGCGGTCGCTGGAACTGCCCGTCCTGGCGGTCCTCGTCGCCGCCTACGTCATCGCCTGCCGGGCCAAGTTCGACATCGCCGACGGCTACACCGTCCCCACCGAGCTCGTCCTCGTGCCGATGCTCTTCGCCCTGCCGACCCCGATCGTTCCCCTGGTCGTCAGCCTCAGCTGGGCGCTCGGCCGTCTGATCGACTACGCAACCGGCGCCACCAACGTCCAGCGGGCCTACCTCGTCTTCGGCGACTCCTGGCACGCGATCGGCCCCGCCCTGGTGCTGATCCCCGCCGGGGCACAGGTCTTCTCCTGGGAAAACTGGCCGCTCTACCTCGCGGCACTGGCAGCCCAGCTCGGCTTCGACTTCGGCGTCAACGCGGCCCGGATGCGACTGATCGATGGCACCCCGATCCGCGACCAGATCCGCTTCATCGCCCCCGTTTACGGGTTCGACAGCGCCCTTGCCCCGATCGGGCTCCTGGCGGCCTTCGCCGTCGTCGAGGTGGGTCCCGCCCCTGCCCTGCTCGTGCTGCCGCTCGCCGCCGTGCTCGCGATTCTTTCCGGCGAGCGGCGGGCGCGGGTGGACCAGGCCCTGGCCCTGAGCGAGGCTTACCAGGGGACGGCGATGCTCCTCGGCGACGTCGTCGAGGCCGACGACGCCTACACCGGCAGCCACAGCCGCGGCGTCGTCGAGCTCTCGCTCGCGGTCAGCGACGCACTCGGCCTTGATTCGCGCCAGCGTCGCAACGTCGAGTTCGGAGCCCTGCTCCACGACGTCGGCAAGATCGCGGTCCCGAAGGAGATCATCAATAAGGACGGCCCCCTGGACGACGCCGAGTGGGAGATCATGCGCCAGCACACGATCGAGGGAGAGCGGATGCTCCAGCGAGTGGGCGGCGTCCTCACCGAGGTTGGTCGCATCGTCCGCGCCTCCCACGAGGAGTACGACGGCAGCGGCTACCCCGACGGCCTGGCCGGCGATGAGATCCCGATCGAGGCCCGCATCGTCTCCTGCTGCGACGCCTTCAGCGCCATGACCACCACCCGCTCCTACCGCAAGGCGATGCCGGTCCCGAAAGCCGTCGAGGAGCTGCGCAGGTGTGCCGGGTCCCAGTTCGACCCGGAGGTCGTCGCCGCGCTGATCCCGATGGTCGAAGAGCACTCCTGACCGATGGGCGTAACTGGGCTCGAACCAGTGACCTCCGCCTTGTCGAGGCGGCGCTCTCCCAACTGAGCTATACGCCCGGGATCGCGGAATCTAGCAATGGGCAGGAGAAAGGCGGCCGCTGGCTAAAGGATCTGCTGCAAGGGCCGATGCAATAAGTGCAACTTTCGGAGCTTGCGGGTGTTTCTGTAGCGAGCTTGCAGAGTTTGAGGACCGACGAGCCAGCGACTTAACCCTCTCTGGTGGTACGTCCTTCGGAATCAGAGGGCCCCCGCGCGGGGCCCTTTTCCGTTCTTCTAGACGTGGTCGTTGGGCAGGTGCCAGTGGCGGGGCGCGATCAGCTCGTCCGCCTCCCGCGGTCCCCAGGACCCGGGCTCGTAGGGGATCGCCGGCGGCGGCTCCCGCAGGACCGGCTCGGAGACCTCCCAGAGCCGCTCGATCGCCTCGGAGCTGGTGAACAGGGTGCGGTCGCCCATCATCACGTCGTGGATCAGCCGCTCGTAGGGGTCGAGCGCCTCGTCCGGGCCGCCGAAGGTGTCGGCGTAGCTGAACCGCATGTGGGCCTCGCCGAGCTGGATCCGCGGCCCCGGCACCTTGGCGAGGAAGGAGGCGGAGATGCTGCCGGGGTCGCCGAGCTCGAAGGTGAGGTGGTCGTGACCGAAGGACTCGGCGATCTGGTCGCAGTCGAGCGGGAACATCCGCCGCGGCGGCCGCGCGTAGGCGATCGTCAGCAGGTGCCGGCTCTCCCCCAGCCGCTTGCCGGAGCGCAGGTAGAACGGCACCCCCTCCCAGCGCCAGTTGTCAACGAAGGCCTTGACGGCGACGAAGGTCTCGGTGTCGGAGTCGGCGGCTACCCCGTCCTCCTCGCGGTAGCCCTCGTACTGGCCGCGGACCACGTTCTCTGGCCGCAGCGGCGGCATCGCCTCGAAGACCTTCTCGCGCTCGATCCCGAGCGGTTTCGGCTCCAGCGAGGTCGGCGGCTCCATCGCCACGAAGCCCAGCACCTGGAACAGGTGGGTGACGATCATGTCGCGGAAAGCGCCCGTTTCCTCATAGAAGGAGCCGCGCATCTCGATCGAGAGCGTCTCCGGGATGTCGACCTGGACGTGGTCGATGTGGTTGCGGTTCCAGACCGGCTCGAACATCCCGTTGGCGAAGCGCAGCGCCAGCAGGTTCTGGACCGCCTCCCGCCCGAGGTAGTGGTCGATGCGGAAGATGCGCTCCTCGGCGAAGACGGAGTGGAGCTTGCGGTTGAGGCTGCGGGCGGACTCGAGGTCGGTCCCGAAGGGCTTCTCGGTGATCACCCGGGCGCCCCGGCCGAGCCCGAGCTCGCCGATCTGCTCGACCGTGCCCGCCGCGGCCTGCGGCGGCAGCGATAGGTAGAAGAGAACCTCCGCCTCTCCCCCCAGTTCCTCGCGCGCCTCGGTGATCGCCCGCTCGAGCTCGCCTAACCCCTCGCCGACTCCGGCGAAGCGCAACGACTCGGAGAACCGCTCCCAGTCCGCCGGCTCCTCGCCCCGGCGGCCGGATCCCGCGACCGACTCCCGCGCCAGCTCCCGGAACTCCCCGTCGCCGAGCGGCTTGCGGGCGGCGCCGATGATCCGGAAGCGCTCCGGCATCAGCCCGACTCGCATCAGGTGGAACATCCCCGGCAGCAGCTTGCGCTTGGCGAGGTCGCCGCTGGCGCCGAAGAGGACGATCACCTGGTCGGCTGGCACTTCCTGCTGGTCGGTCCGCTCGGCCATCGCTCCAGCCTATGCTGCCCACCGATGGCGGCGGCCGAAACCAGAAACGGGGTCCGGTACGACCCGGTGGCGCTCGACCGGGTGGACCGCAGCTTCTGGCGCGGGATCTGGGAGTCGGTTCCGCGCGAGGTCGCCGCCGAGCACGGGGTCGAGGTGCGCAGCTTCGGGCCGATCCAGGTGACGGCGCTGAGAGCACTGGGCCAGGTCGGGATGCTGAACCTCGTCCTCGGCGCCGCTGAGGCCCCAGCGCTGGCCGACCTCGAGGCGGCGGTGGCATGGGCCGAGGAGCGCTCGACCCCCTACGTCTCGGTTACTCCCAACCTCCCCGGCAGCGAGGCCGCCACGCGGTGGCTGCGGGAGCAGGGCTTCGAGCCGACCTACGCCTGGATGAAGTTCGTCCGCGACCCGCACCCTCCACGCTTCCCGGCTCCCGGCGGCGTCGAGGTCGTCGAGGTGACGGCGCCCGGCCAGGAGCCGTTCGGGACGATCGCCGCGCTCGGCTTCGGGATGCCGGCCTGGGGCGCGGAGCTCTTCGCCCACCTGCCGGGACGGGAAGGCTGGCGCTGCTACGTCGCCCGCGTCGACGGCGAGGCGTGCGGCTGCGGGGCGATGGTGATCGAGGACGGGGTCGCCGAGCTAGGGATCGGCGCCACGCTCGAGGCGGCGCGCGGGCGCGGCTGCCAGACCGCGCTCCTGCACCGGCGCATCGTCGACGCCGCCGAGGCCGGCTGCCGCACCCTCCTCGTAGAGACGGGAGAGCGCGTGCCGGACCGGCCTTCGGCGAGCTACCGCAACATCCTCAAGGCGGGCTTCGACGAGGCCTACCTGAGACCAAACTGGCAGCGGCGACGTCCCTAGCTGCTCAGGACCTTCCGTACGCCTCGCGATCACGCGGTTCGTAGCCGGCCCGGTCGACCTTGCGGTGGTAGCGCTCCCCCACCTTGCCGCCTGAAATCGCGGCCAGAGCGGTTGCGATCAGGACGAGGACGAGCGCCACGGCGGCGCCGCCGGCGAGCGAGCCTTCGTCGATCGGGATCCGCGGCAGGTTGAGTTGCGAGAAGAGGTTGTATTCGGAGCCGGCGATCGCGCCCAGAACCGCCAGCGCCACGGTCGCCACCAACCCCAGCAGCCAGACGCCGAGACCCTGGCGGCCGCCGTCGAAGCGGGACATCCGCCCGGCCACATATCCCCCGGCGTAGTAGCTGATCGCCAGCACCGCGATCAGCAGGATGCCGCCGACGATGCTGATCGTCGCGGCGTTCGATTCCGCTTCGCCTTCGCTGAGTTCGGTGAGGCCGATCGCCGCGCCCGCCGCGCTCAACAGCGCGGTCAGCAGCACCGCGATCCCGACCGCGACCAGCCAGCCGAAGAAGGCGGCGCCGATGTTGAAGCCCCCGTATTCGTCGCGCTGGCGCTCGTGGACGACGGCGGGCCCGGCCGCCGCAGCCCGGTCGCGAGCGGGCGACCTATCGCGAACGCCGTCGTCGCGCACCGTGCTGCCGTTTTCGGTCCGGCGGTCGACCGTGTCGCGATCTTCGACCGCGTTTTCCCTGGTCCTCTCAGCCATCTCTTCCTCCTGGTCCCTGGTTGCCTTTCGGTGACTGGCTGGACCCCCTAGATACCCGGGGTGACAGGGTCTAAGCGATCTGAACCTCGGGAACGGGGGTTCCGTATGGCGGCGAAAGGGACAACACGAAAGGCAGGAACGATGACCAGAAAGAGCGCTTCTCTAATCGCCACCGCGATGCTCGCCGGAGCACTGACGGTCGGCCTCTTTGCCGCGCCCGCCCAGGCGGCCCTGCGGCACATCGACGGGACCGTGGTCTCGAAGAACTCCGACAACCGCACCTTCAAGCTCAAGACGCAGGGCGGGAACACGGTGCGGATCAAGGTCAACAGCACGACCAAGTTCCAGGGGATCGGCGGCTTCGGCTCCCTCCACAAAGGGATGCGGATCGAGGTCGACGCCCAGTCCACCGATAGCGGCCTGCTCGCCAAGCACGTCGAGCCCGGCGGCGGAGAAGGCGGCGGTGCTGATGACAACGGTGGCGGTGGTGGTGGCGCCGACGACGGCCCCAACCACACCTAGTCAGGCAGGCAGGGCTTCAGGCAGGGTCTCGAGGTTCTGAACCAGCGTCCCCTCGGCAACCAGGGGGGACGCTGCCTGTCCGCCGAAGAGGAGCTTCAGGCGCGGGTGGGCGTGCCGCACCGCCAGCGCGACCTGGTCCAGCTCGGGAGCCAGCTCCGGCATCGTCGCCGAGAGGGCGAGGAGATCCGGCGAGAGCGAATCGAGCGCCTGCAGAAGCGCGCCGATCGGGACGTCGGCGCCGAGGTAGATCGACTCGAAGCCCGCGTCCTCGAAGACGTCGGCCGCCATCCGCAGCCCCAGCGCGTGCTGCTCACCCTCGACGGCGGCCAGCATCACCCGGCGCCTTGCCACGACGGGCTGCTCCGACCCGACGCCGACCCAGACAGGCGGTCGCAATGCCGCAAGCACCCGGTGGGTGAGGGCGGTCGCCAAGTGCTCGTCGGCGACGGTCAGCGCGCCCTTCACCCAGAGCTCGCCGATCTCGTGCATCGCCGGCGCGATCACCCGCTGGTAGAGCTCGGGGATGGTCATCCCGGAGGCTAGCGCTCCGGCGGCGACGCGAAAAGCCCCGGGCGCGTCGGCGGCCCGCACCGCATCCAGGTATAGACGCGTCAGCTGCGCAGGGCTGCGAGCCGTCCCATAGTCGTTCGAGTTCTCAGCGCCTGCCGAGTGCTCGGCCACACTTGAAGGCTAGGGATGCATTGCGGTACACACAAGGTCTCGCGGAGTGCCAGAAGTCGTCAATAGGGCTCCGCTTCGGCAATTCGACGTGCCGAAGGTCCGCAAGAGACGGCAGACTCTCGGGGTGGTGCCGGGCGGCTCCCCATCATCCGAAGGCCAGCTGGGCCTGGCGAAAGCGGTTCGCGAGCTGCGCGAGAAGGCGGGGCTGAGCCAGGCTGCCCTCTCCGAGCGCGCCGACCTGCCGGAGGCCGCGATCGCCCTGATCGAGAGCGCCAGTCAAGACCCAGCCTGGGGAGACATCCGCCGGATCGCGCAGGCACTCGGAGTTTCGCTGGAGGCACTTTCGGAACTCGCCGAGCAGCACGAGCCGGAACGGGAAGTTTGACTTAGCGTCTTCCTGGGGATGGTCTGGCGGGACCTGTATTCCTGACCCAAAGGAGAACTATGAGCATCATCACGATCCTGATCATCATCATCCTCATCCTCCTCGCGATCTACCTCTTCCGCCGCGTCTTCTAAGACGCGGCAGGGTCAGAGACGTCGATCGGGATCGAGCGAAAAGGCGCCTACCAGAATCGAACTGGTGTAAACGGCTTTGCAGGCCTGCAAGAGAGGGCGACACTTGGCTCTCTAGAGCCAAAGCCGCGTTTCGTGCGCCAGTCCATGCGCCAGTGTGACCCGCACTTTGACATCAGCTGCTGTCGGCTTCCCGTACTTCTCTCTGTTGCTGTCGCTCCCGCATGGCGGCTAGCTGCCTCTCGTTCTCATTACGCGATTCCTCAAGGCTGAGAGCTAAGAGACCGCTCCCCGTACCTGAGGTCCACTTTTCGAGGATCTTCCTGAGCTGCTCTAGCTGCTTGTGAATCTCGTGCAGCCCATGCCGGTTGACCGTCCTGATCTCCATGTACTGATCAAGGTCGAGATTTAGAGTCTCGTCGAACGACCGCTTGCGCCTCTCGTCGCTGTAGCGGACCCGCGCGATGTAATTCATCGGCAGATCGGGTCGCTCTTCATTGCGGCGGAAGCTCATGTCGAAGAACGCCCGGTACTTCTTGCCGGGTGCAAGCGTCGCGATCCCGTCGTTGAGCATCTTGAGCTTGCCAATCTCTATGTCAATCGCGCTCTTCAGTGGCGGGTTGATTTCAATGCGCACGTCGCGGGCAAGGGAGGTGCCCATGTTCTCGACCTGGAGGTAAACCAGATAGCCGCCTTCAACATCAAAGTCCGCGACGACGAACGGGCGGTTTTGCTCCTCGCGAAGCTCCCGAGCCTCCTTGACTTGCCGCCAAGCGAAGATCGCTGCAGCTACCAGGACGAGTAGCTGAGCTCCAACGAGGCCGACCTGCGCCACGTCGGTCCAAGTGACTGCGTTTTCCATGCAGCCAAGTTGCCAGGAGTACCGGACGAGCTAGGGCGCTTTTCCCGAGCCATTGCAGGTTGGGCAGGTCTTTTCCTTGGCGGAACCGAGCAGCGAATCTGGGCCGGGATCGACTAGGCCCGCCGGCAAGACTCGGGGCACATTCCCGGTGCCGTCGCAGGTCGGGCAGACGTCGCCCTCCGGTTTCGTAGCCTTGGTTGACATGGCCCTTCGATGCTCTAGCTCTTCGCCTCAGCCACGAAGGTCACCTGACCGTAGTAGTCGGGCAAGTCTGCTCGAAGTCGCTTGGCGAAGCGACGTGGAAGGTAAACCCTGCATACGTCCTCAAGCGTGAAGTCGAGATCTCCGTACCGCCGCCACTCCCGCTCCATGTAGTAGTTCTCGGGATCATCATCGGCCGAGTCGCCACGGAAGGCCTTAACGAAGGCGAAAACGTGGATCAGGAGGAACTGGTGGATTAGGGTGGCATCGTGCGTAACACCATGAGGAAGTCCTTGGACACCCTGAAATCGTGGCGCTCCTGCCGGGTGGCTATGGGCCAGTTGAAGTTCGGACAGCAGATGGAGGGCACGGTTCATTTCGTCAATAAAGAGGCTCCCGAGCGTCCCCGCCCCTTCCCCCACCTTGGTGTCTTCGGCGAGGTAGAGAACAGGGTTGGTTCCTCGCTCCAAGAGGAAGCCGCGAGAAAATGCAAGTCCGAAGGGGCTGTGCTTGGATACGTGAATTCCAATGTCCTCCACCGGGATGTCACAGAAGCAGATGACCGCCGGATCGAAAATTTTTTGAAGGCTTCTGGAACCGACTTCATAGGTGATCACATGCTCGACGGTCATGCCCTCCTTGCCGATCGAAGGGTCTGCATTGACGCCGGTTTCCTTACCGCCAGTCTTTAGCTGTCCTTCTTTGAGGATGGATACCAACCTTTCGTACAGCTGCTCTTCGAGCGTCTTTGAGTCGGCATTAGTAGCCGCCATCAAGTCACGACCGACGAAATGCGTCAACTCATCTGAGACATAGCGCTGCGACTTCAACCTAAGCCTCACCCTCAACGAGGGTGGCGAGTCTCACCCGGTCAGCACTAGCTGCGACCCCTGAGACAAGGTGCGCGTCCAAGGGAGCCGCCGCCCCGGCCTCGGTCCCCGGCATCAGAGGACCGTAAAGGTCGGCCGTGCCCTTGAACTCGACCCGGAACCTGATGTTGTTCAAAGGGAGCACAGCCGGCCATCAGCGATTTCGTAGACCGTTTGAGCCGTTGATCCGCGCGGATGGTGGCGAATGCCAAATGCGATAGCTCGCAAAGCCATCGGGCGGTTCGGATGAGTCACGGCGATGAAAACAGCTCCAAAGCGACCGTCCGGCCACGGGATGTAGGTCTTGACGCAACCGCCGAGCTTGGTGCCGTCGCGGCCTTCGGCCTGGCAGGCCATCAGACGCGATTTTGGAATCCCGCCGAGACGGCGTACCTCTTTGTGGAACAGGCGCAACGCCTCCTCGGCGCTCGCCGGGAGGTGGGCGAGGTCTTCCTCCAGGGCGTCGTCGTCAAAGCCGACCGGGAAAACCGGCTCGGATCGGGGTTCGACCACCCTCAGCCCTCGTCGTCGGTGGGCAGCGACCCGAATTGGCGCTCGAACTCCTGGGGATCGAGCCGCTGCTCCCCGTGGCGGGCGAGGATCGCCTCGACGGAGGTATCGCGTCCCTCCACTGCCTCAAGCGCCGCCAGTGCTGCGTCCACCCGATCCTCGGGCAGATGGTCAAGCACGGCGTGGGCTTTCTCGCGGGTCGTCACGCCTTGGATTGTACCCCGGTTCTAGGGACGCCGATTGAACCCTTGAGAGGCGCAGACGCTCCGCACGACTGGCGCGCGAGGCAAGCCACAATCCCTGCTCAGAGAAAAAAGGCGCCTACCAGAATCGAACTGGTGTAAACGGCTTTGCAGGCCGCTGCGTAGCCACTCCGCCAAGGCGCCGGAACCCGTTGAAGGGTAGCGGCGCGAACGTGGTCGGGGCGGGCGGTGACGACGCCCGGGTCGTGGCTACTGCTCGTAATCCTCGACCGTGCCGCCGTCGCGGACGCTGGCGTTCTCGGGGTCGTCGCCGGCGCGGCGGAGGGCTCGGCGCTGGCGGAGGTAGTCCCAGGCCTTGTCGAGCTGGACTTTGAGCTCGTCGAGGCGGGCGTGCTCGTCGTCGTCGAGGCCCTCGCCCTCGTGGCGATGGAGCAGTTCCTCCTCTTCCTGGACCAGCTTGTCGATGCGGTCGAGTACCTGTTGGTCATCCATGGCGGCAGTTCTACCCGGCCGCGGAGGTTTCGACAACCTCGAAGCGGATGCCGGCTTTCTGCAGGCGCTCGAGGAGGGCGTCGCCCATCGCCGCCGCGGTGGTCAGCTGGCCCGAGCGCTGGGGCAGATCGTCGAAGGCGAGGCAGAGGCCGGACTCGGCGAGCATCTTCGAGGTCTCGCTGTAGCCGGGGTCGCCGCCGCTGACCTCGGTGACGACGCGCTTGCCGCCGCCCTCGCCGACGAAGACGATCTTGAACCAGCTCTTCTCCCGTTTCTCCGAGCTCGGCCCCTCGCCGGGGGATTTCATCTTCAGCAGCAGCTTCCGGGTCGGCGGCAGCTGGGCGAGAGTGAAGCCGGTGCTGACCCCGGCGGCAAGCGCCGCGACGCTGCTCAGGTGCTTGGCGACCATGTTGTGGCCGTAGGTGAAGTCGGGGCCGTAGCGGTCGAGGGCGGCGGCGGAGCGGCGGACGACCGAGCCGTCGATCGTCGGCAGCGGCACCGTCCAGCCGCCGCGCTCTGGGTCGTGGCGGACGCGGGCCGGGGCCGCGTGGACCTCGCGCCCGGCCGGCCGCTGCTCGAGGCGGCGGCGGTCCTTGGCGGCCCCCACCGTCTGGCGGGCGCGGCCAAAGGCGTTGATCGCCGAGTGGTAGGTGCCGCCGGAGAAGCTGGCGTTCGAGCGGACGTAGCCGTTGACGGTCAGCGGCACGCCCTCGGGCAGCTGCTTGACCGTGAAGTAGGCGCCCAGGTCATGCGGGATCGAGTCGAAGCCGCAGCAGTGGACGATGCGGGCGCCGCTGCGCTCGGCCTCGGCGTGGTGCTCGGCCCACATCCGGTCGACGAACTCGGGCTCGCCGGTGAGGTCGGCGTAGTCGGTGCCGGCGGCGGCGCATGCCGCGACCAGCGGCTCGCCGTAGAGGACGTAGGGGCCGACCGTGGTGATGACGACGCGGGTCCCCTCCGCCACTTCGCGCATCGCCGCCGGGTCGCCGGCGTCGGCCTCGATCAGCTCCGGCGCCGGGGCGCCGGGGTTCGCCGCCGCCAGCCGGGACGCCACGGCGTCGAGCTTGCTGCGGTTGCGGCCGACCAGCGCCCAGCGCTTTCCAGCCGGAAGGTGGGCGGCCAGGTAGTCGGCCGTCAGCCCGCCGGTGAAGCCGGTGGCGCCGAAGAGAACGAGGTCGAAAGAGCGCGGAGCGTCCATCTGCATAATTCTCTCAGGGAAGAGGTCGCCGCGCGCAAGTGGAACGGGCGTCGCAGACGACCAGTCAGCGACCACGACGCCCGCTGCACGTGCACAAGTCCAACGGTCGCGGTTTACATTCGTCAGGCCGAAGTAAAGAAATGGATATGGTCGCTGGCCCTGAATCGTCCGCAAATAGCGAAAATTCCCAGCTTCAGGAGTTCGTTCGCTACTGCGAATCGGGGACCGGGGAGACCTTCGCGGATCCGGCGGCGTTCGACGCTTTCTCGGTCCGGGAGTACCGCGAGTTCTGGCGCCTTTTCCTGGAGTGGGCCGATCCGCTCCGCTCCGGCGAAGCTGATCCCATCTGCACCGACGACCGCTGCGAGCTCGCGACCTTCTTCCCGAACCTGCGGCTGAGCTACGCCGAGAACCTGCTCGAGGCCGCCGACGCCGAGGCCGACGAGCAAGTCGCGCTCGTCGCCCGCCGCGGCGACGGGACCCGCGAGGAGCTGAAGCGGCATGAGCTGCGCGAGCGGGTCCGGCATCTGGCCGCCCACCTGCGCGCGCTCGGGATCGGCAGGGACGACCGGGTGGTCGCGGTCGCCGCCAACAACGCCGAGGTGATCGTCGCGGCGCTCGCCGCCGCCACCCTCGGCGCCACCTTCTCCAGCGCCGCCCCGGAGATGGGGGCGCCCGCAATCCTCAGCCGCTTCCAGCAGCTGGCGCCGAAGCTCCTCTTCGCCGGCACCGGCAGCGACAGCCTCGCCGAGGTGATCGAGAGCCTGCCCTCGCTGGAGACGGTGATCGCCCTCGACGCCGAGAACCCGCCGGCCGAGGCCACGGCGCCGGTGCTCCGGCTCGGCGACCTCTTCGCCTCTCCCCCGCCCGCGCCGCTGCCCGAGGACTGGGAGCGCTTCCCCTTCAATCACCCCCTCTTCATCCTTTTCACCTCGGGGACGACCGGGCCGCCGAAGTGCATCGTCCACGGAGCCGGCGGCACCCTGCTCGAGCACCTGAAGGAGCACCGGCTGCACGGCGACCTGCGGTCCGCGGACACCCTCTTCTTCCAGACCAGCGCCGCCTGGATGATGTGGAACTGGCAGCTCTCGGCGCTTGCCTGCGGCGCCAGGGTGGTCGTCTACGACGGCCCGATCGCCGAGCCGGGAACGCTGTGGGAGCTGGTCGCCGAGGAGCGGGTCACCGTCTTCGGCACCAGCCCGCCCTACCTGCAGCTCTGCCAGGACAGCGGCTACTCGCCGCGCCGGGCGGCGGCACCGCGGGCGCTGCGCTCGATCCTCTCGACCGGGTCGGTCCTGCGCGACTGGCAGTACGACTGGGTCGCCGAGGAGGTCGGCCCGGTGGCGCTGCAGTCGATCTCCGGCGGCACCGACGTCATCGGCTGCTTCGTCCTCGGCCACCCCGACCTGCCGGTCCGGCGGGGGATGATCCAGTGCCGCAGCCTCGGCCTCGACGTGGCGGCGCTGGCGACGGAGACGACGCCGTCGGGCTCGCGGGTCGGCGAGCTCGTCTGCCGCAACCCCTTCCCCTCGCGGCCGCTCGGGTTCCTCGGCGACGGCGACCGCAGCCGCTTCCACGACGCCTACTTCGCCCAGAACGAGGGGGTCTGGACCCACGGCGACCTGATCGAGTTCGACGACGACGGACAGGCCCGCATCCACGGCCGCTCCGATGGCGTTCTGAATATCCAGGGCGTCCGCATCGGGCCGAGCGAGATCTACCAGGCGCTGCGGGAGGTCCCGGAGGTCGCCGAGGCGATGGCGGTCGAACAGCGCCGGCCCGAGGGAGCGCGGCTCGTCCTGCTCGCCGTTCCCCAGAACGGGGCAGAGCTCGGCGGCGAGACCGGCAAGCGGATCCGCGAAGCGATCGCCGGGCAGACGACGCCCCTGCACGTGCCGGAGCTTGTGGTTGCCGTCGAGGAGCTGCCGGTCACCCACAGCGGCAAGCGCTCCGAGCGCGCCGGCCGCGCTGCGGTCGAGGGCGAGGCCGCGAGCAACCGCAAGGCGCTCGCCAACCCCGACTCGCTGGAGCGGATCCGCGAGGCGGTCGTGGCGAGCGAAGCGGCGCTGGCGCGGCGGGACAGCGAGGCGCTCTCGGCCGACCGGCCGACGGTCGACAAGGTGCGGGCGCTGTGGGAATCGGTCCTCGGCCTCGAGGGGATCGACGGCGGCGACGACTTCTTCGCCCTCGGCGGCACCTCGCTGCAGGCGGTCCGGGTCTTCACCCAGATCCGCGACCGCCTCGGCGTCGACCTGCCGCTCTCGGTGCTGATGGAGGCGCCGACGGTCGCCGCGCTTGCCGCCGTCGTCGACGACCCCGGCAAGCATTTCGAGCCACTTGTCCTGATGCGGACCGGCAACGACGGCCCGCCGCTTTTCCTCGTCCACTCGATCTGGGGCGACGTGCTGGGGATGCGCCAGCTCGCCGTCGCGCTGCGGGGCGACGTCCCCGTCTACGGCTTGCGGGCGCGGGGCCTGCAGGGCGAAGAGCCGCAGGACAGCGTCGAGGAGATGGCTGCGAGCTACGTCGAGGTGATCCGCTCTCAGCAGCCGCGGGGGCCTTACCGAATCGCCGGCCACTCCTTCGGCGGCCTGCTCGCCTTCGAGGTCGCACGCCTCCTGGCCGAGGCGGGCGAGGAGATCGAGTGGCTGGGGCTGATCGACGCCGAGCTCAGCACCGAGGCGCACTCGCCGGCCCGCCGCTGGGGCCATCGCCTGGTCCTCCCCTACCACTACGCGCGGGCGGCGATGCGCCAGCCGCGGCAGGCGCTGCGAGCACTGCTCGGGGCGGTGCCGAAACTGTTGCGTCGCGGCTTCTCCCGCCTCCATCGCGATGCCGCCCTGGCCGAGTCGGAGGCGACCTGGATGGAAGGAGCGTCCGCCGCCCACCAGCGGCTGGCCAGCCACTTCCTCAAGCTGGCCGCCGCCTACCGGCCCCGCCCCTACCGCGGCTCGATGACCTACTTCCTCCCCACCGTCCGCCGCTTCCACCTCTTCGCCGACCCGCTCCCGGTCTGGCGCCGGGTAACCGCCGGCGAGATCGAGATCGAGCGGGTGCCGGGGCCGCACGTCGGCATGATCTCCGGGAAGCCGGGCGAGGTGATCGCCCGGCTGATCGACGGGAAGCTGGCAGCTAAGTAGCCGGAGCCGCCTCGGGGGCGCCGCTCTCGACGGGATGACCGCCGTCGCGCCAGACGCCGACGCCTTGGCCGACGTGGATCACGTCCTCGATGCCGGCGCGCTGGAGGATCGAGGCGGCGAGGCCGCTGCGCTTGCCGCCGCGGCAGATCGTCGCGATCTGGCGGTCGCGGGGCAGCTCGTCGAGCCGGCCGGCGAGGTCTGCGTAGGGGATGTGCAGGGAGCCGGGGATGTGCTCGCCCTCGTACTCGGAGGCGTTGCGGACGTCGAGGATCATCGGGCCGCCGTCGCCGCCGACGCGGCGGGCGAGCTCGTCGGGGTCGATCAGCTCGATCCGGTGGATCGGCCGCCCCTCGAGGCGCCAGGCGGTCATCCCGCCCTCGAGGTAGCCGCGCACCGCGAGCCCGACCGAGGCCAGCATCTGCGCGGCCTGGCGCTCGTCGCCGCTGGAGGCGGCGACCATGATGATGTCGCTGCCCTCGGGGACGACGCGGGAGACCTTGGTCGCGAAGCCGGTGTCGTAGGAGGAGGAGCTGATCGCGCCCTCGATGTGGGCCTCGTCGAACTGCTCGTTGGTGCGGCCGTCGACGACGACCGCGCCCCGCTCGACCAGCTCTTCGACCTCGTGCGGGCTGAGCGGCGCCGGGTTGCCGAAGTCCTCGACCAGGGGGCCGCGGTTGAGGCCGACGATGCGCTCGACGTTGGGCGGTTTGTCGCCCAGCGAGCCGACCTGATCGGCGACGAACGCGGCCTCGTCGGCGATCGCCAGAGCCCGGTTGTGGCGTCGCTCGAAGCCGATCGTCGAGGAGCTCTTGAGGTCAAGTCCGGAGCCGCCGCAGAGCGAGCCGCCGAGGTGCCCAGGCCAGACCTCGACCTCGTCGGGCAAGACCAGCAGGCGCTGGTGCAGCGAGCGGAACATGTCGGCGGCGCCGTCCCGCGGCTCGACCGCGAGGTCGGGACGGGCGACGTCGCCGATGAAGAGCGAGTCGCCGGTCAGGAGCGCCCAAGGGTCGCCGCCGCGGCCCTTGTCGCTGAGCAGGAAGCAGGTGTGCTCGGGCCGGTGGCCGGGGGTGTGGATCGCCTCGACGACGAGGTTCCCGAGCTCCAGCTTCCAGTCGTCGGTGAACGGCTCGTGCGGGTACTCGGCCTCGGCCAGCTCGTGCACGTGGACGGTCGCGCCGGTGCGCCGGCAGAGCCGACCGTGCCCGGAGACGTGGTCGGCGTGGTTGTGGGTCTCGAGCACGTGCCCGATCCGCACCCCGTGCAGACTTGCCAATCGGCGATAGGGATCGATGTCCCACTGCGGATCGACCACCACGGCGACGCCCGATTCCCGGTCGGCGACCAGGTAGGAGGCACAGCCCAGGTCCTCGTGGATGATCTGTCGGAAAAGCATCTTCGTCTGCCCACGAGCAGGCTACCGCGCCAAGCCCGCCGCCACAGCTAGAATGCCCACCGATGCGGCTGTAGCTCAGCTGGCTAGAGCGTCTGCTTGCCATGCAGAAGGTCGAGGGTTCGAATCCCTTCAGCCGCTTCTTCGAAAGCCCCGCTCAGGCGGGGCTTTCTCCATTTCGAGGCTGGGAGACCAAGGGTGAAGGACGTCGACCTATACGACCGCTCCGTCGCGACACTCGTGCAGTCTTGGCGTTACCTCGCGGCGGGATCTCCAGGTGCAGAGGTGATCGAGGAGGAGGGCGCCGCGATCGCGATCTTCCTCCGCCCGCCGGAGAGCAAGTTCCTGAACAACGCCCTTCTGTTGCCGGGCCACGGTGAGCTTGGAGCCACTCTGGATGCGGTCGAGCGCATCTACAGGGAGCGCGGGATCGGTCGCTACGCGGTCTGGGTGCATGAGTCGCAGGAGGTCGTCGTCACCGCCCTCGAAGCCCGCGGCTACGCCTATGACTCCTCGACGCGGACGATGGCGATGCCGATCGCCGGCTTTGTGGAGCCCGATACGTCCGGCCTCGATCTGGTCGAGCTCAGGCCGGTGGAGTTCTGGCGCGTCCACGAGCAGGACGGCTTCCTGCCGGAGCTTTCCGCAGACCAGGCGCACTTCCACATCTGCCGCTTGGAGGGAAAGAACATGGCGACGCTGATGGCGTTCGACCACGAAGGCGACTGCGGCATCTACATGGTCTGGACCGCGCCGGAGGCTCGTCGCCGGGGACTCGCCTCGGCGCTTTCCGCTCATGCGGTGGCCGAGGCAGAGAAGCGGGGGTGCATGACGGCCAGCCTGCAGGCCACCTCGATGGCCGAGGGCGTCTACACGAAGGTCGGCTTTCGGGACCTCGGACGCTTCGACGAGTACGTACTTGGTGCCGCGGTCAGCGACGGCCGGGACGGTGGCGATGCTTCTTGACGCAGATGCGATGGCCCTTCCTGATGACCTTGTGTTTTCCCTTCGCGCACGCCCGTCTCGAATGCGGAGGTCGGATGACCGTCGGTACCGAGGTAATCGCCTGACCCTCTGCCGCCGTCGCGCTGCCTTCGAGCTCCACGGACTGTGGTGAGTCGGGGGCGGAATCGACGATCTCCAGCCCGGCGGGGAAAGCGCCGTCCTCAACCGGCGCCATGACCACTTCGATCGTGCAGGTCTGGCCGGGCGCGAGGGAATCGCCCTCATGGCAGCTGCCACCGACGATCCGGAAGGGGGTCGACGAAAAAGACAAGCCACCCACCGGCGTGGGGAAGATTTCTTCGATCTTCAGCTCTTCGCGATCCTGGCTTTCGAGAGTGATGACTTGCGGATCCGTCGTCGTTCCAACCGGAACAGCACCGAAGGCGAGGCGTTGCGGCGTCAACGGCACCCAGGGGCCGGTTCCTTCGCCACGGAGTTCGAGTTCTGCCCAGGGTTCGTCTTCGAGCTGACTCCTGACCTTCTGCCACCCTTTCCAGGGTCCGGGATGGAGCGGATTGAAGACCACTTCAACCGAACAGCTTTCACCCGGCTCGAGGATGTGACAGTCGGCAGCAGCGGACCCACCGAACGGATCTGGGACTTTGGGCCAGTAGGCAAGCCAGGTAGACCTCCAGTGTTCCGTCACCAGCTCCGTGTCGCCGGTGTTCGTGAGCGTGACTTCATGCGCTTTCGACGACCCGTAGGGCACCTGCCCGAAGTTGTAGGAGGACGGACTCCACTGCAAACCCGCAGCCGCGCTCGATGCCGGGGCAGCGCTCCCGACTGCCAGGGCCGTCAAAACGACGCAGATACCTAAGCGTGCGGGCAATCCCCGCCCCCTCGTCATGGGCCGATGTTAGAGACCGCTGAGGCTTTCTAGCGCCAGAGCTCGCGGCGCAGCATCTCGTTGCCGCGCTCGAGCTGGTCGAGGGTGGCGCCGGCTACCGAGCGGACTCGGGTAGCGCGGTTGATGCGGGCCTGGATCTCTCGGTGCGACTTGTTGGTGCGGCGGGCGACGTCGCCGACCAGGCGCCTGCGCTCGTTGCGGAGGCGCTCGCGGGCTTCGTAGGCGGACTCACGCTCGGGCTCTTTCGAGGCCGTTTCGTGCTTGGTGGATGCGGGCGCCTTCTTCACCGGCCGGGGGTCGTCGGTCGGGAAGAGCTGGAGGGTGGTTTCGCTCATGATCGCCTCGTCCAGCTCAGCGTCGCCCGAGCTGAGGGCGGCGAAGCGTTCGCCCGGCTCCCCTCGCTCCGGCGGACGGTCCTCTGCCTCCTCTTCCTCGCCGATCGGCGAGAGGTCGAGCGCGTGGCGTCGCTCCATCTCGATCTCGTGGGCGAGCGCCTTCAGCCGCGAGTCAGCCGGCATCAGCAGGTAGCTCATCTGGCGCCTTGGCCTCGGCGTCGCGCGGATGAAGCGGCCGACCACCTGGCGAAAGAAGAGCTCGGTCCGGGCCGCCGTCGCGTAGACGCCGACCCGCAGCCGGGGGATGTCGACGCCCTCCGAGACCATCAGGACCGAGACGAGCCAGCGCCGCTCCGAGGCGGCGAAGTCGGCGATCCGGCGGCTGGCGCCGGGCTCGTCGCTCATCACCAGCTCGGGCTGCTCCCCCGCGATCGACCCGAGCCGCGTCGCGATCGCCCGCGCGTGCTCCTGGTCGGAGGCGATCACCAGGCCGCCCGCATCGGGATGCCCCTCGGCGCGCACCTCGCTCAGCCTGGCGTCTCCGTCGCGCAGCACCTCCCCCATCCACTCGCCGTCGGGACTGAGCGCCGTGCGCAGGCGACGCGCCGCCTCGGCTGCCGGCAGTACGAGGTCGAAGTCGGCGCTGCGCAGACGCCCGTCTGAGAGCCACTCCATCTCACCGTCGTAGGGCAGGAAGGTGATCGGGCGGCAGACCCGGTCGACCAGCGCCTGCGGGTAGCCGTAGGCGTAGTCGGCCCGGCTAAGGCCCTCGTCGTCGTAGGTGACCCAGGGGATCGCCGAGTTGTCGGAGCGGAACGGCGTCCCCGAGAGCAGCAGCCGGAAGCGGGCGCTGTCGAAGGCCTTGCGGGTCTGCACACCCCAGGCGGCGAGATCGCCCATGTGGTGGGGCTCGTCGGCGATCAGCAGGGTCGGCCGGCGGGCGGCCTGCCGGTGGACCTCGGGCCCGGCGGCGATCGTCTGGTAGGTGACGGCAACGCCGTGGAAGTCGGCCGACTCCGGCCCGTCGGAGTTCGGTCGGTTCGGCTCCAGGTCGATCCCGTAGCGGGCGGCGTCGGCGGCCCACTGGCGGCAGATGTGGGTGGTCGGGCCGGCGACGACGACACGGGAGACGAAGCCGGCGCGCAGCATCCGGTGGGCGATGTGGAGGCCGAAAGTGGTCTTGCCGGCCGCCGGGGTCGCCGAGGCCAGGAAGCTGGCGCCGGTGTGCGCCCGCACGGCTTCCGTCGCCTCACGCTGCCAAGTGCGGAGGGGTCGGCCATCGGGCCAGTCCGGAAGTGATCGGCCGCCTGCCCTGCCGCGGATCGAGTGCTGAGAGGCGTCGTACAAGGGCGGGCAACAATAGGCGCGCCCGCGGTCGGAGGCGAACCAGCCCGGGCGTGCCCGGCAGCTGAATCGGTAGCTTGCCCGCCATGAGCCGACGATCGCGCCTCGAGTGGGTCCTCGCCGCTTTCCTTCTCCTCGTGCTGGCGACGGCACTGGTCGCCGACGCCGGCGCCGGCGATACGGCCGCCCTCAATAAGCGCAGCGTCATCTCGGTGATCGACACCGCGACGAACAGGGTCACGGTGCCCGGGATCAAGACCGGCCCCTATCCGAGCGCGATAGCGCTCGCGCCTGACGGCAGCCGCGCCTACGTCGTCAATGCGGCCTTCTCGGGGAACGGCAGCGTCGCCGTCATCGACACCGCGACGAACAGGGTCACCACCAGGGCGATCGAGGTCGGGCCTTACCCCGAACAGATCGCGATCACGCCCGACGGCGGCAGCGCCTACATCGCCAACGTCGGCAACCGCTCGGTCTCGGTCATCGACACCGCGACGAACAGCCTCGTCAAAGCGATTCGGGTCGGTCGCGTCCCAGTGGGCGTCGCGGCCAGTCCCGACGGCCGTCGCGTCTACGTTGCCAATCAGCGCAGCGGCACCGTCTCGGCGATCGATACCGCCACCGAGAGGACCGTCGGCAAAGCGATCCGGGTCGGCCGGGCACCGGCGCCGATCGCGGTAAGCCCGGACAGCAGCCGCGTTTACGTCGCCAACGCGCGCGACGACAGCGTCTCGGTGATCGACGCCTCGAGGAACAAGGTCATCGGCGAGGTGCGGGCGGGCAATACTCCCGCCGCGATCGCGATCAGCCCCGACGGCCGCCGCGCCTACGTTGTCAACGCACGCAGCGGAACCATCACGGCGATCGATACCGCGACGAACAAGCCTGCTGGCAAACCGATCCAGGTGGCTCGCCGACCGACGGCGATCGCGATCAGCCCCGACGGCAAGCGCGCCTATGTGACCAGCATCGCGCCGGGCCTTGTCTCGGTGGTCGACCTCGGCGCCAGGAAAGCGGTGATCGAGAGGATCCCCGTCGGTCCGTTGGCGATTGCGCTTGCGGTCACCCCCGATGGTCGCCGCATCTACGTGGTCAAGAACTAACGTCCTTTGTTTTGCCTACCTAATAATGGGTAGGATAAGTCTCGTTCCCACATAATCCATTCCCCACCGACGCGAGGCGGGGGAGCGCCCAAACCAAGTTCGGCGCCGTCATTTCCCTGGTACGGCCGCCCTTCGCTCCCCCCCAGCCTCGCGTCGGCTCGAGCGCGGTCGGCGCCCAGTGCTAGTCGCGCAGCTCGGAGATCAGGTCGTCGAGGTCGAGCGGGGTCGTTCCCATCTCGACGCCCTTGCCGTCGGGGGCCATCGGCCATTGCTCCCGCGGCCGGTCCCAGTAGAGCTCGACGCCGTTCTGGTCGGGGTCGGAGAGGTAGAGTGCCTCGCTGACGCCGTGGTCGGAGGCGCCTTCGAGCGGCCAGTGCGCTTCGCTCAGCCGTCGGAGCGCGTCGGCGAGGGCGCGGCGGGTCGGGTAGCGGATCGCCGTGTGGAAGAGGCCGGTGGTGCCCGGCGGCGGCGGCGAGCCGCCTTTCGAGGTCCAGGAGTTGAGGCCGATGTGGTGGTGGTAGCCGCCGGCGGAGATGAAGGCCGCGTCGGCGCCCCAGCGCTGCATCAGCTCGAAGCCGAGGATGCCGCAGTAGAAGTCCAGCGCCCGGTCGACGCCGGCGACCTTGAGGTGGACGTGGCCGATGTCGACGCCGGGATCGATCGGCTCGCTCATCGCTCTCCGTCCAGCGCTTCGTTGACGAGCCGGTCGGCGTCGGCGTTATCGGCCCGCCGCACGTGGTGGATCGACCAGGAGTCGAACCGCCGCAGCGCCTGCTTCACCTCTTCATGCAGCTTCTTCATCCCGGCGTGTTTGACTTTGTAGCGGCCTTCGACCTGCCGCACGACCAGCTCGGAATCGCCGACCAGCTCCAGCTCGTCGGCATCGTGGGCGGCGGCGAGCTCGATGCCCCGCAGCAGCGCCTTGTACTCGGCGACGTTGTTGGTCGCCTCGCCGATCGTCTCCCCCACTTCCTCGAGGACGCTGCCGTCGCCGTTGCGGAGGACGACGCCGATCGCCGCCGGACCCGGGTTGCCGCGAGCGCCGCCGTCGACGTTGACCGTGACCCGGCTCACCGCCTCGCCCCCTCGGCGGCGAGGCGCAGCCGGCCGCCCTCGCCGACCGTCGCGTTCCACTGCTTCGCCGCCGCGTCGAGCTGGTCGACCTGGCCGCCTTTGCCGAGCTCGAAGACCGGTCGCAGCTCGTCGGCGATGTCGACGCCCCACTGGTACCAGGAGAGCTCCCAGGCGACCGTCACCCGGACCTCGTCGGGCGTCCCGGCCGAGGCCCCGACCGAGGCCCGCGGCCGCCCCAAGGTGCGGGTGAGGCCGACGACGGCGCGCCCGGCCTCGCTCGAGTTGAAGCGGGCGACGGCGCGCTCGAAGGGTGGCGGAGCGTCGATCGCGGGAAGCGGTCGCGGACGGCGGGGCTGAGCTGGCTCCGGGGCGACCGGAGCCGCTCCGGGACGCCGCCCGCGCGGCCGCAGCAGTCCGCGCAGCCGGCCACGGCCCTCGTGGCCACGCTCCTGGCGCTCAGGCTCCCCGGCTCCTCCCGCGCGCCAGCCCAACCGCTCGGCTCGAGCAACGCAGAGCTCGCAGACCGCTTGGGCCTCAGCGCCGTCGCTGAACTCGTGCACGCGCTCGCCGGCGAGGATCGACCGGCCGCAGATCGCGCAGGTCGCTCCCATTCAATCCTTCTGGAGGTGCGATTTCAGCCGCATCACAGCCTTCGTGTGCAGCTGCGAGACGCGGGACTCGGTGACGCCGAGGACCTCGCCGATCTCGCGCAGGGTGAGGTTCTCGTAGTAGTAGAGGGCGACGACGAGCTGCTCGCGCTCGGGCAGCGAGCCGATCGCCTCGGTGAGGCGGTCCTTGACCTCGTTGGAGGCGAGCGCCTCCTGCGGGTCGGCGGCGCCGTCGTCGGCGATCGTGTCGAGCAGGGAGACCTGGTCGCCGGAGGAGTCGGAGACGGTCCAGAGCTCGTCCAGCGCGTAGACCGAGGAGTTGGCGATCTCCAGAAGCGCTTCCTGCAGTTCTCCTTCGGTCATGTTCAGTTTCGAGGCGAGCTCGGCCTCGCTCGGGGCTCGCTGCAGCTCGTGCTCGAGCTTGGCCTGCGCGGCTTCGATCTCGCGGGCGCGCGAGCGGACCGACCGCGGCACCCAGTCGAGCGAGCGCAGTTCGTCGATGATCGCGCCGCGGATCCGGGTCATCGCAAAGGTCTCGAATTTGATCCCGCGCTCGGGCTCGAAGCGCTCGATCGCGCCGATCAGGCCGACGAGCCCGTAGGAGATCAGGTCGGCGTCCTCGACGTGCGAGGGCAGGCCGGCGCCGAGGCGGCCGGCGACGAACTTGACCATCGGCGAGTAGGCGACGACGAGCCGCTCGCGGGCGGTGTCGTCCCCCTCGCTCTTGTAGCGCCGCCACAGGTCACGGAGCTCCACCTCTTTGACGCCCGTTTCCATTACGTAATCCTACGTTCGATTGCGGGGGTTTGTCTCATGCGCGGGGGTGGCTTGCAGCGTAGGTGTCACGCAACCGAGCCGCGTCGACCCGGGTGTAGACCTGGGTGGTGGAGATCGACGCGTGACCCAGCAGCTCCTGAATCGTACGCAGGTCGGCGCCGCCCTCGAGCAGATGAGTTGCAAAGGAATGTCTGAGTGCGTGTGGCGAGACTCCGGCGGCGAGCGCGGCCTCTCGGGTCCAGAGCCCGAGGCGGCGGGTGACGTCGGAGTTGGAGAGGCGGCGGCCGCTCTTCGAGAGGAAGAGCGCCTGCTCGCGGGGATCGGCGAGCAGCGCCCGCCGCCCTTTGCCGAGATAACGCCGCAGCGCCTTCTGCGCCGGCTCGCCGACCGGCAGCAGCCGCTCCTTCTGCCCCTTGCCGAGGACGCGCAGCTGCTCGGTCTCGAAATCGAGCGAGCCCTCGTCGAGATTGACGATCTCCTCGCAGCGCAGCCCGCAGGAATACGCGAGCTCCAGCATCGCCCGATCCCGCAGCTCAAGCGGCGTATGCGCCGGAATCCGCTCCAGCAGCGTCCGCATCTGCTCGGTCGTGAGGACGGTCGGCAGCTTCTCCGAGCGCTTCGGGCTGGAGACCAGCTCGGCCGGGTTGGAGCCGACCTTCTCGATGCGGACGAGATAGCCGTAGAGGCCGCGGATCGCCGCCAGCTTGCGGGCCACGGTCGCCGGTGCCGCGCCGGCGCTGGAGAGCCCGGCGCCGTAGCGGCGGACGTCGCGGTGGCGGACCCCGGCCGGGCCGAGCCCCTGCTCGCCCGCCCACTCGGCGAAGCCGCCGAGGTCGACGCCGTAGGCGCGCCGGGTGCGCTCGGCGGAACCGCGCGCCCGCAGGTCGCGGTCGTAGGCCGCTAGAGCATCCGTCCAGTTCATCGAGGCTTCATTCGCCTCGGATCGGTGTCGTCCTTCGAGCCGGCGCTAGCCGATGAAGATCGGGGTGCCGACTTCTACCTGGTCATACAGTTCTTCGACGTCGGGAATCGCCATCCGGATACAGCCGTGGGAGGCGGCGCTGCCGAGCGAGTAGGTCTCTTCGGTGCCGTGGATTCCGGCGCCTTCGAAGATCCCCATCCAGCGGGCCTTGATCGGGTTCGACGGCCCCGGCGGGATCGTCTGCCCGGCGAGGTCGCCGGCCCAGTCGGAGAGCGGCACGTGCCAGACCGGGTTTTCTTCCTTTTCCTGGATCGCGTAGAGGCCTTCGGGCGTTTCCAGGCCTTCCATGCCGACGGCGACGGTGTAGGTCTTGGCCAGCTTCAGGTGCTTCCAGAGGCGCAGGGTGAAGGTCGAGCGGTCGAGGGTGAGGTAGGACGGATACTCGGCGGCGACTTCCTTCTTCGTCACTTCCGGCGCGATCGAGTGGACCTTCGCCTTGATCGTGTGCGGCGCGTTCGCGTTCAGCACCGCCGCCTTCAGGTCTTCCTCGAGCAGGTTGTCGCGCAGCTTCCGCCCCGGTTCGCCGGCGACGACTTCGAGCGAGTCGCCGCTCGGTTCGACGTCGGCGTTCTTCGGGTCCCGGTTGACTTCTTCGGCGACCTTGCGGACGAAGCGGTTGACCGCGGGGACGGAGTATTCGACTTCGGGGGTGATGCTTTCGTCGACTTCGCCGCCGCTGACATAGCGGACCAGGCGGCCGGGCAGGCCTCCCTCGCGGCTGTCTTCGAGCGCCTCTTCGACCGCTCCGTCGACGTCGGCGCGGATCTTCAGCTGCTGACCCGAGAGCTTCCAGGTTTCGCCGTCGAAGCTGACCTCGAGCGAGTGCTTGAGTGGCGCCAGCAGCTTGCGCTGGACCTTCGCCGCCGCTTCTTCTTCGTTGAGGCCGCCGACGTCGACGCCGGCGATGGTGACTCCGTCGGCGATCTCGTCCTTCTGGCTGCTGTCGTAGGCGTAGGCCCCGCCGACGACGAGGACCAGCAGCAGCGCGGCGATCAGCACCGCTATCGAAGTCTTCGTGCGCATCGGACTGGGCTAATCCTCAGTACGTCGGTTTGCCGGTTGCCAAAGTCTAGGCACCCGAATAGTTCGGCTCAACGGACCCTCTTCCCTGCAATTTCGCATCTGCACGGGTTCTATCGGCAGGCGCGGCGGATATCTTTCGCGGACGGTGCGCACCAAGGACGAAGTCCGCGAGGAGGTCTGGAAGGCGATGGAACGCGAGAGCGTTTCCCGCTTCCCCGGGGCCGAGGGGCGGATTCCCAACTTCGCCGGCGCCAAACTGGCGGCCGAGAAGCTCGCCGGGCACCGGCTCTGGAAGCGGGCGCGGGTGATCAAGGCCAACCCGGACTCGCCGCAGACCCACGCCCGCCGGATCGCCCTCGAAGAGGGCAAGACGATGATCATGGCGGTGCCGCGGCTGCGCGACCCCCACCCCTTCCGCGTGCTCGACCCGAAAAAGCTCTCGAAGGCGGCGATGAAAGAGGCGGCGACGATCAAGGGCGCGCTCAAGCACGGGCGCGTCGTCGCCCTCGACGAGCTGCCCGACGTCGACCTGATCCTCTGCGGCTCGGTCGCCGTCAACCTCAGCGGCGCCCGGGTCGGCAAAGGCGGCGGCTACCACGACCTCGAGTACGGGATCCTCGCCGACGCGGGCAAGATCGACGACCACACGACGGTCGCCACCACCGTCCACCCGATCCAGATCCTGCGCCAGCACCTGATGGTCACCGACCACGACCTGCCGGTCGACCTGATCGCGACGCCGCGGGCGGTGATCGACGTCGAGCGCCAGTACGTGCGCCCGCGCGGGATCCTCTGGGACCACCTGCAGCCGCCGCAGATCCGCGAGATCCCGGTGCTTGAACGGATGGGCTATGCCTGAGAACGGAGAGCTGCCGCTCTTCCCGGCGCCCGACTACGGCGAGCCGGACCCCGAGTGGCTGAAGATCGACTGGCGCGAGCACCTGCACCAGGTCGACCTGCCGGGGGCCGAAGCGGTCAACTACGTCGAGATCGGCGAGGGCGAGCCGATCATCTTCATCCACGGGATCGCCGGCTGCTGGCGCAACTGGCTCGAGAACCTGCCCTACTTCGGCCGCACCCACCGGGCGATCGCCATCGACCTGCCCGGCTTCGGCGACAGCCCGCTGCCCTCCTGGGAGATCTCGATGGCCAACTACGGGCGGCTGATCCACGACTTCTGCGAGCGCCTTGGGATCGAGAAGGTGGCGGCGCTGGTCGGCAACTCGATGGGCGGCTTCATCGCCACCGAGGCGGTGATCGAGGAGCCCGAGCGCTTCGACCGCCTGGTGCTGATCTCCGCCGCCGGGATCAGCTTCGCCGAGTGGCAGGGGCGGACCTTCGACGCCGCCGCCCGCATCTTCAAAGCCGCGATCCCGATGCTGAGCGGCGACCGCCGCGTCTACTGGACGACGCCGCGCGGCCGCAAGATCGCCTTCGGCCGCCTCTTCCACAACCCGAACAAGCTGCGGCCCGAGCTTCTCGCCGAGCAGGTGAAACCGGGCCTGCAGGCGCCCGGCTTCACCGACGCGCTGACCAAGATCTGGGGCTACGACACGCGCGAGCGGCTGCCGGAAATCGAGATCCCGACGATGGTCGTCTGGGGCCTCAACGACCAGATCGTCCCGGTCGAGGGAGCGATCGGCTACCACCGCCTGATCCCGCGCTCGCGGCTGGAGATCTTCGAGCGCACCGGTCACCTGCCGATGCTGGAGCGGCCCCGGCGGTTCAACCCACTCCTCGACCAGTTCATCGAGTCCTCGCGGCCGCTCGAGGCGGCGCAGGACACTGCGGTTGGCTGACGATTGGTGAGTTTTAGTCCCTATAGAGACGAAAACTCACCAATCGCTACCCAGTGATGGCGCCTTTGGCGGCTGAGGACACAGTCGCCGCGTACTTCGACATCACGCCGGGACCAAAGGGCGACGGGGGCGACTCGTAGGCCGCGACCCGCTCGGCGATCTCCTCGTCGGAGAGAGCGACGCTGAGGCTGCGGTTGTCGATGTCGACGGTGATCTCGTCGCCCTCGCGGATCGCCGCGATCGGCCCGCCCCTTGCCGCCTCGGGTGCGACGTGGCCGATCATCAGGCCGCGGGTGGCGCCGGAGAAGCGGCCGTCGGTGACCATTGCCACGCTCTCCCCCAGCCCCTCGCCGACGATCGCGGCGGTGACCTGGAGCATCTCGCGCATCCCCGGGCCGCCGACCGGCCCCTCGTTGCGGATGACGACGATGTCGCCGGGGTTGATCTGCTGGTCCTTGACGGCGCGGAAGCATTCCTCTTCGTTCTCGAAGACCCGGGCCGGGCCGGTCTGTTGGCGCCGCTCGGTGCCGGCGACCTTGACCACCGAGCCTTCGGGGGCGAGGTTGCCGCGGAGGATCGCGAGGCCACCTTCGGGCTTCAGCGGGTTCTCGACCGAGCGCACGACTTCTTGACCCGGCGCCTCGGTCGCCGCGGCGGCCTCCTCGCCGATCGTCCTGCCGGTGACCGTGATCGCCTCGCCGTGCAGGATCCCGGCCTTGGCGAGACGCTCGAGGATGACCGGCACACCGCCGGCGGCGTAGAGGTCGGTGGCGACGAAACGCCCGCCCGGCTTCAGGTCGGCGAAGAGCGGCGTCCGCCGCGAGATCTGCTCGAAGTCGTTCATCGTCAGCTCGACCCCGACCTCGTGGGCGAGCGCGATCAGGTGGAGGACGGCGTTGGTTGAGCCGCCGGAGGCGCAGACACAGGCGATCGCGTTTTCCAGCGCCTCGCGGGTGAGGATCTTGCTCGGGCGGAGATCGTTGACGAGGACGTTGATCACCAGCTCGCCGACTTTCTCGGCGACCGTCTGCTTGTCGTCATCTTCGGCGGGGACCATCGCCGAGCCGCCGGCGCTGATCCCGAGCGCCTCGAAGGCGCAGGCCATCGTGTTGGCGGTGAACTGGCCGCCGCAGGCGCCGGCACCGGGGCTGGCGGCGCCCTCGAGCTCGTGCAGTTCCTCGTCGGTCATGTCGCCAGCGTTGTGGGCGCCGATCGCCTCGAAGATGTCGAGGATGGTGACGTCGCGGCCGTGCCAGTGGCCGGGGGCGATCGAGCCGCCGTAGAGCAGGACCGAGGGGACGTCGAGCCGGGCCAGCGCCATCGCGCAGCCGGGGATCGTCTTGTCGCAGGCGCAGAGGGCGACGATCGCGTCGAACTGGTAGCCGCGGGCCATCAGCTCGATCGAGTCGGCGATCACCTCACGGCTGACCAGCGAGGCCTTCATCCCCTGGGTGCCCATCGTCACCCCGTCGGAGACGGCGACGGTGTTGAACTCCATCGGCGTGCCGCCGGCGGCGCGAACACCCGCTTTCACGTGCTCGGCCAGCGCCCGCAAATGAAAGTTGCAGGGCATCGCCTCAGTCCAGGTGTTGGCGATCCCGATCGTCGGCCGGCTGAGAGCGTCGTCGTCGAAGCCGATCCCCTTCATGTAGGCGCGCGCGTGGGCGCGGTCGGGCCCGTCGAAGACGGTCGCCGAGCGGGGACGGGGCAGCTTGGTCGCGGTATCGCCGTTCGTGCTCATGGCAGCGGAATCTACTGAGGGTTTACCTGCCGCGAGTGCACCGTTTTGGAGCGTAGGGCGGCCAATCTGATCATCCGACCCCGAGCGCGTTGACCGGGCCGGGTCCCCGTCCGATCTCCCGAAGCCCGGCGCCGACGGCCTCCGAGGCGATCACGCGGGCCTTACGAGCGGCTTCCAGCGGCTCCGCGCCGAGGGCGAGGTAGGCCGCCAACGCCGAGGAGTGGGTGCAGCCGGAGCCGTGGGCCGCCCCGTCCGGATGCCGCTCGCCGGGAATCTCAACCACCTCGTCGCCGTCGAAGAAGAGGTCGACCATCTCCTCGCTGTGCCCACCGGTGACGACCGCCGCCTTTGGACCGAGTGCCACCACGGCCCGCGCCAGCTCCTCCTGGCTCGCCCTCTCTCCAAGACCCGTGAGCACCCGAGCCTCCGGAATGTTCGGAGTGGCAAGAGCGGTCAACGGCAGCAGCCGCTCGATCAAGGCAACGCGAGCGCCGTCGTCCAGCAGCACCGCCCCGCTCTCGGACACCATCACCGGGTCGATCACCACCGGTGCCTCCCCCACATGGGCGAGCGCATCCACCACCGCGTCCACGGTCTCCGCAGTTCCCAGCATCCCGATCTTCACCGCGTCGACCCCGATGTCCTCGGCCACCGACCGCACCTGCGCGACGACGATCCGCGGCGAAATAGCTTCCACCGCCTCGACCCCGACCGTGTTCTGAGCCGTGATCGCCGTGATCGCCGTCATCCCATGCACTCCGACGCGGGCAAACGCCTTCAGATCCGCCTGGATGCCGGCCCCTCCTCCGGAGTCGGAGCCGGCGATCGAGAGCACTGCTGGGATGTGGTGATCGTTCATCGAGATGTCAGTTCGGCACCATATTGGTGCTCAAGTGCCAACTGAGTTTCTTATCTATAGGTGCGGCCGGGCCTCGGCTACAGCGTCCGCGTGTACGAGCCGAGGTCTGAACAGGTGAGGTACCCGAGGAGCTCCAGCTTCGCGAGCGAGGCGGCGGCCGCCGAGCCGGGCATACCGGTAACAGCCGCGACTCCGTCACAAGTCGACTCCCCCGCCTCCACGGCGGCGAGGACAGCTCCCAATTCCGTGTCGAGGGTGGCGACGGGGTCGGGGCGTTCGAGCTGGCGGCCGGGACCGAGCATGGCGTCGAGGACGTCCTGGGCGTCGCGGATGACGTGGGCGCCGCTGGCGAGGAGGGCGTTGGGGCCGGCGGAGGCCCGGGAGGTGACGGGGCCGGGGACGGCGCCGAGGTCGCGGCCTAGGTCGGCCGCCAGGTCCATCGTGATCAGCGAGCCGGAGCGCCGGGCGGCCTCGACTACGACGGTCATTCCCGCGAGGGCGGCCATGATCCGGTTGCGCGCCGGAAAAGTCCACTTCCATGGCGGCGCTCCCGGCGGCAGCTCCGAGATGACCAGGCCCTGCTCGCAGATCTGCCGCCAGAGCCCGCGGTGGCTCGCCGGGTAGGCGACGTCGGGGCCGCAGCCGAGGACGGCGATCGTGCGGCCGCCGTCGAGAGCGCCGCGGTGGGCGCAGCCGTCGATCCCGAAGGCCATGCCGCTGACCACGACCATCCCGGCCCGGGACAGCTCCCTCGCCAGCTCGCGGGCGATCTCGCGCCCGTAGGAGGTGGCGCGGCGGGCTCCGACGATCGTCACCGCCCCGAAAGGCTCCAGGCCGGCGATCAGCCCCGGGTCGCCGCGGCCGATCAGCGCCCAGGGCGCGTCGGCGGCGTCGCGCAGCGCCGCCGGATAGAGGTCGCCATGGCGGCAGCAGGCCCAGCAATCCGCGAGCAGCAGCTCTTCGTTCAGCCGCCCTTCCCCCAGCGCCGCGATCCTCCCCAGCAGCTGCTCGGCGACCTTCGGCGCCGCGACCTCGACCAGCTCCTCATTCGAGAGGCGCAGCAGTTCCGGTGAGCGCGACCCGGCCTCGCCGGTGGCGATGCGCTCGACGTAAGGGCCCAGGGCCGCGAGGAGCCAGCTCCGCCGCAGGCAATCGAGGCAGGCGCCCGGCTCAGCCACGGTCGCGCCTCCGCATCTGCAGCGCCTGCGCCATCTGCTCCTCGCCGATCTCCCCCAGCCCAGCCAGGTCGGCAAGCGTCTGCGCCAGCCTCAGCGCCCGGTCGTGGGCGCGGCCGCTGAGCCGCTGGCGTGAGTAGAGGTCCGCCAGCAGCGAGGCGCCGCCCTCGCTGAGCGGACAGCTCCTCGCCTCGGCCGGCGTCATCTCCGCGTTGCAGCGACCGGCTCCGAGCCGGTGCTCCTGGCGCTCGCGGGCCTCGCAGACCCGCTCTCGCACCGCCGCCGAGGCCTCGCCGGGCGCGCCGCCGATCTCCGCTGCGCTCGGCTGCCGCACCGCGGCGAGGACGTCGATGCGGTCGGCCAGTGCTCCACTGAGCTTCCCCTGGTAGCGCTGGACCTCATAGGGCGAGCAGGTGCAGTCGGGGTCGGCTTCGCCGCGCCCGCAGGGGCACGGATTCGCCGCGGCGACCAGCATGAACCGGCAGGGAAGACGGCGCTGACCGCCGACCCGGGCGATCGCGACCTCACCGCTCTCCAGCGGCGCCCGCAGCGCCTCCAGGGCGTCGCGCCGGAACTCGCAGAGCTCGTCCAAAAACAAGACCCCGCGATGGGCAATCGTGATCTCCCCCGCCCTGATCGGCTGGCCGCCGCCGACGAGGCCGGCGGCGCTGATCGTGTGGTGCGGGGCGCGGAACGGCCTCCCTCCCGGCAGGCCGGCGCCGAGACGGCCGCAGGCGCTGGCGATCCGCGCCACTTCGAGCGCCTCCGCAGGCGCCAGCGGCGGCAGGATCGAGGGCAGCCGGCTCGCCGCCAGCGACTTCCCCGCTCCGGGTGGGCCGACCATCAGCAGGCTGTGGCCGCCCGCCGCCGCGACCTCGAGGGCGTGGCGCAGGTGCGGCTGGCCACGGAGGTCGGCGAGATCGGGGGCACCGGCCGCGACGCTCGGCAGCAGCGGCAACGGCTCCGGCCGGGGCGGGCTCCACTCCCCCTCGGCCAGGCCGAGCAGCTGCCCCAGCGCTTCCACCGGCAGCACCTCGATCCCCTCGGCCAGCGCCGCCTCCGCCCCGTTCTCGGCTGGGAGCACGATTGCCTTCGCCCCCTCCTCCCGCGCCGTCTCCGCCATCGCCAAGGCCCCGTACACCGGGCGCGTCGCGCCGTCCAGCGCCAGCTCGCCGACCAGGGCGGCCTCGGCCAGCCCCTCCCAAGGCAGTTGCTCGGAGGCGCTGAGGAGCGCGGCTGCGATCGCCAGGTCCATCCCCGGTCCGGCCTTGCGCAAGCTCGCCGGCGCGAGGTTGACGACGATCCGCCGCAGCGGGAACTCGAAGCCGCAGTTGACCAGCGCCGCCCGCACCCGCTCCCGGGCCTCGCGGACGGCGGCGTCGGGAAGGCCGACGATCGTGAAGTTCGGCAGCCCCCGGTGGACGTCGACCTCGACCCGCACGGGGCGGGCGGAGATGCCGTCGAGGGTGAAGGTGCGGGCGGTGGCGAGCACGACCGCCACGCTAGGCGGCTTCGATTCACGCGTTACGCGCAGAAACAAAATCTTTGGGACCGCAAGGGGGGCGAGTTTGTGACTTCCCAGCCCTTAGGCCCCCATGACCGTCGCCCGACGCCGCACCGGCCAGATCGCCGAGGACCTCGTCGCCGAGTATCTGGCCGAGGAAGGCTGGGAGATCGTCGAGCGCAACGCCCGCACCCGCTACGGCGAGCTCGACATCGTCGCCCTCGACGGCAACGTCCTCGTCTTCCTCGAGGTCAAGGGCGCCCGCGCGGGCACCAGCTACGGCCCCGAGCGCCCGATCTGCTCGATCGACTTCCGCAAGCAGCGCCGGGTCCGCCACCTCGCCACCGCCTGGATGTCAGAACGCCGCGACCAGCCGCGCTACGAGGACATCCGCTTCGACGCGGTCGGCGTCATCCTCGACGCCGGCGGCCACCCGCTCGACGTCGAGCACATCAAGGGCGCCTTCTAGCTAGCCCAGCTCCAGCTGTGAATACGCAACCGACTGGAAAGAGCGGCGGTGCAGCGGCGAGATCCCGATCTCCTCGATCGCCTGCCGGTGCTCGGGGGTCGAGTAGCCGACGTGCTCCTCGAAGCCCCAGCCCGGGTGCAGATCGGCGACCTCGCGCATGTAGCGGTCGCGGGTGACCTTGGCGATCACCGAGGCGGCGGCGATCGCGCCGCTGGTCGCATCGCCCTTGATCACGCGCCGGTGCGGGACCGCGCATCCCGGCAGGCGGAAGCCGTCGACCAGGCTGATTGCCTCGCCCTCTGGCGGCGCCAGCCGCTCCAGCGCCAGCGCCAGCGCTTCCATGTTGGTGACGTGGAGGCCGCGGCGGTCGATCCCGGCCGCGCAGCGGACGACGACGCTGACCCGCTCCGCCGCCCGCAGCACGCACGGATACATCTCCAGCCGGCGCTCCTCGGTCATCTGCTTGGAGTCGTGCAGGCCGCTCAGCGCCCGGCGGTCGGAGACCGACAGGCGCTCGTAGTCGATCAGGACCGCGGCGGCGACCAGCGGCCCGGCCAGGCAGCCGCGCCCGGCCTCGTCGGCGCCGGCGACGTAGCGGCTCTGCAAGCCGCGATCGAAGGCGAAGAGCCGGCGGCTGCGGGCGAGCCGGCGGCGGTGGAACTTGCCCGGCTTGGGCTTAGAGTCCGCCGATTCGGTTTGGGGGCCAGTAGGTGGCAAAGGCCTCACCGATGATCCATTCCTTGGGGACGGGTCCCCAGAAGCGGCTGTCGTCGCTTGCCCCACGGTTGTCGCCCATCATGAACCAATGGTCGGGCGGGATCGTGATCTGTTTCGGCAAATTGCAGACGGGGGCGGCGCCGCAGGGGTTGGTGTAGGGCTCGTCGGTCTTCTCGACCCCGTTGACCACCGGGTGGCCGTCTTTGACGGTGAGCGTGTCGCCGGGCCCGGCGACGATCCGCTTGATGAAGTTCTGGTCCGAGCGCCCCGGCGTCGGTTCGGGGCACGGTTCGCCCTGTTCGGGCGAGCCGCCGGGGACCCCGCACTGGGAGCCCCTGTCGGCGCCGGCCGGCGGGTGGAAGACGACGACGTCGCCGATCTGCGGTTCCTTGAAGTGGTAGAGGAAGCGGTTGACGAGGACGCGCTGGCCGACGTCGAGCGTCGGCTCCATCGATTCGGAAGGGATCTGGTACGGCTTCACGATCCAGGCTTGGATCGCCAGTGCCAGCCCCAGGGCGAGCACGACGATGACGACCAACTCGAGGAGCCCGCCGCCTTTCGATTCCGGCTTCGGGATCAGGCGTTTCAGGCTGCCGAGTCCTCGTCGGAGTCACCGTCGGCTGACGGCTCCTCGTCCTCGGCATCCTCGGGCGCGGCAGTGTCCTCGGTCTCCCCAGCCTCGGACGCATCCGCGTCCGGCTCCGCCGCCGTCTCAGTCTCGGCTGCCGCCTCCGGCTCCGCAGGGGCCTCGGCCTCTGGTGCCTCCTCGTTCGCCTCCGGCTCCGGCTCGGCTGCCGGCGCCTCTTCCTCGGCGTCCTCCGGGGACTCGACCGGAGGTGCAACCGGCACGACCTCCTCCTGGCTGACGCCCTCGGCGTCGACCGCGGTGGACTCGCCGTCGGCCGCGCCGGCGACCGAGACGACGTCGTCGTCGATCCCCCAGCGCCGCTCGGCGACGCGGGCGGCCTTGCCGATGCGGCCGCGCAGGTAGTAGAGCTTCGCCCGGCGCACGTCGCCGCGGGCCGCAACCTCGAGTTTCTCGATCTTCGGCGAGTGCAGCGGGAACGTCCGCTCGACGCCGACGCCGAAGGACTGCTTGCGGACCGTGAAGGTCTCGCGCACGCCGGAGCCCTGGCGCCGCAGGACGACGCCCTCGAAGACCTGGGTCCGTTTGCGAGTGCCCTCGATCACCTGGAAATGGACGCGGACACGGTCACCAGGGGCGAAATTGGGCAGACCCTGCCTCAGCTGGGCGCGCTCGATGCTGTCGATTACAGAGCTCATTTGAAGGGTGTTGCTGAGGAATTGCTGCGAGAAAAAACCGCCGGGACCCGGTGGCGGGAACCGCGCGGTCGCGGAATGGTAGCTATTCCGCGTCTTTTTCGAACTGCTCTGCCCGCAGCCGGCTCTGCTCGAGCCGCCATTGCCGCACCTTGCCGTGGTCGCCGGAGAGCAAAACCTCGGGCACGCCCCAGCCGCGGTAGCTCGGCGGGCGGGTGAAATGCGGGTACTCGGGCATCCCCTCGAGCGCGTGACTGAAGGACTCCTCGACGGCGGAGTCCTCGTGGCCGAGGGCGCCGGGCAGCTTGCGCATGACCACGTCGGCGACGACCAGCGCCGGCAGCTCGCCGCCGGCGAGGACGTAGCGGCCGATCGAGAGCTCCTCGTCGGCGAGGTGCTGGTGCACGCGGTCGTCGAAGCCCTCGTAGCGGCCGCAGAGCAGGGCGACATGGGGCTCGGCGACCAGTTCGTCGGCGATCCGGTCGTCGAGCAGCGGCCCGGTCGGCGAGAGCAGGACGATCCGCGGCCGCGGGCCCTCGCCGTAGGCGGCCTTCAGGGCGGCGTCGACGACGTCGACCCGCAGCACCATCCCGGCGCCCCCGCCGTAGGGGGAGTCGTCGACCTGGCCGGCGCTCAGCGGGGTCGAGTCGCGGTAGTTGAAGAGATGGAGCTCGTTGCCTTCGCGGAGCGCGTTCTGGACCGGGCGCTGGGTCCGGAACCAGTCGAAGGCCTCCGGGAAGAGGGTGAAGACGTCGAGGCGCAAGGCGCGCCTCAGTCGAGGATGTCGACGATCACGCGCCGGTCGATCCGCACCGCGGCCGCCTTGGCGATCGTCCGGATCGCATTCGCGATCCTTCCCCCTTTGCCGATCACGCGGCCGAGGTCCCCGTCGGCGACGGTGATCTCGTAGACGAGGTCGCCGTCCTCTTCGAGCTCCTCGACCACGACCGCCTCCGGGTCCTCGACGAGGGCCTTGACGAGAAACTCGAGCAGCTCGGTCATCGCCGCACGAGCCGGCTAGCTGCCGGTGGCCTTGATGCCCTTGGTCCGCAGCAGGGTCGCCACCGTCTCCGACGGCTGTGCCCCGTGCTCGAGCCAGTGGCGCGCGCGCTCCTCGTCGATGTTGATCGTCGAGGGCTCGGTCTGCGGGTTGTACTGGCCGATCGTCTCGATCGTGCGCCCGTCACGCGGCGAGCGTTTGTCGGCGACGACGATGCGCCAGATCGGGTTCTTCTTCGAACCCACGCGTCTAAGTCTGATTCGGACTGCCATAGGGTCGGGCAGGTTAGCGTCTTCGCGCTCTCGGGCGCGGCGCGCGCTGGTTGCCGCCGGCCAGCTGGGCCATCTGCTGCGGCGTCGGCATCCGCCCGTTCGCCATCGATTTCATCAGCACCCGCATCTGGTCGAACTGTTTCACCAGGTTGTTGACCTGCTGGACCTTGGTCCCGGAGCCGTTGGCGATCCGTTTGCGGCGGGAGCCGTTGATCATCCCCGGGTTGGTCCGCTCCTGCGGCGTCATCGAGAGGATGATCGCCTCGACGCGGTCGAGCTCCTTTTCGTCGATGTCGGCGTTCTTCAGCTGCTTCATCGCCCCCATGCCGGGGAGCATTCCGAGGATCCCGCTCAGCGGGCCCATTTTGCGGACCTGCTTCATCTGCGTGAGGAAGTCCTCGAGCGAGAACTGGTCCTTCCGCATTTTCTCCTGCAGCTCTTCGGCTTCCTTCTCGTCGACCTGCTGCTCGGCTTTCTCGATCAGGCTGAGGACGTCGCCCATGCCGAGGATCCGCTGCGCCATGCGGTCGGGGTGGAACTTGTCGAAGTCCTCGATCTTCTCGCCGGTCGAGGCGAAGAGGATCGGCTTGCCGGTCACCGCTTTGACCGAGAGCGCGGCGCCGCCGCGAGCGTCGCCGTCGAGCTTGGTCATGACGACGCCGTCGAACTCGGCCACCTCGGCGAAGGATTCGGCGACCCCGACGGCGTCCTGGCCGGTCATCGCGTCGACGACGAGGAGGACGTCGTGCGGGCGGGTCTGCTTGCGGATCTTCGCCAGCTCGGCCATCAGGTCCTGGTCGATGTGGAGGCGGCCGGCGGTGTCGACGATCAGCACGTCGCGGCGCTCGGCCTGCGCCTGCTCGAGCGCCCAGGAGGCGATGTCGACCGGGTCGGCGTCGGTGCCGCGCTCGTAGACGTGGGCGCCGGCGCGGCCGCCCATCGTCACCAGCTGCTCGACCGCGGCGGGGCGGTAGACGTCGCAGGCGGCGAGGGCGACGTCCTTGCCCTCTTTCTTGAAGAACTGGGCGAGCTTGGCGCAGGCGGTCGTCTTGCCGGAGCCCTGCAGGCCGGCCATCAGGATCACGGTCGGGCCGCTGCTCGCCATCGCCAGCTCCGAGCCGGTCCCGCCCATCAGCGAGGCGAGCTCCTCGTTGACGATCTTCACCACCTGCTGGCCGGGATCGAGGCTCTCCAGCACGTCGGAGCCGAGGCAACGTTCCTTCAGCGTCTTCGTGAAGGTTTTGACGACTTTGAAGTTGACGTCGGCCTCGAGCAGCGCAAGGCGGATCTCCCGCATCGCCGAATCGACGTCGGACTCGCTCAGTTTCCCGCGCGAGCGGACCTCCGAGAGGGTCGACTGCAGGCGCTCAGATAGCTGGTCGAACATGTCCGAGCAGCTTAGAGGGAGGCGCCGGGAAGGGCGCTACTCGGCCAGCAGCGCTTTCGCGTAGTCGCCGGGGTCGAAGGGGCGCAGGTCCTCGAGCGTCTCGCCGACGCCGATCAGCTTCACCGGGATGCCGAGGTCGGAGGCGATCGCGAGGGCGATGCCGCCGCGGGCGGTGCCGTCGAGCTTGGTCAGGACGACGCCGTCGACGTCGACTGCCTCGGAGAAGATCTTCGCCTGGCGGAGGCCGTTCTGGCCGGTGGTCGCGTCGATCGAGATCAAGGTCTCGTGCGGGGCCTCGGGCACCTGCTTCTGGATCACGCGGCAGACCTTCGACAGCTCGTCCATCAGGTTGGTCTGGGTGTGGAGGCGGCCGGCGGTGTCGACGATGACGACGTCGGCGCCGCGGGCGCGGGCGGCGTTGATCGCGTCGTAGGCGACGGCGCCCGGGTCGGACCCCTCATCGCCGCGGACGAGCTCGGCGCCGGCCCGCTCGGCCCAGGTTTCCAGCTGCTCGGCGGCGGCGGCCCGGTAGGTGTCGGCGGCGGCCATGACCACGCTGAGGCCCATTTCCCTGCTCAGGTGCCAGGCGATCTTGCCGATCGTCGTCGTCTTGCCGGTGCCGTTGACGCCGACCATCATCAGGATCGCCGGCTCGGCGCTGAGGTCGATCGGCGCCCGGCCGGTCGAGGCGACCTCGGCGAGGATCTCGATCAAGCGGTCCCGCACCGCGACCCCGTCCATCGGCACCGCCCCCGACTCCACCTCCTGCTCGAGCCGCTCGACCACCGCAGCGGTGGTCGGAGCGCCGACGTCGGCGAGGATCAAAGCCTCCTCGAGCAACTCCCACGTCTCGTCGTCGATCTTGTCGAAGAGAGAGGCCGAGATCTCCTCGGTCAGCGCCTGCCGACTTTTCGAGAGGCTCTCCCCCAGCTTCCGGAAGACCCCGCGCCGCTGCTCGGGCGCCTCCTCCTCGGCGGTGGCGACCGCGGAGGGGCCGCGCGCGCCTAGATCGACGATCTCCTGCCAGCTCGTAGCCATGGCGAAGAAAGGTAGCGGGCGCTAGGCGACGGCGGAGAGGCCTGGTGCTTCGCCTTCGTCGCCGGCATCGGCGGCCACGTCCCGCGGCAGCCGCTTGGAGACGATCTTGGTGACGCCGTCGCCGCCCATGCTGACTCCGTAGAGGACGTCGGCGGCGTCCATCGTCCGTTTCTGGTGGGTGACGATGACGAACTGGGCGCGGTCGGAGAAGCGGCGGATCAGCTGCAGGAAGCGGTCGATGTTGGCGTCGTCGAGGGCGGCCTCGACCTCGTCCAGGATGTAGAAGGGGCAGGGCCGGGCGAGGAAGACCGCGAAGACGAAGGCGAGGGCGACGAGTGACTTCTCGCCGCCGGAGAGCAGCTGCAGTTTCCGCGTCGACTTGCCGGCCGGGGTGACCTCGATCTCGACCCCCTGCTCGTCGCGCTGCTCTTCCTCCTCCTCGGGCTCGGGCTCGGCGTCGGTCGGCGCCTCCTGCTCGCCCGCCGGGCGCTCGTCGTCGCGGACCGGCCGCAGGCTGACCCGGCGGAGGCGGCCGCGGCCGCCCGGGAAGAGGTGCTCGACCATCTCTTCGAAGTTCTTGGCGGTCGCCTCGAAGGTCTCCTCGAAGGCGCGCTCGATCTCGTCGTCGATGTCGCGGATCAGCGACTCCAGCTCCCGCAGCGAGCGCTCGATGTCCTCGCGCTGCGCCTGCAGCGACTCGACGTGCTCGCGCGCCTCGTCGTACTCCTGCTCGGCCAGCGGGTTGACCGGGCCGATCTGCGAGCGGCGGCGCTCCAGCCGCTCCAGCCGGCGGTCGATCTCGGCCCGCGCCTCCTCGGTCAGGGCCTCCTCGGCGGGCGGGATCTCCTCGCCCAGCCGCTCGGCGATCGCCGCCAGCTCGCGCGCGGCCTCGGCCCGGCGGTCGCCGAGGTGGGCGGCCTCGACCTCGGCCCGGGTCAGCTCGTCGGAGGTCTCCTTCATCTGCGCCTGCAGCTCGAACTCCTGCTGGGAGCAGCGGCGCAGCTCTTCGGCGATCTCGTCGCCGTCGTCCTGGCCGCCGACCACCTTGCGCTCGATCCCGTCGACCCGGGCGCGGATCGCGGCCCCGGCCGCTTCGGCGGCCTTCAGGGCGCTGCGCACGTCGTCGAGCAGTTCCTCGCCGGCGGCGAGGCGCGCCCGCATCCGCTCGCGGTGCCGCTCGCCGAGCAGCCCCTCGGCCCGTTTGGCGTGGCGGGAGGCGCGCTCGGCGCCCTCGCGGACGTGGACCAGAGCCGACTCGCGCGCCGACTCGGCGGCGTCGGCGGAGCGGGCGACCCCGAGGCCGTCCGTCGCCGTCCGCAGCCCGGCGTCGATCTCGCCCAGCTCCTCTTCCAGCTTCCGCGCCCGCTCGCCCGGCGAGGAGCCCGGGCCGACATCCAGCGTCAGCGGCCCCATCTCCGTCCGCAGGTTCTCCAGCCCCGCCTCCAGCTCGGCCTCGCGGCTGGAGAGGTTGGCGACCCGGACCGCGACCCGCTCCTGCTCGCCGCGCAGCTTCGTCAGCAGGCCCCAGGCCTGGGTGCGCTCGCGGTCGCGGGCGGCGAAGCGCTCCTCGGCGGCCGAGCGGCGTTTCGCCACCTCCGCCAGCTGTTCCTCGAGCTTGCCGCGGACCCCCCGCGCCTTCGCGGCCGCCTTTTCGGCGGCGGCGGCGCGGTCGGCGCCGAAGCGCAGCTCCTCGGAGACCAGTTGCGCCTTCAAGCCAAGCTCCTCGCGCTCGATCCGCGCCCCCAGCTCGGCCGCCTGCGCCTGGCGCTTCAGCGGCCGCAGCCGCGCCCGCGCCTCGCGCTCGACGTCGAGGGCCCGATCGAGGTTGTCCTGCGCCGAGCGCAGCTTCAGCTCGGCCCGGCGCCGCCGTTTGCGGTGCTTGCCGAGGCCGGCCGCCTCCTCGACGAGGAGGCGGCGCTCGCGCGGCTTCGAGTGGACGATCGTCTCCACCCGGCCCTGGCTGATCACCGAGTGCATCTCGCGGCCGAGGTTGGTGTCGGAGAGGGCGTCGGTGACGTCGGCGAGGCGGCAGCGGGCGCCGTTCAAACGGTAGCCGCTGTCGCCGGAGCGGTCGAGGCGGCGCTCGACGGCGATTTCGGAGAACTCGGTGGCGGCGCGGCCGTCGGAGTTGTCGATCGTCACCTCGACCTCGGCGGCGCGGCGCTGGCCGACCCCTTTGCCGCCGGCCGAGATCACGTCCTGCATCGAGGCGCCGCGGATCGCGCCGGGGCTCTGCTCGCCGAGCGCCCAGAGGACAGCGTCGGTGATGTTGCTCTTGCCGGAGCCGTTGGGACCGACGATGACGCTGACCCCCGGAGAGAACTCCAGGGTCGTGCGCTCGGGGAAGGACTTGAAGCCCTTCATCGAGATCGACCTCAGATACATGCGCAGGCACCCCGCATCGCCCGAATGCTCCCGGTCCCCTCGGACGCGACGGCCGCTGGATTAACCCCCAAGATGCGCCAATGCCTCCTCGGCGGCGATCTGCTCGGCCGCCTTCTTGCTCCGCCCTTTCCCCCTCCCGACCCGCTCGGAGTCGACGATCGCCGCCACCTCGAATGTGCGCTGGTGCGGGGGACCCGTCGCCGCGACCACCTCATAGGTTACGCGCGCCCCGCGCTGGGCCAAAAGCTCCTGCAGGGCGGACTTGAAATCGATCCGCGTCTCGGAGGCGAGCTCGATCCGCGGCTCGAAGGCGGCCGCCACCGCCGCCGCGGTCCGCTCAAAGCCGAAAGCGACGTAGCAGGCGCCGATCAGCGCCTCGGTCGCCTCCGGCAGCGGCCGGCCGCCGTCGAGCAGGATCTCGGCCGGGATCGCCCCGACCATCTCCTCGGGCTCGTTCGCCCGCAGCATCTCCGGCACCCCCAGCTGCGCCCCCACCTCGGCGCAGGAGATGCCGCTGACCGCCTGGTTGTGGACCTTGGTCAGGCCACCCGCGGCCAGCTTCTGGAAGCTCTCGGAAACCCTGGTCGCCACGGCGAGCCCGAGGACGCTGTCACCGAGGAAGGCGAGGCGCTCGAAGGAATCGACCCGGCGCTCGGTCCAGGAGGAGTGGGTGAGGGCCTGGCGGCGCAGGTCCTCGGGCAGCTCGGCGACCAGCGCGGCCAGCGCTGCGACGGAGGAATCGGGCTGCGACGCCACCGCGCTCAGGCGGGCGCGTGCTCGAGCACGAAGCCGACCGCGTCTCCGACCGTCTTGATGTGGGTCGCCTGCTCCTCGGAGACGCTGACGCCGTAGCGGTCCTCGAGCTCCATCACCAGCTCGTAGAGGTCGAGCGAGTCGGCGTCGAGGTCCTCCTTGAAGCGGGTCCCCTCGTCGATCCGCCCTTTGTCGACTTCGAGCTCCTCGGCGAGGTGCTCGCGAACCAGGGTCAGGACTTCGTCGCGGTTCATCTGCTGCCTTGTTTATCAGTCGGCTCTGTCATCGGCGAGGGCGCCGCGGCCGGCGCCGCCCTCGGCCAGCAGCGCCGCGGTGCGGCCGACGGCGTCGACCTCGGCGCAGCGGGCGGCGAGGCGGACGGCGTTGGCGATCCCCGCGGCGCCGGAGCTGCCGTGGCCGACGACGGCGATCCCGCGCAGGCCGAGGAGGATCGCGCCGCCGGTCGAGTCGGGGTGGAGCTCGCGGCGGAGCCCGTTCAGGGACGGTTTCAGCAGCAGCCCGCCGACCGCGGCCATCGGGTTCGAGCGGGCGGCGTCGCCGACCGCCGCGGCCACCGTCTTCGCCGTCCCCTCGAGGAGCTTGAGGGAGACGTTGCCGGTGAAGCCGTCGGTGACGACGACGTCGGCCCTGGCGGCGGGCAGGTCCCGTCCCTCGACGTTGCCGGCGAAGTTGATCCCGGGGGCGCCGCTGAGCAGGCGGTGGGCCTCGACGACCTCCTCGCGCCCCTTCCCGGACTCCTCGCCGACCGTGAGCAGGCCGACGGTGGGGTTGTTGACTTCGAGGACGGCGTCGGCGAAGGCGGCGCCGAGGAAGGCGAACTGGACCAGGTGCTGGGCGCGGACCTCGACGTTGGCGCCGACGTCGAGGAAGAGGACCGGTTTGCCCGGGACCGGCAACTGCACCGCTAACGCCGGCCGCTGCACGCCCTTGAGGCGGCGGATGCCGAAGGTCGCGGCGGCCATCGCCGCCCCGGTCGAGCCGCAGCTGACCATCGCCGCGGCGCCGCCCTCGGCGACCTCGCGGGCGGCGCGGACGACCGAGGCTTCCTTCTTCGCCCGCACCGCCGGCACCGGGTCCTCGTCGTTGCCGATGAACTCCGCGGTGTCGACCACCTCGACATCCTGGACGCCGTCGAGGCCGAGAGCGCGCTTCGGCCCGAAGACGCGGACCCCGATCCCGTCGGCCGCGGCCAGGCGGGCGCCCTCCGCGAGCACCTCGAAACCCTGCTCAGCGCCGTAGCCGTCGAGGGCCACGGTCACCGCGCGGTCCTGCGCCACGATTACTCGTGCGTGTGGGGCGCCGTCGGGTCGGCGATCCGCTGGGCGACGACCTCGCGCCCTGCGTAGGTGCCGCAGGTCGGGCAGACCCGATGCGGCAGCCGCGGGCTGTGGCAGCGCGGGCAGCTGTTCAGGTTCGGCTTGCCGGCCTTGTGCTGGGCGCGGCGCTTGTCGCGGCGGGCGCTGGAAGTTCTCTTCTTCGGGACGGCCATGAGTCGCGGAATCGTAGCGGTTGGGAGAGGACCGGCACCCCCTCGCCAGACACATCTCGCTTATGGCTCGCTGTTGAGTGTCTGGAGAGGGGGTGCCGGCCCTCTCAATACACGGCTTGAATTACGGCGAGATCGTCGGCTTGCCAGGTGACCGTCCCTCCGGTCCATGCTGCTAGGTCCTCAGCCGTCTCCGGGAAGTCGTAGCCGTCCTCGATCGGGGCGATCTGGACGTCGGCTTTGACGACGTCGCCGATGACGAAGGAGCGGGCCTGCTCCTTGACCTGGCGGAAGAGGTTCTTCTTTGCCTCGGCCTGCAGGTGGTGGATCGAGAGGACGCCGATGACGAGGTCCCAGGGGCCGTCGGGCAGCGGGTCCTCGATCCGCGCCAGCTGCACGTCGTCGTAGGCCTCGCGGGCGCGGAAGACCATGTCGGCGCTGGAGTCGAGGCCGATCACCCAGCTGTCCGGGTAGGCCTCGATCAGCCGCTTCGTCGTCTCCCCCGTCCCCATCCCCAGCTCCAGCACCCGCTCGGGGGGGAACGGAATCGCCGCGATCGCCTGCTCCTGCAGCTCGTCGTAGCGGGGGATCTCGGAGCGGATCAGCTCCAGGTAGGTGTCCGGTTTCCAGTCGAATCGGGCCATCTCGTAACCTCGACGGGAGCATGTCACAAGCACCGCAGACGATCATCGACCTCTCCCGCCTGACGCTCGCCCACGGCGAGGGCAAGCGGATCGAAGTGCCGGTGGCGTTGGAGCCCTTCGAGCTCGGCGGCCAGACCTACAAGCCGGAGCCCTGGGCGCCGACGGTCCGGCTCGAGGTCTCACGCCCGAGCAACGGCTTCGCCTTCCGGCTCAACTTCCCGGTCCACCTCGAAGGACCGTGCATGCGCTGTCTCGAGCCCGGGCAGCTCGACCTCGAGATCGAGTCGCGGGAGATCGACCAGGCGGGGACCGACGATCCCGAACTGCGCAGCCCCTACGTCTCCGACGACGAGCTCGACATCGGCCGCTGGGCCCACGACGCCACCGTCCTCGCCCTCCCGACCCGGATCCTCTGCCGGCCCGACTGCGCCGGCCTCTGCCCGGTCTGCGGCGAGTCCCTCAACGACAATCCGCACGAGCACGAGGAAGCGACCGACCCGCGCTGGTCGGCGCTGAAAGACCTGAAGCTCGAGTAACGGCAGCCGTTAGGGCTGCTGGTCGAGCTCGGGCTGCGGCTGTTCCTCCTCGCGGCCGGCGAGCCGGTCGCGGCCGCGCTGGACGGCGGCGAGGAACTTCTGCAGGTTCACTTCGAGGGTGTTGAGGATCTCGTCGGCGTAGTCCTCGGCGCCGAGGCGGATTTCACGCTCGCGGGTGCGGGCGTCCTCGACGATCTCGTCGGCGGCGCGCTCGGCCTGCTTGGTGACCTCCTCGTCGGAGATCAGGCGGGCCTGCTGCTCGCGCGCCTCGCGGACGATCCGCTCGGCCTCGCGTTTGGCCTCCGCCAGCATCTCCTGGCGCTCCTTGACGATCCACCGCGCCTGCTTGATCTCCTCGGGGATCGTCGCGCGCATCTGATCGAGGAGGTCGTAGATCTCCTCGCGATCCACGCGCACCTGATCCGTCAACGGGACCGGACGGGCGTTGTGAACTACGTCATCGAGCTTGTCTATGAGGACCAGTACGTCCATATGAAGATCGTAAGCCTACGTGTATGCGGGGGTTTTAGGGACCAAGCGGATAAAAGAGCGTTTTTTTGCAACGCGGCGCCCAAGCGGACGGACTGGTGTCGGACAGCCTACCTGTCGGGCAGGCGTTCTCCCAGAGCCGCCGCGACGGCGGCCGGAACGAGGTCGGAGACGTTGCCGCCGAAGGTGGCCATCTCCTTCACCCCGGTGGACGAGAGGAAGCTGTAGTGCGGGGAAGCGATCACGTAGATGCTCTCGATCCCCGGGTCGAGCTTGCGGTTCAGCTGCGCCATCTCGAACTCGTACTCGAAGTCCGAGATCGCCCGCAGCCCCTTGACGATCGCCTTCGCCTCGTTTTCGCGGGCGAACTCGACCAGCAGGTTGGCGAAGATCTGCACCTCGACGTTCGGCAGGTCGGCGGTCGCCTCCTCGATGAACGCCTTGCGCTCCTCGGCGGTGAAGAGCGTCTTCTGCTTGCGCACCGGGTTGTTGACGACGCCGACGACGACGCGGTCGAAGACGTTCGAGGTGCGGGTGATGATGTCGAGGTGGCCGTTGGTCACCGGGTCGTAGCTGCCGGGGCAGACGACGGTCCCGTTCTTCTCGCTCATCCGCTCGCCTCTCCGTAGATGGTGACATCGGTGGCGCCGTAGCGGCGCTGCCGCAGCGGCTCCAGCGAGTCGATCCGCAGCGGCCGGCGGGCACCGCTCTCGACCACGGCGCGGCCGTCGGCGGCGAGCAGCAGGGGCAGGTGTGAGTTGAGGAGACGGGACACGCGGTCGGCGAGTTTATACGGGGCGTCTACGAAGACGAGGTCGAATTTCCCCGCAAAGGAGGCAGACGAAACCTCTCCCAGCCAGCGGCCGGCGTCGGCGCGGACCAGCTCGGCCCGCTCGCCGAGGCCGAGGCGCTGGACGTTGCCGAGGGCGGGACGGGTGTCGCGGTCGACGAGGACGGCGCGCTCGGCGCCCCGGGAGAGCGCCTCGATCGCCAGCGCCCCGGTGCCGCAGTAGAGGTCGAGGACGAGGGCGCCGGCGACGCGGTCGCCGAGGGCGGAGAAGATCGCCTCGCGGACGCGGTCGGAGGTCGGTCGGACCTTCCAGCCTTTGGGGGCGACGAGGCGCTGGCCTTTCAGCTCTCCGGCGATGACTCTCATAACGGGATTGGATCAGCCGCGCCGGTGCCGAAGCGGCGGTGGGCGGCGTCGAGCAGGGGGCCGAGGCCCGGATCGGTCAGAGAGCCGTGGCGCTGGAGCAGCGCCAGAACCTCGCGGTGGGCCTCGAGCAGCAGCGGGCCGTCCTCGGGCAGCTTGGCGACCGCGAAGCGGGCGAGGCCGCTCTGGCGGGTGCCGAGGATCTCCCCCGCCCCCCGAAGTTCGAGGTCGATCTCGGCGAGCTTGAAGCCGTCGCCCTCCCGCGCCACCGCGGCGAGCCGCTTCTGCGCCGTCTCGCCGGCTTCTTCGGCGAACAACAGGCACTGGCTCGGGTGCTCGCCGCGGCCGACCCGCCCGCGCAGCTGGTGCAGCTGGGAGACGCCGAAGCGCTCGGCCCCCTCGATGATCATCACCGTCGCGTTGGCGACGTCGATCCCGACCTCGATCACCGTCGTCGAGACGAGGACGTCGGTCTCCCGGGCGGCGAAGGCGCGCATCGCCTCCGCCTTCTCGGTCGAGTGCATCTGCCCGTGCAGGAGCCCGACCCGGAACTCGCGCAGCTCGCCTTCGCGCAGCCGCTCGGCCTCGACCGCGGCCGCTTTCCCCGCCACTTTCTCCGACTCGCCGACCAGCGGGCAGACGACGAACGCCTGCCGCCCCTCGCGCAGTTGCTTGCGCAGGAACTCGAAGGCCGTGCCGCGCTGGTCCTCGCTGACGAGGTGCGTCGTCACCGGTTGCCGCCCCGCCGGCAGCTCGTGCAGGGCGGTGGTGTCGAGGTCGCCGTACTCGGTCAGGGCGAGCGTGCGCGGGATCGGCGTCGCGGTCATGTGGAGGACGTGCGGCGCCATCCCTTCCACCCCCTTCTCGTCCAGGGCACGGCGCTGGGAGACGCCGAAGCGGTGCTGCTCGTCGACGACGACGAGGCCGAGGCGGGCGAAGCGGACGGTCGGCTCGATCAGGGCGTGCGTTCCCAGAATGAGTCCCAACTCGCCCGAGGCGAGTTGGTTCAGGGCGCTACGGCGATTCGCGGCCGGCGTCGACCCGGTGAGCAACGCGAAGGGAATCGCCTCTTCGGCGAGCAGCCTGCCGAGGGTGATCGCGTGCTGCTCGGCGAGCGTCTCGGTCGGCGCCATCAGCGCCGCCTGGAATCCCGCTTCGAGCGCCCGCAGCATCGAGTAGACGGCGACGACGGTCTTGCCGGAGCCGACCTCGCCCATCAGCAGCCGCTGCATCGGCTCGCCGGAGTCGAGGTCGCGCTCGATCTCGTCGAAGGCCCGCAGCTGGTCGCCGGTCGGCTCGAAGGGCAGCGAGTCGAGCCAGCGGGCGACGAGGTCGCCGGGCTTCCCCAGCCGCGGCGCAGGGCGCGCGGTCCGATGGCTGCTCTTGCGGCTGGCGAGCAGCGCCTGGTGGAGGAAGAGCTCTTCGAAGGCGAGGCGGTCGTAGGCGGGCTTCAGTTCCTCGGCGTCCTTTGGGAAATGGACGACGCCGAGGGCGTCGCCGACGGTGGCGAGGTTGCGGCGGGCGCGGAGGCCCGATGGGAGGCCCTCGATGGCGTTCGGGGCTAGAGGGACCGCCTGCTCGACCCAGTCGCGGATCTGGGCGGGACGAATCGCCTCGGTGGCTGAGTGGAGAGGGATGAGGGCGCTCGACTGCGGGTCCTGACGAGGGCTGTTCGGGGACCCCTGCGCAGGATGCTCGGGGTCCCCGGCGCCTCGCCACCCGCAGAAGAGGCGAGCTCCCATTCGCGCACTGCGAAGCCTTTGCCCGAGAATTTGCCGCTGAGCAGAAGCTCGGTGCCGGGGGTGAGCTTGCTCGCTACCCAGGGTTGGTTGAACCAGGTGGCCCTGACGTGGCCGGTCGTATCGCCAACTTTGACCGACACCATGCGGAGGCGGCCTTTGCGGAAGGGGCGTGGTTGTGATCCCTGGACCTCGACTAGGACGGTCGCGGTCTCTCCTGGTTTTAGGTCCCCCAGCTCCCTGATCCGGAGATCGCGGTGCCTTCTCGGCACGTGGTAGAGGAGGTCGCCGACGGTGCGAAGGCCGGCTGCGGCTGCCGCTTCGGCGGTTTTCGGGCCGATGCCGCGGAGGGCTCCCAGACCCTGCTCGAGGACGCTCGGGCGCGGCCAGTGCAACGGCGCGTTCAGCAGCTCGGCGCGGCTCAGCTCGCACTCGCCGGCGAAGGACCGCACTACTGGGCGGCCAGCAGCCACCACCAGCTCGGCTGTCCCCCCTCGTGGGTCTCGATCTCGACCCCGTCGGGGGCGTGGGTGTCGAGATCCTCGAGGGCGATCGGCGCCCCCTCGCCGGCGATCACGGTGACGATCTCCGCCCCCTCGGCGAGGTGCTGGAGGGTCTGCGTCAGGGTCGAGCCCGCGCCGCCCCAGGCGACGATCTCGCCGTCGGCGAATCCGACCGCGTCGCCCTTGCGGAAGCGGCCCTGGGCGTCGTCGCGGGCGGCGGGGGCGATGCCGCCGGTCCCGACTCCCGACAGCGCCTCCTCGAGCCGCTCGGCGTTCTCGTCCAGCGAAGCCTCGGGGTCGAGCTCGACCAGGGCCAGCAGGCTCGCCTGCTGCGATGTCGCCGCCACCACCCGGGCGGGCTTGTCGGAGAGCTCGCAGGCGCGCTCGGCGGCCATGATCACGTTCGAGGAGCTGGGCAGGACGAGGACCTCGTCGGCGGCGACGCTGTGGATTCCGGCGAGGAGCTCGTAGGTCGAGGGGTTGAGCGTCTCGCCACCGGGGACGACGTGGGCGCCGAGCTCGCCGAACAGGCGCAGGAGGCCGTCGCCCGCAGCGACCGCGACGACGCCGGTGCGGCCGCTGAGGCGGGCGTCGCGCTCGGCCATCTGCTCGCGCATGTCGGCGACGTCGAGGTTGGTCACCTCGCCGACCCCGTCGAAGACCGTGACCGCGGCCTCGGGCTCGTCGGTGTGGACGTGGACCTTGAGAGTGGCGTCGTCGCCGACCACGAGGACCGAGTCGCCGAGCTTCTCCAGCCGCGGCAGGAACTCGCGGTTTTCGAGCCCGCGGCCGGAGACGATGAAGTTGGTGCAGTAGCGGTAGCGGCTGTCCTCGTGGTGCGGGAGGCTGCGGCGCGGCGCCTCGTAGTGCTGGATCTCGGGCTCCTCGCCGTCACCGCGGAGGGCGGCGACGACGCCGGCGAGGATGAGGACGAGGCCGTGGCCGCCGGCGTCGACGACGCCGGACTCGCGCAGGACCTCGAGCTGCTCGGGGGTGCGGGCGACGGCGCGCTCGCCGTCTTCGATCGCCCGTTCCAGCACCTCGGCGAGGACCGCGTCCTGGACCTCTTCGGGGGCGTCTGAGCCGAGCCGCTGCTTGTCCTGCTCGAGGTGGGCGAGCTGGCGGGAGAGCGAGTGGGCCATCTCGCGGAAGACGGTCAGCATCGTCCCCTCGGCCGGGTCGCGGACCGAGTCGTAGGCGGCGTCGGCGGCGCGGGCGAAGGCGGCGGCGACGAGGGTCGGGTCGATCAGCTCGCCGGGGCGGCTGGCCAGCTCCTCGGCGGCGCCGCGGACGATCTGGCTGAGGATGACGCCGGAGTTGCCGCGGGCGCCCATCAGCGCCGCCCGCGCCAGCGCCTGGACCAGCTCGGTGCGGCCGACCTCGTCGACCGACTGGCCGTCGAGGTGGTCGAGCTCCTCCATCACCGCGCGCAGCGTCATCGCCATGTTGTCGCCGGTGTCGCCGTCGGCGACAGGGAAGACGTTGAGGTCGTTGACCTCCTGGCGGCGCGCCTCCAGAGAGGCGTAGGCACTGCTGATTACCCGCCGGAAGCGGGCGATCTGGGGTTCGGGCATCTGCAGGGAATCTAGTCCCCGCCCGCGACGGGAGATTGTTCACACTCCGCCGCCCCTCGCATTGGTACGGTGCCCGCGCCAATGCGTCGCTTCGCCACCTGGACCACCGGTCACCGCAAGACGGTGATCATCAGCTGGATCGTCGCCCTCCTCGCCATGGGCGCGATCTCCGGCATGGTCGGGAGCGACTTCAGCGAAGAATTCAGCCTCCCGGACTCCGACTCCAAGGAAGCGCTGGACCTGCTGGAAGACAAGTTCCCGGCGCAGTCGGGGGAAGTCGCCCAGATCGTCTTCAAGGCTGAATCCGGCGTCGACTCGCCGGCCGTGGAACGGAAGATGAAGGCAGTCTTCGCCGAAGTCGAAAAGGAACCGCACGTCAGCGAAGTCGCCAGCCCCTACGGCAAGGGCGGTGGCGCCGCCGCGGTCAGCGACGACGGCAAGATCGCCTACGCGACCGTCCAGTTCGACGTCGCCGGCCCCGACCTCGACACCGCGGAAGCCAAACGGGTGATGGAGACCGCGCAGGCCGCCGCCGGCGACGGCCTCCAGATCGAGCTCGGCGGCTCGCCGATCGAGGAAGTCCGGGGCGAAGAAGAAGAAAGCTTCTCCGAGGGGATCGGGGTGCTGGCCGCGATCATCGTCCTCCTGCTGACCTTCGGCTCGGTGGTGGCGATGGGGCTGCCGCTGATCACCGCCCTCTTCGCCCTGGGGGTCGGGATCAGCTTCATCACCCTCGGCACCCACGTCTTCAACACCGCCGACTTCGCCCCGCAGCTGGCCTTCATGATCGGGCTCGGCGTCGGCGTCGACTACGCCCTCTTCATCCTCACCCGCTTCCGCAACGGCCTGACCGACGGGTTCGAGCCGCGCGAGGCGGCGATCGCCGCGATCGACACCGCCGGCCGCGCCGTCCTCTTCGCCGCGATCACCGTGATCATCGCCCTGCTGGGGATGATGCTGCTCGGCCTCAGCTTCCTCTACGGGGTGGCGATGGCGGCGGCGATCGCCGTCTTCTTCACGATGGTCAGCGCCCTGACCCTGCTGCCGGCGCTGCTGACGATCGTCGGCCGCCGCGTCGACCGGCTGCGGATTCCCGGCCTCGGCCGCGGCCGCCGCAGCGTCGACGAAGGCACCTGGTGGGAGCGCTGGAGCAACAAGATCCAGCGGCGTCCGTGGACGGCGGCGCTGCTATCGGGCGCGCTCCTGCTCGCCCTCTGCATCCCGACGCTCTCGCTCCGCCTCGGCACCAACGACGCGGGCACCGATCCGGCGGGGACGACGACGCGCGAAGCGTACGACCTGCTCGCCGAAGGCTTCGGGCCGGGCTTCAACGGCCCCTTCGTGATCGCCGCCGAACTGCCCGAAAAGGGCAACGACGAAGTCCTCCAGGACCTCCACAACCAGCTGCAAGGCGAAGAAGGCGTCGAAGCGGTCACCGACGTCACCCTCAACCCGAACAAGACCGTCGGCGTCTTCCAGCTCTACCCGACGACCTCGCCGCAGAGCGTCGACACCACCGACCTCCTCGACCGCATCCGCGGCGAAGCGATTCCGGAAGCGGAGGCGGCGACCGGGGCGCAGGTCCATGTCGGCGGCGTCAACGCGATCTTCGAGGACTTCGGCAACGCGATCGCCGAAAAGCTGCCGCTCTTCATCGGCGTCGTCGTCCTGCTCTCGGCGCTGCTGCTGATGATCGTCTTCCGCTCGGTCTGGGTGCCGCTGAAGGCGATCGCGATGAACCTGCTCTCGATCGGCGCCGCCTTCGGGCTGATCGTCGCCGTCTTCCAGTGGGGCTGGGGCGCGAGCCTGATCGGCGTCGACAGCACCGGCCCGATCATCGCCTTCTTCCCGATCTTCCTCTTCTCGATCGTCTTCGGGCTCTCGATGGACTACGAGGTCTTCCTGATGTCGCGGATCCACGAGGAGTGGGAACACACCAAGGACGCCTCCGAGGCGGTCACCCGCGGCCTCGCCCTGACCGGCCGCGTGATCACCGCGGCGGCGGCGATCATGGTCACCGTCTTCGCCGCCTTCATGCTCGGCGAAGACCGGATCATCAAACTCTTCGGCCTCGGCCTCGCCTCGGCGGTCCTGATCGACGCCGTGATCATCCGCTCGGTTCTGGTCCCGGCGATCATGCAGCTCCTCGGAGCCCGGGCCTGGTGGTTCCCCGACTGGCTCGACCGGATCCTGCCGCGGCTGCACGTCGAGCCCGACGAGGGCGATCCCTCGCCGACGGGCGAGCACCCGGTGGTCGCTGCGGCCGAGTCCGACGGTTAGCTCGGCGCGAAAGAAGTCCCATCGTGGGCGAATGGTGGGTTTCGCCTCTTAGAGTTAAACTCAAGAAACGGTATTAGTAGGTTTCGCGTACTTGCGCTTACCTCTATAAGTGCGTCGAGGACCCGGTCCTCGACGATGCTCGACCCCCTCTTCAGCGCACCTTCCCCCCTCTACGGATACGCAGCCGGCGCGCTGATGCTCGCCTTCGGCCTGGTACAGCTCGGACACCGGGTTCTCAACCTTCTCCGCGACTATCGTGACTTCAGAGACGGCTACTGACGCGATCTTGCAGCGCTAGAGCCCGGGCGACGTCGGCAGCGACGCGAGCGGGTTCATTCTCGAGTTGCGTGTCGTCGTAGCGGAGGACGGTGTAGCCGGCCGAGCGGAGGTCGAGGTCCCGGGCGTGATCGTCTTCGAAGGCGACCGAGCCGCGGTGATAGGCGAAGAAGTCGGTCTCGACTACGAGGCGCTGGGTACGCCAGAGGAAGTCGACTGTCCAGCGGCCTAGCTGGACGTTGACTTCGGGCTGCGGGAGGGCGTAGCGGTGGACGATGGCGAGGAAGAGGGTCTCCAGGTCTGAGCGGGTACGGTCGGTGGTGAGGTGGTCGAGGCGGTACCCCTTTAGCTCGGCCTGTCGGGTGGCTCGGCGGAGGAGGCGGGGCGGGAGCAGTTCAGAAGCGCGGAGGTCTTCGAGGGTGCGGGACACGGTGGTCACAGGGACGTTGTGGCGGTGGGTGGTCAAGAGCCTTCCCCCTTGCCCTCCTTCTTGCTGCGAGTAGGAGGGCAAGGGGGAAGGCTCTGGGTGTGGTCTAAGGGATGGGGAGCGATGGAGGTGGATGCCGGGGCGCCGCGAGCGGCCCGAGGAGGTCGGGACGGTCACGTGGACTGGGCCGTCGATGGGACGTAGAAACTCCCAAAGGACCGCGGCGGAGGTGTGACTGATGACTGCGCCGTCGCCACAGGCGAGCACCGCCGCCATGAAGAGCCCGTGGAGGCTAAGACCGCGGTGGCCGACGGCGTAGACGCCGCGATGGATCCGGTGCAGGCGCCCGCGCTTCACCCATCTAGAGATCGCACTCTTGTCGACTCCGATGCCGTGGAGCTGCTCGACCGCGATGACGCCATGCTGCTGAGCCGCGAATTCCGCGACCGCCGAGTCGCGGGTGTCGATTTCCTCTCGCATAGCGAGAGTAAGTCGCCAGGGACCCTCGATTCACCCCCCTGAGGTCGTAGGACCAAGCGAGGGTGTGCCGGCGGCGGAGCGGCAGTGCTCTGCACGACGCGGAGCCGACGGTGCGGCCTCGCGCAGCGTCTTACGGCCTCAGGCGCTCTTCGTGACCTTGCCCGCCTTCAGGCAACGCGTGCACACGTAAGTCCTGAGGGGGCGGCCGTTCTCTTGGATCCGCACCTTTTGCAGGTTCGGATCAAAGCGGCGCTTGGTGGCGACCATCGAGTGGCTTCGGGACTGGCCGAACGCCGGTCCCTTGCCGCAGCTGTGACATACCTTGGCCATCGGTCGCGGGATGGTACAGGGTGCGGGTGCCCGGAGGGCTAGCCGCCGACCTCTCGCTTCAGGAGGGCCATGCGGGCTACGGTGAGGGCGGCGTTGCGGCCTTGGTCTCGCTTGTCGCCGCCGGCGCGGGCCAGGGCCTGCTCCATGTTGTCGCAGGTGATGACGCCGAAGGCGCAGGGCACTCCGGTCGCCAGCTGCACGTCCTGGATGCCGCGGGCTGACTCGGCGCAGACGAAGTCGTAGTGGTCGGTCTCGCCGCGGATGACGACGCCGAGGCAGGCGACGCCGCCGATCTCCATGCCGCCCCCCTGGCGGGCGTTGTCGCGGCGGACGCCGTCGATGATTTCCTTGGCGGCGAAAGGGAGCTCGTAGGCGCCGGGTACCGAGTGGTGGGTGACGTTGCCGATCGGCACGCCCGCCAGCTGGAAGCCGTGGTCGGCGCCGTCGAGCAGCCGCAGTGCCAGGTCCTCGTAGAAGCGTCCGACGACGACCGCGAACCGCAGCTTCTCCAGCTTCGCCTTCTCCTCGTCGCCGAACTCCTCGAGGAAGCTCCCCGCCTCAGCCATCGGCGCCCTTGCCGTCGCGGCCTTCGCGGGCGTCGCGCTCCTCCTCGTCGTGGATCATCTCCTCGTCGAGCGCCAGCCCCTGGTGGTGCAGCAGGTGGCCCATCTTGTCGCGCTTAGCGCGCAGATAGGCGTCGTTGTGGGGGTTGGAGACAAACTCGATCGGCACCTGCTCTGAGACCGAGAGCCCGTAGCCCTCCAGCCCGACGATCTTTTTCGGGTTGTTGGTGAGGATGCGGATGCTGGTCAGGCCTAGGTCGCCGAGGATCTGGGCGCCGATCCCGTAGTCGCGCAGGTCGGCGGGCAGCCCCAGCTTGAGGTTGGCCTCGACGGTGTCGGCGCCTTCCTCCTGCAGCTTGTAGGCCCTGAGCTTGTTCAGCAGCCCGATCCCCCTCCCCTCCTGGGAGAGGTAGAGGAGGACGCCGCGGCCCTCGCGCTCGATCATCGAGAGCGCCGCTTCCAGCTGTTCGCCGCAGTCGCAGCGCATCGAGTGGAAGACGTCGCCGGTCAGGCACTCGCTGTGCACCCGGACCAGCACGTCCTCGGCCCCGTCGACGTCGCCCTTGACCATCGCCACGTGGTGTTTGTCGTCAACCAGCGAGCGGTAGCCGACCGCCTGGAAGTCGCCGAAGGAGGTGGGCAGGGCGGTGCCTACGACGCGTTCGACCAGCTTCTCGGTCCGCCGCCGGTAGGCGATCAGCTCGGCGACGGTGATCATCTTCAGGCCGTGCTTCTGGCAGTAGGGGATCAGGTCCGGCACCCGGGCCATGGTGCCGTCGTCGTTCATCACCTCGCAGATGACGCCGGCGGGCGTGAGGCCGGCGAGGCGGGCGAGGTCGACGCTGGCCTCGGTGTGGCCGGTGCGCTCGAGGACGCCGCCCTCTTTGGCCCGCAGCGGGAACATGTGGCCGGGGACGACGATGTCGCGCGGGCCCGACTCGGGGTCGATCGCGACCTGGATCGTGTGGGCGCGGTCGTGGGCCGAGATCCCGGTGCTGACGCCGCCGGCGGCCTCGATCGTCACCGTGAAGGCGGTCTGCAGCGGCGCCTCGTTCTTCGCCGCCATCAGGTTGAGGCCGAGCCGTTCGCAGCGCTGCGCGGTCAGCGCCAGGCAGATCAGCCCACGCGCCTCCTTGGCCATGAAGTTGACCGCCTCCGGGGTCGCGAACTGGGCCGCCATCACCAGGTCGCCCTCGTTCTCGCGGTCCTCGCCGTCGCAGACGACGACCATGCGGCCGGCGCGGATCTCCTCGATCGCCTCCTCGATCGGCGCGAACGGGCTCTCCCCCGCCGCCGCCCCCTGGTCTTGTCTCTGGGTCTCAGCCATCGTGCTCACGCCTGCTCCTTTCGGCGAATGGTGACATCAATCGCTCCACGTACTTCGCCACCACGTCGCACTCGACGTTCAATCTGTCTCCTGGCGCCAAATCGCCGAGGTTCGTCCGCTCCAGCGTCTCAGGGATGAGGGAAACCTCAGCCCAAGAGCCGCCCAAATCGGCGACGGTGAGGCTGACCCCACTGAGCGTGATCGAGCCCTTGTCGACGACGAACTGCAGAAGCCGGGCGGGGAGGTCGACGCGGAGGCGCCGCGCGAAGCCGTCGTCCTCGACGGAGGAGACGGTGCCGACGCCGTCGACGTGCCCCTGGACGATGTGGCCGCCGAGGCGGTCGCCGACCTTCATCGCCAGCTCGAGGTTGACCTTCGAGCCCTGCTCGACGGAGTCGAGAGCGGTGACCTCCAGCGTCTGGTTCATCGCCTCGGTCTCGAAGCCGTTGGCGTCGACGGCGGTGGCGGTGAGACAGCACCCGTTGACGGCGATCGAATCGCCGAGCGACAGCTCGCCGGCGAGGCGGGAGGCGATCCGCAGCTTGGCGCCGTCGCCGCTGCGGTCTAGCGACTCGACGGTTCCGAGGTCTTCGATCAGCCCGGTGAACACCTCACCACTCCTTGTAGGTCGCGGTGATCAAGGTGTCGTCGCCGACGGATTCGGTTGACGACCGCAGGGCGCTCTGGCGCGCGGGTCCTGTCACGGCAGGGGACCCACCCCCCCTTCCGGTAGCTAAAGCTTCCTCAGGGGGGGTCCCCCCTACCGTGCCACCCGCGCGAGAAGCCGGGTTGGGTTGACGACCTAGAAGCATCGGGGCGATGAAGGTACGGGATTCGTCGATTTGGTCGGCGGCGAGGAAGGCCGATGCGAGGGTCTTGCCACCCTCCAGGAAGAGGCTCGTGATTTCTCGGCGGCCCAGTTCCCGGAGCGCTGACTCGATGTCGCTGGCGACTAGGACCTCGGCGCCGGCGTCTTTCAAAGCAGCGACCTGATCGGAAGGAGCGTCCGGGGCGACGACCACGCATACCGGCGCCTCGCCGAGAGTCTGGAGGAGCTGGGAGTCGAGGGGCAGGCGCGCCTTGGAGTCGAAGACGACTCGCAGCGGCTGGCGGGCGCCGTCGATGCGGGCGGTGAGGAGCGGGTCGTCGGCGAGGGCGGTGCCGATACCGACCGCGATCGCGTCCGATTCGGCGCGCCACTCATGAACGAGGTCGCGGCTCAGCGGGTCGGAGATCCAGGGCGAGTCGCCAGGGGGCGTGGCCGTCTCGCCGTCGAGCGACATCGCCATCTTCAGGACGACCAGCGGCAGGCCGGTGCGGGCGTGCTTGCGGAAAGGCTGGTTGAGGCGCCGCGCCGCGGTCGCCTCGGCCCCAGACGCAAATGCGACCTCGACGCCGCCGTCGCGCAGAATCCCGGGACCCCGCCCAGCCGCCTTCTCACTGGGGTCCTCAGAGGCGATCACGACTCTCCCGATCCCCGCCTCGAGGATCGCCTCCACGCAGGGCGGCTGCCGGCCCTGGTGGGCGCAGGGCTCCAGCGTCACATACATCGTCGCCCCGGCCGGATCCTCGCCGCGCTCGCGGCAGTCGGCCAGCGCCGCCCGCTCGGCATGCAATCCGCCCAGCTCGGCATGGAACCCCTCGCCGACGATCTCGCCGTCACGGACGACTACTGCTCCAACCAAAGGATTGGGGCTGACGCGCCCACGGCCGCCCTCAGCAAGCTCCAGAGCCCGCCGCAGGTGAGCTTGATCCGTGGAAGTTACCTGGGATTCCATTGTTGACTGACTCGTCAATCAGTCTACTCCCCGGCCCAGCGGCAGGCACCCGTATACGGAGCGCGAATACGCTGATGGCGATGAAACTCATCATCCAGATCCCCTGCCTGAACGAGGAAGAGACCCTTCCTCAGACGATCGCCGACCTCCCCCGCTCGGTCCCCGGCATCGACGAGGTCGAGCTGCTCGTGATCGACGACGGCAGCACCGACCGCACCGTCGAGGTCGCCCGCGAATGCGGCGTCGAGCACGTCGTCCGCCTGACCAACAACAAGGGCCTCGCCGCGGGCTTCCAGGCCGGCCTCGACGCCTGCCTGAAGCTCGGCGCCGACGTCGTCGTCAACACCGACGCCGACAACCAATACCGCGGCGCCGACGTGGTGAAGCTGGTGGCGCCGATCGTCGCCGGCGAAGCCGACATGGTCGTCGGCGACCGCCGCGTCTCCGAGATCGACCACTTCTCCGGCCCGAAGAAAGGCCTGCAGCGGCTCGGCAGCTGGGTCGTCCGCCGCCTCTCCGACACCGAGGTGACCGACGCCACCTCGGGCTTCCGCGCCTACAACCGCGAGGCCGCCCTGCAGCTGCTGGTCGTCGACAACTTCACCTACACGCTCGAGAGCCTGATCCAGGCCGGGAAGATGCTGGTCGCCGTCGACGAGGTCGCGGTCGGCACCAACCCGCAGACGCGAGAGTCCCGCCTCTTCGCCTCGACCGGCTCCTACGTGCGCCGCAACGCGCCGGCGATCCTCCGCATCTACGCCCGCTACGAGCCGCTGCGCGCCTTCGCCACCGCCGGCGCCGTCGTCCTCCTGCTCGCCCTCTGCGCCTGGCTGCCGTTCCTGATCGACGCGATCTTCAACGGCGACAGCACCGGCCACGTGCAATCGCTGATCCTCGGCGCCGTCCTCTTCATCGCCGCCGTCCAGCTCTTCGCGCTCGGCGTCATCGGCGACCTCCTCGCCGGCCAGCGGGTGATGACGCAGCGCGTCTTCGAGCGGGTGCGGCGGGTCGAGCTGAAGCTGGGGATCGAGCCCTCCCACTACGAGCGCGGCGGCACCCCGGTCGGCCGCGAGAGCGCCGAGTGAGCGAGAACGGGCGCAGCGGCGGCGAGGAGGCAAACGCCGCCGAATACGGGAAAACCGCGAGCTTCCTGGCGATCGGGGTCGGGCTCACCGGGCTGATCACCTACGCCTACTTCCTGATCGCCTCGCACACGCTCTCGAAACCCGACTACGGGCAGATCACGGTCCTCTGGTCGGCCGTCTTCATCACCATCTCGACCCTCTACCGGCCGGTCGAACAGCTGCTCAGCCGCCACGTCTCCGAGCGGCTGGCGAAAGGCGAACCGCTGCGGCAGGAGCTGCGCGTCGCCTCGACGATCCAGATCGGGCTGGCGCTCTTCTTCGCCGTCGTCGCCCTCGGCCTCCGCGGGCCGATTCAGGACGACCTCCTCGAAGGCAACGAAACCCTCTACTGGGTCTTCTTCGGCGCCGTCCTCTTCTACGCCGCCAGCTACTTCGCCCGCGGCTTCCTCGCGGGGCAGCGGACCTTCGGCCTGTTCACGGCACTGATCCTCTCCGAGTCCTGCTTCCGCACCCTCTTCGCGGTCCTGGTCGCGGTCGGGCTGCTGAGCGGCCAGTCCTGGGTCGCGGTCGGGATCGTCGCCGCCCCGAGCTTGAGCCTGATGGTCGTCCCCTTCGCCTTCGCCCGCCGAGCGAAGAAAGTGCAAGCCACCCAGGCCGAGCCGCCACCCGCCGCCCCCGGACGCGAAGCGGAGGAGGCGGCGGCAGGATCAGAAATGACTATGCGCGAGGGCTCTGGCTTCGCCGCGGCGGTGCTGGTGATCATGTTCAGCGAACAGGCCTTCCTCAATGCCGGGCCGCTGATCACCCGCGGCCTCCAGGGCGCCGCCGCCGCCGGCTTCATCTTCAACGTGCTGATGCTGGCACGGGCGCCGCTGCAGCTCTTCCAGGCGGTCTCGACCAGCATCCTCCCCCACCTGACCAGCCTCCACACCTCGACCGCGCCCGACAGCGAGCGCGAATTCCACCGCTCGGTCCGCGGCGTCCTCCTCGGCGTCAGCGGCTTCACCGCCTTCACCGCGCTCGTCGTCCTCGCCGCCGGCCCGAAGCTGATGCAGATCGCCTTCAGCAACAAGTTCACCTACGACCGGGTGGGGCTGCTGCTGGTGACGCTGGGGATGGGCCTCTACCTCGCCTCGGTCACCGTCAACCAGGCCTGCCTCGCGCAGGGGCAGGTGCGGCGGGCGGCCGTCCGCTGGATCTCCTGCGCGGCCTTCTTCATCGCCTGGAACTTCCTCCCGATCGTCGGCAACGAGTTCCGCCGCGTCGAGATCGGCTTCGCCCTCACCGCCGGCGTCCTCTTCTCCCTCCTCTACCTCGTCTACCGCCGCCCGCACGGTCGCCTCGAGGACATCCCGCGCGAGGGTTCGACCGAGGAACTCGAACTGCGCCTCGCCTCGATCGACGAGAACGCCTGAGCAAAATCCTTAACGCGTGTGAAACCAAGGGACGCTTCCTCTAGGTTCCGTCGATGGGGCACCATGACGCCGAGCTGATCCTGATCGCCGGTGCCCTGCTGGGCGCGGGGATCCTCGGCGCCCTGCTCGCCGACCGGGTCCGCGTCCCCGGCCTGCTGCTCTTCCTCGCCCTCGGGATGGTGGCCGGCTCGCAGGGGATCGGCGGCATCGAGTTCTCCAACATGGAGCTGGCGCGGACGCTGGGGACGATCGCGCTGATCCTGATCCTCTTCGAGGGCGGGTTGACGGCGGGCTGGCCGGAGATCCGCCCGGTGCTGGGGACGGCGGCTTCGCTGGCGACGATCGGCACGGTGTTGACCGCGGTCGTCGCCGGCTTCGCGGCAAAGCTGATCTTCGACATCGGCACCCTCGAAGGGATGATCGTCGGCGCCGCGATCGCCGCCACCGACTCGGCGGCGATCTTCGCCGTCCTGCGCCGCTCGACCCTGGAGAAGCGGCTGGCGCGCTCGCTCGAGGGCGAGTCGGGGATGAACGACCCCGTCGCCCTGCTGCTGGTGATCGGCTTCATCGAATGGATCCAGGAGCCCGGCTTCGGCCTCGCCGACATGGCCGGCCTGCTGGCGGTCAAAATCGTGGTCGGGATCGCCGTCGGCTACCTCGTCGGCCGCCTCGCGGTGGCGGCGCTGAACGCGGTGCGGCTGCCGACCGACGGGATCTACCCGGTGGCGACGATCGCGATCGCCGCCCTCTCCTACGGCCTCGCCGAGGTCGCCGGCGGCTCCGGCCTGCTCGCCACCTACCTGACCGCGCTGGCGCTCGGCGGCGCCAGCATCCCCGCCCGCCGCACCGTCGTCTCCTTCCACGAGGGGCTCGGCTGGGTCGCCCAGCTGGCGCTCTTCATCCTCCTCGGCCTGCTCGTCTTCCCCAGCCAGCTCGACGACGTGGCGCTGAAGGGGCTGGCGCTCTCGGCCGTCCTGATCCTCGTCGCCCGCCCGCTGGCGACCTTCGCCGCCACCGCGCTGGCGCCGCTGAACGCGCGCGAGCGGCTGATGCTCGGCTGGGCCGGGCTGCGCGGCGCCACCCCGATCTGGCTCGCCACCTTCCCGGTCGTCGCCGGGATCGCCGGCGGCCAGGAAGAGTTCGCGATCGTCTTCTTCGTCGTCGTCACCTCGACCCTGGTCCAGGGGGCGAGCTTCGAGCCGCTGGCGACGCGCCTGGGACTGACGACCGACGAGCCGGCGCTGCCGCGGCGGCTGCTGGAGTCGGGGCGGATCCGCCGCATGGGCGGCGACGTGATCGCCTACCGGATCCCGGAGGGGGCGGCGATCGCCGGGCACCGGGTCCGCGACCTCGAGCTGCCGCGCGAGGCGCTGGTCAACGTGATCGTCCGCGACGGCAACGCGATGCCGCCGCGGGGATCGACCGAGCTGCAGGAGGGCGACGAGCTCCACATCCTTGTCCGCAGCGAGCTGCGGGACGAGGTCGAGGGGCTGACCGGCCACTGGGCGAAAGGGCCGATCGGCAGGCCCGCCCCGCCGGCGCTGCCGCGGCGCGGCGCCTCGCAGGTCTTCACCGTGCGCCCGGCGCGGGGCGACGGCGAGCTCGGCGAGGAGATCGACGGCGTCCCGATCGTCCGGGTGATGCGCGACCGCAGCGAGCGGGGCGCCTACCTCGTCGCCCTCGCCGACGGGCGCTACGCGGTGCTGAGCGCCGGCCTGGTTGCGATCGGCGGCCGCCGCGCCCTGGCCGGCTGGTGCGAGGGCCGCGCCGCGCGGGAGGACGTCGATGCCTCCGAGCGGGCCTGGTGGCAGGAGGTGACCGGGGCGCTGATCGCGCGGGGGCGCTCAGGCGGCGCCGGCAGCAGCAGCGATCTCGGCGTAAGCGGCAGCGGGCTCGTCGGCTCCGAAAACAGCTGAGCCGGCGACGAACAGGGTGGCCCCGGCGGCGGCCAGCGGGCCGGCGGTGTCCTTGTCGACGCCGCCGTCGACCTCGATCGCGGCGCCGCCGGCCAGCGGCAGCAGCCGCTCGACCTTCTCCGGCGAGGTCTTGATGAACGACTGCCCGCCCCAGCCTGGGTTGACGCTCATGCAGAGGACGACATCGGCGAGCCCTCGCAGCTCGCCCACGGCCTCGACCGGGGTTCCCGGGTTGATCGCGATCCCGGCCAGGCAGCCGAGCTCGCGGACCGCGGAAAGGGTGCGGTGGGCGTGCGGGGTCGCCTCCTGGTGGAAGGTGATCGAGTCGGCCCCGGCCTCGGCGAAGTCGGCGATCTGGCGCTCGGGCGCCTCGATCATCAGGTGCACGTCGACGACGCCGCCGGCATCGTGGACCTGGTCGGCGATGCCGCCGAGGACCAGCGGCCCGATCGTGATCGGGGGGACGAAGTGTCCGTCCATGACGTCGAAGTGGATCACCCGGGCCCCGGCGTCCATTACCTCTTCCACCTGCGCCCCCAGCCGACCCATATCGGCGGAGAGGATCGACGGGGCGACCCGCGGCTGTCCCAGGAGCTCTTTCATCCGCTCGCCCACGGGCCGCAGCCTACTGAGAGCGTGCGGACGCGGCTATGCCTCTTTCAGCATCGATGAGCCGCAGGACTGGCATTCCATGTCGGCGGTGTTGGTCATCCGGGCGATCGTCTGGTGCTCGCCGCAGTTGGGGCACTGGGAGACGAGTTCGAAGCGGCTGAGGCAGTTGACGCAGCGCAGGCGACCCGGCAGCTGGGTCGGGCGCAGCCAGGGCTCGCCGCAGTTCGGGCACGGGGCGCGGCCAAGAGGATTCGAATCCTCCTGCATTGACTGGTGGGAATCGCTCATCGGCTAATCATGCCTGGTCAGGCGGGCGATGAAGAAACCGGTGGTGAGGTCGCGGTCGGGGCGCAGCTGCAGGCAGCGCCGCTCGGCCGGGGCGGCCAGCTCCGGCGCCCGGGCGCCGAGGTCGTCGAGCTCGAGCGGCGGCACCTCGCCCCGCTCGGAGGCCCGGAGCAGGGCGGCGACGCGGTCCTCGTTCTCGCGGCGCGAGATCGTGCAGGTCGAGTAGACGAGGACGCCGCCGGGGCGCAACGCCTTGGCGGCGGCGCGCAGCAACCCGTCCTGGATCTCGGTCAGCCGCCCGATCGTCTTCGGCGACTTGCGCCAGCGCGCGTCGGGCCGTGAGGCGAGGGTGCCGAGGTCCGAGCAGGGAGCGTCGAGGAGGACGCGGTCGAAGTCCTGCCCCACCTGGGCCTCGCGGGCGTCGACCTCGATCACGGTGACGCCGCGGAGGCCGAGGCGGGTCGCCTGCTCGGCGACTTCGCCGGCCCGCTTCGGATCGAGCTCGACCGAGATGACGACGCCGCGGTCGCCCATCCGCTCGGCGATCTGGCCGGTCTTGATCCCCGGGCCGGCGCAGAGGTCGAGGACCTGCTCCTCGGGCTGCGGGCCGAGCACCTCGACGACGGCGGCCGAACCGCGGCTCTGCGGGGTCAGCTCGCCGGCGGCGATCGCGGCGGGGACGGTCTCGCCGGTGCGGCCGGCGACCACGATCGACTCCGCGGCGGCGAGCGGCCAGGCGGCCTCCGGCGCCCGCGCCTCCACCCCGGCCTCGCGCAGCCGCGCCAGCATCGTCTCGCGGTCGGCGCGGAGCCGGTTGACGCGCATCGCCACCTCGGCCGGGCGGTTGCAGGCGGCAAGGGCCGAGCGCGCCGCCTGGGCGCCGAGCTCCTGCCACCACATCTCCGCCAGCCACCTCGGCACCGAGACGGCGACCGCGGCGGCGGCCGGGTCGCCGTCGTTCTCCAGCAGCTGCGCGATCAGCTGCGGGCGCTCGCGGATCGCCCGGCGCAGGACGGCGTTGACGAGGCCCGAGGCGTGGGCGGCGCCGGCCGCCTTGGTCAGCTCGACCGCCTGGTCGACGGCGGCGTGGTCGGGGGTGGCGTCGGCGAAGAGCAGCTCGTAGAGGCCGAGCCGCAGCGCCGCCAGGACCGGCGGGTCGAGCAGCCGGGTCGAGCGTTTCGCCAGCCGTTCGATCGCGACGTCGCTGGTGCCGCGGCGCTGGACCGCGCCGTAGGCGAGCCGCTGCGCCTGGGCGCGGTCGCGGCCGGCGAGGCCGAGCCGGTCGGCCTCGGCGCGGAAGGCGCGCTCGGTGAAGGCGTCGTCCTCGAAGGTCGCCCGGATCGTCGCGAAGGCGAGGGCTCGCGCCGGGGACACGCGGTCGCGGGCTACGGGGGCGCCGCCGGCGCCGTCAGCGGCGGTCATGAATCCGGCAGCGGGTGACCGCGAAGGTAGTCGGCGGCGGCCATCGGCTTACCGCCGGGCGCCTGGACGACCTCGAGGCGTAGTGAGCCCTCGGCGGTGCCGAGCAGGAGGTCTCCGACGCGCAAGACGAAGGCGCCGGGCTGAAGCTGGTCGCCGTCCACAGAAGCCTGTCGCACGCCCAGCCGCTCCCCGTCCGGCATCTCCAAGTAGGTGCCGTAGTGCGGGTTGAGCGCCCGGACCTTTGCCGCCAGCTCGGCCGCCGGCCGCTCGGGGTCAAGCCGGCGCTCCGCCGTCTCGATCTTCTCCGCGTAGGTCACCACGTCCTCGTCCTGCTCGCTGAACTGGAGCTTGCCCGCCGCCTGCAGGTCGAGAGCGCGGACGATCATCTCCCCACCCAAGGCGGCCAGGCGTGCCGAGACCGTTTCGAAGTCGTCCTCGGGGCCGAGCGCCACCTCCTCGCGGAGCGCGACCGGGCCGGAGTCGAGCCCGGCGGTGAGCTGCATGATGCAGACGCCGGTCTTCTCGTCGCCGGCCATGATCGCCCGCTCGATCGGCGCCGCCCCGCGCCAGCGGGGCAGCAGCGAGGGATGGACGTTCAGCATCGGGAACTCAGAGAGCAGCGGCTCCCGGATCAGCTGCCCGAAGGCGCAGACGACGACCGCCTCGGGCCGGACGGCGCGGATCCGCTCCAGCGCCTCCTCCTCGTTGACGTTCTCTGCCTGCAGCAGCTCCAGGCCCAGATCCTGCGCGGCAATCGCGGCCGGTGGCGGCTTCACCTTGCGGCCGCGGCCCTGGCGGCGGTCGGGTGGGGTGACGACGAGCGCCGGCCGGTGCGGCGAGGCCGCCAGCCGCCGCAGGACCGTGGCGGCGAAGTCCGAGGTGCCGAGGTAGGCGGTCCTCACGCTTCGGCGGGCGGCTCGCGCAGCTCGTCCTCGTCGACGATCTCTTCCTCCGAGGAGGGGCTGTAGCTGCCGCCTTCGCGCAGCGCTCGCAGCGCCGCCTTGCGCTGTTCGCGCGGGGTGCGGTCGAGGATCAGGACGCCGTCGAGGTGGTCGATCTCGTGCTGGAGGACCCGCGCCTCGAGCCCGGCGGCCTCGAGCACGATCGGCTCGCCCTCGACGTCGCGGCCGCTGAAGCGCGCGTAGAGCGGCCGCTCGACGTCCATCGTCACCCGCGGCAGGCTGAGGCAGCCCTCCTCGGCGACGGCGTACTCGTCGGAGAGCCACTCGACCTCGGGATTGACGAGGGCGGTCGGCTCGCTTTCCGGCCCCGCCTGGAAGACGAGCAGGCGCCGCAGGGCGCCGAGCTGGGTCGCCGCGAGCCCGATCCCGAGCCCGTCCCGCATGATCGCGACCATCCGCTCGACCTCGGCGCGCAGCTCCGGACCGAAGCTGGAGACCGGCGAGGCCTTGCTCTTCAGCACCGGGTCGCCGAACTTGACGACGTGGGCGAGCGCCGCTTCCCGGCGCTCCACCATCTCCAGTTCGAGCCGGCGCTCCTCCGCCTCGCGCTCCTCCGTCCTCACCTCGTCGCTCATCCGGGCTGAGTCTAAAAGGACGATCCGTTCTGATACTTCCTGCGTGGCAACCATGGGACGACCGCGGATCGCCATCGCCACCTGTGCCACTTATCCAGAGCTGAAGGGCGACGACGAACGACTTCGGGAAACGCTGCGAGACCGGGGATGCGAAGCGGATCTCGTCGTCTGGGACGAAGCCGGAGTCGACTGGAGCGCATACGATCTCTGCCTCGTCCGCTCGACCTGGGACTACCACGAAAAGCACGAGCAGTTCCTCGCCTGGGCGCGAGACGTAGCCGCGGCGACCAAGCTCCACAACCCCGCCGGGCTGATCGCCTGGAACAGCGAGAAGACCTACCTGCGGGAGCTGGCCGAGGCCGGCGTGCCGACGGTCCCGACTGTCTGGATCGGCCGCGGGACGCAGGTCGACGTCGAGCAGATCCTCTCCCGCGAAGGCTGGCAAGAGGCGGTGCTCAAGCCGGTGGTGGACCTGGGCGCCAGGAATCTGCACCGGGTACGAGCCGGCAGCGGAGAAGCGGAAGAGGCGCTGGCAACGGTCCTGTCCCGCCAGGACGCAATGGCCCAGCCCTTCCTCCCCTCGCTGCAAGCAGAGGGAGAGCTCTCGCTGATCTACATAGACGGGATCTTCACCCACGCCGTCCGCAAGCAGCCAGCAAAGGGCGACTTCCGAGTCCAGTCGATCTGGGGCGGCAGCGCAACCACCACCAAGCCAGGCCCAGAGCACCTAGAGATCGGCGCCCAAGCCCTAGCCCAACTCGACGAACCACCTCTCTACGCCCGAGTAGACCTCGTCACCAACCAGACCGGCAACCCGGTTCTGATCGAGCTGGAGCTCATTGAGCCGAATCTCTACATGGCAACCAACCCAACCGCCGCGAACGTATTGGCGGACGCCGTCCTTCAAAGGCTGTCAGAGGAGGGGGCGGGCACCCCGTCTACAGACGCTTAACACGAGCCATAAGCGAGCTGTGTCTGGAGATGGGGTGCCCGCCCCCTCCCCCATAACCACCTACTGCGGATCGACGTCGACGCCGATCGCGACGTCCTTGAGTGAACGGTCGCCCGCCCGACTCTCGACCACCTCACGCACCGCCGAAACAGTCCCCTCCCGCTCCTCAGCCTTGATCAAGATCCGCCGCCGGTGCCGGTTGCGCACCCGGAACATCGGCGCCGGCCCCAGCAGCTCCGACCCCTTCGGCAGCGAGCGCCGCAGGTCGCCGGCCACGGCGACCGCGGCCTCGTCGACCTTGCCCTCGTGCTCGGCGGCGAAGTTGATCCGGGTCAGGTGCGAGAAGGGCGGGTAGCGGAGGATCTCGCGGCGGTTCAGCTCGAGCTCGAGGAAGCCGGCGGAGTCGTGGCGGGCGGCGTGCTCGATGCTGGCCGCGTGCGGCGCCAGCGTCTGCACGATCACCTCGCCCCCGGCCTCGCCGCGGCCGGAGCGCCCGGCGAGCTGGGCGACCATCGCGAAGGTCCGCTCCTCGGCCCGGAAGTCGGGGAAGCGCAGGGTCGCGTCGGCGTCGAGGATCGCGCTCAGCGTCACCTCGGGGAAATCGTGGCCCTTGGCGACCATCTGGGTGCCGACGAGGACGGCGCTGGGGGCTTCGTCGAAGCGGGCGAGGATGCGGGCGTGGGCGCCGCGCTCGGCGGCGGTGTCGGAGTCGAGGCGCATCACCGGCATCGGCTCCAGGCGCTCGCGCAGCAGCGCCTCGATCCGCTCGGTGCCGGCGCCGGCCTGAGAGAGCGTGGTCGAGCCGCACTCCGGGCAGGCTCGGGGCGCCCGTTCTGAGTGCGCGCAGTGGTGGCAGACGAGGCGGCCGCTGTGGCGGTGGACGATCAGCGAGACGTCGCAGTTGGGGCAGTCCCAGTGGTGGCCGCAGGAGCGGCAGGTGAGCCAGGGGGCGAAGCCGCGGCGGTTGATCATCACGATCGCCTTGGTCCCGGCCACCCGCACCCCCTCCAGAGCCTCCCAGGTCTCGGCATGGACGGGACCCGAGCGCGGGTCGGCCTCGCGCATGTCGACGAGGTGGACCGGCGGCATGCGGCGGCCGTCGACCCGCCGCGGCAGCTCCAGCCGCGGCAGCTCCAGCCAGCTCTCCGGCCGCGGCGTCGCGGTCCCGGCGACGAGCACGGCGCCGGTGTCGGCGGCGCGTTTGCGGGCGACGGCGCGGGCGTCGTAAGTCGGGTCCCCCTCCTGCTTGTAGGAGGCGTCGTGCTCCTCGTCGACGACGATCAGGCCGAGGTCACGGACGGGGGCGAAGACGGCGGAGCGGGGGCCGACGCAGACGCTCGCCTCGCCGCTCCGCAGCCGCCGCCACTCGTCGTAGCGCTCGCCCGCCGAGAGGGCCGAGTGCAGCACCGCGAAGCGGTCGCCGAGGCGGGCGCGGAAGCGGGCGACGGCCTGCGGCGCGAGGCCGATCTCCGGGACGAGGACGATCGCGCCCTTGCCCCGCTCCAGCGCCGCCTCGACCGCCGCCAGGTAGACCTCGGTCTTGCCGGAGCCGGTGACGCCGTGGAGGAGCAGCTGCCGCTCCGAGCCGGCCTCGCCGTCGAGGGCGGCGACGAGCGCCGCGACCGCCTCGGCCTGCTCGGGGAGCAGCTCGGGACGGGTGGCGACACCGCTCAGCCCCGGCTCGCCGGGGATCCGGCGGACGCCGACGGTGCGGGTGGAGACGAGGCCGCGCTCCTCGAGCCGGCGGAGCGTCTGGCGGTCGGAGCCGACCGCGGTCGCCAGCTCGCCGCCGGACATCTCGCCCGAGCGCAGCGCCTCGAGGGCGGCGCGCTGCTTGGAGCCGAGTCGCTCTTCGCCGTCGAGCGCGGCCTCGCCGGCCGGCAGGATCGCCGCCCGCAGCTCGGTCTTGGCGCGGACGGTCCGCCCGCCACTGCCGGTCCCCGTCCCCGGCGGCAGCACCAGCTGCAGGCCGCGCGAGGGGGTCGAGCAGTACTCGCGGGCGACCCAGAGCCCGAGCCGCACCAGCTCCGGCGTCGCCCCCGCCTCCAACGCCTCGATCGGCTCGGCGAGCCGCTCGGGCGGCAGCTCGGAGGCCTCGGCGACCTCGACGACGACGCCGAGCAGGCGCCGCGGCCCGAACGGCACCCGGACGACGCTGCCGACGTCGACGTCGGCCATCGCCTCCGGGCGGCGGTAGTCGAAGGGGCCGCGGAGGGCGCGGGCGGTGGTCAGGGGCTCGACCCGGAGAATCGTCACCGGTCGAGGTTATGGAGGGGGGAAGATGCCCTCGCCGCGAGTTCCCGCACCGTCCGCCAATCCGTGGCGAGGCGCCGTTGCAGGTCATATGCTGGCCGCGTGACCGTCAACCTCCACCCGGGAGAGCGCGTCCTATTCGAAGGACACCCGTCCTGGCGGGCGATCCTCGGCTTCTACCTCAAAGGGCTTCTCGTCGCCGTCATCCTGGGCGTGATCGCAAAGCTGATCTGGGGCGGCGGCACCGCCTTCCTGGTGATCCTCGTCGTCCTCGCCCTGACGGTGCTGATCGGCTTCGTCAAGCGGGTGGCGACGACCTACACGATCACCGATCGCCGCCTCAACATCAAGCGCGGGATCGTCTCCAAAGTGGTCCAGGAGACCCGCCTCGAGCGGGTCCAGAACGTCAACTACCAACAGTCCGTCTACCAGCGCCTGATGCAGATCGGCGACGTCGACTTCGACACCGCGGCCAGCGACGACTACAACTTCGTCTTCAACGGCGTAGCGAACCCCAGCGACGTAGTCGAAGCGGTCGACAAAGCGACGGGCGTCGCAAGCGCCGGCACCCACGGCCTCGGCGAGGCCCAGCCGCCCGGAGCGCGGTAGCCCTCTCCGAGATTTGGTCCCCCATAGGGGACCCAAGTTCGGAGAGGCGACCAGCCAGCTTTCTCACTCGTAGTTCCTGCGGAGCGCGCTCCGAGGCGCGGCCATCCTGCACCCTTACTTGCTTTGTGAGGGTGCAGGATGGCCGCGCAAACGGGCGGCGGTCCTGCGGAGGATGTCTTCCACGTGCCGAGGTTCGTACTTCACCTGGTAGTGGGAAAACCGCAGCGGGGTGAGCCCCGACGCCACGTGGCGCTGAAACCGCAGCGCATCCCGGCTCTGAGCCGAAGGGGTGCGGTGATAGCGCCAGCC